>Ga0163148_10001885_pt1 | contig 26309 bp, 12 predicted proteins | sample OliLakLV19MP7P2_FD_148606 | JGI IMG/M metagenome (GOLD analysis project Ga0163148, IMG submission 148606) | Freshwater microbial mat bacterial communities from Lake Vanda, McMurdo Dry Valleys, Antarctica- Oligotrophic Lake LV.19.MP7.P2 | ecosystem: Environmental > Aquatic > Freshwater > Lake >... | reverse complement strand
GAATAATCATGGAAATTTTGGCATAGATTAGCTTGGAAATCAAATTAATGAGTCAAACCACTAGAAAAGTGACGAGTTGAAACATCAAAAAGCATGCTTTTTGATCGAAGTTCGGATTAGCGATGACACCGTCGGTTGGAGTTGGCACGAACCCCTGCTCTTTGTTTTATACACATAAGTCGAAAAATGTTGTGACTAATTGAATTTTGTTTATCACATTGGTCACACGGCTAATTGCACAACTGCTTTGGTTACATTTGACACAATGACTAAGTCCAGAGTAACACAACCAAGACCAAATGTAGCACTCCGAGTGTTGCCAATTATCAAAATTACCCGTGCGTACTTGTAATCATGTACACAAATCGATCGTGCAAACTATGTACATCTTAATGGTATAAGTCAAAGCATAGTGACATTACACCGGTGTACCTAGTAGTCATTGCATGTTATACGCCAGGCGTGTTACTCAGGGTAACATTTTGTATTTAATGTATGAGTCAGTAAGATAGAACAGCTGTAGAAACAGTGCCGCTGGCGATACTAGTATATGCCTGACTTCAGGCGCAACCAGCCTTTTTTCAATTGAACCGGTGCTACCGTGGCACCTTATGTAATGTTGTTGTATGTGGTTCTGGTTTCGGAGTCTTTACTGCCGTACGAGCAGTACCCGAGGATTCTTAGCATTGTACGTATTTGCGCCGGTACATACCCGCTCGGAAGACTTCATACACACCGGTTTGCCATCGTAATTCCTCCTTTAGTACTTCCAGTACAATTATTGTATGCATCTCTACGATTCTCCATGACTAAAATTCTGCTCGAGACATCAATTGGCATGGGTAGTTGCAGGCCAAACCCATATGAGGGTATGGCACCCAAGTAAAACACACATTTTTGAAAACACTGTTCTCATGGGTCTAGTAAATTCGAAGTACCCCGACTCAGGTTACTATTACTTAAGAGATAGTTGTCATATAGGGGTCATGCAAAGGATGACTAGGTTCAGTTGATGGCTTGGATTATATAATAAATTGGCTTTTCTATAACCACTACTTATCGGTTTCTATGACCACGTTTGACTTAACCCAGGTGTCTTCCTTATGTAAGTAAGATGGTATCTTGACTAATGCCCCCATCTTAGACATATGCCCATGTACATTAAAAGCTCCTTGAGACGCTCTGAGTTCACTGAGATGTGATCGTGGCACAACATAATAACCAGAAAGAGATGGATGTCAGGATTCTCGCTCTGTGAGATCCTTTCTACGCAGAGAGAATCATGACGATCTCGCTTGACACATTCGTTTGGAACGTTGTTGCTAGCTAGTAGTAGCTAGCCACAAACACAAATCAATTATTTACACCCTGCCCACACCAAACATCTTTCTTCCTCATTAAATTTCTCAACATAACTTTGCACACCCCAAAAGTAACCAAGCAATAACTTACTCTTTTGATATAATTTATTATCATCATGGTGGCCCTAGCAACCAACGAACCAAAAGATATGCAAGTGAAGAACCACATTCGTCGTCAACTGTCAGACATTGGAATGAATGGAGTCGAAGAAGCCAACAATGACATGGCCAAGATCAACTTGAATGAAGCTGACTGTAATGAACCCGAGTTGGATTTGTCAGATGTCTTTGACGTCTTGAGTTGTCCTCGTCCCGCTGGCAGCACGGCCTTTTCGGATTCCCGCTCGGATCGCAGTGCCAATGGCAGCAGTTTGACGGGCAATGGATCTTGCTTTTTGAGAGCCATGTCGGAAAGTTTTAATGGCGCTTATGACGCTAGTTTCTCTTCGCAAGATGGTTCGGATTCCCAAACCGAAGAACAAGCACAAGAACAAACACCCTCATCATCGACACCCGAAGCCAGTGCTCCTGGACGTGGTCGTGGTCGCAAATTGCCTCAACGTACGGGATCGGGATATGTTCGTGGCGCGCATTCCCGCAATGGACACACGGAAAGTCCCAAAATTCGTCGTTCGTTGCGGTCGAGCATCATTAAGGGTAATCCCATCAATGGCATGGCTGTATCGGCGGCTGCCCTCAAGGAAAAGCGCATGTCGGCATCGGCCCAACGATTGAATTACAATCATTCGCAGGCGGAACTGAGACAAAATTCTCATTAAGCAAGCATAACAAACGGAAGCAAAGCATTCATTTTCACTCTGGAAAAGCATTAACATTACACTGCATACACAAATAAAGGATTACTTATTACACAAAGATAAGATATAACAAGAACTTTTTATCAACTACCTTCTTGAATAATATATACATTGCTTGCCAGTAAGTCGGTGAGGTCCAAGCCAACTTGTGTACAAAGTAGCAGTACATTGGAGCCAAACATATTCTGTGCATTCCCGTGCGGGGCGTCACTTGAGTACGGAGTGACTTCGCCTGAGACAAGCGGGGAAGGAAGTAGTATACTTGGGACTCAACCTGAGTGGCCCACAGCAGGACCTAGCTAACTAGCTAGCAAGCTCATCTGCTATAGCATTTGTCGTTTAAGATATGTCTACTAGTAAGACTTGCGAGCAGCTCGCACCTACTGTGACGTTGTTATTCTTATCTACTAGCTATTATTAGTAGGCTATTCTGCTTGTGGGCAACTCCAACACAAGAAAGTGTGGTCGTTTCGTCGATCACTACTGATTACCCGAAATGTGCCGTAGCGACTGGCTTTTTCCCATGCGTTGCCGTGCACCAGTAACAGGAGGACGGCTGCTTCTGGAAGCACTCAAAATACTAGCAGACTCTTTACTGCTGCTTGACTTTCGTCTCATGCTGGAACCACTTACACTTGCCGACAACTTTTTCAAACTTTTATCCTTCACCTCTTGACGTGGGCCCTGTGACGACGAACGTGGGCCCTGCGACGACGAACGTGGGCCCTGCGACGACGAACGCCGCGTGGCAGATTTGGATCGGCTCTTCCGAGGAGACACTGCGCCTTTTCGTTCCTTCTCCCTGCCGCTCTTGGCGAGGCCAGACGAAGTTTTGAGGTGTCGTTCCGACTGGGCTTGCCTTGTCAGCTTCATCTTTGCCTTTCTAATAGACGCACGACTTGACGAGTCGTCGAGAGGAGAACCCTGAAGAAGTGACTGCATCGGTGCAGGGCGTGCAGACTGTACGCTCTTACGGGATGATGCACTTCTGCGCGATTCGTCGTCAAAGCTTCTGAGCGAAGAATGGCCTCGCAATCCGCCTAATGCTTTCTTGTTAGGTTTATCATGAAGAGATGATGGCATATATGACTTCATCGCATCGAAGGAATCAGAAGTACCGCTACTACTAGCGAACTCTTCAAAGATTGGCGGGGGCTTAACTGACGACTGCATGGTACCGGCGCTAGCTGTCGTCAGTCTAGAGTGCATCGAGGTCAAGGGAGTCGATACTGCCGACGACAACAGTGTTGTCACGGACGACTCCATAGTGGTTGCCGTTGCCATCGAGTTGTGCCAATTAGTAAGACTTCTCGACCCTGACTTTCGACGCTGCACGGATGATGACCTTGATCGGTGCTTTCTCTCTGTTGACTGCGATCTCCGTCGTTTGTCTTCGGATTTTGATCGGGTGCCTTTCTCTCCTTTCTCTCGGCGTGTTTGAGACCTACTTCGCTTCTGGTCAGAGGTTGTGCTTCGCCTTTCCTTGGAACCGCTCCTCTTTTCAGTGGTTGAACCGCGCCTGTCTTTTGATTTGCCTTTCTCTTTGGAGCTGTCCCGCTTGCGAGTACTTTGCTTAAGCTTGGGACTAACTGCATTTTCAGAAGTAGTAGAACTGCGTGAACCTGCAGTTGAGGTGCGCTTCACCTTGGAGGCACTGGGCTTCTCTGCAGTTGAGCTCCGCTTATCCTTGGAGCTACTTCGCTTCTTTGTCGTCGAGCTCCGCTTCTCGTGCGAGCTACTACGCTTGTCGTGGGCCGAGCTGCGCTTTTCTTGCGATCTACTTCGCTTCTCGCTTGTACTCGTGCTTTTTCTTCTTGCGTGAGACTTGCTTTCGCTACCTCCGATAGAGCTCTTTCGACCTTTTGAGTGATTGGCCTCTGAAGTATCAAGTTGGTCCATCATTTCTAGCGATGGAGGTCTCACCATACTGCGAGACTTGCTTTCGCTGCCTTCAGAAGAACTCTTTCGCGACTTGGACTTTGATCGCTTGCCATGTGGACTATGAAGTTGGTCCATCATCTCCATCGATGGAGGTCTCACCATGGAAGTTTGGGGAGTGTCAATACCCTCCGATGAACTCTTTCGTGACTTTGACCTTGATCGCTTGCCATGCGGACTATCAAGTCGGTCCAACATTTCCATTGATGGAGGTCTCACCATAGAAGTTTTGGGGATGTCACTGCCTTCCGACGCACTCTTTCGTGACTTTGATGATCGCTTGGCATATGAACCATCAAGGCGGTCCAACATCTCTATCGAAGGAGGTCTCACCATAGAATATTTGGGGGTGTCTCCCGTGGGCGGCGAAAGCTTGATCGTCGGAGCCTGTGACTGATCATCCAAGTTTCTAATGGACGGTGGCTTCGTCATCTTTGTCCTCCTCTTCGACGGTGCAGCCGACGCGGGCGAGGCCATTGGTGAGGTGTGCGGGGCCGAGGATTTCTGTTCTTTCGTAGCCTTTGATGAAGCCTTTTCGTCAGCAGCTTTCTTTTCCACAATAGTTTGCTCCCGGATTTTATTATTCGCTTTCTTTTGAGATTCGTCAGCCAAAGAAAAATTCGGCACAGAGGCTGACCGCATGAAAGATAATCCGCTCCCCAAAAGCCCGCGACGAGGGACACTTTCAACTTTTTGGGGTTTGGTATATTCATGCTCAGACGCACGCATGTCCTTCTTCTTGTCATTGCCAGAGTCACAAGCGAATTCCTCGGCGTCGTCTTCATCAGGAAGCTCTTCGAGTTTTTCCATGTGAAGTGCCCCTGTCGTGGATACATTTTCTTCAAACTCAGAAAAGGCTGACATCGATCGGCTTAGCCTTTCGAGCTCGTCCTTCTCGCCACCCACAACCGATTGCGCTTTCTTCCGCAGGTAACGGGTACCGGTCTTCAGCTGCTTCTTGAATACGTTCATCAACTTGCGCGAGTCACGGTACTTGTCATCGTCATCTTCATCGCCATCTCCGTGAAAACTCTCGAAATTTTCTTCAATGGCAGCCAGAACAGGAGTGTCCACGGAATCAGTACATGTGCCGTGTGTGTGGTTCGATTTCTCTCCACCGCATTCTTCTGAATTCTCAGCAATAGAATTATCTGTCGCAGCCGGAGCCTCTGAATTCTTTGTGCCAAAATCTTCGTTTTCAATCGACCAGCCAACAGCAGCGCTGCTGGCATTTGCAGATTGACCTTCGCCAGCAGAGTCAAAGGAAGTATTGAACGTATCATTCTTGTCCGTCTTGAAGAATGGAGCCGCTTTGCGAACGACCATGTTTTCAAAGCCATTTTTCGGAGGAGGTCGAAAAAGTATGCTGTCGCCATCTGTGATGATGGTGGATGCTTCGTCATCGTCGATTGGATTTACCAAGGCTTCATTGAGAGTTGGTTTATCAGTCGCTGTCGTTTTCACTTTCTTGGCAACACCTTCGCCGAGCAAAAAGGATAGAATAGAGTCGATCTTTGCCGCGTCGATCTTTGTTTTTCGTGGTGTGTCAGCCACGGCGGTACCCATTGTTTCGCTTTCTTCCGAGAATTCAGCAAAATCTGATTCACTAGCATCTAGAGCAAGAAGGTTGGGTGTCGAATTTGACTTCTGAATGACTGCTTCCTTCTTGGCGCACGGTGCTACTCCCAAGTTGCGATCCTCCTTTTCTGTAGCACCGTGACATGTCGAACGCTGAAACAACAAGGTCTTTTCGTCGAGAGCCGAACTTGCCAGTCGCCACTGTCCGTCACCACCACCGCCGCCGTCGCCACCATCGTCAATACTACTCTTGTTGTCATCGTCTAAAGTGAATGCGTCGAGGCCATCAAAGCACCCAGTGATCCATCGGCTGCTTTCGCTCTTCATGGGAGACAGAGATCTTGTACACCCAGGTTGACGTCCCGACGCACTCGCACGGCGACTCGTCTTGCCCACAAAGTCGGCATCCTCCAATACTGGAACACGGCCGCGTTCTTGATAGTGGTGCTGCTGTTTGAGCTGGATGGCTTGTTCCTTGTTTTTGCTGGAGGATGGCAGTGCTCGTAACCGATCTTCCAAACTGGACCAGCCAGAGCCGTAGCTAGCTTGGGATAAATACGACACCGATCTGGCCTTTTGCAGCATATTTCGTCGGGATATGGTGGCTGCTTGCACATTTGAGTTATGCCGTTGCAACAAAGCTTGACGTTGTTGTTCTTGTCGTCGTTTCTTTTCCAACAGTTTTTGGCCCGACAATGACAATTTACCACTTGACGTGGTGGCATCGTCATTGTTGTCCTCCCCATTATTTCCACCGCCGTCCTCGTCGTGGTTATCATCGTCTAGGCCTTCTACCAGTGGCAGTGCCAACAGACTCCTGTGCTTGTAAATGGGGTTGTTGTTGCTCTTTGCAATACTGCGTGTCCCTACTTTCTCTGTCGGCCCTTGGAGTGGACTCACTGTTTGCTCGTCATCTTGCACCACGCCACTCTCCAAGGACATGGACGTCACACTGTGGTTTCCAATGGTGGACATGCTCATGATGGAAGAGGCCGACATGGTCCTTCGTGGTACTCGGCAATTGCGTTGCTGACTTTGATCCATAAACTCTTCTTGGTACTGTTGAAAGGACTCTGACGTGCCTACGGAAAAGTGAGTCGATGTCGCTTCGGACTTTCTCGTCATGGCCGATACACTGCGTTGCGGAAATTTGGGTGCCTGTCCGGAGACGGACCGTTGCGGAGGTTTGGGTGCTTGTCCTCCAGCAGTCGTGAATTCCGATCGTTGCCCTCCAGTGTTGGATTCCGATCGTTGCGGAGGCCTGGGTGCCGCGGAGGACGCGGTTCGTTGCGGAGCTTTGGGTGTCAATCCTCCCACTTTGACGGTTCCTGGTGTTGCCGTTGGCGGTGACATCCATGGCTGTGGCTGTGACTCTTGTTGTTGTTGTTGCTGCTGCTGGTATTGTCGAAAGGAAGGAGTGGTCGTAACGGAAAAGTGACTGTCGGGTGTCGCTTCGGATACCGCCGACAAGGTGCTGTTGCGTTGATATTGACGATGCAAATCGGAATCATCTCGACTACTGGTCGTCCAACGCGGACCAGATAAACTTCGTCGCGGGAGCCGACAATTTTGTTGCATTTGCTGTTGTTGCTTGAACGACATGGACGTGGAAACGGAAAAGTGCCCCGAGTCTACCTCGGATACGGCCGACAAGCCTCTGCGACTCCCATAGGTATAGCCGGAATCATCACTCATGGTCATTTCACTGACGGCCGATAGGGTTCGTTTGGGCACCCGCATCTCTCGTCCGGTCCGCGATGCCGTCCGATCCGACGAAGCACGTCGTGGCGCTGCTCGAATGGGACTGAGTACGGTCGATTCGTCGTCGTTGGAATGAGTCGAGTAGGATTGCGCACTGTTGTCTTTCATACTGGAATCCATGTCATTGTTGTTTCTACTGGAAGCAGGTATTTTACCATCCCCATCATCATGATGATGATTCGTGGGCGATCGACGATTGCGAAAGTCGGTGGCAATGGCGCCAGTGGTGGTATTACCGGTAGAAGACGAATGCGTCGCAGCAGGAACTTGCACCTGTGAGGGCTGATTGTTAGGGTCCTCCTTATGGTGGTCCTCCTCCTCCTCCTCCTCATACTCCGAGTAGAGCAAATCTCGTTTGGATCGTCGTCGCATCAAGTCGACGGTGTTTCTTCGATGTTGTTTTTGGAGTAAATTTCTTCCCGACAAGGACACCAGGGAGGTTTCCCCACTGCCATCCAAGTCTTTTTCATTATTGATGTTGATGTTGTCGTCTTCATTTCCAGAAGAAGTATCCAAGGGAATCCGATGATTGTCATCGACAAAGGTCAAGGTAAAATCACTGGCGGGCATGGAATGATGGGCTCTGTGCAAAAATTGTTGTCTACGGCTGCCACTGCCACCGGAAGTTCCCTTTGCCGTTGCTGATTCTTGCTGCTGTGCTTGTTCTTCTTGTTGTTGCTGTTGATTCTGCTGTGCGTTGAATTGGAGATCGCTCATGCTCAAGGACAAATTACCGTCGGAATGGTTGCGACTGCTCAATTTTCGACGACTCAGGGAGAGCTGTCGTCGTAATTTGCGTTCCATCATGCGTTTGCCGGAAATGGAACTGTCACTATGGTTGCCACTATCACTATGAATACTGGCGCTATTGTTATTGTTGTTGTTGTTGTTGCGATGCCCACTGTCTTCTTCGTATTCTTCTTCAATGGGTGTATCGAGCAAATGATGTGAGTTGAGTCGCCGTTGATGATTGGGAACCACGCTGCTCATGCCACTGATCCCACTCATGGTACTGCAAGTACTGGCACTCAAACTGCTCATGGCGGTATGGTCTCCCGCCGATTCGGACATGGCACAAAAACTCGTGCTATTCATGGCAGCGTGTGCGGCATCCGTAGCCGCGGTCGCCGCGTCACTCTCCCCGGACGTCGTGCCCGTCCCGGTCGTACCCGAAGCCACGCTGTAATTCCCAGCACCCATCCCTTGGGCTGTCGTGCCAACTTGCGAACCCACAACGGCCTCGTCTCCTGTCGAAGTCGTCGACGTCGTCGCAATCGTATTGTTGGTACTCATCACACCATGGACGGCGGCATCGGATGGAAGGCTGTTGGAGAGAGAATTCGCTCGAACAGCTCCAGCTGCTGCTGCTATGGTGGTGGAGGGCGTCGAATTGGTATTGGTCGTAATGGTCGAGGGCGTGGAAACATTGGTGGCAGTAAAGTGGTGGTTGCTGTTGTGGTTATTGTTGGCACTTTCATTGGATGTGCCTGTGCTCGTCAAATTGAAGTCGCCCGTACTCAGAGTAAACGAACAAGCGCTGCCCACCAGCGTCGAGTTCTCGTCTGGCTCTCCCAAGTCGTAGCTGCAGTGCATCAGAGATTGTTGTGATTCTTCCATCGTGGTCATTATTATTTTCATTTCTGTTTTGTCTGCCTCTCTCTGTCTGCCTGTGTGTGTTCAAGGTGGCGACGTTTTTATGCGTTGGCTGTAGTGCTGTCTCAAAGGGGCAACAAGCCAAGTTACGTGTTGTAGGAACGGTTCATGTACGACACCGTCTCGATTTATGTTGGAATCTTTTTCGTTTCTTTGTTTGTCAAGGAAACAAAACAAGACTGTGTAGAGATTTCAATGCAAGCTACTACGTTGTAGTAGCTAACATAGAAAGTGAATTGCCGATAGATGATAGAAGCAGGAGATCACAATCTAGTCACTTCTGTACACAAAGTAACGGTACCAACTACCTAGTATAGACAAAATGTTCAATGGAATGAAGGTTGTTATTCAATTGGTTGTTCACTTGTCGTGGTTTTAATTTTGTCAAGTGAATGTGCCAGTCAATTAAGCCAGTACCATTACGGTATGCTACACCAAGTAAAATAACTGGTTAAATAGGTAGGCTAGCTACATACATGATGTACTGGTAGTACTCTGATGATGCATAGCGCGGTATTGATAGTACCGTTTAGACAGTACGTACAGTAGGAATTACAGTACCACGCACCCGGTACCACCAAACCACAACATTTATTGTATTTACACATTCAGAGAAATTGTTTGCCTTGATATTTAAGAAGAAAATAGCCTGACATTAAGTTATTTACCAATAAGTTGATAATCGACGACAGATGTCAATCGGTTTTGTTAAATAAAGGAGTCAAGCATCAAAAATCAATTCACTGGTGACCTAATTGAGTTTTAAGCCCTTTAGCAGCCGAAAAAGTTTGAAAGGTTGCGTGAACTGCGCTGGTCAAATTACAATTAAATAACAAAGTCATGCCTGCACGGTACTGGAATAAAGCCCCATTCACTCCTCAGACACACTTTCAAAACTCCTAACATCCGAAACCTTCAAAAAGGAATGAATGATTGTGATGGCAGTGATCTCTACTGGAGTAGCTACTAGCTAGCTAGCTAGCTACTAGCTAGTAGCACATACATGGAACCAAGATTTTCTTTAGGGATCAAGGTTGAGATGATTATGGAACGACATTAGATAAATTTGCAAGGGTGGCTCAGAACTGAACGTTGTTTGTTTCAATTTTTGTCGATGCATGCATGAGACATGGTTTGACACAGTCATGTTGAAACATGTGAGCTGTGGTGCAGAGAGTTGTCCCTCTGACTGCAACTTTACCAACACACTCCCCCCATCTTCATCATGGAAATGAAGGTGTGTGCATTCTCATTTCAACCATTGTCACAGACATGGGTGGATGGTGGATCACCATGCCATTGATTTTTTCAATGGAAACAATGTTTCAAACAATCCTCAAATGTTAATGATGAGTCTGTTTTTGGATGCGAACACAAACAAACAGCATGCATGTCAACATACCAAATTTGTCCAGTTTGTTAAGGTGCAACAAGGGCAGCGGACAAGCAAAATTCAGTTTTCAATGCAACAGTCCGCAAAATCTGAAAATGCAAACAACAAGACAGCAAGCAAAGCAACTTTGTCTTTTCCTGTGCACTTCAGTGTAGCAAGTGTTGTGACAACAAAAGCAGCCTGTGTCATCTCTGATGCATGCTGCAGCACCAGACTGTGAAGATGATGAAGGGGTGGCTCGCTCGTGGCCCCTAACATTGCTGTTGCGAGCATTGCGGTCATCTCCATGTTAAGATCTAATTAGGACGAAGTCATGTTGGGTCAAACGATGGTAACTATAAAATTATAAAAAACATCAGTGGATGTTCACAAGGGTGAACATCCCTAACCATTACTCGACATCAATGACTGGATGACCGATGTCAAGGTCATGTCAGTCACGTTCCTGTTGTCTGCTGGACGTTCTAGAGATCGTGATCGATTCAGTCATGGATCCGACGTTCCATATGACTATGTCTCACAGCTGTTTGAGGCTGATCAAATAAACGCGCACCACACGCACGTCTGTCAACCGCTTTTGGCGGTGCGCTTGTTTGACGCACAATGACCGTTGCTGTCAGTTTGAATGCCAATCGACCGTTGAACCATTTAAAAAATAGTTTTCTCTTAATTATCGAACGAATAAACAGCGTTGTTGTTGTGTACACTTTGATCACTGTCATTTGACAAATGTAGTCATTCTCCGGACGACGGCCAGTGTTTCGTGGTGCGCTTTTATTTCATCAGTCGTACTTCAAATAGGGTTCAGGTTAGTTGACGTCATTGCGCGAAAAAAGACCTGGGTTGCCATTTTTGGCATGCGACCGCGCGAACTACCGGTACTGTGGTCCGCGCTTTCACATGCAAGGAATTATCGCGCTATTTTGAGAGCCCTACCTACGGTACCTATCATACCATCATACTAACTGCTCGTAATTTAATTTAATTGACCAGATCGCATTCATATGCATTGATTGCATTCCAGGGCGTGACAATTATTATTTATCATAAGCTGTCTTGTTCCTCTGCAGGTTTGCACATCGATCTTCACCCCTGAACATATAATTATAATAATCAGAAAACAAAATGTCAGCGTGCATTGCGACGAGTAGAAAATGTTTGTTCATGGGCATGGCCGTATTCATGGTTGTCTTCCATATGTTTTCGGATGTTGCCAAGATAAAAATTACCAAGAGTAATCTCACAGTGGCCGAGTTGGATTGGCAACAATCCGGTCTGGAAATTTTGGAAGCCGCACGCGTCGCCGCTATGAAATCGGCCTCCGATTTGAGCGAAGCCGCTCAAGATGCGGCGGACTGGACGGCCGCACAATATTCGGATTGGAATGCCGGCAATTGGACCGCCACTGCCACAAGCACCGAAGCAGCAGAAGCCGAAAATAGTATGTTGAAGGCTCGTTTGGCAGAAGTGGAGAAGCAACTTGAAGCCTTTACAACAGGAGGAGGAACTGGAACAATCCGTGCAGACAGTTCAATTGCTACTACTGTGACGGAAAATACGAATACGGCCACTGCGACGGAATCAAGCCCGAAGGAAGAAAGTCCAAAAGAAACCAACAAGCAAGAAAGCGAAATTACTGTGGAAACTCCCCCTGCTTCGGAGGAGCCGGCGACGGAGGAAAAGCAGAAGGAGAACACTGGCAAGAAGAACAATCGAAGAAGAAGGGGAAAGAGGGGTAAGAAGGAAAAGAAAGAAGAGACCAGCACTACGACAACTACAGAAACGACTACCAGCACCAGTGATGCTAGTAGTAGTGAAAGCACAGCGACATCCATAGGCGAGGCTGCCGCCAATGTGATGTCCTTTTTCCAATCGGCTTCGAGTGCGGCAACTACTGCTGTTACTTCTGTTGGCGGTGGCACCAGTATTGCTGCCAATCCATCAAGTGATCTGTACGGCAAAAGTAAAACCCCATTGGATTGGTATGGCAAACACGCACAAATTCGACAGAGTCATGCTCAACAAGGACTCAAGCGAATGGAACAAAACAAAGTTTTTGAAATGCCCATGGAAGTCATCACTCGAAATGCTGTCTTGGGAAAAGGATTTCCTCGTCATTGGGCACCCTGTGCTTTGGAACGCATTTTGCAGAGAAAACGAGCGAAAGGAGAACCAGCACATTTAAATATGGTGGTGGTCGGAGGATCTTCCTCCAGTCGCCCTGGGGTAGATTGTCGCCTGCCTACCAATTCCACAAACCGTAAAGATGGACGCTACAGCAACCAACTGGAGTATCGATTCCAGGTGGAAAAGGAGATTAATGAAAAGTCTGGACGAAAGGTCCCGCCAGGGACACTGAGCGGGTCTGTGATCAATCGTGCTCAAGGTGGAACGTGCAGTGTTACCAATGCCATTTTGCTCGATAACATGATTGATCCTTACACGACCGATGTGATTATTTGGGAATTCTTGATCAATGGTACGTACGAAAATTCTACAAAATAAATGAAAGAGACAAGGATATACGACCAGTGGAGCTCACAAACAAGCCTCTCTTCCTTTTGTAATTGTTTTTACTAATACTATAGATCACCATGGATCTACCAAAGAGCGTGTGCGAAAAATGGATTTCTGGTTGACGCGTGTCAAGGTCAATTATGAATTGGCAGGATTGCCACCGCCGGCTATTCTGATCAATTTTCTTTGGACCTATGCTGCAGGAGGGGGCAAAACCTTTAAGAATAACAAATCGATCGACTCGAAACCCATGAAGGAATATGAAGCAATTTTGGATACGTATCGGAATATTGGCTGGGACATTGCCGTCATCAATGTAGGAGGTGTGGTCGATGCCGTGAAACTAGCGAACGACATAAAACTCGTCTTTGATGACATGCACCACCCTTCTTGTCGTGGGAGCCAATTGATTGCCGACATGTTGCATCATATCTTTTTGACCAATTTGGCACAAGAATGCCCGAAAGACCAATACGAAAAACAGTGGAAGATTGACGAACAAACACAGACGATCTTGCCGCCCATTACTGACGTCCTCGCAGAGATTGATGAAAAATTCGCGCCCCTTTGGAATGACTTGTTTCGCGACGATACGCTGATAGGAGCAATGACGTCTTGGGAGCCCCGTGTCATGGATGCCACCAATCTTCACATTCAAAACTTTCCCAATCTCACTCATAAGTGGGAGAGAGATCAATGGGGAAAAGCTGTGAGCTCCCGGGAAGATCGTAAATATGTCTACAGAATGCCGAAATGTGAAAAGGGTTGGCTTAATATTACTCTCTTGGAACCAGATTTGACGTGGCTTGGCATGCACATCACCGGAGACGGTAATGCCGCCGTAATACTTCTCAACGACCAGCCCTTTCAACCAGTAAAGAATAAAAACTGGAATCCCGCAATCGTGTATGTGGAATATTGGGCGAACTTGAAGGAACACGGTGTCCCCAAAGCAAAGGAATACCGGTTGTCGTATTGTAACAAAAATCCCGACAAACGCAATAAAGCGCAATTGGGGCACTTGGTTGGAGTGTCGGTGGCGCCGACTCCAAAAACAAAGCGGGTGCCACCACCACGTCCATCAGCTACTAAACCTAGCGCTTATGCACCAAGATCATCGTCGTAAGCAATTGGCAACCGCATTGCATTCACATCATTCAAAGCACGAATCCAATCCAAATACAAATTGGACGACAGGCCTAACAGAAATTATTTTATAGTCCCTGCCAATATTTTTATTCTAGACTATGACACCAGATTTTCACATTAGATCACCCCATTGGATGAATGTCATTGAAGTTTGTGTACGACCCCATTTTTTACGGACTTCTGTCATAATAATCAGTCCCTTAAAAAGTGCAAGACATATCATTAGTCTCGCCTGCTGACCATGTACTTCTTCATGCTCCATTATGAGTTCCTCCACTGTCCTGTAAGTCGTCGGCCCCGTTTACAAGACTCGTCGACCAAAAGTCCTTCGCCTACACCTCCATGAGCTCCCTCATCAGAGGCATAAATGCTCTCGTATAAGTTGACAGTGCATAGCAATGCTCCGCCAACAGTGCTGATGCCATCTTTGAGTACAAGGTACCCTGTGCTTTATTTAGTCTTCTTTGTTTTTCACGGCCGATTATGTACTGTATTACTATTAACTAGCTAGCTAGCTACTAGATGTAGTAATAGGGAAGAACACGGTCGTGTGCGTTCAATCAAGCGTGCGCTCTCTATTGTATGAACTCTTTATTTTTTTCTGTAAAATGCGGAAGGGCACGTGTGCGAACATAGATGGTCATGGACGCGTATTATAATTATGCAACCAAAAATGTATTCGCGTGACGAGAAACTGGCCCAAAATTGTCGAATCTGTTTCCGTTCATCTATGCATTCCGACAGGCTACTACATGCATAGCCGCAACCGGAATGGACTCAAGAAGGAGGGATGGCTGTTGTTGCTGCTGCGCACGTGTTCTTGGGTCCCTTCCACTGACGTCGTCTGCCTCAAAGGAAATTCCTGCATGCTGCTAGCTAGCTAGTAGGCATATTCGTAAAGGTTGTCAGCATTATTTTTGATGGGGTGTACGTGTGAGCAGCGAAGCATTCATTCATTCTTTATCCTCCTCCAAAACTAGTCTATTTCCATGTCAGCAAAGTACAGTAGTAATGGGTACATTGCTCTTCACCGGGAGTTGATGGAACAGCGTCTCTTTCGACCGAGAGAATGCCCAAGCCATCCGCCCGCTACTCGGCCCATACGAGAAATATCCCGTCTCGCAGAGTACCATCGTGGCGAAAAAGGAAATACTGACGCCCTTGAATTGGGTCGTGCCAGAAGTGCACGTAGCGAAAAGACGGTTCTGGCCGCGAACACGAGCACACGTGCCTTGGGGGATTTACCGCGCTCCCCACTCCCATTGCATCTTCCAACCTTTCGGCCAGCCGCGGGATGTACAGGTATGAGAGACTTTTTACTAGAGACGTTTTTGTCTCGATTACGAGCTGGTGTCGCTGTCTACCAGCACATCAGCCCTAACCACGAGAGATCACTGGCATTAGCATGTGGGGCACCAATCTACATCCATAACGACTATCCGCCTCCCAGTCCCATCGTTCTTCTACTTGATAAGGATGGGGAAACCCTCATCATCAAACGATTTAAAGGCTCGGAATCCTCAGCAGCAGCAAGATCAACAACCCACAATGTATTAGGATTCAAACAGAAAAAGCAAGAGAACATCATCAAATTATACGAGTGCGAAGAAGTTCGTCTAGCATCGACAGCGGACCCCATGTATCCCACTCATTTTTACACGGGAACGGCTGTATTGCGGGATTCATGTCCAGCCAGGGACATTCCCCAAAGTTTCTCCCTCATCCTTCGTGGCAGTGCAGAGGATCGACGTCGGCATCGGGAACGAACACTCGACATTACTTGCACCACTTTGGATCAATGCAAAATACTGACGGCTGGTTTCTCATCTCTCTGCTATTATGTTCATGTTCAAAGATCTAATAAAATGAAGAAAGAAGAGAAGATGAAGAAGAAACAAGAGAAGATGAAGAAGAAAGTGGAAGTTGATTTCTACAAACACTTTGTAGTATAATATGCAAAACACGAGGGAACCACCTTTTCTCAAAGGTGCCATAGAAAAGGTGTATTGGGAGAGCCTAAGCCTAGGCACATGCCCTTCATTTTGAGATGCTTCTGTCACTATTATTTTGTCCGGTTTGGGTAACTTTCTTTACAACTACGTACTAGCAACAGGAAGGAAGATTCTCCCCGGATTATACATGCAACGATGACCACTTGAGTAACTCACGAAACAATCGATTGTTTGATCAATTCCATCCATGTATAGAACTGAAGTTCATGAAACCAGGGAGCTCGCCGATGGCCTACCTGCATACCTTTTTCGTTTTATAGCTTACCCCGGAGATGCTAAGGAGCTTTGTTGAAGTTTGATTTCCAGTATCTGCTTATGCTGCTGCTGCAATTTTTAAGTAAACACAAGGCTGCAATACTACTTAAAAAAGAATTCCTCATTGTGTCTACAAATCACGATATATAGGATCAGACGTGAGGTCAGTTGCCACACAGCAGGTTTTCCTGTAACATCTATACTTCTGTCTTTCTAGTAGGCGTATGTTGGTGTGCCTGTTGCACTAGCTAGCATCATACCCTGGCACACTTGTTGTGGCTTTCGTAGTCACGCCTTTCAGCCAGGTATGGTTATAAGTGAATGACTACCAGCTACAACTTTAACAGCAGACCAATCCTACATAGCCTTGTAAGCAAAGTACTATTCTTCGTTATATTACAGGAGTGCTCTGTAGGCACGTTGTGTATTATTTATTACTCTGGCCAACACAAAATAGCTCCACTACAATGTATATTTCGAGAGAGAGAGACTAACAACAACGAATGAGCTTTCTCTAACATCCCCGACCAAGTTCTTCGCACAGGGCATTGCGTCGCTCTTCTTGCGTCGTGGCCTTGTCCTTTTTCTTTCGATCCATTTCCTTTTGCATACTTTCGGCATACGTCTTGGGTGCCGCGGCCTGGGCTTTGAGTTCGGCTTTCTTTCTTAGGCGTTCGTCCATGTCTGAATTCTTGAATACCCGAATCCAACGCCAAGTGATGATGAATCAATAGCAAGATAATAATAGGCAAACAGAGGTAGGAGTGAGTAAATATATGGATTGCTATATTCAAGATTGATCAAGCCATCCATGGAAATGGAATTGAAAAGAAAATGTTGCCATTTTGGGATAGAGATGCACTTCATGAAATAAAAAGGAACTCAGCTGAAATAGCAGTCAATATGCCCCGTAGTATAATAATACATGTTACAGTTAATCCATAAGATGGAAGCGAATGGAAACTGCAAAAGAGTCGAGTATCGGGGGTGTTTTTGTGTGTTGGATTCTTGAAAGAATAGAAACAACGTACCGATTTTTCTTCCTCAGCCGTTGGCATGGCCAAATCGTCAATGGCCAAGACAGGTGAAGCGAGGGATACAAAGGCTGCTCCCATGGCAGCTGCCACAAAGTCTCGTCTTGCTGCTTGGAGAGCCGTTGTGGTTTGTCTGGAAGGGCTGACGATTGAAAAGCCACTGACAAGACCCAAAGCCAATAGGCACAATCCCAAGAAAAGGAAAGAATTCATAATTGTGGTTGTGTTGTAGTTATAGAAGTTGCTTGGACTCTAAGGTTGGATTCTTTTAGAGTGCTTTGCCTTCTCGTTTTGTGCCCGTCAAACTGGTGTTGTGGGGATGATATGCTGCTGCTCATCATCGTCTGCACTGCTGATACGAGTTCGTAGTCAAGAAGTGCATGTTAGACCAATAACTGGTGGTAGGCAGATCGATTGTTAGGTTGCTTTGTCGCTGTCCTGTGTCGTCAGTGAAAGATTCGTGAAGATACACTAATAGAAATTTGGAGACGCGCACTTGCTTTAATTTTTGAATCATTCAAATGATTTCAGTCGTGTATTAAACGTCATAAAGAATAAAACACAGTCACGGATGGTTCGAACCAAAGAAACTTCGGGTTTTTGGTGACCGCTTGGCCAAACCGATAGGTCGCGCCGTGATGAACCGCCCATGCATCACGCCACTCAGACTGTCATCTTCATCATTCAATTGCATTGCCGCACATGTACAGTAATTATCATTATTGTATTATAGCCTCACAAACCGTAGCTCTCTCTCTCTCTCTCTACACCAGTAGCCCCAGAGGATCACTAGACTCATCTACAGAAACCAATCTAGTTCAATACACAATGACAACGAAATTTCTGTTGGGCACTCGTGGACGGCATTTGTATCCGCTTCGTCGTCCCGCCACCATGTCCTCCTCTTCTTCCTTCTCCAGCAACCCGAGTCCTGCTATTGGCAGTCCATTGATTTCTCCAGTTGCCACAACGACCTTGCCAACAACGCCCGGCACCTTTTCCAAGGTGGGTCTTCATAGCGTTCCTCCGCCCCGTCGCCATCGTTCTTGGGGCAACTTTCGAAATTGTCACAAAAAAGAACCCAATTATGCCTATAATAATAATGGGTATTCCATGCAAGGCTTTGGATCATCCTCTCCGACGTCGTCATCATCGTCACGATGGTCCTGGTTGTACTCGCCTATCATTTTGGTGACACTGGTCTTACTGAGTGGTTGTTTTTTAGGGGCTTATTGTTTGGTTCTGAGGATTGACAATACCTTGCAACAACAAGAACAAACGAGTGCGAGTACAACTACTAGTAGTGGCAGTAATACTGGTCTTAAAATGTTGGCAACGACACACATCACTACTACTATTACGGATAGTACGACGGTCCATCCCGAGCTTCAGCAGCTACAGTTACAAGAAGAGCAACAACAACAACCACAAACAACGAAAGTGGCGTTCTATTTAAATGTCACCATTTTTGAAATCCCTTGTGATGACTTGACCGTTCAAGTGGGAGACCCGTCCAATACACAAACCACTACTACCGATCGTTTGTTGTTTAAAGATATTGTCATGCCATCATCATCATCTACTGAAAGTAATAGTCATTTGGACAACAACAGCAACCATAATCCTCAGAATGACTATATGAGACGGGTCGGGAAATTTCAACAAGAAAAAATGCAACAGCAAGCACAATACCAAGGGGATGCAGCATTGCCTGTTTCCAATAAGGAGTTCAATAATAATAATAATAACATTCGAGGACTGAGAGATAGCAGAGAGACAGAGAACAAAGTCGGCAGTAAAACAGATGACAGGCAAGAACAACTCGACAAAGACGTCGCCGAAACAACCAAGACAAAGGGATTTCTGGGAAGTGGCTTTGGAGGTCTTTTTTCAAAACAAGAACTACAACCACAAAGCTCCCACGAAGCAGAACAACAAAGAGTCCGGCATCGTCGATTGGAGGAGGAAGAAGAACAAGGTGATGATCAACCAGCACAGGAAGAACAGGATACTTCCAATCATCAACAAAACCCCTACGAATCCCTACAAGCGCAGCAGCAACAAAATGATAGTGAAGACGAAGAATCAGAAAATCATGACAACTTGGATGGCGGTGATCACGCCAGTAACGAGAATGCCTCTGTTGAAGGGCTGGATAATAGTAACAACAACGAGGATGGTGAACAAAACCAAGAAGGACACGACAACAACCCAAACGAGGAAAATAATGACGACCAAGCAGAAGAAGGAGGAAAGGATAACTCCAATATGAGAATGGTCAACCAAGAAGGAGACGCGGCCTTTCATCGCCAAGAAAATGACGACGAAAATGAAGGAGGGGAACAAGGCAAGGAGGAAGAGGGCCATTCGTTTTCCTCTGCTGGTCTACAGCAACATGAAACTACGGAAGGTGGCGATAATTATGCAGTCGGTGGGTCATCATCATCATCATCGCAGCAGTCAGATTTATTTACCGCGACCAAACCTACCAATGGATGTCGCGTCACTGGCAATTTGCAGTTGCCCCTCGGAAACCAACCTTCCATTGTATCCATCAAAGCAACAACAACGACTGCCGGTAGTAGTACGGTCAAACTATCTCATCGTGTAGACAAACTCAAGCTGGGTGTACCTGCCTCATTCCCCAAAGAAGAAATGCTCATTATCAACAAATTTGTTCCTCAAACGTACACGGCAAAGTCCTCCCAAGAAGCCCTGGTAAGACATAAATACCATATCAATGACAGCTATCATTTGGTCATGGCCGAATCACCCGTGGGGTCATCCGTGATGAATGGAGAAGGACGAGAAATACAGTTTGTCCTCACGCCTCCGTCGGCGTTGATGGTCCGATGATCATCAAAGTGGCTCGACGTCATATATATTCACACAAGTAATTTTTTATTTCATAAAGCTTATATATAATATGGAGAATTTTACATATCCAAATCTGATATTTCTTGTTATGATTAGTAGTTATGGCAGACGAAGCACAGTTGCCGTCCCCGAAGGTCTTCCGGCTTTTGAATATGGAGCCCCGTATAACGTGTCAAAAAAGTAGAAGTATGGGCGGCAATCCTGTAGAAGCGGAATGCACGTCCCGCACGCGACGGAAAGATGTGCGCATTCAAAATGAAAATTGAATAATCGATGACGATCCAAGTACAGCCAGAATAGATGAGGGATTCCTTTCTTGGAGCTGTCGTTTACTGACGTGCAACACAAATTTTGCTGCACTACTAGAGGATAAAGATGAGATATCTCCTACCATATGCTTTCTAGTTCATTTGACACTTAGAATTTCATGATTTATGCAATTTTAAATTAAAAGGCAACATATAGAAGGGACATTTAGCATTCACTGTGTATCCTACGTGAAGATTCAAACACCTCATTTCTTGCTATCACCATCCGCAACAGGCGGCCCTCTTCCTTCGATCCAAGTTTCATGAACATGCTTCCACTTGACACTTCCATCCTCCAACTTTTCAATCAGTGCCGTAGATCGACGTGCCGTACCCGCTTTGTCTTGGGGACCCATTCGTTGAATTTCATCGTACATGACCATGGCCCTATTCCCGCCATTGTTGTATTCGTGAAGCACCTTGAAATTTTCAATCGTAATTTCAAATCCCATCTCGTGACATCCGTGCGCATGAAGCAAATTTTGCAGGAGCGACTCTCGCTCCACGTGAGCTCCGGATGGGGTCACCATGGAAAAGTCATCGGCCAATTTCTCTCCGCAACGTTGATTCAGCATGACTCGTTTAATGGCATCGTCAAAATTTTGCTCACTCGGTTTGGCCGTGAACCAATTTTGAAAAAACGTGTGTAGACTCTCGACGGCGTGTTCGTAGGAATGGATCTCCTCCTCATTTGGAGGATCCGGAAGATCGTCAATGGCGTCTTGCACGTCTATTTCCGCCATGATTTTGTTGCTGTGAGTATTGGGTTCTTTTACGGAACGTCTGACACAACAGAACTGTTTTCTGCTGTAGATAGCAGGACCGATCCTGAAAGAAGTGGTGATGCAAGGAGCCGATAGCAAGTGCCTGGCTGACTGATTGTACTAGATCCCGGTAACTGCTCCTATTAGTATGGATTCCAGACCCTCTATTGTACGACTACTCTAGCTAGCTAGTTGTAGTCAAGATTCAAGAATATTCATTAGATACCGGTGGCAAAATATGATTGTTTGCACGCGATGATCGATGATGGATCGTAATAGTATGGTACTGTATCCTACCGGACTTCGACGAACTCCTTTATTTGAAGAGCTCTCGCTCTGAATGAAGAGCTCTTTTGGTGTCAAAGAAAACTGATACAAACAGCTCGGCCGGCGCGGTACCCTTCCGTGAATGCAGGTGGAATACATGTGCGTTATCAAATGAATCAACTTAGCCGCTCATCTGTCCCATTTGAAAACGCATTGACAATTGATGGGTGGCCAAAAGTAAATGAGAGGACAGATAGAAATGCAGACTAAGGATGATATACATAATGTCCAGTGGCAAACCTGTATCATCATGAGCAAGATCTGGGATGGATCATCCAAAATATGGTAGTACTACAAGTAGCGTTCAGTGGGTGAAATTTGATTTTCCTTTCATGTTTGAATGGAGACAAGAGGATTGTATTGTTTCTTTTTAAAATTCTTTCATTATTACACTGTTAGTCTGTTAGTTAGGAAGCCTCGGTCCAAACAAAGGCTTGAAAGACGCGCGGATCAAAGTCGGTACTGTGATCATCCCAGGGATACGCATCAATGTAATTCAAATTGTCCGCCGTGAACTTGGCGCAAGCATACCATTTGATGGCGACACTCAGAGCTTCTTCGTCCAAACATCGTATCCGTGCGGTATTTAAAGGCGGCTCCAGATCACTCAAGGAGAATCCAAAGGAATCCACATTCAAGGAATCTACCGTCTCACCATCAGAGTTCGTCGTAGGGTCAACACTGGGTGGATCTGGTTGTTGCTGTTTTTCAAGTGATGTTCCAACCTCTTTGTTCAGCATTGACTTGGAGGGTAAGCTATCAATAATGTCGTACCAGGCTTTGCCTTCCAGTGCCCGTTGTAGCTTTAAGATCGACACGACGTGTTCGTGGAAAAACAGTGTACAAGCAATCTTGGCATTCTTCTTTCTCTCCGCTTGAGGTTTCGCCGACGGGTTATTGGTGACAGTGGCGCTTCCCAGGCTCCTCGAGCTTTCTTCGTGGTTTATTTGTGAGTCGCTGGCGGTATTGGTGGTACTACCAATGGATTCCTCCGGTCTCAGCTCGACGGGACGAACTTCCGGCGGAGGTTGTCCATCCACCAACGTGCGAATGAGAGTATCCAAATGACTTTCGTCCAAAATATTTCCGCCAATCACCGTCACAAATTGATCCTGTGATAACAGTTGGTTCTTGAGTAAATAGTCATGTGCATCGGATGGAATTAAAAAGGCATCTTGCATCACACCCAATTCTTCTCGAACATTTGGCAAAATACTGGGCACCTCTTCATCGACCACGGACTTGATTGTTTCATCCGGTAGACCAGGATCATCCCCTCTATGACCTCCTATCCCATTGTTTTCCGTATAATTGATAAAGTGGTGGATGCACAAGAGCGGTGCAATCACTGTACATCCATTCGTACTGCCGGGATTTTTCCCTTGGTACGTTTCGACATGCGTCACTCGAATGCGCCCCGCATTCCATAACGAAACAAAGTCTTCATGATACAACATGTGCAGCGTTTCAATTTCCAGTCTACTTTTGGTGACACGACGCTGCAATTGGGGTGGCGAGGCCATGGATCCAAAGAGTGCTTGTTGTTGTTGATATTGCTGCAGTTGTTGTTGCTGTTGTTGTTTTTCACTTGCTTGACAGGCTTCCAGCAATTCTTGTTCTTCCTGTTCTCGTAATTTTTGCATTTCTCGTTCACTTTCCTTGAGGGCATGTTCCAACATCCACTGATCATCATCGACGGGCACGGCTCCCACTACTGTGTGGTGGTGATGGTGGTTAGTAGGATCTGACGGTACATCCACAATATTGGGTTGGACTTCCAAACCCGACAGATACAATGCCCGTTCCAACGCAACATGGTCCGCGTAGGTCCCTCCACTCATTTGACGTAAGAATTCGGGTTGGGCCGGCATGCCATCTGTCCCCCAAGGACCAGTGCCACTGGTAATGGAGGCACCCAACAAGGGAGGCGGTGGGATGACGCTACTCGTGGAGGGATAGGATTGCAAGGCGGGTGGATTGGGTTGAGTTGTCGCGCTCGTATCGACTCCGCCACGCTTGGTGGAATGATTGGAGGAGGATCCTTGAATTTCTCTCATCATGGAACTCACGGAACGTTCCTGTGACATTGCCAGGGGCGGTGGTACGGCGTACGACGCCGACGAGCTCTCGCGATGATCGAGTGGTGGTGCGGAATACTGCTGCGGGTGATGTTGTGGTGGTTGTTTTTGATGATGATCGGTCGTGGAAGACGACAAAAAGGACAAGGCGGCGGGAGGGCACATGGAATCCGTAAACGAGTCAAACAAGGGCCCGCAAGTATCTCCCAGAAACGTCTTGGGTGGCTCGTGTCTTTTCATTTCATTGAGTTCTGCTTCGAGTTTGGCACGATCTTGTTCGTATTGTTCAAAGGTAGCTTCTCCCGCTTGTTCCAAGGCCAAAGCATTCAACTTTTTGACCTTGATCATTTCCAACTTCAAATCCATTGAAAAATCCTCCGTGGGTTGTTCATGTTGCTGCTCCAAGATGGATTGCAACATGTTGGAGACACGCACAGCATTAAGACTGTTGGCTGTTCGTTCTTGTGCGTGTCGTGTGGAATAAAAGTATCCGTGTTTGGGGATTTCCAAGAGCGCAGTTTCCACAAACTGCAAACCGATCGCGTAGGCAACCGTGTAGAGTTTGTTTTCAAAATGACTTTCAAAGGCAGTCAAGATTTGATTGTTGAGAGAGTAATGTTTGGTAATAGGCGTGGCTCTATAGGAGGCCAAAGAAGCTGTCGTTCGATGGAGTGTCGATCGTCTTGTCAATGGCGGCTGTGTCACTTGTGGGTGCTGCTGCTGCTGCTGCTGATCAATTGTGGCAGGTGCAAGTCCTTGTGGTGCTGCCGTTGCCGTTGCTGCTGGTGCAGCAGCAGCAGCAGCAGCAGTAGCTGTGGGTTGTGGTAATGGCGGTGGCCTGCCATCGGTCGGCGGCTGAGGTATCGGAGAGGGCGGGTGTGGCTGCTCTGCTCCCACGCTCTCCGCGGATTCCATACTTCTGTTTCGCATGATTTTGCGACGATCTTTGGGTCGAAACAAATTCTTCATTTTGATTGTTGTTTGTTTGTGTCTAGCGGAGAGATTGTCTGGGTGGGTGTTGTGTTGTTGTTCCAATGGGACTGGCACCTTGGTGGACCAGAGATGGCAGCTAGCTAGGTCTGAACTTGAACTTGACTCAGAGAGTTTGGCAGGAATTTACTGCTGCGCCAAACTTCCTATTCCACACAAACTTCTGCCTATCTAATAGCTACTGTATGATAGTGTAGCAGCTGTCTCTCTTCTCGACGCCTTTGTCCTTTCCGGCCGTAAAAGTCATATACCTTGTCAGTTGTCACTCACTGTCCCGAGGCCTCAGTTTCTTGCTTCTTTGTTGACTATTGGTGGTGCTCTGGTCGTAGAATAGTAGCTTGTTCCAGAGATGATGGATGCGTTCAGGTCCAGCTCAAAGGACACTCGCTGTATGGATTCAAGAGACTATGCTTCAATCTTTGCCGATGAAAGAGGATCCAGGTGGATCCGCGTACAGCAGCAGCAACAAGTCAACAAAAGTAACAACAGTTGTCGATATATTCGTTGTGGGACACAGTTGCTGACTTTCAATTTCGGATCCCTGCTAAGCGCTACAATTTCGAATAGCGCCCTTTCTCTCGTTGCAGATAGGCTTGTCGGTTGCTAACTACTGAAACCTATCTATCAATCGATCGATGTAGGTACAGTACACTACCGAAAAGTCCGATGCAGTAGATAGCTACCTATCTATCCCCCTGTGCTGGCGGTCAGTGTCCGTCGTCGGCACCGTTTCAGCAGTCAGTACAAGCAATTGTACGAGTACTAGCTAGTCTAGTAGTGTTGTCAAGCAAGATACAGGTTCAGCCTGCTCGATGACTGTTTTGGTAGAATACACTTGCTTGTGTTGATGGCCGCGTATGTAATCTGTACGTCGTCATAACGCTATGCTCGAGCTGTGTAATTGTCGCTCACATGTGTTCGAACTGCCCGGCCGTTGGAAGTGTTGGTAACACGCAGACCTGTAATTTTAACTACTGACTGGTACTGTAAAATGTTACAGTACACAGGCGCCTGCCGACCAAAATCAATGGATTTAACGACATACATCACAATCAGATCGAGTACAGTACGAGCGGGCGAGTACAGTACTGTACGTACCACTGGAACGGTAAATTCTGTGAACTGCGCTTGTGACAGATTACTCATGACTAAACAGCATGTCAAAGTCTATTGATTCCCAGTTACTCCAACACAGTAGCATTCAGTAGTGTGCTACTAGTAGCTAGCTGGTAGAATCTTTTTCTTCTTTTCAGGAACTTGCCGCAACGTACAAGGGACAGACCATTTGTTAAATAGGTGGTTCATATGATTTACGAAATAGGTTCTTAAATTATGGTCTCTTGTGCAAAAGGACTACAAAACAAATCAGTCCATGATGTAGGATTAAGAGATCTATTTGTTGGTAAACAGATCAGTTACATAGAAATTATAAGCACTGCAGTGCTGCTAGCTAATGTTGTTGTTGTTGTAGATCTTTCTGGAGTCTTCCATGCTGT
>Ga0163148_10001879_pt1 | contig 26355 bp, 39 predicted proteins | sample OliLakLV19MP7P2_FD_148606 | JGI IMG/M metagenome (GOLD analysis project Ga0163148, IMG submission 148606) | Freshwater microbial mat bacterial communities from Lake Vanda, McMurdo Dry Valleys, Antarctica- Oligotrophic Lake LV.19.MP7.P2 | ecosystem: Environmental > Aquatic > Freshwater > Lake >... | reverse complement strand
AATTCAACGGCGTATCACGAAAGACATTCCTGCTTCATTTGAAAGAATGTGAATTCCGGTACAATCACAAGCGTGATATACTTGAGTTATTAACAGAGATTATTGGTGCTAAGCTAGCCTAGAGCCTTTTCTTAAACCATGATTTATCTTTACCATTCAGTACCTAAAAATTTGCAGGGCAATATTCTTTATCCGCTCAACGAGCTGAAAGAAAAACATGCTGATATTTACGAACAGCAAGTGAATAAATATGTCGGGCGTGAGCATATAACTCAACAGAGAATCCCGATGCTTGATTGCTTGTGGAATGATGTTTTGCATTTTTCGGCGGTTAATCCAAAAGAAGTGAAGCAAGCTCTTATCGAAGCTGGGCGCACTCCCGATTTTACGATGAGCTATTATCAAGTTGATCCAAAATTACTTGAGCCGAAAAATACGATAGTGTATTTATATGCTCACGCCGACAATAAAGATAAAATGAATGAAGAAAATTTTACTTCTTACAATCCTGACGAAGTAGAAAAATTTTCTTCAATACCACAAACAACAAAAGATTACTATAAGGAAATGATTGCTAAGAGCGAACGACCTTTGTTATATCACCGAATTCCACATATCCTTTACAAAGGTACGCTCGACATAACTGATTTGCCAATCATCTCTGTTTAGTAGGCGTAGAAAAAATTTTGAAACCTGTTTGGAATTTTGCCAAAAACAAAAGCCGAGGCCCGCGCGGATTCCTCCCTAGACCCCTCCTCCGTGCGGGCAAGTCCATCGCCCCGCCTCCATTTCCCCAGACATATTGTAGCGGGGTGCATCATTCATTCTTTTCGAAAAAAGTTTGAGCAAATGCTATAATGACACCACATTATATAAACAAACATCACCCAGGATGGTGGTGTTTGTTTTGCCTAATTTGATTTAACCACCCCGCTAAAGCGTATAATTCCCTTTACCTTCTGATATATAGGTATACGATTAGGTAAGGAGTCGATATATACTAATCTTTATCCCTAATTAATTTAAAATATGCAAGAAAATAATACGTATAAATATCTTTCGATCCTGCTCGCAATTATCGCGATAGTATTTGCAGTTCTGTATTTCTTGAACCCAACACAACCTGTATCAAATACCGTAGATGACATCGCTATTGAAATACAAGCATGTAAAGACAATATCGCAAAATGGCAGCAATCTCAGGCCGGGCAAGCAACAACATCATTGGAAGCCCAAGAAGGATTGAACGATATTCTTGAGAACTGTAAGGGTGTTATAGAGACAAGTCAGGATAGTTTGTAAAATTCTCATTGAGTACTTTAGTACTCCGCACCACACAAAACACCCGCCCAGAAATGGGGCGGGTGTTTTGTGTGGGTAACTTTTTATTTCTTATATCTATTTCCCCACCATCATAAATTCAACTCTTACCTCCTTATCTACTGCAGTAACATTAGCAAGTGTGTATTTAAAATTAAATAGTGTGCGATCGAGTCTAAAATCAGCAGCCACAGTATTCGCTTGTACTGTCACAGGAAATGTAACTGTATGTGATTGCCCCGCAAATATCATTGTACCTGTAATACTATTAGTACTCGCTTGTGTAATGACTAATTCAACTGTTTTGTTGACTGCACAATTGAAAAAATCTTCTGAACATAGGTGCTTATCTAAACCACCATTATCTGTTTTTACTGAAACTAGATCAAATACTACAGACCCAGAAAGTATGCCATCGGTTACAGCAAGTGAATCGCTCCACGCAAAAGAAACAGGGTGTTCTTTTCCTGGACCATATCCAGTTATTTTTACGAAACTTTTTTCCATATCAACTCCAGATATCCCTCCATTATTCTGTGTTGCATTTATATTTAATGGATCGCCCTGCACCTGAGTTCCCCCCACAACATTCGCTTGTGGCAAATCTTGAGGCGGTTTCGTCATCACAAACTTCCACACAAAAAATACAACGATTAACAAAACAATGACCACTAAAATTATTTTCATATTTTTATTCTTAATTACTCTAACAATTACCCCACCATACTATCATGCAGTAATTATTTTTAACACTTTTAGTACTTTTAGTACTTTCTAACCACCCCTTTCACTACAGCAGCAATACGGAAACTTTCTTTGGGATATATCGGTTTGTAGTTTTTATTAGCAGGTTCAAGCCACACCTCGCCTCCACTCACTCGATAGAATTTCATTGTCCATCCACCATCAACTTCGGCAATAACAATTTCTCCATCCCGTGCATGCTCGCTTTTTTCCGCAACCACCATGTCACCTTCTCGTATTCCCTCCTCTATCATTGAGTCCCCTTTTACTTCAAGAAGATACGTATTATCCTGATCTTCAATTAAAAAATCATCAAGGCTCAACATATCAAGTAAATCAGCTTCTGCAAGAGAAGGAATACCCGCTTCAACTAAACCAAGGACTGGAACTTGGCCAAACATATTCTTGGGAATTAATTTCCCCTGAGAATCTTTTTCAACAATTCCTGATTCTACTAATTTGTTGATGAGTTTGTATACTGCGTTTTTTGATTTAAAACCGACAAGTGCCATGATCTCTTTATACCCAGGCATACGTCGGTGTTTTTTATAAAACGCTGTTATTTTTTTTGCATACTCATCTTTCATATAATAGGTGTGTGTTGTAAAAAAATCTACAGAAATGATGCAAACCTAAACGAACGAGTGAGCCATACACTGCGCTGTTCTTCTTTTAATTTTCGACGAAGTATACGGTGCTGATGTGCTTCGCGAATATATGATTGCCCTCGAATAATTTTTAAATCAATTTGCTGATTGAGTCTTTTAAGCTCATCATGAATCGAATACGCTAACTTTATTTTACTCATATTTTTTGTGGTTTTTTATAATAATTGCGTGACCTTTTAATGTATGAAGTATAGGTGAACTAGGGTTCACCAGTCAATGTGGATAGCGCTGTAGAGAATAAAAAAAAAATACGTCAAATTTTATAACATAGTATATGGTATATACCAGTAATGAAATGATCTTTTGTTCATCTACACTAAGGAGAGTACGGAGTACGGTACCAAATTTTTTCACTTGGACGTACTCATTGTGCATCCACCTCAACCCATCCGCCCAAAGGATTCAAAATTTGATAATCTTGTGGGGGTCTTACAAAAGTTTGTTGGTGTGAAAATCACAACTATAACTCTGACTACAACTCCACCCCCCACCGTACACCACCGCGATGTGTAGACCTCGTGGTAATGCTTGGAACACAGATGTGTAGTTGGGATACACCTCCAGCACACATCTCTGCAACAAGGTGGATCGCAGCGAGGTACACTGGACAGCTCTGGTCACGCTTGACTAAAGACACACCAACACTTCGGTGTGTGTCGTACGACCAGATCGTAGAGTTGGTCCCTGTAATCCGCGATGAGTTGAAAAGGATTGATCGGGTTCACAAAAGAAAACCACGCTTACCGTTCTATTCCAAAACTTCTGCGTGAGAGCTCGTTTGAATTGACATAGAAACAGCCCCTGTCTCATAACTCATCGTGATTATTCCCCACCCCAAACGCTAGCCCTCAAGTTAGCATTTCCCTTTTTATACCCCCCTTATCACCTCCCCACCAAAATACCTCTCGTGATATAATACAGTGCATCAGAAGGTCGATGCGTAAATAATAAAAAAAATACATGAAAGAAAATAATACGTGTTCGTGCACTCATCATCATATCGTCCCTATTTTAACAATTCTGTTTGCGGTTACTTTTTTACTTGGATATCAGGGATACTTTGCAGCTGATACAGTAAATATTATCTGGCCGATTCTTGTAGGTATTGGTGGTATCGCAAAACTCAGCGAAGATAAGTGTGGTTGTTGCTAAACCAACTATATAAAAAACACCGGCTTATTGTAGTGGTGTTTTTTATATAGTTGGTTTAGTACACTACATACTATAAACTACACAGCATGAAAGACTCCTTTCAAGAATTTTTCACGACAACAAACGCTGCATGGGAAGCGATGCTTTTAATGTGCAGCGAAGCACAAACGTCCATCGACATGGAACAATATATTTTTACTAATGATAAAATTGGGGCTCGGTTTCTTGAACTATTTATAAAAAAGAGTAAAGATGGTGTGCGAATTCGACTACTATGCGACACCGCGGGAAGTTATTCTTTTTATACATCAAGAATCCCTGAGGAATTGCGCCATATCGGTATTGAAGTCAGATTTTTTAATATCATTTCACCATGGAGAATCCACAACTTTTTCTCGTGGTTCTTTAGAGATCACCGAAAATTATTGATCGTTGATGGAGTTGTTGCATGTATCGGAGGTGTCGGCATACGAGAAGACATGAAACGGTGGCGAGATACGTGCGTAAAAGTACAAGGCGAAATTGCAATAGAAATACAATCTACATTTAATGAAATGTGGTATGCCGCAAAGAAAAAAAATATTTTTATTCGTATCAAAAGATCTCGTGGGTATAAAAAAGGTCCAAACATCATCACAAACGCCCCCTACCCTCAAAGACGCTATATGTACTATCAACTCATCAATGCAATTAGAAACTCAAAAAAATATGTGTATCTCACGACGCCATATTTTGTACCAGATCCGCGATTGCTATACGTACTTCAACGTGCAGTAGGGCGCAGTGTTGATGTTCAAATTATTGTGCCAAAAACATCAGATAGCGTTATTGTGAATCGTGCGTCCCATAGCTTTTTCTACGACCTTCTCTCTTCTGGTATACGTATTCACCAACACGACGGAGATTTTATTCACGCAAAGACAGCAGTAATTGATGATAGATGGGCAACGCTCGGTAGTTTCAATTTCGACAACTTAAGTTTTACATACAACCATGAAGCAAATATCGTATCTACCGACAAAAAATGTATAGAAACGATTAAGGAGCACTTTAAATCTGATGCCCAAAAAAGTGAGGAGGTTTTTATAGAACAATGGCTTGTGCGGCCAGTTTTATGGAAATTTCGTGAGTTTTGTATCATCCCATTCAGAAGGTTTCTATAACCCACTAAGGTGTTGCCTAGTTTTAGGTAATGTGCTATATTTCTGTGACGTTATTAGGTTATTTTACACACATATTGAGTACCAAAGTTAGAATCAATCATCAGATAAAAGCACCGGAATTACGAGTAATCGGACCTGATGGAAAAAATTTTGGAGTCATTTCTCTAGAAGAAGCCCTGAAACAGGCTGTTTTAGCAGAACTTGATCTTATTGAAATATCACCAAACGCCAATCCCCCTGTCGCAAAGATAATGGATTATGGCAAGTTTCAATACGACGACAACAAAAAAGCGAAAACTGCTAAGGCAAAAACTCACGTTGTAGAAGTAAAAAATATCCAAGTAAAGGTAGGTACAGGTGATCATGATCTTACATTGAAAGCAAAAAAGGCTTCTGAGTGGTTGGCTGAAGGTAACCGAGTGAAAATTGATTTGTTTCTTCCAGGAAGAACCAAATACATGGACATAAATTTTCTCAAAGAGCGTATGCAACGAGTACTCAAACTAATCACCGTTGAATACAATATTGCCGACGAGCCTAAAAAAAGCCCGAAAGGTCTTACCACAATCATCGAAAGAAAATAGAATTGAATTTATAACAACATGAAAACAAACAAATCATTTACAAAACGACTCAGGCTCACAAAAAAGGGTAAGATTATGGCTCGAAAAACAGGCCAGAGTCATTTCAATTCAAAAGAAAGTGGTCGGAGTCAACTTTCAAAGAAACGATCAGTAAACTTCATTATGAATAATAAAGTGAAGAGCCGTTATCTTGTAAACCAATAATTATAGAAATTTTATACACACACCATGACACGAGTAAAAAAGGGAGTAAATGCATTAAAAACACGACGAAACATACTTAAACAAGTAAAGGGTTTTCGGTTTGGACGTAGCACCAAAGAACGACAAGCATATGAAGCTCTTGCTCATGCAGGATCGTACGCATTTGCACATCGACGAGACAAGAAAAATGACTTCCGAAAACTGTGGACAGTGCGCATTAATGCAGCACTTGAAAAAGAAGGTCTTTCGTACAGCAAATTTATGGGGACATTAAAAAAGAAAGGTATTCTTATTGATCGAAAGATTCTTGCAACACTTGCGGCACAAGAACCAGAATCATTCAAACGACTTGTTGGGAACGTGAAATAAATTCAATTTTTTATCTCAAGTCTCTCTGAAACAAAAAACCGCATATGCGGTTTTTTGTTTAACCCCCCACTTCTCTGTTTTCAATCTCTAACACAGAAGATCGTATACCTTTCCTTGTTCTGGATATATCGCAGGTGCATCAATGTAATCTCTCAGACGTTGTACTAAAAACAAACTAGATTTTGGTTCTCCAAGCACCACAAATACTTTTTTTACACGATCACGTGTATGCTCAACAAATTCAACAAGATGATCTGAATCTTTATGTGCAGAATATCCTGTAATTGTTTTTATCTGTGCACGTACGCTCACATGTTCTCCTTTTATAATTATCATATGCTCACCGTCTTGAAGTTTACGGCCCATTGTACCAACACCTTGATACCCTATAAGTAATACTGTATTTTTAGGATCTGGAAGATACTGTGCCTCATGATGCACCACTCGCCCACCATTAGACATTCCTGAACCAGCAATGATTATTTTAGGATCTGGCGCATGAACAATCGCTCGTGAATCCTCACCTCGCACGATTTGTTTAAATTTTGGAAAATTAAATATTTTGTCGCCTCCAGCGATATCTTTTCGTGTAGAATCATTAAAATGTGTTTCTGAACTAAGGCGTTTATATATTTCAGTAATTTTTATAGCAAGTGGTGAATCAAGATACACAGGTACAGACTCAATAACACCATCTTCTATCATGTTGTTTATCTTATACAAAATCACCTGTGTACGTTCGAGTGAAAAAGATGGAATGATAAGTACCCCCTTTTTATGTATTGATTCTTTTATAATGGCTTCCAATTTTTTATCTGCATCAAGAACATTCTCATGATTACGATCGCCATATACACTATCGATAACAAGGTAGTCGGCATCAGAAACAAACTCTGTGTCTTTTAAAAGCATTGCCGGAGAATTACCTAAATCACCACAGAACACAATATTCTTATTATTATACGTAAACTTTATTACAGAAGAGCCAAGCACATGCCCCGCATCAGTGAGATATGCACTAAAATCTGTGCAAAAATCTTTTTTAGTGTGATATGGAATTGTCTGCCACAAAGAAAGTGCTTTTCGTACATCACCCTCAAAGTATAACGGTTCCCGGCCATTTATTTTTGATTCAAACTCAAGAATATGCGCGGCGTCTATAAGCATAAGCTCGGCAATTTCTTTTGTCTCTGGTGTTGAATAAATTGTACCCTTAAAACCATCTCGTACTAATTTTGGAATCCGCCCAATGTGATCGATATGGGCGTGGGTGACAAAAAGAAAATTGATTGACGCTGGATCGTAAATAAATGTTTTTCTATTCTCTTCATTTGCATACTGACTACCTTGAGTGAGGCCACAATCCACAAGTATGTTTGTTACTTCACTTTGTAATAAAAAATTTGCACCTGTAACCGTACCAACACCACTACAGAATGTGAGTTTTAGTTGCTTCATATAGTATGAGATGAATCAATACTTGGAGACGACTTTACTAATCGAAATCTCCACCACAAGAACGATCCGGCAATAAGTGCACCAATTGAATCCATGATTAAATCTACAATAGTGTCAGTTAAGTAGCCTTCTTGCACAAGAGTTTGACCTGTCACATATTCAAACACTTCCCAACCTAAACCCACCATAAAACCACTTGCAAGTGCAATCAACAAAAAAGAAGCAATCGAGGATCGAGGTGGAATGTTCACATAGTCAGAAAAAAAGAAAAACCAAACCACAACAAAACCAAACCAAAATCCGCCTGCTACATGCATTACAATATCAAACCAACCCCACACCCAATATAAATCAAAACGAACGGCGATCATCTGAAGTACCGCAATACAAAAAATACATAAAAAGATAAATGGGAAAAACGTTTTGGTATATATCATTTAGTCTATAATATCGTTTTTTTCTATAAATTAAAACATCCGCACATGCGGATGTTTTAATGAGGGCTACTTGGGTATATTGCCCTAGTGTATTACTAGGTGGGTGTTTTCAGTAGTACGCCAAGGCGCACTACGATTCAAACTCCCTGAAATATACTTTAATCTAGATAATATCCCAAATAACCCTACCTCTAGTATATTCCTCTGCTGATCTTTTACAATTATTTTAGACCACTGCGATACAAAAGAGGATGATAATCAAGAAAAAAACTAAAAAACAAGCCAAAGCAGAGGTTTTTGAGGGCTTTGTTTATATGTTATTCAAAAATGCCATCCAAATTTATATCATAAATGATCTGTTCTTGTACAAGACGATATCCAAATACTTCATTATCTTTAAACCAATGCGGAATCTCTTTTTTTGCCTCATCTACTGTGCCAGACGCATGCACTAGATTTCTTACTGCACGACTATCTGTGTCAGACATAAGATATGAATCCAACACAAAATCACCACGAATAGTCCCGACATCAGTACTAAGTGGCTCGGTGCCTCCTGTAATTTTTCGAACAATGGCCACGGCATGTGCCCCTTCCCACACCATACAAATAACAGGCCCGCTCGTCATGTACTTCTTTAAATGTCCGATTACTATTTTTGTAATCTCAAGTGGATCATCAGACGGTGGTTTTTCACCTTTCGCTAACGCAGCTTTTATCCTTTTCTCTCCTGTAATTCTTCGCCACTCTGGATCAATGGTGTAGTGTTGTTCAATATGCTCTGCCGTTGGCACAACCATCTTTAAACCAACGAGCTTAAGCCCCACCCGCTCATATCGTTTTACAATTTCACCAATAAGTGAGCGTTGTAGTCCATCCGGCTTGATGATAACCAATGTTCTTTCTTTTTTTGGATGCATGTTGTGTATCATGTAGTAAGTATAAAAAAAGAATACAGAAAGTAAAGGAAGTTACTTTGTAATGATAAGGGGGTCGTGTTCTGTAATCACAATCGTATGCTCAAAATGAGCACTACGCTTTCCATCACGAGTTCGATACGTATAACCATCTTGCTCAAGTGTCACCCTTCCTGTGCCTTCATTGAGCATCGGCTCAATTGCAATAACCATACCAGATTTTAAAACAGTACCAGTACCTTTTTTACCTGTATTGGGTACATATGGATCTTCATGAACAGCATATCCAACACCATGACCTGCAAGACCTTCTGCATGAGAAAATGGGTATGATTGTGTAAATGTTTCAATCGCATGACCAATATCACCCACGGTGTTCCCCGCTCGCGCCGCATCGATTCCCTTATACAATGCTTCTTTAGTAATTTTTATAAGTAATGCTGCAGATTCATCTATCTTCCCGACTGCAACAGTGATTGCACTATCAGTAAAAAGCCCCCGGTGCACAAGACCCATATCTACAGTTACAATGTCACCTTCTTTAAAAATATACGGGTGCTCATTGGGAATTCCATGCACCACCTCATCATTTACTGATACACATACACTTGCAGGAAAGGGGCGCCTTGCACCATCTGGTTGATAATCCAGAAAAGCGGGGCGATCATCAGCCATACTCCCAAGCTCGCGCGCTCTTTCATTGATCTCTTTTGTACTCACTCCCGGTTTTACCATTGAACACAATTCACGGAGTATAACCGCGAGGCGCGATCCACCCTCTTTTAAGATTTCTATTTCTTCTGCTGTTTTAATGGTGACCATTATGAAAACGTTTTAAGCCGGCGCACAATTTCTTCATGCACTTTTTCTTTACCTTGCTCCCCATTAACTTCAATAAAATTACATTGTGGGTCATTTCTAAAATGTTCTACCGCTGGCAGAACGTCGCTATCAAACCAATCAAGTCGCTTAGTTATTCGTTTAAGCGTTGCATCATCAGCGCGCCCCCGCGCCAACAAACGTTTTTCAGACCAATCTCGACTTACGTTGAGATATATTACAGTAGCTTTTCGATTATAGAAACCAAGAGCAGTATCAATAGCAAGTGCTTCTGCAATAGATCGCGGTGTACCATCCATCACAAGATGCTCTATACCCGTAAAGCCTTCTACCAACAGATGCGACCACATCCAAATAGCTAAAAAATCTGGTTGTCGCTTGTCTTCCTCATACACCTTTTTTGCAAGTATACTTGCATAGGAATCCCCAGTAATAAAATCTCTAAACTGAGGGCCTGTTTCCAAATAAAACACTGGGCGCTTTTCTACATCCCTTTCTTTTATATACGAAATAAGAAACTCGGCTTGTGTCCCCTTACCACAACCAGAACGACCAATAAAAATATATGTTTGAGGATTCATCCGATTATTATACAGCACCTTTCCAAGAATCCCACCCCTAATTCCATCTTAAGCATCCCTTAGTATTCTCGAATTGAAAGCTGAGCTTCAAGCTTTTTTATGAGATCAATAACTACAGATACTACGATAAGAAGCGCAGTACCTCCAATAGAAAATGCTGTAATACCTGTTCCTGCTCTCATAATAAGTGGTAACACCGCAACGAAACCGAGAAAAAGTGCCCCGAAGAGTGTAAGTCGAGTAAGAATTCGAGCAATGTATTCTGAAGTTGGTTGTCCGGGACGTACACCAGGAATAAATGCCCCGCCTTTCTGGAGATTAGTTGATATTGAATCTGGATCAAATGTAACCGCTGTATAAAAATACGTAAATACGAATACGAGCAGAAAGTATGCAATTGCATATACCCAACCATTATTTAAAATCTCAAGTATCGAAGTTGCAATACGCTGAAAAAGTGGACTATCAACATTCTGAAGAAAACTAAAAAGCATTTGAGGAAAAAGTAAAATTGAAAGAGCAAAAATAATTGGAATTACTCCAGCTTGATTGAGGCGAAGTGGAAGATATGTAGAAACCCCACCATAGACCTTTGAACCACGGACACGTTTTGCATACGTAATAGGAATTGGCCGTTCAGCCTCGGTGATCACTACAACCGCACCAATCACAATAAGGGTAACTGCAATAAATAAAAGGTAAAGCGGAATCTGAGATACATCAAAAATAAATTGTAACTGAGCAAAACCACCCGGTAGCGCTGAAACGATACCTGCAAAAATAATAAGTGAGAGACCATTACCAATACCATATTCAGTGATAAGCTCACCGATCCACATAAGTAAGAGCGCACCTCCAGTGATAATCGCAATATTTGTTATGTAATCCATTGTAGCCATAGGAGCAAGCACGCCATTTGAACGTAGTAATGCAAGAAACCCTATTGCTTGTACCACGGCGAGTGGAACTGTAAGCATTCGTGAGTATTGGCTAAATTTCTTTCGTCCTACCTCACCCTCTTCTTGATAGAGCGCCTTCAGGCGTGGAGACATAATAGTGAGAAGCTGCATGATAATAGAAGCAGTAACGTATGGACTAACTCCAATCATCACAATAGAAAGATTTGAGAAACCACCTCCAGAGAAAATATTAAAAAGGTTTAGAAAATCACTTCCAGCAAAAAGTGCGTTCAATCTTCCAGTGTCAACACTTGGAATAGGTATTGCGGCAAGTGCTCGAAACACAACAAGCGCGCCGAGAACAAACAAAATTCTCCTTCGTAGAATTGAGTCCTGAAGAATTTTTGATAATATAGTAAAAAATTTACCCATAGTGTTATGCTACACTGCCTCCTGCTTTCTCTATCTTTTCTTTTGCTTTAGTTGATACTACGAATCCTGAGAAAATTATTTTTTTAGTAAGATCGCCTCCGGAAAGGATTTTAATCGTCGGACGTGAACTTTTTCGTGCAGATACAAGCTTTTTCTCAATAACGATTGCTGGTGTAATTATATCACCATTAGAAAATACTTTATCAAGAACCCCAACATTTAAAGAAAGCGATCGCGCATAAATAGAAAGGTTTGAATTTTTCCCTCGTCCCTTCAATTTTGGAAGACGTTTTATAAAATCACGAACTTCTGGACGAAGTTTCCCACCCGCGCGAGCTTTCTGACCTTTTGTACCACGGCCTGAAGTTTTTCCACGAGTACCACCGCGGCCCACTGATTGAGACTTTTTATTTTTTGTTTTTCTTTTTATGGTGTGAATCTGCATGATATTATGCTTTTACTGAATCTACTTCTACTACAGCTACTTTTATTGAATCCTTCTTCTCTTTTAATTGTCGAAGTGCCTCTATAGCAGCTCGAGCATTGTTGAGTTGATTTTTGCTTCGAGAGAAAATTTTTGCACCTGAATTTTTTATACCTGCAAGTTCGAGCACTGAACGTACAGAACTTCCTGCAATAATGCCTCGTCCTGGAGCTGGCATAATTCTTATGCGAGAACCACAATATTTTGACTCTACTTCATGAGCAAGAGACATATCTTTTGTAAGCTTGACGGTAATCATATTCTTTTTACCATCTCGGGCTGCTTTATCAATTGCAAGTGATGTGTCTCCGGCTTTTCCAATTCCCACTCCTACAGATCCCTTTTTATTTCCCACAACAATAGCAACACTAAAAGCAAAACGACGACCTCCTGTTACTACACGAGTAACACGTCGAATACTAATTATCTTTTGATCAAATTCTGGTTTGGTAGTCCGAGCATCACGACGAGAATTTTGCTTACGAGGATTCTTTTGAAAACCTCGAGTATCTCGAGCTTGTGGTACCACTTTTACCTGCTCTGTTTTTACTTCAGGCACTGTATCTGTATCAATTGTAATTGTATCTTTTTCCATATATTAAAAATCTAAACCGGCTTCTCGAGCGCCTTCTGCAACCGCTTTTATTTTACCAGTATACACAAAACCTCCGCGATCAAACACAACAGCTTTGATATTCTCCTTAAGAGCTTTTAAAGCAATATCCTTCCCCGCTTCTCGCGCTCGATCAACACCAGACTTCCCCTTCATCTCTTTTGTAGATGAAGCTGCGAGTGTTCTTTCTGCATCATCATCAATAAGTTGGAGATACAATGCTGTGTTTGTTTTAGAAACAGAGAGACGTGGGCGAGCTGCGGTGCCTGCAATTTTTGCACGAATTTTCTTGTGCCGTCTGTCTCTTTTTTCTTTTTTCATATTACTTTTATTCATACTATTATGCAGATTTCTTGCCCTGCTTTCGGCGAATTATTTCATCTGAATATCGAATTCCTTTCCCTTTATATGGCTCAGGCTTTTTACACGCACGAATTTGTGCAACAAATTGACCTACTTTTTCTTTATCAATACCTGACACTGTGATGTTATTTTTTTCTGTCGTAACTTTTAAATCTAGTGGGACAAGCATTTTAACTAGATGAGAAAAACCAAGACTCATTACTAAGTCACTACCCCTTACTTCGGCCTTGTATCCAATTCCTTCAATGATGAGTTTCTTTTCGTATGCCTTGTTTACTCCTGCAACCATATTTACAAGATGAGAAGTGTATGTGCCCCACAATGCAACATTGGTGTTTGTCTTTGAAGGAACAGTCGTTACATTTCCATCTGCAATAGTAAGGACTACTTCGTTTGAAAAAGATCGAGAAAGTTCTCCAAGTGGTCCCTTTACTACCACCATATCACCTAAAGTTGAGACTTCGGTTTTTGTAGGAATTGCTATTACTTTTTTTCCAATTCGTGACATAAATAATTACCAGATTTTAAATAACACTTCTCCCCCAACGTTCTCTTTCTTTGCCTCTTTGTTTGTAACAATACCTTTGGGGGTAGTAAGAATAAGAAGCGCTGTCCCCGATTTTACTGGACGAAGATCTTTTGCTTTTTTATACATACGCCTTGAGAGCTTCGACATACGCTCTACACCTTGAACTTTAGGAGAACCATCCGTTTCGTATACGAGTTCAGCCTCAATAAACTTAGCGACTTTTTTACCTTTTTTTACAACAGACTTAAGATATCCTTCTTTTTCAAGTACTAAACAAATATCAAATTTAATTTTTGAATATGGAAAAACAAGAGATTCTTTTCCTACATCCCCAGCGTTCTTTATTCGAGTAATCATGTCAGCAATGTGATCCATAGTGTTATATTACCAAGAAGACTTTTTTATTCCTGGAATCTTTCCTTCATTTGCGAGTTCTCGGAAACAGATTCGGCATAAATCAAAATCACGCATATATCCTCGCTTTCGTCCACACCGAAAACATCGTCGAACCACTCGGCTCGAGAATTTTGGCGTTTTCGCCGCGCGTGCTTTGACTGATGTCTTTGCCATGTGGTTAAATTTCGATTAAAAAATTCAGAAACAAAATAAAAAAGCTTCAAAAAGCTTGTGCTTCATACTACCAAGACGGTATGTCATTGTCAAACAAAACGGCCACAGAAAGCCACTATTCTAAAATTCTACTTTCTTCCTCGCTTCTGACCCTTCCCCACTACCGTTTCGTCTTTCTTAAACGGAAAACCGAGATGACCAAAAAATGCTTTTGCCTCCCCTTTTGTCTTTGCAGTAGTTACCACAGAAACCGCCAAACCAAAGAGATCTTTGAGCTCTTCGTCAGCTGTTTCAGGAAAAATAGCGTGTTCCTTGATACCAAGAGTATAATTACCCATAGAATCGATACCATTTGAAGAAATACCTCGGAAATCTTTTGTTCGAGGGAGTGCAATATTCACGAGTTTATCAAGAAAATCATACATTCGCTTGCCGCGGAGTGTTACTTGAAAACCAACAGGATCGCCTTGTCGAACCTTAAACGCGGCGATTGAAATCTTTGCACCTTTTTTTGCAGGTTTCTGGCCAGCAATAATACTGAGACGATCTTCTACGAGATCAATTTTCTTTTTGTCTTTAAATGACCCGACACCAACACTTATCACTACTTTCATAAGACGTGGTGCTTGCATAGGATTAGCATACCCCTGACTTTCTTTCAGAGTTGCAAATGATACATTATTTTTTTCTTTTATAGTTTTCATAGCCATGATAGTAATAAATTAGAGAGTAGCACCACTTCTTTTACTAACTCTCACCTTTTTCTTTCCATCTGTTTTACTACCAATACGAGAAGGTTTATTCGTTTTTGGATCAACGATCATTACATTTGAAATATGGATCGGCATAGTCTTATCAACGATCTGACCTTTTTGATTGCTTTTTCGTGGTCGAGAGTGAACCTTTCTTAAATTAACACCTGCAACTACTACAGTATTATCCTTAGGAAAAGATTTAACAACCTTTCCAGTTTTACCCTTGTCCTTTCCAGAAACCACTATTACATTGTCATCTTTGCGTATTTTCATGGCAGTTATACTACTTCAGGGGCACGGGAAATAATAGTTTGAAATCCGAGCTCGCTTATTTCTCGAGGAATTGGACCGAAGATACGACCAGCAATTGGTTCGTTTTTCTCCTTTTCAAGAATTACTACAGCATTTTCATCAAATCGAATATATGAACCGTCCTTTCGACGGAATGCTGCTTTTTGTCGCACAACCACCGCTCGAAGCACGTCTTTCTTTTTTACTGCCTTTCGAGGTGCTGCTTTTTGTACAGAAAGCACAATAATGTCTCCGATACGAGCGTATCGTTTCTTTGAGCTGCCGAGCACCTTAAACACGCGTCCGATTTGTGCTCCAGAGTTGTCAGCTATTTTAATAATTGATCGTGGCTGAATCATAAAAGTTTATATAACCTTAAATTTCTTATCTTTTGAAATTGGGGCGGTCTCTTCAATACTTACAACATCTCCAATTTTCTTTGTGTTTCCTGCATCGTGCGCCTTGTATTTCTTATGAGTATGAATATATTTTTGATATTTTGGATGTTTTACATATCGCTCAACTCGAACAACGATAGTATCTTTCATTTTATCTGACACTACTATTCCCTTAAGAGTTCGTTTTGTTGATATATTCTTTTCCATATTATTTTGTACGCGCGTGAAGCTCAGTTAGAATGCGAGCAATATCACGCTTCAATTCCCGACCCTCTTTTACATTTCGAACCTTACTCCCAGCAACACTAAAACGAAAATTCTTTAAAGCCACTCTTTTGTCATAAAGTGCTTTTGTAAGGTCTTGTTCTTTTGTTTTTTGTAGATCTGACATGATAAACGTGTATAGTATCTTTTTTTAGCAATAAGTCAATAAATATACGTATTATGCTGCTTCTCGGGCAACAATTCGTGATGTAAGTGGAAGTTTTGTTCCTGACTTTCGAAGTGCTTCTCGGGCAGTCTTTTCATCAACTCCATCAACTTCAAATATCACACGGCCCGGCTTTACAGGTACTTGGTATCCTTGTGGATCCCCCTTTCCTTTTCCAAGTTTTACTTCAGCAGGCTTTGATGTAAATGGCATGTCTGGAAAAATTCTAATCCAAATACGGCCGTTCTTACCAAGCGCTCGAGAAAGTGTTTTTCGAGCAGCTTCTATTTGGTTTGAACGAATACGTGCATATGAAACAGCCTTAAGACCATAAGAACCAAAAGAAATTGTTGTTCCACGAGTAGCAACACCAACTTTTTTTGGATTCTCTCGAAATGTATGCCATTTTCGATATTTAACTTTTTTAGGAAGTAACATAGTGGTGTATTAAAATATACTATACTTTCTTTTTATCTTTTTCAAAAATATCGCCCTTGTAAATCCATACTTTGATTCCGATTTTTCCGTATGGCAAATACGCTTCATATTTACAAAAATCTACGTCAGCTCGAAGTGTCTGAAGAGGTACTCTTCCTTTTTTAATTTTCTCTGTTCGAGACATTTCAGCACCACCGAGTCGGCCTGAAAGCTGAATCTTTACACCAAGTACTTCTCGATTTGCCATGATCTTTTCAACCATTTGCTTCATAACGCGCCGAAACGGCATTCGTTTTTCAAGTCCTTCTGATACCATTTGAGCAACAATTGCTGCATTTGATTCTGGATATCGAACTTCTTTAATGTCAATTTTCAACTCTTCATTACCAAGCATATCTTTTTTTGAAAGCATTCTGACGAGTTCATTTTGAAGCTTTGTCATCCCCTCTCCATTTCGGCCAATAATTGCTCCCGGTCGTGAACTTTCAATAATGACTCGAAGTGTTTTTGCACCACGCTCAATTTCAACATTACTTACAAAAGAACCACGGAGTTTCTTATTTAAATATTCACGAATCGTAATATCGCCTCTTAAAAATATTTTATATTGATCTTTCACACCAAACCAACGAGATTTCCAATCTTTAATGATACCAAGTCTGTGTGCGTATGGGTGTACTCTGTGTGACATATTATTTCTTTGATGTTTTTATTATTTTTTCTCCAAGCACAATAACAATAGAACTTGTTCGCTTTCGAATAGGAAACGCTCGGCCACGTGCCATTGGCATTTGTCGATACATAATAGCGCCACCATTTACGCTAATTTCTTTTACGATAAGTGTTTCAGGATCGAGATTGATATTTTTTGCATTTGAAACTGCTGAATTGAGTAGTTTTAAAATAGGAAGCGCTGCTTTTTTCTCAGCAAATTGTAGTGCAGCCATGGCTACATCTATTTTTTTTCCTCGAATAAGATCTGCTACGAGACGCACTTTTCGTGGAGAATGTCGGTAATTATTAAGTTGTGCGGTAGCAGAATTCATAATGATAATTATTTCTTTGCAGACGTAGTGGTTGATTTTGCAGCTTGAGCAGCAGCAATTTCACCTTCCTTCTTTTTAACTTCAAGATCTTTCTGCATTTTTCCTCCATGCTTTACGAATTTTCGAGTAGGAGAAAATTCACCGAGTCGGTGACCTACCATATCTTCTGTAACGAGTACATCTATGTGCTCTCGTCCATTATGAACACCAAATGTAAAGCCGACCATTTCTGGGGCTATTTGACTGTCTCGTGCCCACGTCTTAATAGCGCCAGTTTCAAGTGGCTTTTTCCCCTCAATTTTTTGGAGAAGTTTTTCGTATACATATGGTCCTTTTTTAAGTGATCGTGTCATGTATATGGGTGCAGAATAAACAAAAACAGCACGAAAGCTGTGTAGGGGTTATCATAGCAAACTAGCTATATTAGTCAACAAGCATTGAGGGTTTCTTGCGCGCTAACCCAAAAGCAAAGAAATGGAGAAAATGCTTGGGGTGATTCCAAGCTATGGAACCATTACCTTAAGTTCTAGTCTGAATCACTACGCCCCACAAACACTTCCCTTAGGGGGGTGGAGGTATTTGCCCTTGCCTTAAAAAAGGGTCGGTTTGTAAGCCCTAAGGAGGGATCCATGCTCATTTTGATTATTATCCTGATTCTCATGATTCTCGCTCTCGGCGTGTGCTGGTATCTATGAGCAACAAATGCTGAGATGCGAACACACCTAAACATAGCGAACACCCACATGCGGGGTTACCAGGAAGGGGGGATGGGGGGTCCTCCCCTCCTATTCCTCGAATTCGTCGCCGCAGGCGACGTGATTTGCGTCGCTGACGTGTTCCAGCTAAGCTCCGGTGAACTACTCCTGCTCCTGCGGATCAACGACGAGAACAAAGGGTATGCTAAACTTTATATCTGAACCATTCAGAAGGATCAACTCCACGGGTGGGTCAAACGAAAGGAAGACATCGGATTCCAAGAGGATGTCGGGTTCGATTGCCCGGGTCCAGGGAAGGGTCTGTGGACGGTGTACGTCCGAAATGACATGGTGATGACGAGTCCAGAGGGGGACTTGGACACTCCGAATGAGACCATCTACTTTGTCAAGTGGGAATCCGCCGAGAAGGAGACACCCACCGACGCTACCTGAGTAGCGTCGGTCAAAGCGACCAACGTTGCCCACAACAAAAGCCCGGAAGTACGAGAGATGCAGGATCTCTGTACTTTCGGGCTTTCATTTTGCCTTTTTTAAAATTTTAAAAATATAGAATCTATCACTTCTTCCCTACCTTTCGACGACTCACAATGAGTCGATTTGAGTATTTCTTTGGAGTACGAGACTTCTGACCCTTTCCTGTAGGTTTACCCCATCGGCTCTTTGCACGACGAGTACCACGTCCTTGTCGCCCCTCTCCTCCACCGTATGGATGATCTACGGCGTTCATGGCAGTACCTCGAACTGTTGGACGAATACCGAGCCATCGGCTTCGGCCCGCTTTTCCGATATTTACAAGGCGATTTTCATCGTTTGATACTTCACCCACAGAAGCCCATGAATTCTCAAGTACCTTTCGTACTTCAGACGAAGGCATCTTTAGATCAACATACCCAGCATCTTTTGCAACGACTTCTGCAAAACTACCCGCAGACCGAACCATTTTAGCACTACCTCGTGGCTTAATTTCTATATTGTATACAAAAGTACCTACAGTAATGTTACGTAATGGTAGTCGATTCCCCGCTTTTACCTCTGCTTTTTCTGAAGTAATAAGAATATCACCTACCCTTACACCTTTTGGCAAAAGCACATATCGCTTTTCACCATCTTTATAAAATACAAGTCCTATAAAACCAGATCGGTTCGGATCATACTCGACAGTCTTTACTGTATATGGAACATCAATCTTTTCGTATCTAAAATCAATTTCTCGAAACAGCCGCTTATGCCCCCCTCCTTTATGTCGGGTAGTAATTCGGCCCCTGTTGTTTCGACCAACTGCTCGTGTAAAACCTCGTGTTAATGATTTTTCTGGAGTATCTGTAGTAAGAAATTTGCCATATGAAATGGTTGTGAGTCCGCGTCGTGATGGTGATGTTGGTTTATATCGTTTCATATTCGTGTTCTATGTAAATTTATATGATTTCGATCTTATCTCCATCTTTTAGATACACGTAGGCTTTCTTTACGGCGGCTGTTGCTCCACGTTTCCCTCTTACAAAAACTTGCTTTGCAGGATTTTTTGTAATGTTAATACGAACAGGTGTTACTTTATATGTTTCAACAATTGCAGCGGTAACATCTTTTTTTTGTGCACCTGCATGAATTTCAAACACATATACATTGTGCTCTTGTTGCATCGTAGCTTTTTCGGTAATACGTGGGCGAATCAAAATATGAGTAAGATTTCGTGGTGTTGTAGTCATGGTATTACTTTTCTACTCGAGCAAGAGTTTTTATAGAAACCTCAGGATCGACAATGATAATATATTTTGAATTAACAAGGTGAAGTGGATTGATATTTCGTGTCTCACCAACTTCAATATTTGAAAAATTTCTAAAACTTTTCTCTACAACAGCATCTTTCTTAGGAAGAGCTATGAATGCAGCATTTGCTCGCTTTTTTGGAAGAGATTCAAATCCTTTTACAGAACCAATTGCGCCCAAAATACCTTTTGCATTCTTTGTCTTTTGTTCTGCAAGTGAAAGCGTATCCATAAAAAATATCTCTCCGTCTTTGTATTTTCGAGACAAAATAGTGAGGAGTGCTTTTGTCTTCATTTTCTTATTTACCTTTCGGTCAAAATTTTTGTCGTTTCGTGGACCGTGCGTGATACCTCCACCAACCCAAATTGGAGATCGTCGAGAACCGTGTCGAGCACGACCAGTTCCTTTTTGTTGCCACGGCTTTTTTCCTCCTCCGCGCACTTCACCACGAGTCTTCACGTGGGCAATAGGATTTCGAGCACTCGACATTAAAGATACCACAACCTGATGAACGAGATCAGAATTCCATGGTAGACCGAAAATACTTTCGTCTAGTTTTACGCTCCCTACTGTCTCTCCTTTTTGGTTGTATACCTTTGATTCCATGATGAAAATTTATAAACTTACATACTTCGTAGCTCTACAAGAGTTCCTCGTCGGCCAGGAATAGCTCCGCGTACGAGAATACGATTTTGTGTGGGATCACTATCAACAATGATTACATTCTTGATAGTGATTCGATCACTTCCCATTCGCCCTGCCATACGCATATTTTTAGGAACACGCCCTCCATTTCGATTACCTCCAGAAATAGATCCCGGTTCACGTTCTGAATGCTTCTGTCCGTGACTTCGTGGTCCTCCAGCGAAACCATGACGCTTTACCACACCCTGAAATCCCTTTCCCTTTGAAATAGCAGACACTTCAACTGTATCACCCTTCGTAAATGTTCCTGCATCAATAGTATCTCCCACTTTTAATTCATGGGCTTTTGAAGAAGTGAATTCTTTTACATGCATAAAAGAGCCAAGAGTTTTGAAATGACCTTTTTGTGCTTTTGAAAGATTTTTCTCCTTTCTACTTCCAAAACCAACCTGAACAGCATTGTATCCATCCTTACTAGATGCATCTTTTACTTGGGTAACCACTACAGGTCCTGCCTCAAGAACAGTTACAGGGACAACGGCGCCTTTTTCATTAAAGACTTGGGACATTGTTATTTTTTTACCGAGGATGAATTTCATGATTGTATATAATACGAGACCTCACGGGTAGGTTAGATAACCCACCTCAAGAGGCCCCATACTATCCTTACATTATCTTTACGTCAATATTTACCCCAGATGGCAAACTAAGATTCGTAAGTGATTCAATAATCTTTGGACTTGGATTCAAAATATCGATAAGTCGCTTATGAATCCGCATCTCAAACTGCTCACGAGAATTTTTATAAATAAACGCTGCTCGATTGACAGTATACTTTTTTATCTCTGTTGGAAGAGGGATAGGACCAAGCACCTGAGCATCATAGCGAATTGCTGTATCAATAATCTGTTTTACAGACAGATCAAGCACTTTATATTCGTATGCTTGCACTCGAATACGGAGTTTTTGAATCACCTCTCCACTACTTACCTTCTTTGATACCTTTTTTGTTGCAACTGCTTTGGTCATATTTTTAAAAGTACTACCATCTTGATGCTTATGCGACTATTTTTGTAATGACTCCTGCACCCACAGTCTTTCCTCCTTCTCGAATAGCAAATCTCTGCTTTTCCTCAAGAGCTACAGGGGCAACAAGTTTTACCTTAAAAGTAACTGTGTCTCCCGGCATAACCATTTCTACACCCTCCTTAAGAGTCACATCTCCAGTAACGTCAGTTGTTCGGATATAAAATTGTGGCTTGTATCCAGAGAAAAATGGTGTGTGACGTCCACCCTCTTCTTTCTTTAGAATGTATACTTCTGCTTCGAATTCTGTGTGTGGAGTTACAGATCCTGGTTTTGCAAGCACTTGACCTCGAGAAATATCTTCTTTCTTAAGACCTCGAACAAGAATCCCAGCATTATCTCCAGCCATTCCTTCTTGAAGAGACTTATTGAACATTTCGATACCAGTAACCACTGTTTTTGCAGTAGGTTTCATTCCAATAACCTCGATTTCTTCTCCCACTTTTACAACTCCACGCTCAATTCTTCCTGTTACTACAGTTCCTCGGCCTTCAATAGAGAAAATATCTTCAACAGGCATAAGAAATGCCTTATCAAGATCACGAACAGGAACAGGAACGTATGTATCAAGAACATCTACAAGCTCGAGAACTTTCTTTGACCATTGATCATCATTACTTGTTGCCTCAAGAGCTTTGAGTCCAGAACCTCGTACAATAGGAACGTTTGCGCCGTCGTATTCGTACTTTGTAAGGAGCTCTCGCACTTCTTCTTCAACGAGATCGATAAGTTCTGTATCAGGGACCATATCACATTTGTTAAGGAAAACAACGATTTTTGGTACTCCAATTTGTCGCGCTAAAAGAATATGTTCACGAGTTTGTGGCATCACACCGTCGGTAGCAGCAACCACGAGAATAGCGCCGTCCATTTGAGCGGCACCAGTAATCATGTTTTTGATGTAATCGGCATGACCAGGAGCGTCGATGTGAGCATAATGACGAGCATCTGATGAATACTCGTTGTGAGAAAGGGCAATAGTAATACCACGAGCCTTTTCTTCAGGTGCTGAGTCAATATCATTGACACCCTTTAGTTTTACATCCTTTCCTGCGCGACTAAGCACATTGAGGATCGCTGCTGTCAAAGTAGTTTTTCCGTGATCAACGTGGCCAATAGTACCAACGTTTACATGGGGCTTTGATCGATCGAAATCTGCCATATATTTGTATGTAAATTATTAATAAAATCTTTCTTATAATGTATTTTTGTCTTTAGTTTTCCAAACCGCAAAACAAAAACGGCGCAAAAAGCGATAAGGCTCATATTAGCAAACAACGTGCAATAGTCAAGCAGTTTCTATCTCCACCATTAAAGATGGTCTTGATAACTTCTTTAAAAAAACTTTAGGCCGTATATGCTTTTATAAGCGGGCGGGACATAATGACGAAAACAGCAACGAAACTATGATTGAAATCACCCTCAGTGAAAATGTAAGAAATAAGATTTATATGATTAGAAAGGAGAAAGTTATGCTCGATTTTGATTTAGCTGCGCTATATCAAGTGGAAACTAAAGTCTTAAATCAAGTGGTTAAAAGGAACATGCCTAGATTTCCTTCTGATTTTATGTTTCAACTAAATAAAAAAGAAGAAGAGGTTCTTGGGGCGCAGTATGTGACCGCAGAATCCAACAACTTGAAGTCACAATTTGTAACTTCAAGTTATGGAGGTAGGTGGAAACCAATTTTCGCCTTTACAGAACAAGGTATTGCCATGCTATCAAGTGTACTTAAAAGTGACCGGGCGATCGCGGTAAATATTAAAATAATGAGAACATTTACAGAGCTCAGGCGTATACTTTCTACCCATAAAAAACTTCGATATAGAATTGAAAAACTAGAAAAGAAATATGACGGACAATCTGAAATCCTTTTTAAAACAATCCGGCAAATTCTTACGTAAGAAGAAAAGCCTAGAGAAAAATTGTATCTTATAACAAAAACCCCGCTTCGTGCGGGGTTTTTGTTATCTCAAACTATAGTTTTCTACTTCCTACTTTCAACAATCGTCTTCTCTACGTTTGAAGGCACCACTTCATAGTGATCAAATTCCATACCCGCATTACCACGACCTTCAGTCATTGAGCGGAGTTGTGTAGTAAATCCAAACATTTCAGCAAGTGGCACCATTGCTCGAATTATTTTTATATTTCCTGGTCGCTCTTCAAACCCCTCAATTTGAGCACGCTTTGATGAAAGACTTCCTGTAATATCACCGAAGAATTTTTCAGGGACGGTTACTTCAAGTTTCATGATAGGTTCAAGGATGACCGGTCGAGCACGTTTTGCAGCATCTTGAAATGCTTGCGATCCTGCGATTTTGTAAGCGATTTCAGATGAATCCACATCATGGTACGAACCGAATGTGAGTTCACAAGATACGTTTACCATTTTAAATCCAGCAACAATCCCACGATCCATAGCTTCATGTACACCCTTTTCAACAGCTGGAATAAATTCCTGTGGAATCACTCCTCCCTTAATAGAGTCAATAAATTCAAAATCATCATATCGCTTAACGTTCTTAGGTATTTTTTCTCCTTCAACAAGCGCCGGTAATGGTTTTATAGTAATTTTTACGTGACCATACTGACCCTTTCCTCCAGATTGCTTAATATATTTGTGTTCTGCCTCTGCAGTACCCGTAATAGTTTCTTTGTAGGACACCTGTGGCTTTCCAACGTTTGCCTCAACGCTAAATTCGCGTTTCATTCGATCAACCATAATTTCGAGGTGGAGCTCTCCCATTCCTGAAATAATCGTCTCCCCTGTTTCAGAGTTTGAACTAATTTTAAATGTTGGATCTTCGTCTGAAAGTTTCTTAAGTGCAATACCCATTTTTTCCTGATCAGCTTTTGTTTTTGGCTCGATTCGAAGTGATACCACGGGGTCAACAAATTTAATAGGATCAAGAATCACAGGGTTATTTTCATCACAAAATGTATGAGATGTTCGGGCTGTTTTAAGACCAACAGCAGCAGCAATTTCTCCAGCAAAAACTTTCTTTACCTCTTCACGTTTATCTGCCTGAAGACGCACAATACGGCCCAAACGTTCCTTTTCACCAGTTGTTGCATTGTAAATATATGTTCCCGCTTCAATTGTTCCTGAATAAACACGGAAGAATGTAAGCTGGCCTACGAATGGATCGTTTTGTAGTTTGAATGCAAGTGCTGCAAATGGCTCTTCATCAGAAGGACTACGAGAAATATCTGCACCCGTTCTAGGATCGATACCGTGCACTGGTGGGATATCAAGTGGAGATGGAAGGTAGTCTACAACACCGTCCAGAACAAGCTGTACGCCTTTATTTTTAAGCGCAGAACCTGCAAATACAGGGATAATTTTCACCTCAAGACTTGCATTGCGAAGTGTTTTCTTTAGTACCGCTATTTCAGGCTCTTTACCCTCTAGATAATCAGCCATAAGTGCATCATCTTGCTCTACAATTTTTTCAACGAGTTCTGCACGATACTTTTTTGCTTCTTCAAGATATTCTGCGGGTACTTCTTCTTCTCGAATCTGGTTACCCATAGTTCCTTCAAAGTAGTACGCCTTCATTTTAAGGAGATCAATTACCCCCAAGAAATTTTCTTCAAGACCAATAGGAATCTGCACACGAACAGCATTTGGATTAAGGCGGTCAAGAATAGACTTAAATGATCGTTCGAAGCTCGCACCCATACGATCGAGTTTGTTGATAAAACACAATCGAGGAACTTTTCCATCATCAGCATATCGCCAGTTTGTTTCAGATTGTGGCTCTACTCCAGCTACTCCATCAAATACAACAACAGCGCCGTCGAGTACTCGGAGTGAACGTTTTACTTCTGCAGTAAAATCAATGTGTCCTGGAGTATCAATAATATTAAAACGATGCATGAGGCTTTTGTCAGTTCCCATGTGTGTAGGATTCCAAAAACATGTGATGGCAGCGGCGGTAATGGTGATACCTCGCTCTCTTTCTTGTTCCATCCAATCAGTAGTGGTATTCCCCTCGTGCACCTCTCCGATTTTATGACTTTCTCCTGTGTAGTATAAAACACGCTCAGAAGTGGTCGTTTTACCTGCATCAATATGCGCAATGATTCCAAAATTTCTAACTTTTTCTAACGGATAGTCTCGATTCATAAAATATGATAAATAAAAAAGCCTACAGGCTCAATGACAAGATAGTAGCCTAGATTTACAGTATTGTCTAGAACTTTCATGGTAAAAAATTATTACTGTTAATTCTAATTTTATTTTGAAATTTGTAAGTATTACCATAGCTCAAAAGTCATCGATACGAGCTCACCGTTTCCCGCTTCGGATAGCCTTTCATCATCTGTACCTCCCCCATTTCATTAGACACTAACCTTATTCTCTGAATTGTATCTATGTGCGATTTTTTGCGCAAATTGTACCGGTGACATCTTGAGAGCTGTATGAATTCTAGTGTTGTTGTACTGCCAG
>Ga0163148_10001873_pt1 | contig 26465 bp, 50 predicted proteins | sample OliLakLV19MP7P2_FD_148606 | JGI IMG/M metagenome (GOLD analysis project Ga0163148, IMG submission 148606) | Freshwater microbial mat bacterial communities from Lake Vanda, McMurdo Dry Valleys, Antarctica- Oligotrophic Lake LV.19.MP7.P2 | ecosystem: Environmental > Aquatic > Freshwater > Lake >... | reverse complement strand
GAGATATACAGCCATGCGTTAGTGACTGGCATCGCCAGAGTATACCACGATGCGAAGGTGTTTCATATGGCGCGAGTATTTGGAAATGGACAGGTATATGGAAATGGACTGGTATTTGGAAGTGGAAGATTATATGGAAATGCAAGGGTATATGGAAATGGGCAGGTAGTCGGAAATGGGCAGGTAGGCGGAAATGGACAGGTATTTGAATATGGACAGGTATTTGATAATGGACAGGTATTTGAAGATGGAAAGGTATTTGGAAGGGGAGTAGTATTTGGAAATGGACAGGTATGCGGCAATGGAAATGTATCTGGAAATGGACAGGTATTTGAAGATGGAAAGGTATTTGGAAATGGACAGGTATTTGAAAATGGACATATATCTGGATATGGAATAGTATCGGAAACTGGAATAGTATCTGGAAATGGAAAGGTATTTGAATATGGACATATATCTGGTATGGGAAGGGTATCTGGCGATGGAATGGTAACCGGAAAGGGACAGGTATCTGGAAATGGACAGGTATTTGAATATGGACAGGTAGCCGGAAATGGGCAGGTATGCGGCAATGGAATAGTATCTGGCGAGGGAATGGTAGCCGGAAATGGACAGGTATCTGGATACGGAAGGGTAGCCGGAAAGGGACAGGTATCTGGCAGTGGAATAGTATCTGGAAATGGAAAGGTATTTGAAAATGGACAGGTATCTGGTATGGGAAGGGTATCTGGCGATGGAGTAGTGATCGGTAACGATTGGACCTCTAACTCTTTTCATATTACAGGCTCTAGGGAGTCTATTTCCCTCAGCAGTTACACCACTTTAACTATCGGAGGGACGACTAAACCTTTTGAAGAGTGGACCAAAACTTTCAAGACTTGGGGAAAAGAGAACGGCCATTCTTCCGAACAAATTAAAGAGTATGGCAAATTAATTAAATTCGCTATTGCTCAGGCTCCTACGGTGATTAAAAGAAATAAAGCTAAAGTTTAAATTCAACCGCGCCGATAGTAACTACAACAACGAGGGATTTACGATTAAAAAAGAAGATATTAAAACTTAACAAGGATAACAAATGAAAACACTTATGACTAATAGAAAAATTTTAAATACAGTATCAAGCTATGCTTTATTTTTTTTGGGTTTATATATTTTAATTTTCAAGGATTATTGCTCGGGCCTTACAATCTGTATGTATGCAAAAGTAAACGATATACATGAAGACCTTAGGGACCATATTAATAAAGACTCAAAGTAAGTATTATGAACTTGATAGTATACCTTCCTATGCCCTTTGGTAAGTATAAGGGACAATCTATAAAGGATGTACCCTTAGAGTACTTGCATTGGTGTATTACCGAGGATACACTCTTAGATAGTTATCCAGAAGTACTTAACTATATTATTAAACTAACAGCAAGAGAAACTCTAAAGGCTATGGTACAACATAACGACACGGCAGATGAAGGGGACGATCTAGACTTCTATTCCTTTAAAAGATTATGACTCAAAAACCAACGTGGAGTAAAGTGATATGTTAACAAGCAAAGAAATCTTAGAAGGGTGGATTCAATCATCACCGATGTCCGGCCAAAAGACGCTTAATAGATTACTAGAAGATTGCCTTCGTTACGAAGTTAATCTTATTCCAGATTCATCGAATCCACATCGAAAAGTAATAATAACCAAAAATTTTGAGTTTACGGTCGATACTCATTCGACGGGCTCATCCGTGTCTTGTTGGTTGGTACTACCATTAAAACCGCCAATACAAATTATTCAGGCAACTTATTGGTTTAGCTCGTCATATACGTTCAATAAGAGTCAATTCCGCAAAGGTGCCTGGGATAGTGCGTTAGAAGAAGAAATTTTAGATTTACAATCTAAGGTAAAAGCAGCCAAAGAGGTTGTCGAGGGAGTGAAGAAGGAGAAAGAGGACGCAGAATTCGAGGAAGCTAAGAGACTGGTTGCATCCTATGAGTCCTACTTTAAAATATAGTGTAGCCGACTCAGCACATCAAATCCTTTAAAACCTTAGGTACTATAATCTAATTGGATTTAGTAAAAAATAAGCCTAATCTAGATCATACACCTGACCTGCACCTGACATAAAGCCTTACTTATTAAGCTTGAAGGTGCTATACTTAGGGAGTCAGAATATCATACTTTTAATCATTTAACAACGAACCGTTGGTCAGACATACTTATGGACGAAATAAAGAAAAGCTTCATGGATAAAACCAAAACTCCTATCGTTCCTAACTACCATCAAAATAAGATGCAAAGTTGGATAAAAGAGAAAGAAGACTCTGTGAGATCTTTTATACTTGAGAATAGTAGAGATGATTTGAAGTATATACTAAGTGAGGCTATAAGTCTTGTGGACGCTGGATTTTCAGCAGATAGTACCTGCGAAGCGAAAACGATCAAGGGAGATGCCATAGACCCACGTTGTAATCTTGCTAAAGCTTTTTCTTTAGAGGGGGCTCTCGGCAGAGCCATATATAAGTCCCATTACGGACCTAAGCATAAAAGCAACCTACTGTCGGTCGTAGGGGGCTTGGTCGCGGAACAAGCTAAAAGTGATTTGGAGGGAACTGAGAGGGGGAGCTGGGATATGTCTAGCTTGTTTAAGAAGTTGGATACTCGACCTGTTTGTAAATCTAAAGCGAAGACTCTTAACTTACTTAAAGAGGTGGCTAGTCACCTTTAAGCCTCAGATTGACCGAGCTGTAATTAAATTAAACGAGGGGCTTGAAAGCCCCTCGTTTAATTAAAAGTCTGTATTAAGTCCAAAGAGTTGAAGAATACGTAATACTGCGTACAACCCCACTATTAGTTTAGCAATTTCTGGAATAGGTCTAGAAAGGGCTAGATAGTCAATTAATTTGAAAATAGCCACAGCTATTAGAACTACTACAGCTGCGTGAAGTAATATTACAAGTGAAAACATACAAATATAATCCCATTAAAGGTTTGAGGTTCGACCATATCATAAATCAAGAAAATTGTACAGTTATATTAATTACCAAAGATCTTCACTATGTAGTCTTGGAGGAAAACTTAATCTAGGTATCTGTTTGGAGTCCAGAGCAATTTGACCGGCCTCTTGTCTATCTACAAATCTTTCAGTGGATGTTATAAATCCTTGTTCTCCCATTATAGGGATAGAGCATCCTAGCTCGATCATAACTCTTATAACATCATGGTGTCTGCCTGGAGACGGAACCTTGTATATTAAATTCGTAGTCTCTTCCCTAATTGCACACTCAAGTATGGTTTCCATTAAATACTCCAGATCTTAACCGATAATAACAAATCCCCTGATGCTCATCGGGCACCTACCAACGATTTCTCACACCACATCCTTCTTAAGTCCATTACTTATTATATCGACATCTTAAGTAGATAACTTTAGATGTACCTGATGCCTATAAGCTATTCATTATAAAATGAATAGCTGTAGTTAATGAAAGGTATAAGAACTTCAGTAGATCGAATGAATGATTTGTCGCAATAATGACAAACAATAGAATAACTACTGGATTTACTTCAATAAAATGACCACTAAAATCTGGCTGAATCGTGGCTGCGCCCCTTGACTTGACCAAACCTGTGAGTCTCGAAAGTAGTAATAATCCAGTTTTTAAGAATTAAATTACTGTCTGAAGTAATCACTACATCAACTTATTTTTAAGAACCTTTAGGTGTATTTGACTGCATCGGTATAAGTGTGATACTTTACTCTGACTATGGAAGAACGTTCAAACAATTACAATAACAATAGGTCTGAGTATATACCTACATCCGAAATTACTCTAAAATCTTTACTTGAAGCTGGGAGCCACTTTGGAAGCAAGACTTCTAATTGGCACCCCAAAGCTAGTCCCTTTATATATGGTGTTAAAAAAGATATCTATATAATAGACTTAGAAAAGACAATTAAAATCTGGCAAAATAAGGTAAGACCTGCCATTGTAGAGGCAGCTAAATCTGGGAAGACCATACTCTTTGTGGGCACTAAAAAACAGGGAAGAGAGGCACTAACAGAAAGTGCAGTTAAATCTGGTTCTCCCTTTATTAATGCTAGATGGAGAGCTGGACTATTAACTAACTTTAAAGTAGTTAGAAAGTCTGTTGAGACTTTAGAGGACTATGAATCCCAGTTACTTAGGTATGAGGCTGGAGAGCATAGGCATATGACTAAGCAGGAAGCTAATCTAATGCGTAAAGAAGTTGAAAAACTTAAAAGAGACTGTGACGGAGTAAGGTCACTTAAAAAACTACCCGATTTTATATTTGTTACAGACGCTAATGAAGAGTCTTTAGCAGTAACAGAAGCTAAAAAGCTGAATATTCCAGTAATTGCGTTAGTAGATACTAACGTAGACCCTACTACTGTAGACTATCCCCTACCAGCCAATGATGATGCGGTTAAAACTATTGGCTTATTTGCCAGAGCTATTGCTGCGGCAATTATAGATGGTAAGAATCAGAGAGTCATTCTTGAGCCTGAAAAAGCCTCAGAAGTATCTGTAGAGCTTACAGATGAAGCTCAGGCTGCTGTAGATGCTGCCCTAGCTAAAACAGTAGAAGATGCTGGAATTGCTGAAAAAAATAAAGCAGTTAAACCAGAATTATCTGATTACAATAAAGATAGAAAGAAAAAACGAACTGAGCATAGAATTTTATAAAAGAAATAAAGCTAAAGTTTAAATTCAACCGCGCCGGTAGTAACTGCAACAATAACAGGAAATTATGGGAAAGAAATACAAACTAATTAAAAGCAAGTTACTAACCCCATCGGGTAAACCATTGTTTCAGGTTAAAGCTCTGAGAGCCTTCGGAGTGGTTAAAAAGGGGGATCTGGGGGGATTCATTGAGTCTGAAGGTAATTTAAGCCATGACGGAAATTGTTGGATATATGAAGATGCCCGAGTATTTGAAAATGGTCAGGTATTTGAAGATGTAATAGTAGCTGGAAATGGAAAGGTATTTGGATGTGGAAGGGTATATGGTAAGGGAATGGTATCTGGAACTGCCAAAGTGCTTGAAAATGGACAGGTATTTGGAAATGGACAGGTATTTGGAGATGGAAGGGTAGCCGGAAATGGACAGGTATGCGACAATGGAATAGTATCTGGCGATGGAATGGTAGCCGGAAATGGACAGGTATCTGGATATGGAAGGGTATCTGAAAATGGAAGGGTATCTGACAATGGAAAGGTATCTGGAAATGGAACCGTATTTGGCAATGGAGAGGTAGCCGGAAATGGAAAGGTATCTAGAAATGGAAGGGTATTTGGCAATGGTGAGGTATCTGGAAATGGAAGGGTATCTGGATATGGAAAGGTGTCTGGCGATGGAAAGGTGGTCGATAATGATTGGATCTCTAACTCTTTTTATATTACAGGCTCTAGAGGCACTGTTTCCCTAAGCAGTTACACCACTTTAACTATCGGAGGGACGACTAAACCTTTTGAAGAGTGGACCAAAACTTTCAAGACTTGGGGAAAAGAAAACGGCTATTCTTCCGAACAAATCAAAGAATACGGCGAATTAATTAAGTTTGTAATTTTGCAAGCTCCAAGAGTCATCGAAAGAAATAAAGCTAAAGTTTAAATTCAACCGCGCCGGTAGTAACTGCAACAATAACAGGAAATTATGGGAAAGAAATACAAACTAATTGAGAGCAAGTTACTAACGCCGCTGGGCAAACCCTTGTTTCAGATCAAAGCTCTGAAAGATTTTGGGAGTGGATGGGGGGTGATTAAAAAGGACGAGTTAGGGGGATTCATTGAATCCGAAAAAAACTTAAGTCAAGACGGGAATTGTTGGATATCTGGCGATGGACAGGTATTTGAAAATGGACAGGTATTTGAAAATGGAATGGTATTTGGCAATGGAGAGGTATCTGGCGATGGAAGGGTATATGACAATGGAAAGGTATTTGGAAATGGAAGGGTATTTGGGTATGGACAGGTATTTGGCAGGGGTCAAGTATTGGTCAATGGAAAGGTATTTGAAAATGGACAAGTATTTGGAAATGGAAAGGTATCTGGATATGGAAAGGTATCTGGATATGGTCTGGTATACGGAAATGGAATGGTAGGCGGAAATGGACAGGTATCTGGAAATGGACAGGTATCTGAAAATGGAATGGTAGGCGGAAATGGAGAGGTATCAGGCAATGCCCAGGTATACGGAAGGGGAGTAGTATTTGGACACGGACATGTTTCTAGTGATGTACATGTTTCGGGAAATGGAAGGGTAGCTGGTGAAGGAGTGGTAGAGAGGGCATGGAAGGGTAGCCGGTAGTAACTGCAACCACGCCACGAGAAATTATGGAAAAAAAATAAAGCTAAAGTTTAGAGTCAATCGCGCCGATACTTATAATTAGAGCAAACAGCCTATAACTCCCAAAGAGGCATTGCCGAGTTTATTGACTCCTTCGAGCTAGCAGAGTTCTCCCACTCTGCTAGCTTTTTTTAATTCACTTGTCCCTTGATTACCTAACATCAATATAAAATGCCTATTAGTTTGGTTATTTACGTTCGAGTTGGGGTAGGTAAGGGACGTAAAGGTTTAGTAAGCCTCTAACTTGTAAACAATAAGTTTAAAAATCAATTAAAGGGGTTTAAGAAAATAAATCCTCAAGTTATACGAGCAACCGACCGATAAACTACCTAGAACAATTTATTATGTAAATATGATGAGACAGTTATGACTCTAACAGAGGAGCTAGAAAATGCCGTTAAGGTGAATGAACAATTACTAATTTCTAACGAACGAGAGCATCACCTTAAGAACCTTGCCCAAGGTGTTATTAGTGAGAAAGATAGATTTTTCGCAATGTTGAGTCACGAACTTCGTACTCCATTAGCACCAGTCTTAACCGCTTTACAGATTTTGCAAAAAAGAACCGATCTTCCAGAAGATGTTATGAATTACCTCAAACTTATCAGGAAAAATATTGGTTTAGAAGTTCATCTTATAGATGATCTACTAGATATGAACAGAATGAAATACGGTAAGACTTCTTTGAATCTTTCCAGGGTAGATGTACACGAGTCGATCAAACAGGCGGTAGATTTAAGTTGTGGCGAACTAAAAGAATCGGGCCAGAAGATGATTTTGACACTTAACGCAGAGAATTCTATTATACGGGCTGACTCTAATAGAATTCAACAAGTGCTCTGGAACCTCATTGCTAATGCCCTAAAATTTACCGAAAAAGGGATTATAACCTTATCAACCAAAAATATTGGAAATAATAAAATAGAAATCGTCATCACTGATACTGGAAAAGGAATTCATGCAGATAATATCTCCAAGATATTCGACGCTTTTGAGCAAGGCTACGAGCAGGGAAAGGAGGGAGGCTTAGGGCTAGGATTGGCTATTTGTAAAAATCTAGTCCAATTACATAGTGGGCAGATTGAAGCTCACAGTGAGGGGTTGAATAAAGGTTCTACTTTTACTTTGACCCTACCAACTGAGCTTACGGAAGAGATTACGATCCCTATTAAGCCTACACTAGCGGGTAAATCCTACCATAAGATCTTACTTGTTGAGGATAATGTAGATGCTGGGGCTATGTTAAAAGTGGCGTTGGAGTACGGCGGTCACTCTGTCCACCATGCTTTAAATGTCGCATCAGCTGTAAAGGCTCTGAATCTTGAGAGTTTTGATTTACTTCTCAGTGATATGGGACTACCTGACGGTAGTGGATTAGATGTAGTTCATGAGTACCATAAAACAAATAGAGCAGGAAAAGCCATTGCGATTACAGGGTATGGTATGGAAGAAGATATTAAAAGGACCAGGGAGGCGGGATTTAATTTGCATATCAATAAGCCCGTAGACCTTGAGGAGTTAGAGTTGTCGATAGAAGGCTTATTCAGTAAGTAGTGTATTAGACTCATCGCTTTGCAAAGTTGCTTGACTATTGAGTTACATCCTGATAATATCGAACCTTGTCGGACAAACCACGTTCTTTGCTAGGTTTGGTAAGAATTCAAATTTAAGGAGAGTATATGAGGACATTAAAGTCAGTATTATCGGAGGTAGTGGTTAATCCCTCATCCCTAGAGAATGTACTCAACTCCATACACTCCGCCATGTTGGATATGGATTTAGATAATACGTTTGTAGTTGCTTATACTCCAGATGATGTATACGAGGTAGCAGAAGATATGGGGCTATCTGCTAGCCCAGAACAAGCTACAGAAGTTTTGACTTATCTTATAGATAACTATAACCCTTCTGTTGGAGTCAATGTTGAAAATTTCAAACAGACAATTGAAAGTGTAACAGGATTAAAAAGACTTTCTTAATTCCAGATTCGTCCAACCGATCCAGCTAAAAACACAACTACACAACCGATCCAGCTAAAAACACAACTACATAAATACCTATTTTTCTACTAGAAGTAGATATCTGTAGATTCCTGTAGGAATCTGTCAGAATTAGAAATTGGCATGAATTTTGAATTTTAAAATCTACACTTTTAGACTAATCCAAACCGATTCGATCACTTAAGCTATCGGCAAAACTCATGCCAACCTTTAGCTACAAATACCATGCCAAGGTGGTTGTATTGAATAGTCGTTCTAGTTAAAAAGTTTGTTCGGTCGTCGTCTTACCCGTTTTCTTTAAAACCTTTATGATCGGATTACTTCTCCTAAATAAACTATCGTCTTAAATTAGAAATTACTTTAGCTTTTTTATTACGTGCCGATAAGTATATTATGGGTAGTAAACTGGTAACATTAGATATAGACATAGATGCTGAGGATGCATTTAACGCACTAACTGATAGTGCTAAGGAGGAGGTTGTCAAAAGGTCATATAGTAAGGATGAAATTAAAAATCTATTCTCTATTGAAGAGGTAGGAGATATGAGTGAGGGGGATCTGCTAGATACAGTTTTAAGCCAGAATAGTCTTAAAGGTTTTCTTAATGCATTAATAGATAAATATGGTCAATCTGAGGTGGTATTAGCTTTAGGTTTAGAAATTACGGAATAGTAAAATAAGTCTAAAGTTCAATAGACCTTTATCCGATATACTTACATGAATAAAGAAGAATTTTTAAAATTAGTGGTTGGACAAAAACTTTACCATCAGTGCGGAATCCAAACTGAAAAACCCATTACTGAGGTTATTTTACTTCAAATAGGGGATAGTGATCCCCGTAGAGCAGTAATCACTTTAAAAGAAGGTGAGCATAAGTATACTCTTAGCATTGACGATGTTTGTATCTCCTATAAAAAATCTTCGCAGGATTATAGATCTTCTAGTCAACACCTTATAGATTGCCATAAAAAAACAATAAAGTCTTTAGAAAGGCAGATTTCAGACCTTGAGGGGAAATTAGAATTACTATAAAGAGAGTAACTATTCTAGTAAAGTTTAATAGCTAAGATGACGATATACTAATTGGAAATAATAAAAGAGGTAAATTTATGAGTTTAGAGCAAATTATAGCTAATAATCCAGGTCTACAGGGTAAAACAGATATTAGTCTGTTGAACGTATCAAGGCATCCAGGTAAGACTACAGAGAGATATAAGCCTACGGACGATGTTTCTATCGTTCAAACTTTAAATGATGCAGGATGGTCTATTACGAGTTATAAACAGGTAAAGAGTAGAACCGTAGAGGATAGACTTTTTAAACCTTATTTAGCCTCCTTTGAAAATCCTAAGTTACCAGATTTAGAAGGTGAAGGTAAGTTTCAGATTTTACAGAGAAATGCTAAAGACGGCACTAAGTCTTATGAGTTTATGCTAGGTTTTTTTAGATTTGCTTGTGAGAATGGTTTAATTGTAGGAACTAATTTATTTCAACCGATTCGCGTAAGACATGTAGGGAATATCCCTCTAAAAATTGAGGAAACCGTAAGTCTATTGGCAGATCAGTCTGCTAGTCTTTATGAAAGAGTTAAGGAGATGAAGCAAGTACAACTAACCGATAACCAAGTTATTAGTTTGACTGAGGCAGCTATCATTATTAGAGTAGGAGAAGAGAATAAAGGTGCTATGAAAGTTAGCGAAGTTTCCAGTCCCCGCCGGTCGCAAGATACAGGCAAAGACTTGTGGAGTGTTTTTAACGTAGTGCAAGAAAATCTAATTAAAGCTCCTATAGGAGTCAGTATGACTAGTAAAGATGGTAAGGTCAGCAAGAAAGCTAGAGCAGTTAAGGGTATTGATGCAAGTCTAAGGATAAATAGAGAGCTTTGGAATCTTGCCGAAATGTTTATCCAGTAGGACTCCTAGATATGTCAGACAATAAATTTAGAGTTACTGAGTTATCAGAAGAGGATGAAAACTACTTGGAGGGCTATCCAAGTGTCTATAAACAAGGTGTGATTATAGAAAATCCTGAATTTTTAGCCCATTTAGTAGAATTTCCAGAATTTAAATTTGGTATTCCTATCGGGTATAAAGATCCAGGTTTAAATCCTTTAATACATGAAATACTGATTAGAATTGGAAAGGCTACTGATTCAAATTATAGTGAGGTAGCAGAGTCTATTGGACCTTCCTTAGTCCTTAACGATTTAGTAAGTGGAGATTCTAAAATTTTAAAGTATTATAGATTGAACTAATATCTGTAAATCCTACAACTATTAGTTATTGCATCTATTTCTAGTTTCTCTTTCAATACCTCACAATGTATCAAATTCAATTGAATTTGGCTCCTAGACTCTTCGCAGGTAAGTGCTTGTATATTATCGGTATTTTTTCCTAATAACTTACCATAAGGGTTTGGTGGGATCTTAGTCGTGCATCCAAACAAAGGTAAAATAATTGCTAAAGTAATTAATCTCATGTGTCGATACTAAGTATAACATAATGGGGGAACAAATGCCAAAATTTACGGTAATTAAAAGAGAAGTGTGGACTAGTGGAATAGCTATTGACGCTGAAAGTGAGCTTGAAGCTCTTAATCTAGTTAGACTAGGTAATGGTCAGGAAATAGATACTCTTTTAGAGTATAGCCATACCTTAGATTCAAGTACATGGACTGTAGAGACTGCCGATAGTGAAGGGGGAACCATTGAAAAAGCTAAATAAAACATTACAGGTAATTCAACAAACTAATTTATGTTATCTTTTAAAGGATAGGCTAGAGTTAAATATCCTTATTGGGTTACTTGAGTTTAAAGGGGAATTTAAGGCCGCGGGCAAATTAGATAGGCTGAATAATTGGTTAGAAGATATTACAACCGCTATCGTAAAGGACGATCAAGATAATGAAAACTCTCATAGTTAAAAACATCACTTTAATTTTTGATACTTCTGAGGATGATTCTGATCCTATTAAACTTTCTTTAGGTCTAGTGGATTTAATTAATCAAACTCTATTAGCTTTAAATTTACCTGAATCGCCGCAAATTTTGGCGGTCAAAGGTGAAGTTAATTGTCGAGTCAAAGATTGGCCGCCTGAAACATTTTAAGGAAAGCATGAAAGTAGAAGTTTTAAAGGAAAGCATGAGAGTAGAAATTTTAGTGGTATCTATAGATGATAGTGGAGTTATTGTAGATACTGAATCAGAGGCTATTGTAGATTTGCATTTAGTAGATGCTCAGAACGCAATTATTAAGGTATTTGAAGATAGAGATTTATTACTACTGAGTGGGCCTGTAACAGTTGAAGGCGATGAGATTGAGGGTTGGATAGTTTTTGAGAATGGTATTCCCGTTGGACTAGTTGAACCTCTTGAATAAAGCTAAAGTTTAGATTCAATCGAGCCGATAGCTACTACATACAAGGGGAAATTATGGAAAAGAAATACGAACTAATTGAATCTGAGCTAGTAACGCCATCGCGTAAACCATTGTTTCAGGTTAAAGCTCTGAAAGATTTTGGGAGTGGATGGGTGCTGATTAAAAAGGGGAATCTAGGGGGATTCATTGAATCCGAAAGTAACTTAAGTCAAGACGGGAATTGTTGGATATATGGAAATGGTCAGGTATTTGGCAATGGACTGGTATCTGGCGATGGAAGGGTATATGACAATGGAAAGGTATTTGGCAATGGAGAGGTATTTGGGGATGGAAAGGTATTTGGGTATGGAGTAGTGATCGATAATGATTGGACCTCTAACTCTTTTTATATTACCGGATCTAAAGACACTATTTCCCTAAGCAGTTACACGACTCTGACTATCGGTTGTCTTACTAAAACTTTTAAACAGTGGGAGAAAACTTTTGAAAATGTAGGAAAAAAAAACGAGTATACTACCGAACAAATTAAAGAGTATGGCGAATTAATTAAGGTGGTAATTGCTCAAGCTCCAAACGTCATCGAAAGAAATAGAGCTAAAGTTTAGATTCAATCGAGCCGATAGCTACTACATACAAGGGGAAATTATGAAATCAGACTTTAAAATTATTGCGATTGATACTACTAAACATTGGAACTTAGCAGAGTATCCTGAAATATCTAAAATTTGGGAAGTTAACTACTCCAATTTTTTAGAAAGAACTTTTTGCGCTGAGATAACTCCGAGTTATTGTTTAACTCCTATTGTTTTTCATGTTGAATATACTCCTGAATTTGATGAAAAACTGCGTGGACCTGATTCTATAGCTTGGGACGTAGAACTAAGATTAGAAGTTATTGAAACTATGGTTCGTTCTAATCTTGATAGAGATGTTAGTTATTACCACTGTAATTCAGTTTATAACAGTCCAAGAATGAAAATTGCAGATTCAGGAATAACGCAAGACGAATTAGATGAATTTGGGGATGAGGTAGAGGATTACTTCTATGAGTATGTTACTCAGGGCGGTGTAGAAATTTTAAATAGTAGATTATAAGAGCGTATTAGTTATGAAAAGTATATTACAACAAGATGCAGTTAAATGTCAGGGGGATTACGATATGATTAATATCGATTCCTTTCTAAATTTCTTAGATCAACTAGGTTACAGTCCAGAAAATAAAAGTAATTATAGGGAACAAACTTATTACTTAAAGACTATTATTAGACAGACTGCCAATCACGGTCAGTTTAGGCTGAACTTACATAAGACTAATAGTATTATCGGATTGTGTTTGTTTTCTTCACACGATACTCAATTACCTTTTAGTTTATTCGCTGGGATTAAATTAAATAACGGTGATGTATTACCAATGGTTAGTTTACTTTCAGTAAAGCATATTGAATCTGAGATTAACAAGATTGATGCCGAGAAGTTATCTTATAAGATTGAAAAAGAAACAAAAGAACTAGAGAAGGTGGTTTTAGACTGGCAAGTAGAGAGGGTATCTCACTCTAGGGTAGTTAAGTCTTATGAGTCTTTGAATACTTATAAACAGTCTTTAATGAAATGTTTAAGTCTTACTCCTGTTTTTTGTGAAACTAAGTATCAACTATTTGGGTATATGATCTCAGGGTTTATATACGGGTTGGGGACTTCTGAGAAAGGGCGCAAGGTTAAAGAAGTAAAGCACCTTAGAAGGCATTTACAACTTACTAAGGCTATTACAGAGTTATTTAACTAGTCTGAGTTTATGAACTACAATACCTTACCTAGTTATCAGCTAGTGGTTACCATAAAACAATGCTTTATGCTGTTAAAGTATAAACCAGATCTTGAGTTAAGGTTAAGACTAACAATAAATACAATAAAAAGTATCTTGATAGAGAGGCAGTTAATTAACTAAAGTTTAGATTCAATCGCGCCGATAGTAACTACAGAAGGTAAGAATAACAGGAAATTATGAAAAATAAATACAAACTAGTCGTAACCGAGTTACTAAGCGGAGAGGGCAAGCCCTTGTTTCAAGTTAAAGCTCTGAGAACCTTCGGAGTGATTGTAAAGGGGAATCTGGGGGGATTCATTGAATCTGAAAAAAACCTAAGCCATGATGGTTTGGCATGGGTATACGGCAATGCTCGGGTATATGGCGAGGCAGTTGTAACTGACGATGGGAGGGTATTTGGTAATGGAAGGGTATTTGGAAATGGACAAGTATCTGGAGAGGGGACGATAACGGAAAATGGAATGGTATACGGCAAGGGACATGTATACGGAAATGGGCAGGTATCTGGCGATGGAGTAGTATTTGGAAATGGAGAGGTACTTGACCATGGAATAGTATCAGGATATGGAAAGGTATTTGCAAATGGACAGGTATTTGGCAATGGAGAGGTATCTGGCGATGGAAGGGTATATGACAATGGAAAGGTATTTGGAAATGGATTTGTAACTGCAAAGGGGTATATATCTGGAAATGGTCAGGTATCTGAAAATGGAATAGTATCAGGAAATGGCCAGGTATCTGAAAATGGAATAGTATCAGGATATGGACAGGTAGCCGGAAATGGACTGGTATATGGTAAGGGAGTTGTAACTGACCGTGGACAGGTATATGGCAACGGAAGGGTATATGGAAATGGGCAGGTATGCGGCAATGGAATGGTAGATGAAAATGGACGTGTATATGGCAAGGGACGTGTATCTGGCAATGGGTATATACGTGGAAATGGACAGGTATTTGAAAATGGAATAGTATCAGGAAATGGTCAGGTATCTGGCGATGGACTGGTATCTGAAAATGGACAGGTATCTGGTAAGAAGGGAAGGGTATCTGGAAGTGGACAGGTGACAGGTAACGAGTGGATCTCTAACTCTTTTTATATTACCGGATCTAAAGACACTATTTCCCTAAGCAGTTACACGACTCTGACTATCGGATTTTCCACTAAAACTTTTAAAGATTGGACCAAAACTTTCAAGACTTGGGGAAAAGAAAATAAGTATACTACCGAACAAATTAAAGAGTACGGCGAATTAATTAAGGTGGTAATTTCGCAAGCTCCGAGTGTGATCAAAAGAAATAGAGCTAAAGTTTAGATTCAACTGCGCCGATAGTTATTATACGGGAAATAAACTATCAGAGGGTTAAAAGTCAAATGGATAATCAAATTAAAAAGTTACACGAAAAGCTAATAACAGAGATTATTAGAGTCAATACTGTATGTTCTGGGCCGTGGGATAATGATACAAAGGATGCCTTTAAAAAAAGAAATTTACTGGAACAAGGGAATGAGTTTTTTAGGTATGCAGTTCATTATAATTGTAGCCCTTTTGAGTCCATTAAGGATCGGGATTGTCCAATGACTAAGACGGAAATTATTTCGGTTTTAGACGTAATGGGCTTGTGCTACTCAGAAAAAGACTTATCCTCATGTTACCCAAACTCGGACGATGACGCTAGAAGGCTACGAAGGGATTTTGATTCAGAAGTAAGAGGTAGAGTGTCATAATGGAAATAAAAGCCAATGTTAAAGTGAGTCTGGAAGATTTACTTCAAGGTGATGATCGCGTGAGAGCACTACTAATAGAGGGAGTCATGGATGATTTAGATTACTATCGTGTTGCAAGAGAGAGTGTTGGTTACGTTAATCTAAATAGCTTTAATATCTCTGAGGATCAGGATGTAGGAGACTGGCAAGACAATTTAATTACTTTACTTGTAGAAGCTGAGGTAGTCTTTACTTAATAGTATGGCAAATTTAAAAGAATTATTTGAACTGTTAGACGAATACCAAAACTTAGGTTGGTCAATACAGGCTCAACTTAAAGATGTCGCAGTTAAACTAGAGTCTGTTAAAGAGCAGAATCCAGAGGGTATAAGCATTGCTAAGAGTTTTATAGAGTCTTTAGCTCATTATTTTAAGAATACTAAAACCCCTTATGACTTGTCAGATGATTTATTGTGCCTAGCCGATCATATCCAAAAGGGGCTAGGTAAGGGCTAGGTTTATTCTAGCCTTTATCCTGACAATTCAACCGCCTAAAAAACTTTAGAGGATTGAAAGATATAGTTTAACATCTTTATGGCGTTACTATAACTAGATACTTTTCTATCCCTGTAGGAGTAGTCTTTTGTTCTAGTTCTACTATGTTTGTATAACTTGCTTGGTTTATATAATTTATTTATTTTTAACATAAAATTTAGCCTATTTACCCTTATTTTTGATCTTAAAGCTAAAGTTATTTTAGATTTAAGTCGATAATTAATCATAGCGGAAAGCTAGAGAAAAAGAAAGCTACTTTTAGATTAGAGTTGCTGGACTATGAGATTCATCATGCTATTAATTGGGAGATTAAAATGAGAGAAGATACAATTACATACAAAGTATTTACTTTTAATGAGCTTTCTAAGGAAGTTCAATCTAAGGTTTTAGATAAACATAGAAATTGGAACGTGGAAAGCATAGATTGGTGGGATGGGATCTATGAGGTTTTTTACGAGGATCTAGAAGAAAAAGGATTTTCTGATTGTAAGATTTGGTTTTCTGGGTTTGGGTCGCAAGGGGATGGTGCAAGCTTTGAGTGTAAAAGTTTTGACATTGCTAAGTTGATTCAGGCATTGGAAACTAGGATAGACAATAAAAGATTTAAACAATATCAAAGATTTATTACAAAGTTAAATAGTTTTGGATTATTTGGGGTTACTATTACAGCGGGGCGTACTAATTATTCACACGAGCGTAGCAGAAAGTTAACAATAGACTCAAGCTACATGCCTCATAAGTTAAAGAGACTTAACAAATTAGTAAATAGTTTGGAAGAAGATCTGGAAGAGTTAAGATTAGATTTAAGTCGTAAAATATATAAAGACCTTAATTCTGAATATGATTATCTAACTAGGGACGAAACACTAAAGGAATCTTTAGAGATAAATGGAATGGAATTTTTAGAAGATGGAAAGGTATATTAGTATGAGAATTTTTACAATTAAAAATCTGACAATAAAGTTAGACGAGCCAAGTATGTTTTTTTTAGACGAGTCTAATGTATTGAAAGTAGTTAGAGAAGAGCTTGAGGGTTTAAATGGAGAATTATCTAGGCTTGAAAATGCCCCGCAATTTTTGGGTATTTGGGATTTGAAGTTAGAGGATATTCTAGTAGAAGATTTAGGGCCAGAATTTGATGAGAGTTAGGTAAATAAAGCTAAAGTTTAGATTCAATCGAGCCGATAGTAACTACATACAAGGGAAAATTATGGAAAAGAAATACGAACTAATCGAATCCGAGCTAGTAACCCCACGGGGCAAACCATTGTTTCAGGTTAAAGCCCTGAGAGACTTCGGAGTGGTTGAGGAGGGTGAGTTAGGGGGATTCATTGAATCCGAAAGTAACCTAAGCCATGATGGAAATTGTTGGATATATGAAGATGGCCAGGTATATGAAGATGGTCAGGTATACGGAAATGGACAGGTATTTGGAGGTGGAAGGGTATACGGAAATGGACAGGTATTTGGAAGTGGAAGGGTTTCAGGCAATGCAAGGGTATATGGAAATGGACAGGTATTTGGGTATGGATTGGTAGGCGAAAATGGACTGGTATATGACAATGGAAAGGTTTTAGAAAATGGACAGGTATTTGGAAGTGGAAAGGTATACGGAAGTGGAAGGGTATCTGGTAAGAAGGGAAGGGTAGTAGGAAGTGGAAGGGTGATCGGTAACGATTGGACCTCTACCGCCTTTCATATTACAGGATCTAGAGACACTATTTCCCTGAGCAGTTACACCACTTTGACTATCGGATTTTCTACTAAAACTTTTAAAGATTGGGAGGAAACTTTCGAGCAGTTAGGAAAAGAGTATAAGTATACTACCGAAGAGCTTCAAGAGTATGGCGAATTAATTAAATTCGCTATTGCTCATGCTCCAAGAGTCATCGAAAGAAATAAAGCTAAAGTTTAGATTCAATCGAGCCGATAGTTATTATATACAAGGGAGAAATTATGGAAATGAGAAAATTCAAAGTAGTAGTAGGTTTTTCAGAAACTAGGACATTTAGTAAACAGGTAGAGATTGAAGCCGTAGATGAAGATCAAGCCGAGGATTTGGCTAATCAAAAGGTTTTAGAGGATGAACTAGAGTTTGATATTGAGCCTGATAGCGTAGAGTTTAACGAGTCGTGGGCAGAGGTTCAAGAAGAAATAGATGTGGAGGCGGAAAACGCTAGAGATAATAAAAGAATTTCAGACTAAGGAGTTAATATGGTTTATGTAGTCAGTATAGCTGGAAAAAACGATTATAACTTAATCTTAGAAGTAGATGCTGAGTCTGAGGTCAGTGCTGTAGATAGAGCAATCTCTGAGGTAAGTAGAAATAGAATCTTAAAAAATAATTTACCAGAGAATCCGAAAGAATTTACCACTGTAAAGGCTTTATAGTTATGAATAAGACAGTAGATCAGATAGCCGAAATTTTATTTGAATCTTGTAGTGATGTTAGGGTTGGCACTAAAGAGGCTACTAAAAAGATAATAGATAAGTTAGGAGTTATCCCTAAGTCTTTGTCTGAAATAGAGTCAGTAGTGGGAAAATTTAAAAATTCAGGTGTTCCACTAACTGATAGTGCTAAAGAGTTAAAGAAATTGACCGACACTTCTTATGGTAGTCCTTTTTTAGATTTAGGTAATACTTTTGAAGAACCTTTGCTGAATGTTTTTAATTGGAATGGTAACGGAATCATTAAAGATTAAGGTATGCAATATAAAAATTACTTAGTCATTACTGACTATAATAGAGTTTTTGAAGTGGAGGCTTTAAGTTTGGCAGATGCCAAAAAACAAGCTGAGAATATGTTAAATGAAAGTGATAAAGTAGAAACAATAGAGGAGTTATAGAAAAATGGAAATGGAAATGAATCAGGATCAAGAGATTACATTAGATGGAATTGAAAAAATGTCATCGCACCTTATTTTAAATTTGGTGGATAAAAGTATTTTATTGTTAGAGTCTGGTAGTTTAAATCCAGGCACTACTGCTAGATTTAATAATACCTTAGAGATTTGCTTTGCAGTATTAGAAAGTCGAGGGGCTTTGATTCAATAATGAGATATTTTTTAGTAATAATGGGGGTGATACTTTTTACTTCTATAGTAGCGGTTGCAGTTCAAGAGCCGAGGTTGGGTATTTTCTACCTACCTCTAGCTATGGTTGGTATTATACCTTTACTTACAGATTGATAATATCTAAAGTTATTTAGAGAATCGGTCGATAGTAAATATAGATAATTAGGAGACAGTATGAAAAATATAGAAGCTAAGTTTGGTAAGATGAGAAAGCCTCAAGAGTTTACCGTATATCCTTACACTGTAGGAGATAGGAGTATTACAATTCAAAGCGATAAGTCTATCGGACAGTTTAATCCTGAAACTGGTAAAGGTTTACTTAATTATAAAGGTAGCGGGGCTAAGTATTTTCTACATTTAAGTCTTTCTATGGGGGCTGAAAATTTTGACTTCCCCCTAGATTTTGTAGAACAATGTAAAAATGTAGCACCTAAGAGAAATGATGTTTTAAACGGTATAGTTGTAATAGGTTAAATATGTCAAAGCAAGATAAACAGAGAGCTTGGTTAATATCTGACAAAGATTGTGCAGAGTTTTTCAATCATCCTATAGATTTTCACAACCTTATAATGGACTGCCTAATAGAGAAAGCAAAGTTCAAAACTAATAAGGTTATTATCAATACTTTTAAGCAGGTTAGACCTAAAGAACGCAAGAGGTCTTTCTTTAGTGGTAAGTCAATAGAAATAGATTTAGGGCAATTATAGGTTTTTAAATGAAAAAGATCATAGGAGTTAAATTTCAAACTAACCTATTGATAGCTTGTCAGATCTTAGACGGTTTATTAACCTTTATAGGAATATCTAGGTATGGACTAGATATAGAGGGTAATCCAATTATAGTCTCCTTAATACAGAACTTTACAGTAATTGGGGGATTAGTTTTGGCTAAAACTTTAGGTATAATCATAGTCTATACTACTTATCTATTACATCCCATTGCTTATAATCAAATTAGATTTTCTTTTATAATCAGTAATTTACTCTATATAACCCTAGCTATTATCCCATGGTGTTATGTATTATTTTTATCTCAAGTTTAGATTTAATTTATCCGATAGGTTAGATAGGTAATTATGTACGGACAGCCAAAAGAAGATTTGAATACACTTAATATAGGCGATAACGCTGTAGTCGCCAAGGGTGGGATTTACACAAAATATAAATATAAATTAGTTGAGGTAGTTAGGAAAACTAAAACTCAAATTATAGTTAAAAACCCTAATATCATCAATTCTAATTGTACTCAGAAGTTTACATTAGAGTATGGCAGAGAAGTTAGTGGTGGGAGGCACCGTGATCATTTAGTTTTCCTAACACAAGAGATTGAAGATCTTTGGTTGGAGCAAAGATTAGAGTATAGATTAAAAGATGCACTTGAACGTCTTGAAAAGAAAACTTTTAGTAGCGATAAGATAAAGAACTTAACATCAGTTCAGGTAAATAAGTTAATAGAGACTATTGATGAGTTATTTCCAGAAGAATTGCAAATAGGCGAAAATAAAACTAAAGTTTAGATTCAATCGAGCCGATAGCTACTACATACAAGGGGAAATTATGGAAAAGAAATACAAACTAATTAAAAGCAAGTTATTAACCGAATGTGGCAAACCCTTGTTTCAGATCAAGGCTCTGAGAGCCTTCGGGGTGGTTAAAAAGAGGGATCTGGGGGGATTCATTGAGTCTGAAGGTAATTTAAGCCACGATGGAAATTGTTGGGTATCCGAAAATGGTTGGATATGTGGTAATGCAAGGGTAGTCGAAAATGGGCAGGTAGTCGGAAATGGAATGGTATGCGGCAATGGAATGGTAGGCGGAAATGGACAGGTATCTGGCGAGGGACAGGTATTTGAAAATGGAATAGTAGCTGAAAATGGAAAGGTACTTGGAAATGGAATGGTATGCGGCAATGGAAAGGTATTTGGAAGGGGAGTAGTATTTGAAAATGGACATTTATATGGCGATGGGCAGGTATTTGGAAATGGACAGGTATCTGGCGAGGGAAGGGTATGCGGCAATGGAAAGGTATTTGAAGATGGGCAGGTATATGGTAAGGGACAGGTACTTGGAAATGGACAGGTATCTGGCATGGGGTATGTATTTGGAAATGGACAGGTATTTGGCGATGGACAGGTATCTGGCGAGGGACAGGTATCTGGAAGTGGACAGGTGATCGATAACGATTGGGTCACTAACACTTTTTATGTTACAGGCTCTAAACACGCAGTTTGTTTGAGCAGTTACACTACTTTAACCATCGGAGGGATAACTCGCACTTTTAAAGAGTGGACCAAAACTTTCAAGACTTGGGGAAAAGAAAACGGCTATTCTTCCGAACAAATCAAAGAGTACGGTGCATCAATCAAGTTTGTAATTTCGCAAGCTCCGAGTGTGATCAAAAGAAATAAAACTAAGGTTTAAATTCAATCGCGCCGATAGTTATTATACGGATAAAAACAATAACGAGGAAATTATGGGAAAGAAATACGAACTAATTAAAAGCAAGTTACTAACGCTATCGGGCAAACCATTGTTTGATTACATGGTTGTGAAAGCCCTTGAATTTCTACTGCAACATACAGGAAAAAAATACAAACTAATCGAATCCGAGTTACTAACACCTTCGGGTAAACCACTTTTTCAGATCAAGGCTCTGATACGGTTTGATAAGGTTAGAGAGAATGATCTGGGGGGATTCATTGAGTCTGAAAAAAACCTAAGCCATGATGGAGAGTGTTGGGTATATGAGGATGGGCAGGTATATGAAAATGGAAGGGTATCTGAGAATGGACAGATATTTGAAAATGGAAGGGTATCTGGAGATGGACTAGTATTTGGCAATGGAGTGGTAGCTGAAAACGGACGTGTATATGGCAAGGGACGTGTATCTGGCAATGGGTATATACGTGGAAATGGACAGGTATTTGAATATGGACAGGTATTTGGAAATGGAAGGGTATCTGGAGATGGACGTGTATATGGCAAGGGACGTGTAGCTGGATATGGACAGGTATCTGGATATGGACAGGTATCTGGATATGGACAGGTATTTGGCGATGGAACGGTAGTGGGAGATAATTGGAAATCAGAAGTTTTTTACGTTAAAGGATCGAAACACTCTGTTTGTTTGAGCAGTTACACTACTTTAACCATCGGAGGGATAACTCGCACTTTTAAAGAGTGGACCAAAACTTTCAAGCAGGTAGGGAAAGAGGATAAGTATACTACCGAGCAGATTAAAGAGTATGGCAAATTAATTAAATTCGCTATTGCTCATGCTCCAAGCGTCATCGAAAGAAATAAAACTAAAGTTTAGATTCAACCGCGCCGATAGTAACTGCAACAACGGGGGATTATGAGAAAGAAACATAAATTAGACAGTACGACTATAGAGCTATTTAACTTATTACTTGGTAGTAATGTTATAGCTACTGAGTATCAAGAGGGTGGGTTAGTAGAAAAGTTTACTGTAACAGTTGGAGCTTATGAGGTAGATTATATTTTAGTTAATGGGACTAAGGATAGTGGGCCTTGGATGGATGTAATAGTCTATGATAATGATGGACATGAAGCATATATTTTTCCTCCTGATAGAGAAAAAGTCAATGGGGAGTATATTTTTGAGATAGACAAGAAAGTTTTTACTTTAGAAATAGCATAGGTAAGACGATAGTAAATATAGATAATTAGGAGATTATATGTCAATAGAGGAACAAAGTAAATCTACATTAAAACAAGTAAAGAATTTACTTACAGAGATAGAGCTGCGTATAGGTATGCTATCGTCTTATCAAAATGAACTAGTTGATGTGGACTCTAAAGAGCTTAAAGACTTAATGAGAACGGCTAAGTCGAGTAAAGGTCATTTATTTGATTTTCTATCACACTCGGTCGGTATTTTAAATGGTCGTGGGGAACAAAATGGATAAAGAAAAAGAGCTAGAAATACTAAACTTTGAAGCTTTTAAGTTAGAGCAAGAGGTTAGGGAACATCCTAATAATCTTCAACTTAAACAAGAGTTAATTTCTATTACTTTAAAGCAAATTGATTTATCAAGTCAGATGTTATTTAATACGTTAAACTCTAATAAAAGTATTCATTAAGGTTAAACACTATGAAAAAATATGAACTAATTGAAACTAAACTTCTAACCCCATTGGGTAAACCATTATACCAGGTTAAAGCTCTCAGAGCCTTCGGGACGATTAAAGAGGGTGATTTAGGGGGACTCATTGAATCTGAAACTAATTTAAGCCATAGCGGTTATTGTTGGGTATATGAAAATGCCTTAGTATTTGAAAATGGTCAGGTATTTGGAGATGCCCAAGTTTTTGGTAATGCTGAAATATCTGGCAATGCCCGAGTATCAGACAATTCTTGGGTATATGAAAATGCCCTAGTATCTGGCAATGCCCTAGTATTTGAAAATGCTAAAATATCAGGCAATGCTGTAGTATTTGGAGATTCTAAAGTATTTGATTATGCTCAGGTTTTTCAAAATTCCGTATTATTTGGCAAATAAAACGCTAAAGTTTTTAAAGAGTTGAGCCGATCTCGTACTATCAGGAGAAAGAAGCTAACAAAGGTTAAACAAATATGAAAAAATACGAACTAATCAAAACCAAACCTCTAACCCCATTGGGTAAACCATTATACCAGATCAAAGCTCTGAGGAACTTCGGAGTGGTTGCAAAGGGCGAATTAGGAGGATTCATCGAGAGAGAAGATAATTTAAGTCAGGAAGGCTTGGCATGGGTATCTGAAAATGCATGGGTATATGACAATGCTAGAATATCTGGAGATGCTCAATTATTTGGAGATGCCAGAGTATTTGAAAATGCATGGGTATTTGAAGATGCATCGGTATATGGTAATGCACGAGTATCTGGCAATGTCCAGGTATTTGATTATGCTGATGTATTTGAAAATGCCCGAGTATCTGAAAGTGCTGTAGTGTCAGGCTATGCTAGCGTATATGGTGATGCCTTAGTATATGGAAGCGCATGGGTATCTGAAAGAGCTACAGTATCAGGCAATGCCAAAGTATATGGTTATGTTCGATTATTTGGAGACGCATGGGTATCTGAAAATTCCGTAATATCAGAACAATAAAAAGGCTAAAGTTTAATTGAGATTGTGCCGATAGTAACCTATGGGACAAGAGATAAAGAACATTAAGCTAGAGTCAAAGAGCTTAAAGCTATCCTTAGTTAGTGTATGTTAGACGATGGAGATTATTACGAGTTTAGTAATCTAAAAGATGCTGAAAGCGTTTTGGCGGGGCTAGTCTTAAGCTGTATACAATACAAATATAGACCTGTTAGTAAGGACAATAGATTTAGAATAGAAGTATTAGACTCTAAGACTGGCAACTTTATCAGATATTGGACCTATAGTCACTTAAAGAGGGATAAGACATAGCTATCACAAGTGGTAGTCGGTAGTTATTTACTTACCGAACAATACAAATTGATTTACTTTAAAGGTTGAGCCAAAATAACCCTTAGCTCTATTTTCTGCAATATCAATTAAGTCTGCTAGTCTTATATTATCTATCTTTTGTAAGTCTTTAATGGGTTTAATGTGAGTAATAAACCTTATCATACTTGGCGAGCGTAGCATAAATACACTTTCTTCGGGTGTAGTAGCCGTGGCTATAACAACCTTACCTTCTTTATGTACATCTAAAATTATTACTTGCATGTTAAGTATATCGACTGGATTCTCAGAAAACTTTAGGATGAATTTTTTCGGCGGGGCTATAAAAAATACTAAGCACTACCTTATACTAAAGTTTATGTACAGACAAGACGATAGTATTACCTAAGAGATAGTTTGGAGTTAAGCGGTAAAAACTTAATATAAGAAAGCAGATATAAGCATTGAAGAGACTAAAGAGGTAAAGATATATGTAATAGATTGGGAAAGTAACCCATACCTCTATTAACCTTACAATTCTACCTTTAATAGACTAGTTTAAATACCTAGCCATAATAGACTTAGCTTACTTGTATTTACTAGACAGGTTCTTTAGACTTTCTATTTATATCCCTTTAGGGGGGGGGGAGCTTGGTCAAGCCCTAATCTCTATTATTACAGCCCTCTTGACGTTCTAAACAAGGATCGTAATCCAAGGCATCTTTATTACCTACCCATATACAACTAGACAGAAAAAGTAATAGATATATGATTATTAGTCTTTTCATTATTATAGTATCGACGAATGGTTAATTAAACTTTAGCTTTACCTGATGGAATCGGCTCAAGAAAGGAGATTAAACTATAACCTTCACGCCCTAGTTCTTCCCTTTTAGCATTAAACTCTTCGATAGAGAGATCTTCCCTTTCCCCTAGGTAGAACATATCAGACACGACTTTGAATAGCTTGTTTGAGAAGCTCCATAAATGGCTACAACTTTCCTTATCCTCAATTTCCTTACTAAGCTCTACTAGGAGTGAATAGCAGATTGGCTGAGAGGATCTTGATTCCTCGGGGGGTAGACCCTCATCATGCTCTCGCAATGGATACCTCTTTCGGGGTAGCTTTTTAGACTTTAAAGGTTTTGTTGTTATAACGTGCATACAGTCTATATCGGTAGGTTGCTAACCAGACTTGAGATTTTTCGGCGGGGCTAGACCAAGGTATTAACTTAGTCATAAGTACACCTAGAACTTAAAAACCCCCCACCCATTACATACTAGTAATAGAAGAGAAGGTCAGAGTTATCTTTCTAGTAAACAACCTGATAGGTAGAATAGTAGATAGAAGGTTATAAGTAGGAATAGATGACAGACTGAGGAGTAGGCTGAGGAGTAGACACAATTAAACCCTTTTAAACCCTTTTAAACCCTTTAATTGTTTAGGTTAGGTAATAGCCTAAAATAAGGTAAAAATAGAGCTAATTCAGGGTAGAGAGTCTTGAATAAGATAGCCTATTATAGCTATGTAAGGCAGTTGAAGGATTGTTTAGTCTAAAAGAGGTATATAATAATCCCTATCGGGAACATTTAGACTAATAGGTAAGTAAAGACAGAGGAAACTGTTTAGCAAACTATATGTAACTGTAGCAAGCCTGACCATGTACTAATTAAACTAATAGAGTGGAATAGGTAGTCTATTTAGAGGCTGAACGAACTGCACCTAATTAAGAAAAAGAAAAATAGATAGAGAAAATAGAAGGACAGGCAATAACTACTAGTATAGAAGGGGATATGTAAACTATTGTAAGGATATGTAAACTATTGTAATGTATACCATATTTACCTTGTTTATCCTATTTATCCCCGAAGGGGTTGATTGCTAAAGTGGAATGTCCTTGAAACTCTAAGGCATACAAACTAACTGAGCCTTACTAAGATAGTTATAAAAGTTATAAAATAGTTATAAAAGAGGCATACCCATAGATTTATACCTATAATAACAGCTACTTATAAGAGATTTATAACTATACCTATAGATTTATACCTATAGATTTATAGATTTATCTATAGATTTATAGATTTATACCCAAGGCTTATAGATTTATCTATAGATTTATAGATTTATACCCAAGGCTTATAGATTTATCTATA
>Ga0163148_10001867_pt1 | contig 26572 bp, 27 predicted proteins | sample OliLakLV19MP7P2_FD_148606 | JGI IMG/M metagenome (GOLD analysis project Ga0163148, IMG submission 148606) | Freshwater microbial mat bacterial communities from Lake Vanda, McMurdo Dry Valleys, Antarctica- Oligotrophic Lake LV.19.MP7.P2 | ecosystem: Environmental > Aquatic > Freshwater > Lake >... | reverse complement strand
AATCACGGCCCCCCGAATCACGGCCGCCATGCTCCAACGCTGGAATTCCGTGTAGGGCACCTTCACCCTCTTGCGCCAATCTCGCTCTCACTTGGCCGGTGACCTCGGGAGTCAACATCACTGTACGGTTTCTTGCGCGCGCTCCTTCACCAAGATTCTCATCCTTGCCCCGTAACCCACTCTCAAGTTTTAGATTCTTTTCGTTATCCATGCTCTCCCCCTGCTGAAAAATCAGTTTGCTGACCGGCTCATTAAGAATATCATCACTAACGCTGTTAGTAGTGCTGCTAATCCAAATAACATAACTCCGGCGCTCACCGTCCGAAGTATACTGCGCGTACCTGGACCACTTCCATAGAGTTGCCGGGCGATCTCGCGATCCACTGCCGCCTCGTCATATCCATCTGGCGGTTGTTGCCTTAACTGGCCACCAAGCGGAATTACCGCTAAGGTAATATTATCGAATCCACCGCGTTGCTTCGCCAATTCGACCATCTGCACACACGCCTTCTGTGGCGAATTTTGCGATACCAGAGTTGCAATCTCACCCTCGCTGACCAAACTGTAAAGTCCGTCCGAGCAGAGCAGCAATGAATCCATCGGATCACCCTCCGCAACCTCCCAAACCCAGAAACGCTGAGCAATAACCTCCAATCCCGGCTCCGAACCGATACATCGGGTCAAGATATGCGCCTGTGGATGTGCTAATGCCTCCTCTGGCGCTATTTGACCCTTATCTACTAGTCCTTGAACAAAGGTATGATCTGTAGTCAATTGCTGTATCGCGCCATCCCGCACCAGATAGGCTCGCGAATCACCAACGTGCGCTATAACGACCTCTGAACCGCGAAACATAGTGGCGACGATCGTTGTTCCCATACCGGCAAATGCTGGATTCTGCCGGCGCAATACGATAATTCTATTAGCTTCAAGCACAGCATTTTTGAGAGCTGTTTCCGGGCGTCGCATCGGACGTGACTCAAGGTCCCGCTTGATCGCATCGATCGCGATCTGCGCTGCCAACTCACCACCAGTGACTCCACCCATACCATCGCAAACAATCCAGGCAACACCCGAAGCTGAGTCAACAACAGCATAGCGATCCTCGTTAAGTTCTCGCTCGCAACCGGTATCGGTAATGGCAGCAGGAATTGAGCGATCATCTGCCGCCAGTTCGTCCTGGATAACGCCACTTTTCTCACGATCTTGTAATAACACAGTTAGTTCCTATCTCTTTTCCGCCCAGGCCCTATAGACATATCGCTAATTACAGCCACAATCTCAAGAACAGGACACACATCAGTTAACTCGGCAGAGTCTTACAGTTACTCAATCAAATTGCAGTATCTGGCAAGGCCGATCACTATTTAAACGGCATTATATTAGAAAGCCAACTCACTCACTCAACTTTTTTACCTGGAATAATACCTGACTCTCACCACCCGCGACATGATCACCAATCAGTCTGGCCTCAAAACCCTGTTTTAACATCCAGTTTGTTAGCTCAATCCAACCATCCCGATCAATTGCCGCCCCTGCCGACCTGTCACCACGGTGCTCTCGTAACGGGAGTCCAGCGGCAACCCAGCGCTCCTTGAGTTGTTGAAATCTGCCTCCAACGGTTGCTCGAAGATTCGATAGTGATTCAATCGGAATCCACGCGATATCAGTGCTGTTCGAATAATCTAAGATACCCGCTGCAGAACCTCTCTGCCGCTTAGAGATACGTTCTGCAATTTCATAGACGAAAATCTTACGACGAGCTTCGAGTCCCTGCCGCAACATCTCCTCCGATCTACGTGCGTGATACTCAGAATATGTTCTTGCAATCGCTTCAAGACCATTCGAGTTTGTCTTTCGTGGTGACATCTAACCTCCTTTAGAATTCTGACTAAATGCTAATAGGATTCTCATCTCATCGAATAGCCTTCGTCGGCCTACAGGTTTTGATAATACACACGTTAACCGATCGTTAGTCCCTGCTGGCCCCTTCAATGTATCGCTAGCCAATCCAACCTCACCACTGACTACGATAACAGGTAATGTCTCTCCAAATCTGATGCGACACTCCTTCACTAAATCCAAACCGGAGCCATCACCCAACTGAACATCCGTCACCAAAATCTGTGGTGCTCCGCGTTCAATCAGAACCTCTCGCGCACGTTTCAAACTGTCTGCGGTTTCAAACGACAGCTCTAAAGCCTCCGCAACACGCGCATAAAAGTCGGTCATCTGAGGATTGTCATCCACCAATAGTATCCAGTGACGCGCTACGTCAATCACCGGTTCTTTAACAGTGTCCACTTCCACCACTGGGGATAGCGCACCATGAAATGTGAGAATTGCTCGGTTTGGCAACCAGTCAGTTTGGTGAGCAAAATTAATACTGCCTCCAGATGCACGCATAAAATTATCTAAGGCCGTTAGGCGCATTCTTAGCCCGGGATCAGTCACACGGGAAACGGAATCCGTGCTTAGTCCCCCGAAGACACTGTCATAGCTCTCCGTAAAATCATCACAAAGCATTAGCTGAATCTCGCCCGGAGTTCGCAAACCAATCCGTAGCTCCAAATTAGCAGCTCGCCTTGCGCGCAGCAGTACTACGGAGAAAAGAAGGCGAACTGCTGAAGATGCGAGATCCGCATTCGCTGTCATCATCTGCGCCCCAATGACCGTTTCAGGAGAACGAAACATCACACCTTTGCGTTCAGAAAGGTACTCTGCGGTTGGCAGAACCTCAGCCATCAGCCGTGTCAAAGGTAGTCTATCCAGAACTGTTGGTGCGCGCGCTACCGCTAGTTCATTCAGTAGGCGAACATCAGAAACGCTCGCGCCAAGCACAAATGCGGTCCGTTCGATATAATCGATCGTTGATTGATTATCGGGGAGCGGTCCAAAATCGCTGCGCGCTAACTTGTCACAAGCAGCGGTTATTTCTTGCACACAGTTATTTACGACATGTACAACTTCACTCAACTCCGCATCACTTCGTGAAGCGGCACGCTCTGAAGCCGATAGCTCATCTGCAGATCGAACACGACTTCGCGTTGTTGCAAAATATAACCGCGGAACCGTACTAATCTCACGCAACACTGCTCTAACATCGACGAGCTTCAATCTACTCCACCACCACCGTCGCCATTCACTCAACGGAACTACGATCCACGCCCAGGCCTCTCGTTCACCGCGCGGCACTAGCAATCTTACAAAAGCTAGACTTTTCGGAACTAATCCAAACCAACGAATTGCTGGAAAAACAAACTGCTCTCCCAATCGACTAAACTGAACTAATCCGACCACAAGATCACTATCTCTCATACTTGGGTGCTCAACTCGGATAGTATCGTCAAAGGATGTTACTAGTCCCCGCAAGAAGAGCTCCTGTTCTGCCAATACCATTAGACCGGATCTCCCTATGACTTCACCATGAACATTGTTCCCAAATTTGGTGTCGGCCTGTAGTACTAATACGCGGCCGGCCTGGAAAAAATCGCGAAAGTACCAGGACATCATGCGTAACACGAGAGTTGCAGGAGGCGTCGACTCGATCATCACTCGCATTAGCTTCTGGCCAATTTGGAATGAACGAACAACACGCTGCTCTGAGCCTCGAAAGATCGACCAGACAAGAGCAGTAGCAAAAAACGCGATACTCCAGTGCTGAGATCGATCCCAAATGCATTGTAGGGTGCCACATACAAAAAAGACTGAGATAAGCAAGATCTGCTCTCGATCGGGCCAGGGAAGTGAGATCACTGCTACAAGATTAATCGCTAGTAAAAAAAGTCCAAAATTATAACTGGTCTCCGGAGCTAGCCGTAACCACAGCATACACCACCAAAGCAGTGCGCAGGTTGAGGCACTAAGCGCACTTAGATAGAAGTCCCTGACGTTCGATCTACGATATATCCCGCGCAGCAACAGTCCATAGAGTAAGCTTACAGCCAACCAACTTATAAAAAGTTCGGAAGTCACAGCTGACTGATACGCTAGTAGAGCGAGACAAGTGACCGCATTTATTAGCCCCAAACTACTTAAACGCCAGAAAAAGGTCGACCTGAGTTCACCAATAGTAAATTCTAACGCCCTATGAAATACACGTAGTTCTTGGATTGTGCCATCCTGCGAGGATGTCTTGTTGCCCTTAGTACTCAGTTGATTGCCAAACTCCGCGTCGTGAACTGGAGTGGCTGCCTCGACTTCGAAATTACCCTTGCGAACTAACGCAAGCAACATTAGGGATCCGCCGACCGCTAACAGAATATACCAGCCAAGCAAGCGTGCCGCCATAAGGTGGAGTGGAGAAACCCCCTCACTTATAGCGAAGGGAATCAAAACAGCCAGCTCCGCAATACAAAATACTCCCAAAACTGAAACGCAAAGTATGCCCGCACCACGAACAGAGATATTCAGACTGGCGAAGATCAATAGCATCCCTGCAAAAGGAATCTGCGCTGCCTGAAGTTCATCAAGCCCAAGCGCCACCGCACTCACACTTAACAGCAATCCGAGGGCACAAAGGTGAGCGACACAGAATCTAAGTGAAAGTTGAGTGAGATTACCTCGCACCATTACACTTGTTGCAAAGAGATAGATCAGTGCTAGACACCTCTGAAGGACTGATGCGAGCTCTACTCCCTGTAGTGATCCGATCACCATTAGGGCGACAAAGACAAAGATCTGTGGAAGAATAATGTGCGAATTAAAACGTGAAGCACTGATTATTGGTCGACGTAGATAAGCGGAAGCAATGGCTCGTCCGCGGGTTATGCGAACTGTATCGCCAACTAGCATCTGCTCTTTTCCCGACGACTTAGCCAACTTCAGGATCCATCGGCTTGCCGCACTGCGCACAAACAACCTGCCCCTGTACATTCGGAGGTAACTGCGCCTGATGACTAAATGTCACGACATAGTCTTTAGATTTACATGATCCACAACCTGGATATGAACCATCGGACTCCAAGAAAAGCTTGCGTGAGCGATCGGTAACATAGCGTGCTAAAAAATCGTCCAGGGCTATTCCCTCGAAGGAGCTTTTCTGAGGCGCTCCAATTAACTCTTCAATTCGGCGTATAAGATTATCATTCTGCGCAGCTAGGGATCCTTTCACGATATAGTCAGTTGCCCCCTCATCCATAAATCTCTGCTTTAGGTGAACAGAAGGATTTCCGGTAAAGATCACAATTTGCGGCACGCGCCCAGAGCGCTTGATTGCGCTAAATAGATAGGATCCCGATCGGTCGCTAAGCCCAATATCAAGCAGAGCTAGCCGGAAGCTATCCAGTTGCAACGTTCGCTCTGCTTCACTAACGCTAGCACATGCAACGACCGAGAATCCGCGCTCACGGAAAAGCTGCTCTAGGCGTTCGCGTTCTGGCTGACCGTCTTCAACAATTAGTATGTCTCGCATAATTTCGATATCTAGGAATAAAGTTACCTCTAACTGGTCACCAAGAGTTTTTTGCTAATTTTACTATTTCACACAAATTATAACGACAATCCATGCTTCGCTTACCTGGGATCCTTTCTTGTCAGCCCCTATTTGCTCCGCAAATCGACCCCTGAGGGGTGGTTGTTGCTTACTGATTCTGTTTTGCTTACTGACTAGTTACGTTACCTCTTACTATCCAAGTGTACCCGGTCAGGGTGAAATATGGTAAGTGATGTACGTCAATGCTCATGTGCAAGAATACAAATGTAAAGTACGCCAACATGTTCTCCCTAATGTTCTCCCTAGCCTTGACTCAAGATGATTAGGGGCGACAAGAATAGAATGTCGTTAAATGTTAAATAGTCAGACAATTCACAAAAAGTACCCAAATTTATCGACTCCCTCGACGTGTTACCTGCTTCGTAAAGCCTTACCTTTTCATCATACTATTCGATGCGTCTGTCTGTCTGTCTTGTGCTAAATGAGCGTGAATCCTTGAAGGCCCGTGCAGCCGAGGCGTTGGAGGCTCAGCTTTGGGCACGGAATATAACAGCGTCTCGACTTGGAGTCGGTCCGGATCTCATGGAAACACTGTATGCGCGCCGCCCCCGAGTAGTAGTGCTAGACTATCTTCTAGGAGACCACTGGACGGGGCTAGATGTTTTGGAGCATTTACAGCAGTTGCCAGTGAGCGAACGTCCGGATGTCTTCTTCCTTACCGACGAGCCCAGTGTGCAGGTCGCGGTTGAGGCTCTACAACACGGTGCCAAAGATTATATCGAGATCGAACAGGGTAATGCCCTTGCCAGATCTATTGACATCATTGAAAAGAGTCTCGTATCACAGATAACTGGGCAGCTTGATATTGCTATTGATCTTGTCAGATTTGAGGATCTGATTGCCGACTCAGCCTTAGCAAGCAAGTTACACTCAAGTTTAATTCAACGCACAGTGAGGGCTCCCCCGATAATTGCCCTCTGCGGAGCGACAGGGAGCGGATTGTCATCCCTTGCACAGGCATTTCACCTTGTGCGGCCTAGCCATGGCCTTTTCTCCGTATGTGATCTTCGCACCCTTTTCCAGTCCTTCGAAAAGTGCCCAGAGTATATATCCTTAAGCTCTGGCGGAGCTCGTAGTACAGGCGCACATACAATCGTTCTCGATCACTGCGAAGAAGATGACGGAAGCATTCTAAGATGTGTATCAGAGAATAGAGCAAGGTGGTGGTCTGCCAACGGCCGCAATCCTGAATCATCCATGACACTCGTCGTCCTTACCAATGACAAGACGACGGCCCAAGCTTGGGTGAAAGCGACTTCAGCCGAACTGTTCAACGTTCCCAAGCTTACTGAGAGAACTAGCGATCTGATTCCAATGGCGCAACGCTTTGCGCACGAAGCGCGCTCAGCGCTCGGCAGTCTGGCTCGTGGAAAGCAGGTGGCTGTTGACCGGGAAACATTGACTATACTTGGAAATTATAGCTGGCCGAGGAACATTCGGGAGCTGAAGTCCCTAATTACCAACTGCGTAACTGAACATTGTATTCAGGACAAAGCGTTGAATAAGTCACTCGCAGAGGCGATTGGGTCGGCCCGAGATCTCGCATCTGAGACCGATATGAGCTCAGAAATCTCTCCAATTTCAGCCGCCTATATGTTGGCTGAATGCGGGGGATCACACCGTCTTGCGGCCGTCCGTCTTGGAGTTACTTTGGTAAAATTCCGCACTCTGATCGGCTCGTCAATTGCTGGAGTGCCCAATGCCAAGTAGCAATAGCGAAAGCCGCTTTGAAGCTCCGATATCGATTATAGGTCAACCAGACTTTTGCAGGCACCTTCAATCCCTGGTGCTTGGTCACAACCGATCGATCGACACTCATATCGGGAATTATGATGACGCCTGGAGTATTGCACTCTCGATGCGTCCATCGTTAACCTTCATTCAGATCGGACCAAGTTATGACTATCGTACTCACCGCCGCGTGCGATCATTCTTAGAACAGCTACGCACACGCAAGGAGGATCAAACTCACGTCGTGATTGTTCTGCAATCTGCGGAACGTCTTTTCTACGGGGGGGATCTGCTATTTCGATCAAACGATTGGCGAACACAGAGTGAGCTACAAGGTCTCGTCGACTCATTTATCGTCTCACTCTCCGGTGATCTAATCGTGGGCGAATCATTACATGAACAGATCGGAAGCGTACTTAGTACTCTACATGAGGAGCATCAACGTCGGGCGCACAACCTTATTTCTGCGCCTGACGGTGATAGTCAGCTTTCTGGCCGGAGGTCCCCGGCCCTCAACACCCCGGGCTGGGCACAATCACTTGCCGATCCACGCAGTCGAGAGCTCTGGTTGCGGTGGCTCCCACGGTATGCGCGCTATTTAAATGAGAATCCCCTGATCATTGGAGCAACCGGAACAGGTAAAACCAACCTAGCTCTCGCGTTACATATTCTGTCAGAGCGTCCAGGTAAGTTCATAAGTATTACTCCACGTGATTTTTCCTCATCGGAACTGGTCCAAGCCGAGCTCTTCGGTGCGGTTGCCGGGGCTTACACTGGAGCTGTCGAGAAGTGGGGATTAGTAAAGTCTGCAGAACACGGCACACTTTTTATTGATGAACTACAGAGTATCGATAAAGACCTTCAGGGAAAACTGATAACTTTTATAGAGAATAAGTGTTATCGGAGAGTGGGTAGCTCTGAGTCCGTGAATGCGGACGTGCGCTTTGTCTTTGCATCCAATCGTTCCATCGATCAGATGCTGGCGGACGGCGTACTTCGCGACGACTTTGCATATCGACTAGAACGAGTTCAGCTGCAGCTATTACCACTATGTGAACGTAAACTAGATATTGTAGCGGGCGCGGCGTTTGCCCTCGCGAAGATTCATCGTCAACGTCCACAGCCTGAGCCGATCGTTGGATTGACTCCCAGTGCTCTGCGCGCTCTATGGTCGCATCCCTGGCCTGGGAATCTGCGCCAACTGGAGAATGCTGTTGCCAAGCTTTGTGAGCATGCCGACCTTAGCCATCGAACTGTTATCGACGAACGCGCGACCCAAAGAATATTTCATGGTCAGTTGTTGGGTAAGCCTCAACACGCTCATGAGATTTTGGCACGCGCTGCCCTTGAGACTGCTACGGATTGCGTTGTGCAGGATATCTCGCAGATCGACGTTGCAACCCAAACTTTTGTTGAGCGTGCTCATGCTGTTGCGTTAGAACACACTGGGGGAGACACTGGAGCAGCCGCCGAATTGCTCTCAGAGAGTAAGCGGTTAGTTGAATTGATGGCCCAGGCCCGCACCACTCAATCAGGAAGTATCAAGTGAAGCTGCAAACATTAGAGCAATTTCAGAGAACATGTGGGTTATCTGATCGCGTGCTGCTTTGGCTGTTATCACACGGGAAGATTGCTGTAGTGCTGGAGCCTCAAATAATGATTGATGTCGATAGTGTCGAGAATCAGGAGATAATACGTGCGCTTATAAGTAGCGCCTCAACCATTGATCTGCCAACGGAGCCTCTGGTACAGGAACGCTTGGCCGCTGTAGTCAGTGAGTTTATGGATTCCGTCGTCGATGAAGCGATTGCTATAGCGATTATCAAAAGTCGGTGCCAATAAAATTGCCAAGCCTTTTGATATTAATCGCTATAGGTTGTTGTTTTGATTCGCTTTCAGCGAATCTATAGCGGTTTGCAAAAGCTATTATATCGCTCACGACTTTTGCAAACCGCTATATCGCTAACGCTAACCGCCTGAAAGAGAGTCCCTAGTTATGAAGATCCCGAAGTGGCGCGAAATGGACTCAAGGTCTAGATTTGCACTGCTGGCATCTATCGCCCTAGGCCTGCTTCTGCTTGCTCCCTATCTTGGGTTTGATCCCCTAAATGCAATCTCCGACGGTCGCCCTAAGCAAGGAACTTCTCAAGCCAAGCCCCAGGATGACACCTGGCTAACCGATCCCGCCCCGCCAATCTCAAAAGAACGCCGGAGTTCCAGCTCCTCTAGCAAGATCGGCAAAAGTGGTGTCTCTCAACTAGATGAGATCGAGGATCTGTTGCGGTAAACAGGTAACGATTGATAGATTTCGGGTCACTTGAGTCCCCGCGAATTTCCACCCACGAATTTCACGCACGAATTTTTCACGCACGAATTTTTCTGCCCCAACTTTCTTCCAAACCCATCGATAAACCCCTATAGCGATTATCAAAAGTCGGTGCCAATAAAATTGGCAAGCCTTTTGAAATTAATCGCTATAGGTTGCTGTTTTGATTCGCTTTCAGCGAATCTATAGCGGTTTGCAAAAGCAATTATATCGCTCGCGACTTTTGCAAACCGCTATAGTCAGTAGGCAAAACAGAAATAGTAAGCAACAACCACCCCTGAGAGGCATGGCAGTTTTCCGGTAATTATTAAGTGCTAACCAGTTACCAGATCCGAACATCTCCGAGGCGAACGAATCTTGGGAACTCACTGAGTTGTTGTTTCTGAGTTTCTACTACAACAACCGGTGCAAAAAGTCTCGCAATGTAACCCCGCTAATGTGATTCAAGTCTAACTTGTTACTACAGATCACTTGAAGCTCAACACCATTCGGAACAATAGCAAACTCGTGAGGACTTGCTTGTCCACGCTTAACCTCCAGCCAGTGCGACGGATCAAGAATAAAATCTACCTCTTCGTCCCCCTGACTGAAATGATTGAATAGTTCAGGAATCTCTACTCCCGCTACGCATCGCCGCCTGAACAACTCTTGCGCAACAAGCCACTCAATCCAGTTACCCTGCGATTCACAACTCATTCTCCGAAAGTCAGATACAGAGCGAACCTGATCCCTTGAGAATGCCACCGCAACCAGCAGATTGATTATATGAAATTTAACCGGCTTGCGACGCAATGAAATATTTCGCTTGGCATCCCATACATAAGAAGGCGCAACGGCCAAGCAATCAGTAAGTATCTCAATATAGCCCTGTGCATTAGCAACGCCAGCAAGACCAATATCATGCGCCAGTTTATTATAGCCAACCGGATTACCAGCATGCCTGCTAAGATTCTCCATTACTGCAATTACGATCTCGCGCGATCGTCCGCCCGAAACTACAGCACCAAGGATCCAGTCTCTCGTTAGCGATACCAACTGCTCGGAGATAGCCCCATTGATTGCGATCTCAGTTAGTCCAATAGGCGAACCACCGGAGATTAGGTAAGATGGAACTAGATCTTCGTCCAGAATTTTTTTGCCACATACCCGTTCGAATTCGGCGAAGCCAATCGGTGGGAATATGTAATCAGTTCGCACCAACCGACCTTTACGTCCAGGCAGGCGCTCAGAACCTCGGCGCAGATCATGTGCCGATGATCCGGTGGCTACTACCAAAATCCCCTCGAGCTCTCCAGTATCAACAAGGTACTTGATCGCTCGTTGCCAATCCTTAATGGCAGTTATCTCATCAATAAATAGACGCTTAACTGGACTTTTTGAGAGCTTAAGAACACGGCTAACTTCGCAAATCTCGGCGATTAGATCTTTATAATCAGAAAGGATATCACCATTTAGGTAGAGCGCGCTCCCATTTCCAAAATCATGGATAGTTTGTGCAAGTTTGGTTTCAAGCCATGTACTTTTACCAAACTGACGAGCGCCGCGAATTGAAATTAGCCCCTCAGTGAGTGGCAGCTCCGTCAATCCAAACTCAACGTTAAACTTAAATGGACTCTGAGAAAGGAGACCCAGCTTACGCAATGGCGCCAGATTTCCTTGTAATAACAACTGATTAACCGCATTCAATTTCATACATTTATAGTACTTCACTTTATGACATAGAAGCAAGTGATGTTTAATTCAAAGTAACTATAGCGGTTTGCAAAAGTCGCGAGCGATATAATAGCTTTTGCAAACCGCTATAGATTCGCGAAAGCGAATCAAAACAACAACCTATAGCGGTTATTATCAAAAGGCTTGCCAATTTTATTGGCACCGACTTTTGATAATCGCTATAGATGAGATCGAGGCTCTGTTGCGGTAAACAGGTAACGATTGATAGATTTTGGGTCACTGGAGTTTAAATGGTCAAAATTTCAAAGATCTATACCCGCACAGGCGACGACGGCGAAACCGGCTTAGTCGGTGGTTCGCGCGTGGTAAAAGATGACCTGCGGGTTGAAGCATATGGCCAGATCGATGAATTGAACTCCTGGATCGGAGCGGTCCGGACTGAACTAGCCCTCGTAGCCGCAATGCCGACGATCGAGGTTCCAGATGTTCCCAAAGTTTCTGAGATTAGCAACCTAATAGCACTCGTTCAGAATCACCTCTTCGACCTTGGCGCCGAGCTTGCTACTCCTCCGGAAGCTGAATGGCCAGCGATGGCCCATATCGGACCGGAGCATACAACGATTCTAGAGAATCAGATTGATCGTTGTACTGCTTCCCAACCAGAGCTGCGATCGTTTGTGCTGCCTGGTGGCTCTAGACTTAACTCGGCACTGCATCTGTCACGCACAGTATGCCGTCGCGCCGAACGCCACGTTATTGCTGCCAGCCGTGAAATTCCTGTTTCGGGTGGGATTCTGATCTACCTTAACCGATTGAGCGACCTGTTGTTTGCGCTGGCACGCTGGTCCTCGCTCCATCTGCATAATAGTACCGAGCCAGAATACCTATGGCAGCCGGGGGAGAAACCTAAGGTCAGGCTCTAGGCCTATTACAGCATTTTCGGTGTAACTGGTCAGAATAATTTTAATGAATAAACCTAATGTGCAGTATATCCTGGATGTTTTGCTTTGATTCACCTTTTGGTCCTTTCTTGTCAGCCCCTGATCGGGGCAGTCTTTTTTTGACCAGTTACTTGTTGTCACCCCCGATTTGCTCCGCAAATCGGCCCCTGAGGGGCATGGGCAGTGTTCCGTTTTTTTAAGTGCTGACCAGTTACTTTTCGGTTAGACTCTCGCCACTATGCATTCACCTTCGGGACATACTCAGCAACCAAGCTCCATGCAACCAAGCACCATGCAACCAAGCACCATGCAACAGAGTACCATGCAACAATGCACCATCGCGGTAGTAATCCCATGCTACCGTGTAAAGGAGCATATTTTTGGGGTCCTCGCACGGATCGGCCAAGAGGTGCATAGAATCTACCTTGTAGATGATCACTGTCCGCAGAATACCGGCAAGATGATTCAGGAGCAGTGTACAGATACACGTGTTCAGGTGTTGTTTAATCCTGAAAATCGGGGTGTCGGCGGCGCTACGATTGCTGGATACCGGGCAGCGTTGCGGGACGGTGCTGACGTGATCGTCAAGATAGATGGCGACGGCCAAATGGATCCACAATTAATTTCACGATTCATCGCACCAATTATTAGTGGCGAAGCTGACTATACAAAAGGTAACCGTTTCTTTCAGCTTGAATCCCTCTCTAGCATGCCAACGACGCGTCTAATTGGAAATGCCGCACTTTCTTTCATTTCTAAAGCCTCAAGTGGTTACTGGGATTTGATGGATCCGACCAATGGCTACACGGCGATCGCTGCTGAGGTAGCGCGGATGTTGCCACTAGACAAGTTAGATAATCGCTATTTTTTTGAAAGCGATATGCTTTTCCGACTGAATACAAGTCGTGCTGTAGTACGGGAGATCCCGATGGAAGCTGTTTATCAACAGGAGCAAAGTAGCCTGAGAATTTCGAGTGTATTACTAGATTTCCCGGGAAAGCACCTTGTTCGCCTCATTAAGCGTATCTTCTATAACTACTTCCTTCGCGATTTTAGTGTCTGTTCACTTCAGCTAATTATGGGGCTGCTCTGTTGTGGAGCTGGACTGATATTTGGAATTGACGCGTGGCGAGATGGTTCCATTGCTGGCGTTCCTGCTAGTACTGGCACCGTAATGCTTGCTGCGTTGCCGATTATTCTGGGCTTTCAGCTGCTGTTAGCGGCGTTGAGTTACGATGTTATGAATGTTCCCCGCATTCCATTAGTTGTAAGTCTGCAGCGACGGGGTGGGGGTACCCAACTGGAAGGCCTAACTGTTATGCACGGAAACAGGCCGTAGAAGTCGATTAGTATGAGTGTCGTATGCAGACAGCAAAAATTCACCAACCAGAGACAACCCAGCCGAGTAATCCCCGCCAGAAGCATGACGCCTTCGATGAGCAGTATACTGCCTATCAGCTTAACCGTAGTTGGTTACGCCGAATTATTCGTCGGGGATACCTACTATCGGCGATGCGCTTATGCCGCGGAGCAACTTTGGACTTTGGTTGTGGGATTGGCGAGCAGCTTGCCCTTCTCCCCAACGGATCGGTCGGACTTGAGGTTAATCCGGCGACCGTTGCTCATTGTCAAAAACGTGGCTTGCCAGTAAGGCAATACGAGCCTGCTACCGATAAGGGTCTGCTCCTTGATATTCAGCCTGGTCATTTTAAGACCCTCTTGATGAGCCATGTTTTGGAGCATCTCGAAGATGCTGCCAAAATTCTGCAACAACTAGTGGCTTCTGCGGCGCGACTGGGAATAGATCGCTTTGTTTTAATCGTTCCGGGAATAAAGGGTTATAGCTCCGACATCACCCATCGTACGTTTATTACGGAAGATTATCTGCGAACCAATGGTGTGTTTCCACCGGCGGGTTGGAAGCTCTGCAGCTACCGCAGATTTCCGTTCAATAGCTCCTGGATTGGAAAGTTCTTTACTCATAATGAACTACAGATCGTCTTTTATCGCGGAGCCTAAAGGTGTCCTCTACACTTCATACCTTCGCTGTACTGGCGTATAAAGAGTCTCCTTTTCTTCGCGAATGCCTAGCTTCATTACTGACGCAGAGTGTCAGATCAAGTATTATAATAGTTACTTCAACGCCATCAGACTTTCTAAAGAACCTAGCGGGTGAGTTTGCGGTGGAGCTTTTGATCAATTCGAGTTCGACTGGTATCGCCAGTGATTGGAGCTTTGGTCTGCAATCTGCTACCACGCCACTTGTAACACTTGCTCATCAAGATGATATCTATCTTCCAGATTTCTGTTCAGCGACATTGATGGCATTCGGTCGCCATCCCGATTCACTGATTGCGTTTACTGACTACTCCGAGATCGTAGGTAACTCAGTGCAGCACACTAATTCCTTGCTGCGCATCAAGCGCCTGATGCGCTTTCCATTCTTTCTATTGGGCCATTCAATTAATAGCCGCTGGGCAAAACGCGCATTCCTGGCCCTTGGTTCTGCGATTCCGTGCCCAAGTGTTACCTACAACCTATCGGCAATCGGAGAATTTAAGTTCTCGTCTGAGCTATCTATAAATATGGATTGGGATGCCTGGTTGCGCCTAGCAGATCTACCGGGAGCATTCTCCTATGTTCGGGGTAACCTAATGCAGCACCGCATTCATTCTGAATCTGCGACCACTGCGGGACTGCGCTCCCAGCAGCGCGCACAGGAAGATCGTGAAATATTTGCGCGAATGTGGCCAGCACCATTAGTTGGGCCGATAGCTAGGTTGTATGCGATTAGCTATCGGTCTAACAGTAAGGGAAGGTAAGTGCTTTGCAAATAGGTCTCAATAAGGTCTTACTGTGACCTATATGAAGCAGAGTAAGGTGTCAGAGTTTAAAGCTAAATTATCTCATTTTCTGCGCCTTGTAAGACGTGGCGAAGAGATTATTGTCGTCGATCATAACCTTCCAGTTGCTCGTGTTTCACAGATTTCCGACGTAGAGGATGTTGAGATTTCAGAGCCATCGCTAACAATTCAAGAGGTCTTGGCTGGGTTGCCGAAATTACCTCCATCAGATACCCCCACCGACAGTCTTGGCATTCTTCGAGAGGAGCGCCAGCTTAGATAAAGACAGTTAATCTATAGCGATCATCAAAAGTCGGTGCCAAGATAATTAGGCAACGCTTTTGATGTTAATTGCTATGGAATATCCCCCGCACATGACGACTACTAAAGTTTTTTCAACCATCGGCCTCGTCACCCGCACAAGTGGGCCTGATAGCCTATCTGTCGTCATCCCGTGTAACAATGAAGCAGAGGTTTTTGACGAGCTACTTAAACGACTACGCTCATGCCTTGCTACGCTTGGTATTAAATCTGAGATCATTTTAATCGACGATGGTAGCAGTGATAGAACTTGGGAGATGATGTGTCAGGCGCAGTCCGTTGACCCAGCTATTAAGGCTATCCGTCTCGCACGCAATCACGGCCACCAATTGGCAATTACCTGCGGTCTGGATCAGGCGTATGGGGAGGTCGTCGTGATCCTCGATGCCGACCTACAGGACCCACCGGAGCTAATCCCAGCGATGATTGAGGAGTGGCGCAAGGGTTATGATGTTGTTTACGGCAAACGTCGTTCACGCCAGGGCGAGTCTGCGTTGAAGCGTTTTTGTGCTTTCGCCTTTTATCGAATGTTCGAGCGCATTATCGGGATTCACGTTCCATCTGATACCGGCGATTTCCGCCTAATGTCGCGCCGGGCTCTTGATGCGCTCCAGTCACTACGCGAACGGCACCGCTTTGTGCGCGGAATGGTCTCATGGATCGGCTATCATCAGACACCCATCCTTTACGATCGGCCTGAGCGTTTTGCTGGAAAATCAAAGTATCCATTTCGCAAATCGCTGTTTTTGGCGATCGATGCGATCACATCGTTCTCTTATGCCCCGCTACGCCTCGCGTCATATCTGGGGATTCTTATCTCGGGATTGGCATTTGTTTATATCGCTGTCGTCATCATTCTAAAGTTCGTTGGTATTAGTTATCTAGGATATACCTCCATCATGGCTTCGATCCTACTTCTCGGTGGCGTCCAGCTAATTGTGCTAGGTATAATGGGCGAATATATCGGCAGAATATTTGAGCAGGGGCAGAAGCGCCCACTCTATTTAATTGATCGAATTCTTGGTGAGCCCCTAAAAAAATCAGAACCAACGCGGAGCACCGAGTGACAAACACCCAAGTCGTGGTGATCGGTGCCGGATTTAGTGGTTTAGCTGCAGCATATGATCTAGCAAAGGCTGGACGTGAGGTTACTATCGTCGAAGCTGATTCTGATATCGGCGGACTTGCTGGAACCTTCACTCCCCAACCTGGGGTTAGACTAGAAAAGTTCTATCACCACTGGTTTACCTCGGACGAAGCGATCATTGAGTTAATCACCGAGCTTGGACTAGCGTCACGCCTCAAACCGGTACTATCGAACACGGGACTATATTTTGCGAACTCAATCTTTCGCCTTACTAGCCCACTGGACCTGCTGCGATTTCCAGCGATCCCCATTCTTGATCGAGCGCGTACAGGATTGATGGCACTTTATGCCCGCGCAATTTCAGATTGGAGCGCACTAGAATCTATCTCGGCAATTGATTGGCTAATCAAAGTTGGCGGCAAACCAGCCTACAAAGCAATCTGGCAGCCACTCCTTGCCGGAAAGTTCGGTATCGAGGCTGAAAATGTTTCGGCTGTTTGGTTCTGGAATAAATTGAAGCTGCGTGGTTCAAGTCGCGGCAGATCAGGTGGTGAGACACTGCTCTATTTTGAGGGTGGATTTGGTGCATTGAGTGACGCGGTCCGCGAGAATCTCATTGGCATGGGCGTAAATATTCATACCAATACGCCCGCGACACGTGTTGTCACGTCTAATGGAGCTGTCAGCGCGGTCTGTGCGACCGATCCTTCTGGAACAGAGCTATTATTACCTGCACACCAGGTTTTAGTCACAACTCCACTACCGACACTGTTCGATTTAGCACCAGATTTATCAGAATCAGATATTGCCCCATGGCGCCAGATCCGCTTCCTTGGCAACGTCTGTCTAGTGTTGCGTTTAAAACACTCGCTCTCCTCAACCTACTGGCTCAATGTTGCCGATCCAACCTTTCCCTTTATCGGAGTGATTGAACACACTAACCTCGATGACCGAGCAAATTATGGGGGCGAGCATATCGCCTACCTCTCCAAGTATCTTCCAACTAGCGAGAAGCTTTTCTCAATGCCTGATAAGGAACTACTCGATTATGCCCTGCCGCATATACAACGCATGTTCCCCCATTTCTCGGAGGAATGGATTATTGCAGCGCATATCTGGCGCGCCAAATTTAGTCAGCCGGTGATTGTTAAGAACTATTCCAAGTTAATCCCTCCGTTCGCCCTACCAATCAATGACCTATGGCTATGTACAATGGCCCAGGTCTATCCCCAAGATCGCGGGACTAATTATGCCGTGGAGTATGGGCGAAGGGTGGCGGAGATGATGCTTGAATGAATGACCGGCACTTATACTCCCTACTTACCCCCTAATCCCACCTTGCCGGTTTACGAGCAGCAATCGTAAACTAGATCCTATCGGTCTCACCCTTTATATCCGTTTGCTCCAGAGTCCAGTGCAAAATATCCTCTCCATCGATGCCACATCCGAACCAGCAATAGCCTGTGTTGTAAGTTGTGATGTCGTGACATCAAATGATCTCTTATCTCCAAGCGGAGCATTGGCTGTTAAAATCGAGGTGCTTGAGCAACACGAGTTCTCCCTTAAGATTGACCCGCAGAGCAGTGCAGATTCCGAACAAGCACCAACCGCAGATTCCTCCACTACCAGCAAGGCAAAGCTCACCCAACCGGCACTCCTCGATCGATTAGTTAATCCATACTCCTCAGTGGTTATGGTGGTTCGACCTAGTAGTTTCGCCGCATTGAACATGTTCACACCGATCTCTGATTCAAAGGCACTGGGAAGGATCCTTGAGCTTGAAGTTCAGGACCTGGTGCCGTTCGATGTTGGCGAATTTGCTATTGCACACCGTATCGTTGAAAACGGTGTTGTGGAAGGTTCTAGACAGGCTTCTATACAGGGTTCAGCCCCAGAGGACGCGCGGGGCTTTGATGTGCACGTTGGGATGATGCCTAAGAGCGATCTTGCCTCTGTTATTAAGACAGTTGAGACCCAGGGGATCTCACCGGTTTCTATTAGCTCTGCACCTAGTGTACTAGCCTTAGTGCATCGCTTACACTCCAAGCCGCTAGCACTAAATTCGGCAGTCCTGCGGGCGGAGTACATCGTTCTACCAGAAGCGCCTGCAATTGATGATGGATCGGCAGCTATGCCACAGAATCAACGCGCGATTGCCGTAGAGTTCGTAGCTATAATCGCGGGCATTCCGCGCAGCGAACGTATATTCATCGCCCAACTGGAGGATGAGCGTAAGTCACTGGAGCAGTTGGCGGCACAGATCCGCTTGACGCTTTTAGCGATTGAACATCAATCAAATATAGACTTTGAGGCGCTTTATGTAATCCCTGGGTCCGCTGGCCCTGACTCAAATGCCTTTGCAGAGCTACTGCAGATCGCCGTATCTGGGCGTGGTCTTTCAGGCGCTTCAGATCCGATCTCTGTTTATCCACTCACGGCCTCCGAGTTGGCTCCAAGCGGAGCGCTAGCACTTACCGCTCGAAATACAATGGCAGCATTCTGTGCCGTATTTGGCCATGATCAAGCGATGCGACCCGGGCCCGCAACGGCCACACTGAGACCATTAACCAATTTTCGGGTTCGGCAATTTGCTCCACGCCCACCACTGCGGGAATTGTGGCGTGGATTTAAGGCAACAGCAGCCTATGTCACTGGCGCATTGATCCTACTGCTTACAATCGTAACGTTTAATTACTTCGTAAAGGAACAGCGCCTTGCTAGCCTTCAGCGCTCACTCCACGAACGGCTAAGCGGTTCGATACCTGATTTTTCATCTGAGCCTGGCCAGGAGGTCGCTGCGCTCGAAAATATGAGTTTGGAGTTAAGTCGCCAATTGAAGGATCTGATCTCACCTTTCAGTCTTTCACCACTTGAAACCCTCTTGGAAGTTTCGCGCGATATCCCCGCAGGCAGGGGCATTATCGTTCGCTCGATAGATATTAAGGGCGCTAATCTGAAGGTTACGGGAAATGCTCCAGATTACGGGGCGATCGATGAGCTAGAGAAGGCATTTAAGTCAAAGCGCAAAATCTATCGTCGCCCACCAAAAATTGTAACAAATGCTGGTCCCGGCTCGCGCCGTGACTTTACGATTGAAGCGATCCTTGGAGAGGATCCAGGTGCATCCAATTCCAATCAACCAGCGAGCACACCATGAACCAGGTGAATCAATCTGTAATGGGCGGCGCAGTTAGGCAGCAGTTACAACAGCTTGAGAAGAGGCTACGGCCCAGCATACTCAAAGCGTCGGAAGCGATCACTCGGCTATCACCAAGGGAGATTGGGCTTTTTGTCTTTGCACTCTCTGCAGCCTCAATTATAGCAGTATGGATGGCAACTGAAGCTGTACTCGCTACCTTTAATGAGCAGGCGTCCCGTATCATTGCTTTGGAGGAGTCGCTTGACCTGCTGCCTGCAAGAATTGAAACATTTGCTCGAAATAAATCTAAGCGTGACGCAATCGAGGAACAGTACAAGGGCATTGAAATTAAAGAGGGTGCGCGGTCCTACCTCGAATCACTGATTCGCGAACGTGCTGGAGTGCCAACTGGTTTTACTATTAAAGATACTGCTGGTGGGAGCTTTGGAAAGGATTATGAACAGACGATCTATACGATTAAGTTCTCTACCTCGAACCTACAGAGCCTCGTAGACTTCCTACGCGAACTCTCCTTTGGAAAGAACCCCTTAATTGTTGGACGCCTCAAAGTTGATATGAGTGCGCGTAATGATAATCTACAGGTCGAGGTGGATGTAAGTAGTATTAAACCCCGCGTACAGGCCTAAATCCTATGGGGAGGCTAGCGAAGATAATCTCCATCGGCTGCATCGGATTAATTGCTGCCGCTGCGCTGGGATATAGCTTTGCCAAACCATCGATAGAAGCTTGGCTAGTTTCCAGTATTCGTGGTGGGCTTAGTTCGCACGGGATCCGCTCACAGATTGACGACCTCCGGATAGTCGGAATGCAAGGCAAAGCGTCGCGCGTAGTTCTCAATTTCCCGCCAGGATTGTTCTCGCTTGAGGCCGGAGAAATATTAATTACCCCAGAGCTAGGATCACTGTTTTCGGGTCAAATTGGTGGTGGACTGCGTGGCGTTCTATATGGCGGCACAGTAAGAACAGATCTTCGACACCACACTAGTAACGGTACTGCACAAAAGGGTCTGCTTTTCTTGGATTCTTCCCTTAGTGGCGTTCAGCTGGCGCGGCATCCGCAGATTAGGGCCTTAGGTATCACTTCTGGAACATTGAACTTCACGGTTAAGCAGCTGGAGTTAGTTATACCAAAACAGGGCAAAGATGTGACGGTCAATTCTGGAGAGCTCACGATTCAGATCGAGGGACTGGAGCGACCTCAGGCGACCACGTTTAAGAATGGTACTTTTATCCCACCAATTTCAGCGCTGGATCTGCAGTTACTGGCGCTCAAAACCCCTTCCGGCATAGCCATTGAAAAGTTTGAGCTCAACTCTTCATTGGGCTCTGCATCTGGTACCGGGCAGCTTGAGATCGCTTCAGGAAACATAGTTCAGTCGTTCTACATTAGTCTTAATGTCGCTTTAGTCGATACCATTGGCCAACTTGTTGGCGGCTTTCTTCCGGCCATTAGTGACAATACTTTAAAAAGTGACTCGCGTAGCTTTAATCTGGAATTAAAGGGCGATCGCGGTGTGGTAACAATTCGTCTGGCACCGGCCACGGGCAAATAGTACCCTGAGGTCACTTCCTGCAGTGTAATCTGCGCGCTCGTAGATACGGTACAAAATTGACGATATGAAATTCGCTGGAGCTACCTGATGACCGTTCCTCTAATCATAACTATCGTTTTAGCTTTAGCCTCTGCTGCAGTCATATTTGCTGTTCTGACAATTCTTGTTCGTAAAATTAGAACTAGCTCTAATGCTGCCACAACAGGTATCGCCGAACAGGTCAATCAAGTTTCCCAACAGAGCGAAGAATTGAGCAGCTATTGTGATAGCTATGCCCCTGCCCATCTGATGGATACCCTGAATAATCAGCTAGAGCAATTTCGGACTGAGATAGTCGGCGAAGCCCAAAAATTAAAGGCTGTTGAAACTAGACTTGACACCGCCCAGCGAAATATAGAGCAACGCGAGGCTTCGCAGCAGGAGATAAAGTCAGCTAAGGACAACGAAGAATCACTCCTTGACGATCTTAAATCTAAGTATGATGAGTACTCAACTGAAGCGATCTCTCTCGAACAGAGTTTGGCTCAGTCACTTAAGAATCTTGATAAAATGATGAACGAGATTGAACTCACACCAGACCAACGCACCTCGCTCGATGGACTCTCGGAGGCTATGACAACAAGTGGCGGACGCTTACGGGATCTCTTGAGTGAATACCAAGTTGTTACTGATCGATTGCAGATGTTGCAGCAACAGCACATTGATCTTGAGAATGAATATACGAAGTTAGTAGAGCAGCAGTTGGGTGAGTAACTATAGCGCTTTGCAAGTTTAATTGACGGCGAGCTTGGCAATTAAAAACTAAGGAGCGTTGAGTTCGATCGCGCTTTTGAAGCTATTTCTAAGATCTCATTTAAGTGACTTTAATAAGCTATTTCCTTAATAATTATATATAGTTATCAGTGATTTTGGGCTCTTGAAAATTTGCGCATTGCAGCACAATCGTTTACAACCTTATGTCCGGTCTAGTTGTTAACTTTTTATTCAGAGAGTCCCAAAGATGACAAGTACCAAGAAACCGTCAGCCGCGGCCAACGATTCCCATAATCATCAGGTCACGATCTTAAGAAGTATGGCGAGTGACGGCGGCTCTGCAAAACAGTTATTGCTATCCGAGATACTCGATCGCTCAGGAATTGGTGACGAAAAAGAGGTCCAGCGCTATCTATATATCCTCGAAGGCCAGAAACTTGTGACGCCTATGCCCGAGGGAGATTTCACATCAAAGAATTGGCAGATTACCCGAGATGGGGTGCGCATTCTAAAGCTAATTGCTAGTTCGAAAACACAGTAGCGCTACTCCTAAACTGGGCTGTTAGTAGTATCAAACCCCTCGCGCCGAGCTGCGCGAACAAGGTGCTGATCTGCTGATACAAATCCCACGTTGCTTGGATAATCTTCTGCAATAACCGATGCGGCTGCTATAGCGATTATCAAAAGTCGGTGCCAATAAAATTGGCAAGCCTTTTGAAATTAATCGCTATAGGTTGCTGTTTTGATTCGCTTTCAGCGAATCTATAACGGTTTGCAAAAGCTATTATATCGCTCGCGACTTTTGCAAACCGCTATAGCTGTATTGCGTCAGCCGCACGCAGTGGGTGCGTTCGTAGAACCCTAACGGCCTGCGAACGTAATCCAGGTGATGGCTCTACTTCATGCCAACTCTGCTCCAGAAAGCGTAATCGCTGTAACGCACCCTCTAGAAGCTCTTCAGACAACCCTCCTTCACGTTCCTTGCGAGATAGGGCAGATACACACTCAATGGGCGAACCCCACCAAACCCAGGGCTCAGGATCTGAATGCAACAGCTTAAGAAGCCGATTGCTCTCCTTCTCCTTTTAACCTAGAAAGCGCAGTAGAATCTGCTACGGTGACCGATCTACATGATCTTCCTGATGTTTTCTAGAAATTGGTACGTGTTGTTAAATCGTTCGCTAGCTCACGTTTTTATTGTTGTCTTAGTCGCTTATAGTCGCTTCCTTCGGTCACTTCCCCGCGCCTCCCGATAGCGGTGCTAGGGTTCCGTGCCAATTTCGTCGAAGAACATTAAGAATATCACGCATCTCGGTCACCTCGCTACGATTCTACTGCGCTTTCTAGGTTAAAAGCAGAGGAACAATACACGAGCTATCCCAGAAATTCATCGCCCCAACCTGCGCTCATCAATTAGTGCCTCAACCACCACCGGGGCATGCCCCTCCCAGCTCCTCCAAAAAGAATGACTCCGGCAATTTTTGCTGTGCGCGCCGAACTACTCCGATCCTTTCAAGTCGCTCGCCAGCATCGGACGCCTTACCTTCAGCTGTGGCTGATAGTCCTCGAATCTCAGCGAAAGCACGATCACGATCTGTGATTACAATTGACTGTCCATTGCGAACAACATCTAGGAACGCACTTAGTGAATTCTTTAATTGGGATACTGTGACCCTTTTCATATGGCTTTTGTAGCCTATTATCTCGACGCCAGCAATTTATCATAACCGTTCACGGGGGGTGGGTATATTTAAAAGCTTTTGGAGAATTGTCTCATTTTTTGACATTTCAGTACCTATTATCCTTTCTTGTCGCCCCTAAACGGGGCATTTTTTGTGAACGGTTACTTGTTATCCCTCCGGGGGCCGCTTCCAGCGGATAAAAATGCACCCAATTTATTCGTTTGCGATGATTCTTGTACCCCCGTGAACGCTTACCAATTTATCAATCTACTACCCCAACTACCTAATTCAACATAGATTTTTGCAGCCAATCTACTTCATGCTTGGTCCCAACATATAACGGACAGCGCTGGTGGACCTGCTCCGGAACCATATCTAGAATATCCATCGCACCGTTAAAGGCTCGAGATCCTGCCTGTTCTGCAAGGAAAGCTAAGGGGAAACACTCGTAAAGTAATCTCAATTTACCCTGGATATGCTTATCGTCCGGTGGGTACATAAAGATTCCCCCACGTTTAAGATTGCGATCAAAATCAGCGACCAGTGAACCTGTATAGCGCAAGCTGTATGGAGTGCCAGCTGCCTTGTCGCTTACTTTAACAGCATCAACAAACTTTCGAACTCCTGCAGGCCAGGTGATATGATTGCCTTCATTTATACTGTAGGTTGAGCCGCGCGCCGGTGACTGTATATTGGGGTCCATTATCATAAACTCACCGATTGCTGGATCAAGAATAAATTCGTGCACCCCACGACCAGCAGAATAGACAAACGAAGTCCTAGAACCATACAGACCATAACCAGCTGCGACGATCTTGCGGCCCGATTGTAAGAAGTCCGATTGGTCTGCCACTCGACCGGTATCTGATTTTCGAAAGATGCAGAAGATCGTTCCAACCGGGATATTCGATCCCAAGTTACTCGAGCCATCCACCGGATCAAATGCTAATACATACTTTGCACTGGCATGTCCGCGCGCGGACTCAATCACTGAATCACGCTCTTCAGAGAGCAATAGTCCGAAATGTCCCGAGGAGCCTAAGATTTCAACCAGAATCTGATCGGCCTCTTCATCAAGAGCATGCACGGATTCCCCCTGAACATTTACCTTTGCTGTATACCCTCCGATCCCCTTCAATCCAGAGGTAGAAATTAAGTTCCCAATTATTTTAACTCCCAAAGCAACTGCTGAAAGCAGGTCGGAAAGCTCACCTGAGGGAATCTCCCCCTCACGTTCACGGGTTAGTTGTTCACGGTGCTGGCGCTCTTGAGATTGGATAAATCGATTCAGGGTTGTAGTTGGGACCATAGTTATATCTCGAAAATTGTTGACCTATACGAGCAGGCAAACCCTAAAGCAACAAGATACTATAGTGATTATCAAAAGGCTTGCAAATTTTTTGGCAGTGCCTTTTGATAATCACTATGGTAGCAATTCCAGACACTTCAGTTACAAGTTGACCAAGTAGTTAATTAGCTACTTGACTAGGTTTAGTTAACTGATTATCATTACTGCACAATGAAGAATAGAATATTGAACATCTACGAATTGAAGACCAATTTTAGTCGCTATCTCCGGCAGGTTATGGCCGGTAGATCGATAACAATAGCGGTGCGGAATAAACCAGTTGCCAAGATAGTCGCACTAGAAGGTACTCCACCTAGTTCCGGGCTCACCTTTGGTGCGCTCAAGGGTGAATTCACTGTTCCTAAAGATTTTGATGCTCCTCTGGCTGAATTTGAGAGAGATATCTACGGCGATGGATGAGACTATAAGTTTTTTGCTTGATACACATATCGCTCTTTGGATTATGCTAGGTGATAAAAGGCTTGAGCCTGATGCTTTTAAAGCCCGATTCCAAACTAATCACAATCAGTTCATCTTTCATCAAACCTCGCTGTGGGAGATTCAGATAAAATACGACATTGGAAAACTAAAGTTGCCACGGCGGCCAGGACATTGGATCTACGAAGCTGTTTTAAAATCCGGAATGCGGTATGAAAGAATAGAGGATGGAGCGATATTTGCTCTCGGTAAATTACCACCATTGCATAGAGATCCTTTTGATAGGCTATTAATTGCTCACGCTCTGACTCGAAAGTGGACAATCATTACGGCGGATCAAACACTAGATGAATATCCAATAGAAGTAGAGTGTGTTTAGTCCTGCACTAGAGACAAGTTATCGCGATTAGCACAAATAGCGGTTTGCAAAAGTCGCGAGCGAAATAATTGGAATTGTCCCGTCCTGACCTGAGTCTACACCTAACGCCTAGAAAAGGATGAATGTGTAGAGATGGAAAACGTAAGAATGAGCTATGGTCCTGAGGTTAAACGAGCGATAGTTGAGGAGCTTGAGAGCGGTATCATATCGATAAGGGAGGCTGCTCAGCGAGGGCACACGTCAGTGGGCCGTGTTAAGATGTGGCTTGAAGAGTACGGCAAGTACAAGCCTAAACGCGACATTTTAGAGGTGGTGATGAAGAGTGAAGAAGAGAAGATATCTGCGCTTGAGAGAGCGCTTGCAGACGCGCATCTGAAGCTGCGTGTGTATGACGAGATACTGTTGCTAGCTGGCAAGAAGTATCGAGTGGATCTAAAAAAAACTTTTGGGGCGCAGCTGTCAAACGAGTCAGGCGCAGCACCAGGCAGGGCGTCAAAGAGCTCTGCCAAACGGTAGGGAGGACGACCCAAAAATTTTCGCCATCCCAACTTTTGATAAAATGCGATGTTATTATCAAGCTGACTTACAGCTGGGTAGGTATTAATTAGTAATGTTTTCAAGACATTATGCAATGGATTATTTTGAAAAGTTAGGGGTGGAGAAACCGGGAGTGAGAAACCGGGAGTGACCTTGGCAGGTTGTGGTGAGTGATTGCACCTATCTGCGACTTGCTGGAAGGGAGTTCGCTTACCTGTTTTTGGTTACGGACTTATTTACCCGGAGGATCGTCGGATATCATGTTAGTAGGGACCTATCGCATTACTCGGCGGTGATTGCGCTGGA
>Ga0163148_10001866_pt1 | contig 26582 bp, 16 predicted proteins | sample OliLakLV19MP7P2_FD_148606 | JGI IMG/M metagenome (GOLD analysis project Ga0163148, IMG submission 148606) | Freshwater microbial mat bacterial communities from Lake Vanda, McMurdo Dry Valleys, Antarctica- Oligotrophic Lake LV.19.MP7.P2 | ecosystem: Environmental > Aquatic > Freshwater > Lake >... | reverse complement strand
CGGGGCTCTGTCGCCGGAGGTTGGAATCGCCGCACGTGACGGTCTGGCCGAGCTGGTGCTCGGCGGTCCAAGGGGGCGGTGCGACGCTGCACAGCGCAACGACTCCGCGCACGCAGCGAGTCGTGACACCCACTGCAATCCGTCCTGCTCCGTGCTTCGTGCTCCGTGCTTCGTGCCCCGTGCTTCGTGCCCCGTGTCACAGTGCTTCTTCACGATCCGGTAGAGAACTGCGGGTGTCTGTCGCCGGAGGTTGGAATCGACGCACGTGACGGTCTGGCCGAGCTGGTGCTCGGCGGTCCAAGGGGGGCGGTGCGACGCGGCACAGCGCAACGACTCCGCGCACGCAGCAAGTCGTGAAACCCACTGCACTCCGTCCTGCTCCGTGCTTCGTGCTCCGTGCTCCCTGCCCCCTGCTCCCTGCCCCCGCCCCCCTCGTGATCACAGAACTATTCACTTCCGGCAGCACAATCGGCGCGCGGGCCGCGCTACTCTGGCGGTCCATGATGCTGTTCACCTACACCGTGCTCGGTCGATTTGAAGACGCCGCTGTTGCTCGCGAGTGGATCGAGTGGCTCCGCGATGAGCACCTGGCCGAAGTGATCGACGGCGGCGCACTCGACGCCGAGGTCGTCGAACTCGACGCCCCGAAGTCGCAGCCGGAGCTCGCCGGCAAGGTGTTCGAGGTCCACTATCACTTCGAATCGCGTGAGAGCTTCCAGGAGTACGAGCGCGACTTTGCGTCCGAACTGCGAGCCAAGGGCCTCGAGCGCTTCCCGGCCTCCCGCGGCGTGACCCTCGAGCGTCGGATGGGTGCGGTGGTCGTGGAGATGTGAGGGGGGGATCGGAGCAGGGAGCAGGGCGCGGGGAGCAGGGCGCGGGGAGCAGCAGGGGGTTGCACGATTGGATGCGTGCGCGGGGGTGCGATGCGTTGAGGGGCGACGGGCTTACTGCTGGCCGCGAAGTGCTTCGATTCGCGTGCGAATCGCGGCGCGATCGCGGTCGGTCAACTGCTTTCGCGGGTCGAGGAGCAGTTCCTGATCGATGATGAGGGCCCGTTCCAGTGACTCGAGGGCGACCGCGGTGTGGCCGCTGCGCTCGGCGATGTCGGCGAGGCGGCGGTGGATGGGCAGGGCGGCGGGGTCGCGGCGGAGGACCTCCTGCCAGGCGGCGATCACCAGATTGGCGCTGGTCACCGGATCTGCGATGGGCACGTCGCCGCTCGATTCGAGCAGCCACAGGGCCTCGGTGAGTTCCGCAGCGCGGCGCCGCAGACGAAGGGAGTCGTCACGCCGCGGAACCGTCTGGGTGATTGCCGCAAGGGCGGTGCGCAGGCCGGAGGCGCGGAGGGACGGGTCGATCTTCCAATTGAGTCGGAGGGCTTCGTCCGCGGCAGCGAGCAGTGGACGATGGTCGCGACCGCTTCGCTGCGTCAGCTCGAGGAGGCGATCGATCGCCCGGGCGCGATTCACGTTCCGCTCTTCGCGCAGCGCTTCCGCGAGCGTCTGCTGGGCGATCGCCCAGTCGCCGGGGGCGCCGCGGAATCGCTCGATGATGCTCCGAACCGTGGCCGGGGGCAGCTCGGCGGCCCGCAGTTCGCCCTCGAGCTCCGCGACCAGTTCCGCCGCTGGCGCAGCAGTGGCCGCGTTCCCGCCTGCTGGGTTCGGACCCGTGTCGCGGTGCCCCCCGGGTTGAGATCCTCGATCAAGCCCTGCCGGCATGCCGGTTCGCAGACCGATCTCGCGGCCAATCTCTCCCGCCCGACCTATGGCCTCGAGAGGCGCCGACGCGGCCTGCATTCCCGCCTCGATCCGCTGTGCCGAACCGGCGGCGAAGAGAAGCGCGACGACGCCGCAGCAAAGCAGGATGACGGCGACCGCCGGCGCCAGCCGCTGCGCCACTGCGGCGGGACCGCGCGTGGCGATGGGAGCGATCTTGGAGATGACCGCCGAGTGCTCGCTCGGCACCGGAGCGGCGAGGGCACAGAACGCGAGTGTCCATCCAACCGCGTTTGCGAGCCAGAGCGTCATCTCGATCTGGACGTGGATGACCACTGCAATGGCAGCCGCAAAGAGCGACCAGGCGACCACCTGTGGCAGATGGGAGTCTCCGGGACAGGTCTGGTCAAGCCACTCTCCCAGTCGATAGAGCGCCAGGGTCGCGCCGGCTGCGCCAAAGACGCCGGCCAGGCGGAGTACGAGAAGTCCCGCGTCAAGCGATGGGGCCTCGAGCCACAGCGCCACCAAGCCGACCAGGGCGACCAGGGCGGCGAGGACTCGAGCGCTTCGCGCCGGATCGGCAGTCCAGTCGACACCAGCCGTCGCGCCACTCGATCGCCGCGGCTCGGGCGCCGAGGCGGGGCCCGGGTCCCCCACGCTTCCAGCACTGCCGCGCCCGGCTGCCCTGCCGGCGGCGATCAGTCCGCCGATCAGGAGCGCACCCCAGGCCAATCCCATGGGACCGAAAGCGACGATCCAATCGATGATCGCCTGATGGGCACTGCTGACTTCCTCGGGATGCCTCGGCGGACGAACCGCCACCATCGCGTCCTGAAAGCCGCTGGGGCCGACACCAAGAAGTGGATGATTGGCGATGACCCGGAGTGCATCGGCGAGGTAGTGGAATCGGAAGAGCAGGCTCTTCTCGCCGGCGAATCCCTCCGGCAGCAGCAGACCGCGGGCCAGCACGCCGAGCCATGCGAGGGCGACGAGTGCCAGCCCGAGCGGCACCGCCCTTCGCCGCACCTGCGGAATCCATCCGAGGGCCAGCACTGCTCCGCCGAGGGCTGTCGCCACGAGCGCACCCTTCGAGCCGTTGGCGAGAAGAAGCCCCCCGCTGCCCATTGCCAGAAGCGCGGCGACACCGACCAGGCCACCCGGGAGGTGTCGCCGCACACCGACGATCAACAGCCCGGCGCAGGTGATCAGGGTCGCCGCCATCACCGTCGAAAAGGCGTTTGCAAGTCCGAACCAGCCCGAGGCCTCGGCCTGTCGAAGGCGCTCTTCGAAGATCCTCGCCGCGGCGGAGTCGGAGTCCCATCCGCGCTCGGCGAGAAACGCGGCGCGATTGACATCCCACTCGGCGATGGTCGCGGGATGCTCGATGAGAATCTGTCCCGCGCCCTTCACCACCAACGCGCAGACCACCCCGAGCAGGACCGCCAGAGCGGCGCGGCGCAGCCCGGGATTCCGCACGGCGTGGGCGAGTGCAACCGCCCCGATCACCGCAGCACACCATGCCGAGCCGCGCCAGAGATCCTCGAAGGTGCGCTGGGCATGGAAGAGCGCAACTGGGATCGGCAGCGCGGCCAGCACGAGAAGGAAGGACGCGACTCGTCGCCCCGACGCAATCATTGCGGCAAAGACCATGGCCGCGCCCAGAAGGCTCACCGCGTCGAGTGCCAGACTTGCGGCGGGAGTGATGCCGGGCTGCGGCCCTAGCGCGGCCACGGGATCCATGTCGAAGGTCGATTGGGTCAGCGCGGTCGTGAGCACTCGAAGCGCAATCACCGCGAGGATCACCAGGGTGCCCGCGCCGATCAATTGATCCGCGCACCCGGCGACGCGCCGGAACACTCCGTCGGTCGTTTTCGGCTGACTGCCCGGACCGGAACCACTCACGCCTTCACCGCGTGACGGCTGGCGTATTCGAGACTCGCCAACACCAGCAGCACCAGAATCGTCTGCACCCCGATCAGGATCGCCTGCCAGCCGGCCAGCGAGCCGAGGACGATGCCGCCGATTCCGGTGGTTGCGGCGATGGCCCAGATGACCAGCACCGCGCCCCGACGCGTGAGCCCGCGCTGCACCAGGCGGTGGGAGAAGTGCTGCTGATCACCGACGAAGGGACTCTTGCCCTGACGCAGCCGAATGAGAGTCACGCTGGTGAAGTCGTAGATGGGGACGGCAAGAACCACGATGGGCATGAAGACGCCGTACCAGCCACCGCTCAGCGGTCGCCACGGATGCATCTCGTCGAAGAAGGTGGTCCTGGCGGTCAGCACGCCGAGCAGGAAGCCGATGACCAGGGACCCACCGTCACCCATGAAGATTCTGGCGGGCGGGAAGTTGAATCGAAGGAAGCCGACCAGGCCGCCGATCATCAGCCCGAGCACCGCAGCGATGAACCACTGTTCATAGAGGAGCGCCGCGGCCATGAAGAGCGTGCCCGAGATCGCGGCGACGCCGGCGGCGAGTCCATCCATGTTGTCGAGGAAGTTGATGGCGTTGGTGACCAGGGTGATCCAGAGGATCGAGATCAGGATGCTCGGGACCGGACCGAGCGGCTGAATCCTGTCGAGGAACGTGAGCAGCCTGACGTCGAAGGCGATCACCATGAAGGTCGCGGTGGCGAGCTGCACACCGAGCTTGAGGAACGGTCCCAGGGCCTTGCGGTCGTCGATCAGTCCGATCGAATGCAGGGCGATGAGGCAGGCGAGAAGGGCCGTCGCCGCCGGGACGTTCTCGCGGATGCGCTCGCGGTAGGGCTCGAGGACCGGGACCCAGCCGGCGAGGGTGTCGACGCCGAAGATGCCGACCACAATCAGAAAGATCGCCATTGGGATGGCGACCGCGGCGAAGATGGCGACGCCCCCGATGTTGGGGATGCGGCGGAGTTCCTTGACATGGCCGCCATGCCCCTGCGAATCAAGGGTGTTCAGCCGCTCGCCGAGCCGGACCAGCGCCGCGGTTGCGGGAAGCGCAATCATCAACCCGACCAGAATGGTGGCAAGGACGACAAGGACCATGCGGGCGATGGTAACGCCAAGCTGGGAATCGCTCGCTCGTCACGCTTGACCGACGGCTGTCGCGGCCCGACGATCGATTCTGCGCGTGACGCCAATTCGACCGTGACTTCCACCCCCTCCGCACGTCCCGCCCCCATCGGCCTCATCGCAGGCGAGGGGATCCTTCCGATCCTGGTCGCTCGAGGCGCCCGCGCCGCGGGCCGGTCGATCGTCGCGGTCGGACTCCGCGATCAGTTCGATCCCGAACTCCCGGCGCTCTGCGATCGCTTCGACAGCGCCGGGATCATCCAGATCGGGCGCTGGATCTCCCTGCTCAAGCGCGGCGGCGTCAGCGAAGCCATCATGGTCGGTCGAGTTTCGAAGGCCCGGATGCACGACCCGCTGCGACTCGTCCGGCAGCTCCCCGACTGGCGGGCGGTTCGACTCTGGTATCGTCGCCTTCGCCATGATCGGCGCAACGCGGCCCTCCTCGCTGCCGTTGCCGATGAACTCGCCGGCGCAGGAGTGACCCTCATCGACTCGACCACCTTCATCCCGGAGCATCTGGCCGCCGTCGGCGTGATGACCTCGACCCGCCCCACCGCGGCTCAGGAGGCCGACATCCGCTTCGGCTGGCCGCTCTTGACCCAACTCGTCGAATTGCACATCGGGCAGTCGATGGCGGTGCGGGAACGGGACGTGGTCGCAGTCGAAGCAGTCGAAGGCACCGACGGGATGATCGGTCGCGCCGGTGAACTCTGTCGGACCCGCGGTTGGACGCTCCTCAAGACCTCGGCGCGGCTGCATGACCGCCGCGCCGACGTCCCCACCATCGGGCTCAACACCATCGAGCGGGCCAGCCGCGCCGGATGCGGCGCAATTGCCGTCGGCGCCGGACGGGTGCTGCTGCTCGATGCCCCCGCGGTGCTCGCCGCGGCGGATCGCGCCGCAATTGCCATCGTCGGAATCGCGGAATAGCGGGCTGCGGCTTCCGCGACGCCTCACTCGAGTCGAGTGAGCAGTGTGGTGAGGCTCGACACCACCAGTTCGCGCTCCGACTCGCTCATCGTGCCGGGTCCGCCGCGCACTCCGTGCGGCTCCTGGGCCACGAACCAGCCGCGCTCGGCGTTCGCGGAGCTCGATCCAATGGACTGCAGGAACGGAAGGCGACGCCGCATCGCCTCGCAGTGCAGTTCCGGATTCTGCCGCCGGGGGCTTCCGAAACGAGCGTTGATGCGGCTCAGCAGTCCATCGTTGTCGAGTCCTTCGATCCCGCTGCGAATCGCCTCGACGGCATGACGCGTGAAGTCGCCGTGCCCGTTGGCCTCGAGGGCAAGCTCCAGATCGGTGCAGGCCGAGAAGAAGATCTCGGCTGCGGAATGGACCCCGCGCGTTCGCGTCGTCGAGCCTGACTGCTGGCCCAACTGCCGACCCAACTGGAGGCTGGGCTGCCGCGTACTGACAAGGGCATCGCGGAAGGCGCGATGGGCCGCGTCTCGACCGGCGTCCTGAGGGAGGAACCGGGAGCGCTCGTCGGGACGCACCGCGATCATGGCATCGTCGCCCTCTGATCCAGGCCAGACGCGGTTCATGGTGCCGGAGTGACAGCAGTCGAAGAAGCAGGTCACGTTGACACCCGGCTTGGCCATTCGAAAGAGGGCCCCGAGGTCGTCGTCGATCACGTACGCACCGGAGTCGAAGTCGATGGGGACCAGGGCCTCGTCGCGCCCGTCCGCTCCCTCGTCGCCATCCACGTCGACGACGTTGGTGCCATGCCCGGCGTACTGGATGGCGATCACGTCGCCCGCGGAGGCTCCCACGATCAGTTCTCGCATCGATTCGAGGATGGTCTGACGAGTCGCGTCGTGATCGAGAAGAAGTGGCCTGACTTCGAATCCGAGATCGCCGAGGGTGTGGGCCCAGAGCCGGGCATCGGCGACGCAGCCGGCGAGTGGACGGACCGAATAGTCGTTGATGCCGATGCAGAGGGCCCGGCGGGCGCCGGACCCGGCGCCGGCATTGATGTACGGGGCTGCGCTTCCCGAAGGCGCTCCGCTGCCACCGGGCTTGGGTTCGACACCTCCCGGACGATCCTTGCCGCGGGGAGTCGGCGGCGTCAGTCCGCGGAACTCGAGCTCTTCGGCGATGTCGCCGCGCAGGCCACGGGGACCGTCGGCGAAGCTCCGAGTGCCCTGCGCTTCGGGATCGGGGAACGGAAGGATCTCGCCCGTCGGACGGCCGAGGATGCGCCGCAGCAGGCTGTTCATGGTCGGCACGTCGTTGTCGAAGCCGCCGTGGGTGCGCGCCTGCGAGGCGTGCGTGCCCTCGTCGCTCTCGCTCTCCGACCAGACGATCTCACCGCGAGCGCTGGGGGAGCCGAGTCCGAAGAGAGACATCAGTTCGCCATCGCGGCGGATGTCTTCCTCGAGTCCGAGGATCGGGGTGGGCACCCGCTCTTCGAAGGCCTTGGAGACCAGATAGAGAAGCGACTTCCGATACACCGCGCACCTGTCGGCCCGCTCCAGATCTCGCCGCATGGTGAACATCGCCGTGCGCTCGACCTGCTCTCCGCTTCCGATGTGCGGCATGAGCAGGGTCTTGAAGGCTTCGGTGGTAATCGCCGGAGCGAGAAGGAGAAGCGACTTGAAGGCGGGAACACCAACCTCGTTCGCCGCGGGGATGAGATGGGAGTGGAAGATCGAGCCGGCGCTGTGGCCGAGGGCGTGAAGTTCGAGTCGACGACCCGAGCGCGCCAGAGCCGCGCAGGCCTCGCGCAGCCGCTCCAGGGCGAAGTAGCCGCCGCCGAATCCGCCGGTGGCTCGTGCCGCCGCAGATCCTGGACGATCGAAGGCCCGCTCGGCGCTGTGCTTCATGCCGCCCCAGATATGGCGACCTCCGGCGAGGCGAGCGGTGACCTCGAGGATCGGATCGGAGGTGTAGTCCGCCAGATCGCGGGTGCGCGGTCCGGAGATCATCTGTCCGATGGTCTCGAAGAGACCCGTCTCCCACACGAAGGAGATGGGATAGACGTTGTTGCGAAGCCACCACGAGGTCGCGTGGGCGGCACCGAGCAGTCCATCCTTCTCACCGACGAGTCCGCCATGCGCCCACAGCACGATGCGGACCGGCTCGCCGGTCGGGAGCGACTCCCGCGCCCAGCGCTGAAGATGTTCGGCGAAGATCGCGGTGACATCCTCGGCGGTCGAGGTGTAGCGGCCCTCGGCGGAGAAGCGGCCTTCGGTGAGGTTCACCACATGGGCCCGAAGTCGCGAGAGCGTGACTGGATCGAGGGCCCCGCCTGCGGACCAGACCTTCCCGCCGCCGCGGCTGGTGGCAGGAGGCATCGCCTCCTGGCCCGAGCGTGCCCGAGTGTTCGATGACGGGCGCGTGGACCCGACGGTCCCCCGCTTCGACTGCCCCTTCACGGAACCCTTTGATGGACTCTTCGACGAACCCTTCGATTGGCGCTTTGAGCCTTTGGACATGCCTGCTCCCGTGTGTGTGTCGTCTCCCCGACGAGGCCGCATGGTAAGTTCGCAACGTCGCCAGTGCCCGCGCGAACCGCTCACACCGACCGATCTCGCCGCGGTTCGCTTCCGTCACTCGCTCCACCCGCACACCTCCCGAGCAGCCCGAGTGCCCTCGTGACCTTCGTCTCCCGCGCCGGACAGAAGCTGGACCACGCCCTCGCGAGCTTCGGGCTGGACGTGCGCGGTGCGCTCTGCGCCGACCTCGGCTGCAACGTCGGGGGCTTCACCGACTGCCTCCTTCAGCGTGGGGCCGCGTCGGTCCACGCCGTGGACACCGCCTATGGGCTTCTCGACTGGAGGCTTCGCAACGATCCGCGGGTGGTGGTGCGCGAGCGCACCAATGCCCTGCATGCGGCCCCGCCGCCGGGTGGGGTCGATCTGGTGGTCATCGACCTGGGGTGGACGCCACAGCGCCACGCGATTCCGGCGGCGCTTCGCTGGCTCCGCGACTCCCCCCTCGACGAGCGCCAGCCACGGATCGTGAGCTTGATCAAGCCGCACTACGAACGCCCGAGGCCCGGGCGCGGCCGCGAGGTGGAAGGCGGTCTCGCCGACGCGGAAGCCGATCTGATTCTCGCTGAAGCGCTGGCGGCGATGCCGGCCCTGGGAGTCACCGTGCTGGGGATGGTCGAGAGCCCCGTGCGTGGTGGAAAGTCGTCCCGGCACGGCCCCGGAAACCGGGAGTTCATCGCCCTCCTGCGGCAATCGCAGAACCGCTGAAAACAGGCTGTTTTTGGCTTCCCTGCGTCGCCACCGGCGAGCCCCGAATCAGGCTCCTTCTGATACACTTCGCGACCGCGTTTGAGGACCAGTTCTGCATTCGAGATGCGTCCTCGCGGCCACACCCGCAATGGCCCTTCCCCACGAGTCGCCCGCCCAGTCGTCCGCCCAGTCGTCCGACGAGTCGTCCGCCCACTCGTCCGCCCAGTCGTCCGCCCACTCGTCCGACGAGTCGCTTCCCGGCTCGAAGGACACGAAGGGATCGTCTCCGCTCCCCGCGGAACGCGGTTCCGGTCCGTCTGCCGCACCCCGTTCCGCGAGCTCGGGCACGGGCCCCACGTCCCGCACCAATGCAGCGGGAACTGCGCCGCCACCGGCAGCCGCGACGGCGAATGGGTCGGACAGCGGTTCGGGTGGCGGTGCTGGCGGTGGGAGTGGTGGAGGTTTCGGCGGCGGTTCGGGCGCGAGCGGAGGCTCCAGCAGTGGCGGCTTCGGCAACGTGGTCGAGCAGGACATCGAGCGCGAGCTCCATGACAGCTATCTCACCTACGCGATGTCCACCATCATGGACCGGGCCCTGCCCGACGTCCGTGACGGTCTGAAGCCGTCGCAGCGGCGCATTCTGGTGGCGATGAACGACCTGAATCTGAGCCCGGGTCGGAAGCACATCAAGTGCGCCAAGATCTGCGGCGACACCTCGGGCAACTACCACCCGCACGGCGAGTCGGTCATCTATCCGACGCTGGTCAATCTCGGCCAGGACTGGAAGACCCGTTACCTGCTGATCGACAAGCAGGGCAACTTCGGCTCCATCGAAGGCGATCCGCCCGCGGCGATGCGATACACCGAGGCCCGCATGACCGCCGCGGCGGTTGCCCTCCTCGAGGATCTGAAGTACGAGACCGTCGACTTCAAGCCCAATTACGACGACCGACTGATGGAGCCGGTCGTGCTTCCGGCGAAGCTGCCGAATCTGCTGATCAACGGCAGCAGCGGCATCGCCGTCGGCATGACCAGCACGATGCCACCGCACAACATCGGCGAGGTCTGCCGAGCGGTGGTCGCGGTGATCGATGATCCCGAGATCGGACTCGACCGTCTGATGGAGATCGTGCCGGGCCCCGACTTCCCCACCGGCGGCATCATCATGGGTCGTCGCGGCATCGCCGAGGCCTACGCCACCGGACGCGGTCGAATCGCGGTGCGCGGGCGAGTGCGTCACGAGAAGCAGGGCAACCGCGACGTCATCATCATCGACGAGATTCCCTACCAGGTGAGTCAGTCGCAGTTGATCGAGGAGATCGTCGAGGCCAGTCGCGGCGATCGCATCGCCGACATCTCCGACGTCCGCAACCACTCCGGTCGCGACGCCCGTACCCGGGTGCTGGTGGTCCTCAAGAAGGGCGCCGACCCTGCGGTCGTCGAGAAGCAGCTCTACGAGTACACCAGGCTTCAGTCGACCTACTCGATTGCCAACATCGCCCTCGTCAATCGGCAGCCGCGCACACTCTCGCTGCGGCAGATCATCCAGTGCCATGTCGATCATCGCGGCGAGGTGATCCGACGTCGGACGGAGTTCCTGCTCCGTCAGGCCAAGCAGCAGGCCCATCGGCTCGAGGGCCTGATCCTCGCCACCTGCGACATCGACGAGGTCATCCGCATCATCCGCGCCAGCCGGACTCGCGAGGAGGCCATCGAAGGCCTCATGACCAAGTCGTTCCGGATCGCTCGCGATCACGTCTACGCCCCCTTCGTCCCGGCCCGGCTCATCGAGCGCTCGCTGGCCGAAGACGGTCTCTCGCTCACGCGGGTGCAGGCCGAGGCCATCGGGGCCCTGCGGCTGATCCAGCTCACCGGGCTCGAGATCGAGAAGCTCAACGACGAGTACCGCAAGCTGCTCGGCGAGATCGACGGCTTCGAGGTGATCCTCGCCGACCAGCGCGTGGTGCTGAAGATGATCCGCGACGATGCTCTGGGGTTGATCGAGCAGTTCGCCGACAAGCGCAAGACCGAGATCACCGATACCGACGTCGAGGGCTTCGAGCTCGGCGATCTGATCCCCGAGCACACCGTCGTGGTGACGACGTCGCATCGCGGGTACGTGAAGCGGCTGCCCGTCGACACCTATCGCGAGCAGGCTCGGGGCGGTCGCGGCATCAAGAGCGGCGAGAACCGCGACGAGGACTTCGTCAACCGGATCCTCGTCGCCGGCACCCACGACGATCTGCTCTGCTTCACCAACACCGGTCGCGTCTACCGCATGAAGGTCTGGCAGATCCCAGAGACCAGTCGCACCGCCGGTGGACGAGCCATCGTCAATCTGCTCGATCTCAAGGAGGGCGAGTCGGTTCGCGCCTTCCTCACCGTGCCCGACTTCGAGCAGAGCGAGGATTACCTCTTCTTTGCCACCGCCCAGGGACGCATCAAGCGCTCAAGCCTCAAGGACTACCGCAATGTCCACCGCTCCGGCATCATCGCCGTCAACCTCAACGAAGGTGACCGACTGATCGATGTCGTCCGCACCACCGGTCGAGACCACGTGCTGCTGGCCACCGCCCAGGGCATGGCCATCCGCTTCGAGGAGGATGACGCCCGAGTGATGGGCCGAAGCGCCGCGGGCGTGTGGGGCATCGAGCTGCGCGACGACGACGAGATCGTCGGACTCGTGCGCTGCTCGGCGACCCCCGCCGAGGGCGATCCCGATCTGCTGACGGTCACCGAGAACGGTTACGGCAAACGGACGGCGCTCTCGGAGTATCTGGTCCAGATGGAAGATGGCTCCACCCGGCCGCAGAGCCGCGGCGGCAAGGGACGCATCGATATCCGCACCACCGATCGCAACGGGCGGGTCGCTGCCGTTCGAGCGGTGATGGATACCGACAGCCTGATGTTCGTCAGCGAACAGGGCATGCTGGTCAGGATTCCGGCCTCGAGCGTCTCCAAGATCGGCCGCAACACCCAGGGTGTTCGCGTGGTCGACCTCAAGGACGGTGATCGCCTGATCGGTGTCGCCGCAATCGCCGAGACCGAGCGGGCACTCGCCGATGCTCAGGCCGAAGCACGGCCGGAACCCCGTCCGGAAGCCAGTCCCGAAGCCAGTCCCGAAGCCAGTCCGGAAGCCAGTCCGGAAGCCAGTCCCGAAGCCAGTCCCGAAGGCGACCGTGACGAGCGGGTTGCCGAACGGACCGACTCGGCCGGCGACTCAGACCCCACCGTGCCCGATCACCAGGAGTGAGGAACAACCCCCATGCCGCTGACTCAATGGTCTGATGAGATCCTGATCGCCGAGCTCTCTGACGAACCTCACTTTTCCGAGGATCTGACGGCGGTCATGCGGCACTTCGAAGACGGCACGACGGCCCCCGATCTCGTGCTGGACATGAAGAACGTCACCTACCTCAACTCGACCAACATCGCCCAGCTCCTGCGACTGCGGAAGAAGGTCACCTCCGCCGACAAGCGGATGAAGATATGCGCGGTGCCCGACGGCGTCTGGGGCGTCCTCATGGTCACCGGACTCGACAAGCTCTTCGAGTTCACCGATGACGTGAGCACCAGCCTGGCGAGTCTGCAACTGGGGTTGTGAGTTTGAGCGCTCGGTGGTTTGATCGCTCCGTAGCGGCTTCGCCGCAGTGGTTTGAGCGCTCCGTAGCGGCTTCGCCGGAGTGGTTTGAGTGCTCCGTAGCGGCTTCGCCGGAGTGGTTTGAGCGCTCCGTAGCGGCTTCGCCGGAGTGGTTTGAGCGCTCCGTAGCGGCTTCGCCGCACACTCGCTCTGGCGGGAGCGGGGCGTAGACATGGCGTAGGAAGGCTTTCTCGGGGCGTGTGAACGGGAATCGCTGCAGAACTCCTCCTCATGCATCTGCGTCGCACCAACTACGAGCTGAGGGTCGAGTTCACGCCGCTCGTCGACGTGATCTTCCTGCTGCTGACCTTCTTCATCTATTCGATGATGCTCATGGTGAGGGCCGAGACGCTTCCGCTCGAACTCCGCGAGTTTCAGAGTTCGACTCCGGCAACGCCGCAGCCGACCGCGGTCATCTCGATCGATCTGGAAGGACAGCTCTATCTCGGACGGACGGCGATCACGCTGGAGGAACTGCTGCCGCGTCTCGCGGAGCGCCGCGCCCAGGAGCCCGAGGTGGTCGTCTACCTGATCGTGGCCGACGGAGTGTCGACGGTCGACCGCGCTCCACTGCTTCAGGACATCTGGGATCGCCTGAAGAACACCGGCATCGAGATCAATCTGGTCGGTCGCCCCAAGTCGACGCCCGCCTCCGCTGACGGACCGAGTTGATCTCTCGGGGGTCCGAGCGTCCGCGCCGGATCGGGGCCCCCTCATCCCTACGCTTCAGCTCGAATGGGCCGTCGCGAGTACAGCTTCCCGGTGGGCGTGGCCATTCTGGCCTCGATCGTGCTGCACGCGAGCGGTTTCCTGCTCTCTGCCGCGGGGTACGCCACCTCGCTGCTCGGTGGCCCCCCGGACTCCCCCGCCGCGCAGCCCGACCCGCTCGAGTCGGAAGAGGTCGAGCTGGGTCTGGCGGCGCCGAACCCCGCGAGCATGACCTGGATCGGCTACGAAACTTACGAGGAGCATCTGGCGCGGCTGAGCGAAGTGGAGCAGGCCGCTTTTCTCGACCAGCCGAGCTCCGGTCGAGGCGGCACCGCAGAGGGCACGGCGCCGCCCGCGGAGACCGCCAGCGAATCGCCCGACACGACCGAGCCTGCGGAGACGGTCGTGCCCGAGCCGCCCTCACCGACCGAGGCAGCGACGACCGCGCCTCCCGCGCCCAAGGAACTCATCGAGCCCGAGCAGGGCCCGCCTCCAGTTCCGCTCTCGGCTCCGTCGACGACGGCTGACCCGATCGTGCCGTCCCTTCCCTTCGAGCTTCCCTTGACCGATTCGACGCTCGAGGCGCCGCTCGGAGAGACCATTGCGGAACTCACCGCGGCGCTGATCGACGAATATGTGATTGCTGCTGGCACGCGGGCGGTGGAGCAGCCCTCCGAGGAGGCGATTCGCGAAGGCGACGAGGAAGAGACGCCAAGCGATGAAGCGCAGATGGGGCAGACGGAGCAGATGGGTCCGGAGGTGCCGCGCGACGAGGCCTCGGGAAGTCAATCGCCCGCGACGCCGACCCGCCCCTCACCACCCTCGGCCCGCGGCGCGCCGAGCACCCAGCCACCCGCACCCGGGGATGACTCCAATCGCGAGAGCGATCCCACCTCGCGAGTGGAAGTCTCGCCGGATCAGTGGAAGAGCAACAAGCCGCTGGCGGCGCACGGCCTTGACATCAAGACCCGTCGGCCGGTCTTCCCGGAGCTCACGCGACTCACCGCGACGCCGGCCAACCCCGTGGTCGAGATCCAGTTCGATCGCACCGGCGTCCCCCGACGGGTGGTTCTGCTGCGAACCTCCGGCGACCCGCGGATCGACGGCCCCGTGCTCGATTCGGTCTATCGATGGCGTGCCTCCGGGGAGCGACTGAGCCGACTCGGCGAGGGCGAAGTGGTCCGACTCGAGATGCGGATCAGGCTCGTGGGCGAATGACTCGCCGCAGCCACATGTTCCGAAGCCTGCTGCAGCGTCATTCGGCCAGACGCTCTCGCCACGTCTGCAGACGAGCGTGATCGGTCATCGAATAGCTCAGCGGGGTGATCGTGATCGCCGGCTCGAAGAGGGCTTCGACATCGGTGTCGGGAGCGGTGTGCGAGAACTCCATGCCGCTCCCTGAAGGCCAGTAGTAGACCTGCCCTCCGGGGCTCTCTCGGCGCTGATAGCCGTCGATTCCGGGCGCCGTGTTCATGGCCACGACGCGGATGGGAGGAATCGGGGCATCGGGTCGCTCGGTGCGGGGCACGTTGATGTTGATCACCCCGTGAGGATCGAGCTCGTGACGCAGGACGCGATCGATTGCCGATCGAGCAATCTCGGCCGCCCGCGGATAGCAGGTGTTCGGGCGCACCCCGAGGTGAAGACTCACGGCAATGGCCGGGACGCCGAGGAAAGCGGACTCCACCGCGGCGGCCACCGTTCCGCTGTAGATGACGTTGATCCCGACGTTCGCCCCCATGTTCATGCCGCTGATGGTCACGTCGGGGCGCGAGCCGGGACCGAAGCGCTCCTCCCAGATCGCCCGCAGCGCGACCTTGACGCAGTCGGCCGGGCGACCATCGACGGCAAGCCCGCGCATGCGCTCGTTGACCTGCACTTCGTTGACCATGAGCGGCGAGGAGAAGGTGATGCCGTGACCGCTCGCCGACTGCACGAACTGCGGGGCGATGGGGACGATCTCGCCGAGCCCCTCGAGCGCATCGAAGAGTGCCGCGATACCGGGAGCTTCGATGCCGTCGTCGTTGGTCAGAAGGATGCGCATGGACCTCAGATGGTAATGGCCCGGTGCGACGCTGCGCGAGCGATCAGCGCTGCCTCACGCGGCCTTCTTCGCCGGCAACGGCTTCTCCGCCACGGCCGTCTTCGACATCTGTCGACTGATCTCGACCAGAAGCCCATCCGGCCAGTGGGTCGGATGCGGCTCGTGCAGGTTGAAGTGGTTTCGTCCGGGGATCAGCCGCACGTCGGCATCGCCGCCGAGAGCGGCGAGATCCTTGGCGAGCAGCCGTGCGGATCCGGCGAGCCCGAAGGTGTCCTGCTCGCCGCACCAGAGGTGGATCTTGCCGGTGAGCTTCGGCCCGAGCTCCGCCCATCTCGAGCGGAGGATCAGACCGATGTCGTAGCGCCTCCAGGCGTCGACCACCTCGCGGTTGATTGCACCGGACGTGCGGTCGAAGAACTCCTGCGGACGTCCGTCGTCGCCACGGGGGCTGAAGACCGCGTCGAAGCTGTCGATCTGTCCGCCGTAGGCCTTCTCCCGCCGCTCCGCGAGCACGAAAGCCTCCACCGTCATTGCCACGGTGTCTCCGTCGAGGACCAGCGCACGCGGCCCTCCCTCCTCGTCGCGATAGAGATTCTCGGCCTCGTACAGGTTGATCCCGGAGAAGTCGCGAAAGTCGGCGGAGTCCGGGGCGGTTGCCCAGCAGCCGCCGAACGTGTCGGGGTAGTTCACCTGCAACCAGAGGGCGCTCCAGCCGCCGCTCGAGTGGCCGGTGACGTAGCGACTCGCCTGCTCGCGCACGCCGCCGAGCTCGGCCTCGATGGTGGGAATCAACTCGCGGATCAGTGCGGCACCGCGGGGTCCGTTGTTCACCGAGTCGGCGAACTCGTGGTGCCCGAGCGGGCACGAGGCATCGAGATAGACCTGGATGACGGGAGGCGATTCGCCGCGATCGACGCGCTCGAGTTCGCGCGGTCCCAGTCGCCAGGCCAGCAGGTGGCTTCCGCCGAATCCGTGAACGACGTAGGCCACCGGGCACTCCGCGAGATTGCGAAGGGGATTGGTCAACTTCGGGATGACGATTGCCGCATGCATCACCATCTCTCGACCCCAGAACTCCGAGAGCAGCGACGAGCGAAGGGTCACGTGGCGGATTCGGTCGTCGGCACGATCGGAGACGGCCGCAGGGACCGGAGCATCGAGCAGCGGCGGCAGTTCGGGCGGCGCGGGCGAAAGTCGGTTCCCACCGAAGCGGATGTCGTCGGGACCGGCGACGACGACGGCCGCGGCCCACACCGCGGCCCACAGCGCCAACACCTGACTCTGCCGCACAGTTCGTCGATGGAACGTCTGGATCGGGCGGGACACGCAGGGACTCCTTGCAACGACGACTGAACATGACGAATCGGAAACGACGACGGGAAACGACGAATGCGAGACGACCGACTCGGACACGCCCATCGTCGGGGCGGGTGACACCTGGACTATCGCGGCTCGAGGACGTATTCGCGACCGGCCCAGCGGATGGGCCGTCGGCAAATCAGGTCGCGGGCGGACTGCCAGAGAAGGAAGGCGATCGTGACGGCCCCGAACGGATACGCCGCGACGGCGACGAGCGGGACGCCGAGGAGTCGATAGAGCCACCCGAGGGCAGCGCACTGCGCGGCCACGGCAAGGCAGACGGTGGCGATGGCGGCGATTGGCCAGAGCGCCGCGGTCGGGAGCGCGGAGATCGCCAGGACCAGAAGCGCCACTTGGGCGAGTGGAAAGACCCCGCCGATCACGAAGAGCCGAAGGGCGTGCTTGCGGATGCGCGACGGCTTGCGTCGACAGGCCTCGATGAAGATCCGTCGCCAGCCGCGGCGGAACGCGTCGTAGGAGTCGTACATCGACACCTCGAGCATCTCCTCGGCGATGAGCAGCGACACCTTCTCGCCGCGGCTCTGAATGACGCGGGCGAAGGCCAGATCCTCGAGCAGATCCTCGCGGACTGCGGCATGCCCGCCGATTGCCAGGTATGCGTCTCGACGGAAGAGCATGAACTGGCCGTTGGCGAAGGCCCGGGGCGTCTCTTCGTGTTCCACCCGCTCCGCCGGGTAGAGCTGGAGCAGCATGATCGAGGCAACGGGCTGGACGACTCGTTCGAATCTGCGGCGCGTCGTGAGTCGCGGAAGCAGACTCAGCAGCGAGCTTCCACGATCGACGCTCATGGCCACGCACGCACGAACCAGGCCGGGGTGAAACCGGGTGTCGGCGTCGGTGAAGATGAGGAATTCGCCGTCAGCCCGCGCCGCTCCCAGAGCGGCGGCATGGCACTTGCCGGCCCAGTCGGGCGGACAGAAGTCGTTCTCGATGATCTCGATGCGCCGATCGAGCGCCGCGTGACGCCTGAGGATCTCGGCGGTCGAATCGCTGCAGCGATCGAGCACGAAGATCAAGGAGAGCGCGGGATACTCCTGGGCCCGCAGCGAGGTCACGCACGAGTCGATCACCCGCGCTTCATCGTGCGCCGGAACCACGACCGAAACCTTCGGCCATCCCCCCTGCGGCGATGGCAGTGCGAGCCCGTCGCGAGCGCGCGGAACGCGTCGGAGGCTCCTCGCCACTCGGAAGAGGATGACGGTCCAGAGGGCGAGAGCTCCGACGGTGATTGCCAGGAGCAGAAGAGCGGAGATGGGTGGCATCGTCAGCGGCGTGAATCAGGATACGGTGTGCCGGTTCGGAGTGACGCGGCCGCACGGCGCTCGACCATCGATGCCCATGAACCCGAACTTCTCCGACCCCCACTTCGCCGAGTTCGCCGGCCCCCGCCTCGACAGTGCGGTCGGCCCAGCGGAGCCGGAACGGCTCATGCTCGACCGCGCCGCGGCCCGGGCGTTGGACGCGGAAGCCCTCTCGAGGTTTGGGATTCCCGAAATCGTGCTCATGGAGAACGCCGCTCGCGGCCTTGCCGCCGTGGCGTCCGCGATGCTTCGAGGGACCGGACGATCGGTGGTCGTGATCTGCGGACCCGGAAACAACGGCGGAGACGGATACGCGGCCGCCCGGCATCTGTCGAACTGGTCGCACTCGGTGCGGCTGATTCGCGTGGGAACTCCACGTCCCGAGACGGCAGCCGGCCTCAACGCATCGATCTGCGCCGCGATGGCCATGCCCACCGCAGACATTTCCCTGCTGGGCGACGGCGCCGCGGCGACTCTGGTGATCGATGCGCTCTTCGGGACCGGGCTGGATCGACCGCCGACGGGGGCGGCCGCCGCGGCGATTGCCGCCATCAATGACGCTCGCCGGCGCGGGGCGCTGGTCCTCGCCGCCGACCTGCCCTCCGGACTCGACTGCGACAGTGGAGAGTGCCTGGGAAGCGCGGTCGTTGCCGACCGCACCTCGACCTTCGCTGCGCTCAAGCCGGGACTTCTCCGGGGCGATGGTCCGCGGCACGCCGGCGCAATTGACGTGGTCGACATCGGCGTCCCGCGCGAACTGCTCCGTCGGCTCGCCTCGTCCTGACCCAAGGCCGACCGGGCGGCGCAGTCACGCACCGCTTGCCTATACCATCCGCCACTCGATCCTCCGGGGCGTCGCCGAGAAGGCCCCTCGATACGACCCTCGATATGACCCTCGATATGAGTGGATCCGAGTGGATCCGAGCCCACCGCGCCGCACTCGATGTACCACGCCCAACTGACCAATCGATACCTGACGTCGCGGATCATCCCCCTGATTGCGGTTGCGGCGGTGGCGTTGTGCGTGGCTCTGGTGATCACCGTGGTTTCGGTGATGTCCGGATTTCTGGACATGCTCAAGAAGAGCGGCCGGACGTTGATGGGCGATGTGGTCATCTCCTATCCGATCCGCGGCATTGGTCACTATGACCAGCTCATCGAGCGGCTGACGGCATTGCCGGAAGTTGCTGGGGCGACGCCGGTGATCGATACCTACGGCTTGCTCCGAATGCCCTATCCCGCGGGCGACCAGAAGGAGGTGGTCACCGTGCAGGTGTGGGCCATCGACCCGGCCACCTTCAACAGCGTGACCCGCTTCGATGAGACGCTCTGGTGGCAACCGCAGAGCGAGGAGGAGCTGAAGGGGCTCTCGGAGACGGATCCCCGGCGGCTGATCGGCGATCGGATCTTCGAGAACGGTCGCCTGCTGCGCGACACCCGCACCGACAAGCCCGGAATCGTGCTGGGCATGCACGTCTCGGTTGTGAATCGACGACAGACGGACGGTTCCTACATGCCGGTACCGGAGCACTGGTGGATGCCCTCGCACTCGGTGGCGCTGACCCTGGTGCCCATCACCGGCGGCGGCAAGATCGCCGAGCCGAAGGAAGTGGTCTTCCCCGTCGTCAACGAGTTCTTCTCGGGTGTCTATCAGATCGACAAGCAGCGGGTGATGATCCCTCTCTCCGAAGCCCAGCAGATGCTGCGGATGAACGAGGCAACCCTCACCGACCCGGATCGGCTCGACGACGACGGCAGGCCGAAGGTCATCGGCGTGGATCCAGCCAAGGTGACCAAGATCCTGGTCCGCGCGGCGGACGGCGTTTCTCCGGAGGCTCTCCGCAAGATCGTCGCTTCTGAATACGCCCGGTTCTTCGAGGACTTCACGAGTGATGGCACCAACGTCGTCCTGCCACCGGAGCCCGATCTGGTCTCCGTGCTGACCTGGGAGCAGCTTCTCCGCGACCTCATCGGCCCCGTCGAGAAGGAGCGGGAGATGATGCGGATCCTCTTCTCGATCATCTATCTGGTCTGCGCCGGACTGGTCCTCTCGATCTTCTGGGCAATCGTCTACGAGAAGACTCGGGACATCGGAATCCTCCGGAGCATCGGCGCCCCGAGGATTGGAATCGTCTGGATCTTCCTTCGCTACGGACTGGTGATCGGCGTCTTCGGATCGATTCTCGGCCTGGGACTGGCCTGGATGGTCGTGACCAACATCAATTCGATCCATCACGCAATCGGCGAGGATGCTCCGGCCTGGAGCTGGAGAGTCTCCTTTGGTGCAGCCGCGGCCGCGGCGATTGCGGCGGTCATCGCCGGTCGACGACATCGACTGCTCGGCACCCTGCTCTGGTCGATCATGGTGGTGACGCTCGTCCTCGCCGGTGTCGGACTGATGCTCCACCGCGGCACGTTGATCTGGGACCCCAGCGTCTACTACTTCTCCGTCATTCCCAACGTGGTGGATCGGTTCACCGCCGCCCTCACCATGGTCGGTGCAGTGATCTTCAGCCTTCTCGGGGCGTCGGTTCCCGCGGCGAAGGCGGCGGACACGGACCCAGTCAGGGCCTTGCGCTATGAGTGAAATCGTCACGCCGACTCCGACCTCCACGACGGCGGCCCCATTGTCTTGCGTCGGAGTGCCTTCCGCCGGAGTGCCTTCCGCCGGAGTGCCTTCCGCCGGAGAGAGAGACGAACCGCTTCTGGAGGCGGTCGATGTGCGCAAGACCTACCGCCTCGGCCGCGTGGCCGTGGAGGTGCTGAAGGGTGCGTCGCTCAGCGTCAGGCGAGGCGAGTGGGTGGCAATTCTCGGAGCGTCCGGCAGCGGGAAGAGCACCCTGCTGCACCTGCTCGGCGATCTCGATCGCGACGATGACAACGGCTCCAGAGTTCGGCATCTGGGCAGACCGCTGGCGGACATGTCTCCGCTGGAGTGCAATCGCTACCGAAACGCCACCGTCGGATTCGTCTTTCAGTTTTATCACCTGCTGCCGGAGCTGACGGTGCTCGAGAACACCCTGCTGCCTGCGATGGTCGGGCGAACCATCCGTTCCGGCTGGCACTGGACGGCCATTGGCGCCGCTGGAGCAGCATGCGGTGCCGCGGGAGCGCCGCTCCTGGCAGCCTCGCTCGGATTCTCGAGCCTGGGCGGCGATCACCCCATCGCCGCCGTCCTTCCATGGGCAATTGGCGGAGCCATCCTGGGAGCCGCGCTCGCCCTGATTGGGACAGTGGAACTTCGCACGGTCCTCGAGCGACTCAGTACGCGGCACCGGGAAGACCGGCGACGAGCGACCCGCCTGCTCGAGGCATTCGGACTTGGGCACCGCCTGAAGCATCGTCCCCGAGAACTCTCCGGCGGGGAACGACAGCGCGTGGCCATCGCCAGAGCGATGCTCAACGACCCAGAGATCCTCCTGGCGGATGAACCGACCGGCAATCTCGATCAGCAGACCGGATACGAGATCCTGGAGCTCATCGCGACGCAGCGGCGCAAGGGAATGACCATCGTCATGGTCACCCATGATCCAGTCATCGCCCGCCGAGCGGACCGCATCGTGCGACTGCGCGATGGCCGGGTCGAACCTGATCCCGTCACGTAAATCGAAGCCTCTGAGGTCGCGGAACCCCACTGCACGTGGTGCACGCGGCCTTGTGCAATCACATCCAGTTTCAACACTGGGCGCAAAAAGAGACGAGGGCTGGACGGATCCAGCCCTCGTCATGAAGTCGGCGATGACCTACTTTCCCGCAGAGCAGTATCATCGGCAGCACGAGCTTAACTGCTGTGTTCGGTATGGGAACAGGTGTCTCCTCGTGCTTATCGTCACCGACAATCCGTGCCGCCGGCTGTCACCGTCGGCACGGTTCTTGGTGTCATGAAGCGATTCGTCGCGAACAGACCTGATTCAACTCAATCAGCTGCTTGAAGTGCTTGTCTTCCCACGAACCACCGATCGCTCGAATCCAAGGCTTGCAGCCTCGGGCCGACGAACAATGGTCGATGTGGTCAAGCTGTCGACCGTTAGTACTGCTTCGCTCAACGGATTACTCCGCTTGCACGTGCAGCCTATCAACCCGGTAGTCTTCCGGGGGTCTCTCGTCTAAAAAGACATGCAACACTCATCTTCGGGTGGGCTTCCCGCTTAGATGCTTTCAGCGGTTATCCCTGCCGTACTTAGCTACCCAGCGATGGACCGAGCGGTCCAACTGGCACACCAGGGGTACGTCCTTCCCAATCCTCTCGTACTAAAGAAGTCTCCCGTCAATGTTGCAACGCCCACGGCAGATAGGGACCGACCTGGCTCACGCCGGTCTGAACCCAGCTCGCGTACCACTTTAATAGGCGAACAGCCTAACCCTTGGGACCGCCTTCAGCCCCAGGATGTGATGAGCCGACATCGAGGTGCCAAACCGCTCCGCCGCTATGGACGCTCGGGAGCGATCAGCCTGTTATCCCCGGGGTACCTTTTATCCGTTGAGCGACGACCCTTCCACACGGGATCGCCGGATCACTAGAGCCCTCTTTCGAGACTGCTCGACCTGTTTGTCTTGCAGTAAAGCCGGCTTGTGCTCTTGCACTCTCTGCGCGGTTTCCAACCGCGCTGAGCCGACCTTTGCACTCCTCCGTTAATATTTGGGAGGAGACCGCCCCAGTCAAACTGCCCGGCATGCAGTGTCCTCTGCCCAGCTTCATGGGAATCAGAGTTAGGCCACAAATTCATTCAGGGTGGTATTTCACCTTTGGCTCCATCCAGCCCGAAAGCTGAACTTCAAAGCCTCCCACCTATGCTACGCAGAACAAATCCGTGACCACTGCAAGCGTACAGTGAAGGTCCACGGGGTCTTTCCGTCTTGCCGCGGGTAGGCGGCATCTTCACCGCCACTACTATTTCACCGAGTCGGTCGTGGAGACAGTGCTCCAGTGATTACGCCATTCATGCGCGTCGGAACTTACCCGACAAGGAACTTCGCTACCTTAGGACCGTCATAGTTACGGCCGCCGTTTACCGGCGCTTCGGTCGCAAGCTTCGCCTTGCGGCTAACCTGCTTCCTTGACGTTCCGGCACCGGGCAGGCGTCACACTGTATACGTCCTCTTGCGAGTTAGCACAGTGCTGTGTTTTTGATAAACAGTTCCCAGAGCCTTTTCTCTGCGCCCTCTCTTGCGAGTAGGGCCCCCTTATTGCGAACTTACGGGGTCAATTTGCCTAGTTCCTTCACGACCGTTTTCTCGAGCGCCTGAGGCTATTCGCCACGCCCACCTGTGTCAGTTTTGGTACGGATCTCATCTTCGTCACCGGACGGCTTTTCTTGGAACCCTTCCACCCAGCATCGGCCACAAGGGCCTGGACGCTTCACTGTCCCGCTGAACTTCAGGATCCGTCACGCCGGATCAACCTAAATGAGAGTGCAGGAATATTGACCTGCTGTCCATCGACTACGCTTTTCAGCCTTGCCTTAGGATCCGACTAACCCTGGGCGGATTTACCTTCCCCAGGAAACCTTGGGCTTTCGGCGAGGGAGATTCTCACTCCCTTTATCGTTACTCAAGCCGGCATATTCACTAGCTGTCGCTCCACCAACCCTTTCGGGAAAGCTTCAACGCTGACAGCTACGCTCCTCTACCACCGCAATGCGGTCCGCGGCTTCGGCACGAATCTTATTCCCGATAATTATCGGCGCTGGATTCCTCGACCAGTAAGCTGTTACGCACTTTTTAAATGGTGGCTGCTTCTAAGCCAACATCCTGGCTGTCACGGCAATCCAACTACCTTTCGAACTGAGATTCGTTTTGGGGCCTTAGCCGGCGGTCTGGGTTGTTTCCCTTTTGACCGCGGACATTATCGCCCGCAGACTTACTCCCGCGTCAGATCACATGGTATTCGGAGTTTGGTTGGAGCGGGTAGGCGGGCAGCCCCCCAACCCCATCCAGTAGCTCTACCCCCATATGACGTAGCGCAAGGCTAGTCCAAAAACTATTTCGAGGAGAACGAGATATCTCCAGTTATGATTAGACTTTAACTCCTCCCCACAGGTCATGCCAGAACTTTTCAACGTTCACGGCTTCGGTCCTCCAGGAGGCATTACCCTCCCTTCAACCTGCCCATGGGTAGATCAACTGGTTTCGCGTCTATTTCCTGCGACTCGACGCCCTATTAAGACTCGGTTTCCCTTCGGCTCCGGCGCGTAACGCCTTAGCCTTGCCGCAGAAAATAACTAGCCGGCTCATTATGCAAAAGGCACGCCGTCACTCGCAGATGCGAGCTCCGACCGCTGTGTAAGCATGTGGTTTCAGGTACTTTTCACTCCCCTTGTCGGGGTGCTTTTCATCGTTCAGTCGCCTTACTGGTTCACTATCGGTCGTCAAGGAGTACTTAGGCTTGGGGGGTGGTCCCCCCATGTTCAGTCCAGGTTTCACGAGCCCGAACCTACTCGAGGCCTCACGGCACCAGCTCTACGGGACTATCACCCTCTTTGGTGCGCCTTTCCAGACGCTTCACGCCTTACGCCGCTTTATCCGCTTTCGCTCGCCGCTACTAACGGAGTCGCTTTTGCTTTCCTTTCCTCTCGCTACTAAGATGTTTCAGTTCGCGAGGTTCGCTTTTGCGCTCTATGCATTCAAACGCAAATGACCCGAAGGTCGGGTTTCCCCATTCGGAGATCCTAGGATCAAAGCTCGGTTACCAGCTCCCCTAGGCTTATCGCAGGTTCCAACGTCCTTCATCGCCTCTTGACGCCAAGACATCCACCACATGCTCTTAATCGCTTGACCACATCGACCACGATCCGTCAGGCCGTCGGACGCATTTGAAAGCGCCAGACAACTCAACGATCCGCGACCGTTGTGAACAGTCACCTGGGTCATGGTTGCTTCCATGGCCTGATGACACCGAGTCTTCATCCTTCCGGAAGGCAAGCCTTCCAGACGACGAAGACGCAGCAGCACTTCTCAAGCTGCTTGAGTTTTCATCTCGGTCTGATTCGCATCGCCATTGGCATGGCGACACGTTTCGCGACATCGCTTCACGACTTGTCAAAGAGCAATCTTCCTACCCATCCCAAACTCTTCAGGATCCGTGCCGACCTCAACTGCGACTGGCCCACCCTACCCCGTTCGGAACTTCCCGAGCGGCGCAATGGCCGGCAACGACCGCAGATCAAGTGCTTGGCACGAACCCTGCCCCTCTGATCAATTGACCAGAGGGAAGCCGCGTACTTTAGCGGGATCCTTACGGCTGTCAACCGACCTTGGGGGGGTATTTTTGACCGATCGGAACAGGTTTCCGCCTCGATCGCACATGCAGCCCATCTTCTCCACATTGCCCGCCACTGCGGAGCGGACCAGCGGTACCGCCTCGGGGTCGCCTTGTCGCGTCGTCCACACTGGAAATCCGGCCCTTTCTGGGCGCACGAGAGTCCTGAGGACGGGCGGTTAAATGAATGGAGGCCCCGCCGCAGCAGGGCCTCCGATTTGGTCAGTTCGAACCGTCCCCGGCTGTCGCATTCCGGCCGTTCACGAGGGAATCTCGCCACCGCGCCCGCTGGGACCGCCGTGCCTGGCTGGGACCGCTGGGACCGCTGGGACCGCTTGGGACCACTGGGACCACTGGGACCGCTTGGGACCGCTGGGAATCATGGGTCGTCCCGCACCCGGGTCCACGGCTCGATGAATCGGGCTGCCGCGGTCGGCTGCTCCCAACCGGTCAACTCGTCGGGCCACCGTCCGTCGGGGCCGCGCTCAGCTTCCAGTCGCGATTGAGGCGCCGACGATCCTCGCTGTTCACGTCCTGCTGCGGATCCCGCAGCTCGGTGCGACCTCCGCCGAGCTTTCCGAGCACCACGATGGCAGCCTTCTGGCCCTCGGCGAGTCCTCGTCGGTCGGCAGTCTGGTCCTCGACGATGTCGAGGACGTACCAGTCGGTCGAGAAATCGATCTCCCTGGCCACTTCGCTGCCCGCGGCACCGTCGCGCGGGAGTCGCGACCCTTCGCTCGGACGACCGATTCGATCCCCCGGCGCGATCGTGAACTCCTCGCGTCTCCAACGACCGTCGTGGAGCCGGTAGACCTCTGCCCGCACAGTGCCGAGGCCCAACTGGCCCTCGCCAGGATTGGCTCGAGTCAGGAAAAAGACGACCGGCGGGGTCACCTCGACCGGCTCGGACCACTCCGACGCCTTTGAATCCAGGCCGATGACGTCGGAGAGCTTGATCTGCTCCTTCATCAACTGCCGGCTTCGCGCAAAGAAAGGGTTGTACAGGCGGAGCACCGACCGATAGCGATAGGTCTTCCCGGGCTCGACGCCGATGTCGTGACACCAGACCAGAACCGCCTCATCGCCGGCGAGATCGACGCTTGCCGAGGCATCACCACCGACGACTGCTTCCGGAGCGATCTCCTTGAGCGCTGCCTCCGTCGAGGCCATCCGCTCAGCGAGCTTGGCCACTTCCTTGGTCAGATTGACGCGGCGCTTCTTGGTCGCGTCGCTGTTCGCTCCGTCAGCGTCCGTGCCGCCCCGGCTTCCCTTGCCGCCGGGCACGCCGCCCGACAA
>Ga0163148_10001865_pt1 | contig 26600 bp, 26 predicted proteins | sample OliLakLV19MP7P2_FD_148606 | JGI IMG/M metagenome (GOLD analysis project Ga0163148, IMG submission 148606) | Freshwater microbial mat bacterial communities from Lake Vanda, McMurdo Dry Valleys, Antarctica- Oligotrophic Lake LV.19.MP7.P2 | ecosystem: Environmental > Aquatic > Freshwater > Lake >... | reverse complement strand
CAGATCACTCAGGTTCATGGTCGGCAGGGATTTCAGGGTGATCACCTTGGCCTGGCCCGGAAAGAGATCAAAGAAATTGTCAGAGGCCCGGAAATCGGCCCCGTTCTCAAAATGAACCATGACGTGCGGCAGAAAGACCCCCGAGAGAAAGCGGACTTCAAAAGCCCCGTCTTTTTCATTTATCTCCACATCGGGAAGCTGCTTGGAGAATTCTAGCTTGCGGGGAGGTGTGAACAGCGTGGTGTTTTCTGATGAGGGCAGGCCCTCTGCTTCAAGACGGGTCTGGAGGACAATCTTTTCCCGTCCGGCTTTTTCAATCTCGTCCGAAAAATCAATGATTTCGACAAGCGTGGAGGTGTTCGGTTCCAGTCTCAGTTTCTTCCCTCCTGAACGCAGCACTTCTCCGTTTTCAACATGAAACAAAGTCCAGCTGTAGTTCACATCCACCGCCTTGATTCCATCGTAGACCGCATGGATCTCAGCCGACTGGATGGTGCTGAACAATGTATTGGTGCTGCCGTGCATTTCTTCCCTGCCCAGGCGTTTGGGCGAAATCAGCAGGGGTGAAAAGAAACGGCGTGCGGCAAATTGCAGGGCCTTCCAGCGCCCGCCGAAGTCAATGCTGGACCAGGAGGCTGCGGGCCAGATGTCATTCAGCTGCCAATACAGTGCCCCCATGGTCCGGGGCATGTTGCGCCGGAAATGTTCAATGCCGGTTTTCATGCAGTAGGCCTGGTTGAACTGCGAAAGATAGGACGCGCCCCGGTAATCCTTGGGGAAACGGTAGAGACGGGAAACGTAATCGAAAATCGTGGCGTTTCCCCCTCCGTTTTTTTGATGGCAATCCATGTCGGGGCCGAAGAGGTTGATATCCCGGGTAAAGGTGGCCACGGTTTCAGGATGCGGATAAGCCTGCATGCCAAATTCCGAATAAAAACGGTGGTATTGTTGTTCATAAACTTCCACTGGCTTGCGTGAATGCCAGACATCCCAGAAATGGGCATCGCCGGAATCCTCGTTGTGCGTGGGATGTCCGACCCCATTCAAATTGAAAGGTGATGTGGGAATATAGGAAGCCACGGGATGATGTTGCTTCACCAGGTCCGGCAACAGCACGTAAAACATGGCCCGGTAATCCTCCGCCGACTTGCCCGAGGAGGCTTCGTCCATCATCAGGTGTTCAGCTTCATTATTTCCACACCAGAGCGCAAATCCGGCATGGTGGCGGAGACGCTTGATTTGGAACTCTGCTTCCATGCGGACGGAATCAACAAACGCCGGTGTTCCCGGATAAAAAGCGCAGGCAAACATGAAGTCCTGCCAAATAAGGATTCCCTTCTCATCGCAGAGATCGTAAAAAACATCACGCTCATAACTGCCTCCGCCCCAGATCCGGAGCATGTTCATGTTGGCATCGGCAGCCGATTGCACGAGATCTCGGTATCGTTCATCTGTTCGTTCAGGCATGAACGAATGGCAGGGGATCCAGTTGGCTCCTTTGGCAAAAACCGGCACACCGTTGATGGTGAAGTGGAAGGACGTTCCCCACTGGTCGGCTTTTTGTTCAAGCCTGACTTCACAAAGCCCGAGGCGCCGTTCCCATATGTCCAACTCCGTTCCATCAGGCGAAAAAAGACGGACGGACAGATGATAAAGAGGTTGGCCACCCAGTCCGTTGGTCCACCATAGTTTCGGAGCTTTGACTTCCAGTTGGCCTGAAGCCGAAGGGGAAAATTCCGTCGAAGCCACCACGGAACCCTCAAACCGGAGCGTGGCGGAAAAGACCAGCCCCTCCGTTTGTTGAGCGGAAGTTTCAGGAAAAAGGCTTAAAAGGACCCGATCCGTGCTGTGCTCCTGAGCTGTCCTGACGGAATCCAACCTGTTGCTGTTCCAGCCTTCGAGATAAATGGACTCGCTAATTCCGGAGGAAGTCAGCCGCGGACCCCAGTCCCAGCCGAAGGAACATTGTTCCTTTCGCAGCAGGGGTCGTCCACCCACCCGGTCGCATGTCTCAGGTTTCAAAGGCGTCGGACTGAGTTTCCGGATTTCCTTCATCGGACTGGTGAAGATAACACGAATGGTGTTTGTCCCTGACCTGAGGAATTTTTTCACCGGGAATCGATGGGGATGAAACATGTTGGATGATGTGCCTACCGTTTGGCCATTGATTTGAATGGCGGCCACCGTATCCAGTTCCTCGCAAACCAAGTCAAGGTTTTCGGAAGCAAGTAGACTTTTCTCAACATCAAAGTCGCGGAAGTATTCCCAATCCTCTTCTTCAATCCACTGAAGCTGAAATTCGTTACGCCCGTAAAAAGGATCAGGGATCAACCCGTTGCCAAGCAGGTCGCTGTGTACACAGCCCGGAACCGTGGCCGGCCAGGTCTCTGCCTCGGAACTTTTACGGAAAGACCAGACTCCATTCAGCGACAGATGCGTTTTCATAAAGGAAGGATGTCAAACGATGGCAAGCATCCTTTAAAGATGAAGCACAAAATAAAAAACGACGGCACTCTTCCTCTTAAAAAAAATTTGCGGACAGAGAGCATGTCACGGCTTGGAAAGTGGGTGCTATCAGCAGCCAAAGGGCTGCAAGGATGGCATATCTGAATGAACTCATCATAAGACCTCTCAAAGGTAATGAGCCGGATAGTTATTAGTCTGATTAAGAGGCTGCGGCCGCGATCTCCGAATCGCGGATGTCCAGGCTTCCCATCTGAAGAGAACCCAAAGGCTTCCGAGGTTCGACAAACCCCAACATGAACCTGAAGGCAATGCGCTTTATTATCATTACTCTCCCTTGCCTGCTTAAGTTTGCGTTCATCCTGGACCCTCCACAACCTGTACTTGACCAGAATGCCTATTTGAGGTTACTTTAACTATTCAATGTATTCCGCAGTCAAATCCGCATCCGTTATTATGGCAGTCGTCGTTATCGTCGACTCAGCCGTGACGGATTCGTGACTTTGACTCCCAACAAAAACGAATCCAACCCACGGCTGACAAGGCTGTGGGTTTTTTATTGCCCATGGCCTTCAGCTTCCGAAAAAAGGAACCAAGACCATGACCATCACAGATCGAACCTACCAGCCCCGGCCACCGAGGCAGCAGGAAACCTATACACCCGGACACGGCAGCCAGGCCACCCGCTTCATGTCCACCCGCAGCCTGGAATCCCACGGCGCCTTCGTGCTACCCTGGCTACAGGAAGGCCAGCAGGTGCTGGACTGCGGATGCGGGCCGGGAACCATCACGCTTGGACTCTCTGAAAAAATTTTCCCGGGCCACGTGACCGGTATCGATATCAACGCCGGTCAGATCGAACAAGCAGAGCGACTCGCTTTCGGTCTGGAACAGGTGAATGCCTCTTACCGTACAGGAAGCATCTACTCGCTTCCGTTTGAGGATCACTCTTTCGATCTGGTTTTCTCTCACGCCCTCTTCGAGCACCTGCGCTCGCCACGTGAAGCATTGAAGGAAATAAGGCGAGTGTTGAGACCGGACGGATTCATCGCCCTCTGCAGCCCGGATTGGAACCGGTTCGAACTCGACCCCTTCCCGGAATCAACGCGTGAGGCCATCGACGCCTATCGCTCCCTGCAAACGCGCAACGGAGGCAATACCGGGGCCGGGGCCGAATTAGCAGGCTTGATTCAGGAAAGCGGATTCCACCTGCTATCAGAGGAAACCCATTTCGAAACCTACGAAAACACACCGCGCATCGGGGAATATCTGGCCAGGCAGTTGGAAGAACAACATGAAATCAGCAATGCGGCGGTTCTTCGCGAGTGGTCACAGCAGCGCGGTTCACGTTTCCGCCAGGCCTGGACAAATGTTGTGGGCTTATGAAGCTTGATTTTATTTGGACACGGCCGATGCCATTTTTGCTTCCGTTTCCTTCTGGCGGGGTTTGCTGACATTCCGCACATATCCGTTGTTCGGATTCTTTTTGACGTAATCCTGATGATAGTCTTCGGCCGGATAAAAGACCGTCAAAGCACTGATTTCGGTGGTAATCGGTTTGCCCAGTTTTTTCTGCAATTCAGCTTTTGATTTCAGAGCTGCTTGTTTTTCTGCTTCAGTTTTATAGAGGATGATCGAGCGGTATTGCGGCCCAAAATCGGGCGCAACCCCGTTTTTTACCGTGGCATCATGGCTGGCCCAGAAAGTTGTCAGCAACGCTTCATAGCTGACCTTGGCCGGATCGAATTCAATCTCGACCGCCTCGGCGTGTCCTGTTGCCCCGCTTCCGACCTGCTTGTAGGTTGGGTTCTTTTCGCTGCCTCCGGCATAACCGGAAACCACTCCCACCACGCCGGGGACATGTTCAAAAATCAATTCCACACACCAGAAACAGCCGGCACCCACGACAACCTTTTGCGTTTTGGCTGAAGTTTCCGCCGCATGAGAAAGCCCCACGGCGAGCAAGGATAAAAGAAGGAAAAGAAGTCGGCCTACCATGGCTGTGCAATGTCGTTGTTTGATGTTCATTTTATTAAGACGTCAGCCGCGTTGTTTTATTCCTGATCACTTTTCCACAAAAACGAATAAACGAAACCCCCATCGTATTCGTGCTTTTTGCGGCAGCTGAATCCAGGCGTCTCAAGCCAGGGAGTGGGGGGGGCCAGTGAGTCCGCCCACTTTTCTGCAACTATCCTGAAAAAAGTGTATCTACAGCCGAACAATTGAGTAACCGCCGCAACGCCTCACCTTGCCACCTTCCAACATAAAAACTCCCTGCAATAAAGTCCGGCCTTCAATCCTCCCAACCCAATATGCGCACTTTCATTCTTTTTTTAATGTCCATCTTTTTCCTAACAATTCAGGTCACACAGGCTGGAACCCTTTTCGAAAGCGGCGCCGGTAAAACCACCCTGCTCGAACTCTACAGCTCCGAAGGCTGTAGCAGCTGCCCACCTGCGGAAGTTTGGATCTCTAAACTCAAAAAGAACCCGGATCTCTGGAAAAAGTTCGTTCCCGTGGTTTTCCATGTTGATTACTGGGACTACCTGGGTTGGCCTGATTCTTTCGCCACCCCTGCTTTTACCCAACGTCAAAGGAATTACAGTTTGGCTTGGGGCAAAAAAGGTTCTGTTTACACTCCGGGATTTGTCACCAATGGAAAAGAATGGCGGGGTTGGTTTGGGGGTCAGGCCCTTCCGGAAAGCTCCACAAAACAGACCAAACTGCTTGCAATTCTTGAGGCGCAGCAGCTTGATGTAACCTTCGAATCTCCCGAAGGATCTTCCCCTGAGCTGGAGATAGCACTGTTGGGTACAGATTTGAACATCGATGTCCAGCGGGGGGAAAACGGAGGCAAAAAGCTTTCTCACGATTTCGTGGTTCTCCATTTGGACCAAAAACCTTGGTCCAAAGGCCCCGTCCGTTTCAATCTCCCTTCAGAAACCCTGGCCAAGGCCACTGCTCTTGCCGTCTGGGTTCGTGATAGCCAAAGCCTGGAGGTTCTCCAGTCCACAGGGGGATGGTTAAAACAGCCCTGAAGTTTTTTGATTGGCTGACTAAAGGCGCTCCTTTACCCTCTTTCCTTTATGGGACGCCAATGGTTACACGCTAAACGTGCCGTCGCCGGACTGAAGAAGTCGCAGGCCAACGGCAAACTCGTCAAAGACATCATGGTGGCTGCCAAGCACGGCGGACCTGATCCCGATTCCAATTCCCATCTCGCCACCGCCATCGAACGCGCCAAGCGCGAAAGCGTCACCCGCGACGCCATTGAACGCGCGATCAAAAAGGGATCGGGCATCGGTGACGATAAAATCACCATGGAACACGTGAACTTCGAGGGTTACGCCCCGCACAAAGTTCCCGTCATTGTGGAAGTTTTCACCGATAACAACAACCGCACCGCTCCCGAACTGCGCGTGCTCTTCAAGAAAGGACAACTTGCCGCCTCCGGCAGCAACAAGTTCCTTTTCGACCATGTAGGTCTGGTTGAAGCCCATACCTCCGATCCGGCCGCCGATATCGAGGCAGCTGCCATTGAAGCGGGCGCGAACGAAGTTGAGGTTTTCACCCACGCCCAGAACGATGAAATTCCCGAAGCAGCCTGCGGTGCACGCTTCATCACCGACCGCACGCAGATTCATGCCGTTTCCAAATGGCTTTCCACAAACGGATGGGCCGTTATCACCAGTGAAATGGGATATCTCCCGAAGCAGTTCCCCGAACTAGCGGAAGAGCAGCGCGGCGAAGTAGGTGAATTTCTCCAGGCCCTCGACGACCATGACGACGTCCATCGCGTCTGGGCAGCCATCAAATAAGTCAGACGCTTTTCCCACAAAATCCTGCTTTCTGTTACAAACGGCCCTGTAACCGACCCGCGACAATACGATATAGATCGTCATTACTATTGTTATGACAAAGGCGTCAGGAAAATCAGGTTCTTATCCAAGGATTTTTAGCTCGCTTCCTGTCCCCGCATGCCAGACAGTCTTTCGTGGAGGATCAGCTTCGTCTATGTCTGTCTTAAGTGGTCAAAACGATCACTCGGTGCACCGTTCCCAGCTCTGCTGCAAATTCTGTTTCGTCCAAAAATTCTAGGTGCCCCTGCCCAAAATCCTGTCTCATCTTATGGAAAAAATCTCGTTGGAAAAAATCCGTCAGTTGCTGATCGAAAACTGCATGTTGAAAGTCGCCCCCGAATCCATCGGGGAGGAAACGCTTTTATTCGGCCCTGATGGGCTGGGATTGGACTCCATTGATGCACTGCAGTTGACCCTGGGTATAGAAAGCACCTTCGGCGCAGCAATCAAGGATCCCAAGCTGGCCATCCAGATTCTCCGCACCCCGGGCACCATCAGGCTATGGGTGGAACGCCAACAGGACTTCCCGTGAACGCCATAACCTGGGATACGATTGTCGTAGGTGGCGGCCCCGCCGGCAGCACCACAGCCGGCCTTCTGGCGAAGGCAGGTCAGAAAGTACTTCTCCTCGAACGCGACACTTTTCCGCGCTTTCACATCGGCGAATCCCTCATCCCCTATGGTAATGACGTTCTACTAGAGCTAGGGGTGTGGCCCAAGCTGGAAAAAGGCGGGTTCATGCCCAAGCTCGGGGCCGAATTCGCTCTCAGCAACGCCGCCGGATTCCAGCGTTTCTGGTTTGGCAAAAATCTGGAGAAACGTTACGCCAAAACATTTCAGGTCGAGAGAGCCAAATTCGACCATCTCCTGATGCAGCACGCGGAAGAGCAGGGAGCCAAAATCCTGCAGCGCGCAAAAATGACATCCATAAAAACCGACAACGCCGGTGTTTCCGTGAACTACGAACACGAAGGCACGAACCACGAAGCCAAGGCCCGCTGGGTGGTCGATGGCAGCGGCCGGACTTCCGTGGTGGGTCACGCGTTGAAAGTTCCCAAAAGCGATCTGGGCATGCCCAAAAAACTTGCTGTGTTTTCCCACTTCAAGAATGTCCTGCGCAACGGCGGCGATGCCGCCGGACACATCACCATTGTTCGATTGGAAAACGGCTGGTTCTGGTTCATTCCTCTCGACGAAGAAAAAACATCTGTTGGCCTGGTTCAGACCATCGAAGGCCTGAAATCCCAGGGTTTGAAGCCAGAGGAAAGTTTCCAACGCGCGTTGGAAAACCATATCGAGATCCGTTTTCGCATGAAGAAGGCGGAAAGGCTGGAAGAGTTCCGCATCGAAGCGGATTACACCTTCAGACACGAGGTTGCCGCCGGCCCGCGCTGGTTGCTGGCGGGAGATGCGGCAGGATTCATCGATCCCATTTTTTCATCAGGCGTGATGGTGGCACTTCGTTCCAGCCAGCTGGCGGCCAAAGCCATCCTGAAAGCGGATGGGGAAAGCCGTCCACTTTCCACCGGTGAACAGCGTCGTTACACCAAGGGCGTCAAAAAGATGACGAGTGTCTTCCTGGACATGATTCGTATGTTTTATGACCGCAATGCTTTCGAGGTTTTCATGGGATCCAGCTCCAAACTCGATATGCCCCGGGCCGTGCTCAATCTTGTTGCCGGCAATACCGATCTGAGGTGGGACATCCAGTGGCGGGTCTGGCTTTTTTATGCCATGTGCAAACTCCAGAAACACTTCGCCTTGGCACCGCGCCTGAGTTTTGAAGAATCCCCGCGCCGTAACGTGAAAGAAATGGCAGTTTAATGGCTAACATGCGAAAACTTTCGCCCTAAACTCTTAGCGTCCCGCTCTGGCGGGACTGCGTTAAAATTCTCAAAGTCCATGTCGTCTCACATCTCAAAAAGCTACTGTGCCGGTTGTTTTTCTTTTATGGCCGTGCTGGGCAGGCTTATCCCCCGCTTCCTGAGTCACCCGCTCGCGATTGTCATCGGACATCTTTATGCCTTGACTCACCCCCGCAAGGCCGAGGTGATCGCCAGAAATTTCCAATTGCTGGCCAGCCCCAATCCTCCAACCCCGGCGCAGGTCTATGCCGAGTTTGCACGCGTGCTGGCCGATTATTTTTACCTGGCATTACGCCCTGCCTCGGCCGCCATTGCACTGGTGGATGAGCGTCACGGCTTCCCGAATCTTCAGCCTCCAAAACGGGGAAATCGCGGAGCACTTCTCCTCATGCCCCACATGAGTTTTTTTGAGATAGGCGGAGTGGTCATGGAGGAGATCGGACATCCCATGGCGGCCCTGACCAATCCGGAGCCTTCCCCGCAGCTGACCAAATGGCGCGCGGATTATCGGGCGCGCTGGGGCATCGAAACCATCGAAGTCGGCCAGGATCATTTTCAATTTTTGGAAATCGTCAGAATTCTGGAAGCGGGAAAGTTTGTCGGAGCCCTCTTTGATCGTCCCCACGCCACGCAGAGCTACTCGGCCCGGGTGCCCGGGGGAACCCTTCAGTGTTCCAGCGGCATTCTCCTCCTGGCTCTGCTGTCCAAATGTCCGGTCATCCCGGTGGTAGTCACCCGCAAAGCCAATAACCATTACCGTCTGGCTGCTTTGGAACCCATCTTTGTGGAGAAAAAAGGATCGACGGCCGAAACCCTGCAATATTACACCCAAAAACTGGTCGATGTTTTGTGGCCCACCATCAGCCAACACCCGGAGCAATGGTTCCAGTTCGCTGATCTGGAGGTGAAGAGGTGACGGATTATGCATCCACTGCATTTTGTAGGCCGTATGTGTCAGATGATTTTTGTGACCGTCGTTTCGCAGAGCCCCTCTGCCATTAAACCCCCATGAACACCTCCCCAACCCCGCACGGCCCCGGCTTTTCTTTTGTCGACACCTATCAAGTGTCGGAAGACAAACAATCGATTCTGGCCGTCAAGAAGCTGGATCCTTCCATGCCTTTTTTTGCCGATCATTTTCCAGGTCTTCCCCTGATGCCGGGTGTTCTTTTGATCGAAACCGCAGCGCAGGTCTGTGGCATTCTGTGGTCAGCGATCCAGCCGGAAGATTCCCAACTCACCATGCTGGCCCAGGTGCAGCAGTTCAAAATCAGAAAGTCGGTTTTTCCTTCGGAAATCCTGAAAATCAAGGCCTCCCTGCAACGCGACTTCGGAACCTTGGCCCAATTTGAAGCCAGCCTTGTCGTTGGGGAGGATGAGGTTGCCGCTGGTATTCTTATTCTAGGCCGGAAAAACCCGTCAGCATCATCTCCCTGACTGCGCCCGTATCAACTTTTCCCCGCGCGTTTCTGGGTAACGAAACCATGCACCGAAATAGACGGGGTATTTTCCAGGCGGGCAACTGTTTCCCCAAGGCCGCTTCCACTTTTGTTGCCTTCAACGACGTTTCCACGGCGGCTATCAGGATGTCGCGCTGTTGATGCCGGACCATCCCCACCCAGGCATCGCTTGTCCCGGGTAACTTGAGCAAAACCTGCTGAATTTCCGCCGGAGCAACTTTTTTGCCGCCGATGTTGGCGGTGGCGTCACGACGTCCCAGAAGTTGCAGCGTCTCTTTTCCGTTCCAACGCCCCACATCGGCCAACCGGAAACGACCCCCACCGATTGCCACAGCACAACCTGACACGGTAATAGTGCCTGACTTGGCAATATGAACCCGGACGCCCGGCAAAGGCCGGCCCACTCCCCCATCAGTCCGCGACAAGGTGCCCCCTCGGTCATAACAAATTCCACCCGTTTCCGAAGATCCGTAAAAATTATGAATGTTCAGGCCGAAACGATTATGGAAAGCCAGTGCAGTTTCAACCGAAAGAACCTCTCCCGCCGAGATGGCCAGGCGCAAGGGCTTAAGCCCGGATCTTCCTTTAATCCGGCCCAGAAGACGAAACACCACAGGAACCGACGGAAAAACCGTGACCCGGTATTTCCTGATCCAGTCCGGAATCTGTGAGGGAACAAAGGCCTTGACCAACAAGGCCCGCGTGCCCTGAAGTATCAAAGGCATGACTACATTGCCAAGGGCATAGGAATGACCCAGAGGGATCAGGGCCAGATTTGTGTCGGATTCCCGGATGCCCATTCCCTTGATGACTGCCTTTCCATCGGCAATCAGATGCTCCGCCCGACATGGAATCTTTTTGGGCACCCCTGTGCTGCCCGAAGTCAGCTTGATCACGGCAATACCCTTGGCCTTGTGTTTCGAACCAAGGAAAATTTCTCCGCTTTCCTCACTAAGCAACCATTCCGCGCCAAGTGACCGGGCCAGTTCTTCCTGCTTTTCCGCAGGAGTTCCGGCATCCATCCCGATCACGGCACCTTGACCCCGTTGCACGGCCAAAAAAGCAATCATCCAGGCAAAAGAATTGTGGCAGCACAAGGCAACACGTTGGTTTTCCGTGCCGCGAAGATTTTCTTCGTGGAAACGTTCAGCCAGAAACTGTAATTCACCCCTGCGCAAAAGCCGCCCCGTTTCTGCCTCAATCAACACCGTGGCCTGCGGCTTCCTCCGGACCGTGTAAATCCATTTTTTCCAAAGAAGCCCCGTCCCGCTCATGTCTTCGGAGCTTCCCAGCCGGGATCCGGCAATCGGTCGACCCTGACAAACCGATACCCTATTTTTTTCAGGGCACGGATCACGGATCGCGCGGTTTCCGGGGCCTGCGGCATGCTGAAGACGCTGTCTTTCAGGCCGACATCTTCGCCGTCGTGCAGATCGATGATACCTCCGGGCGAGACGTCCCGCAGAACCCGGGCCGTGGTTACGGCAGGTTCTTCCGTCCAACTGGCGGGCAACAGACCCTGCTGGCCCGGCAGGATTGAACACATTACAACCCGCGTGCCCGTGGATTGAATGGTGCGGATGATGCGCGGACTCACGGCTCCAAATGGTGGTCGGAAAAACCAGCGCGACGGCAGCCTCCCCTCTCCCAGAATTTCCGAGAGCAGCTCTTTTTCATCCCTCACGTTTTTCAACAGGAAAGCTTCTGATTTTCCATGCAGGTTCGCATGGGTGGAGCCATGCAGGGCGACCAAATGGCCTTCCCGTTGCAAACGACGAAGGGTTAGGGGATGTTTTTCCGCCCGATTCCCGAGAACAAAAAAAGTCGCATACACTTTCTCTTCCTTTAGAACATCCAACAGGGCCGGGGTAAAACGGGAAGGGCCATCATCAAAAGTTAAGGCCACGACTTTTTCCTCCGTCTTCCCCTGCCACAGGATCTGAGGCACGATCAACTTGGTCCCGGTCAAAATGGCGGGCATGAGATAGGGGGCTTTAATGTCGGCCCGAAGAGGAGCCAAAGCCCAAAGACAAAGAATCAGAATGACTGTTTTTTTCATGAAAAAAGAGCGGGTCGGGCCTGTATGAGCGACAGGATCGCCGTTTGTGGACAGTCACCTGCATCAGGGAAACATCATCCCGCAAGCGGCTCTCCCGGGGAGGTTAGTTCTCCCAATATTCGGTTCCGGATACAGCAAAGAAACTGCCGGGTCAGACTTTCTCGGAGCTGGTAGCCTTGCCGGCAATGGCTTGCTTCTTGCTCTCTTCAATGTCATCGGCAGCTTTATTGATTTCGCGTTCCACGTCGGTGCGGGCCTTTTGGAATTCCGCCAGACTGCGGCCCAGACCACGGGCCAGTTCGGGAAGTTTCTTGGCTCCGAAAAGCAGCACAACGATCAGAAAAATAATAAACCATTCCGAGCCACCGGGCAGACCAAATGCAAGCATCATATTCATCGTATACTCAGGGTAGTCCTCAATGCTCTGAAAAGCAAAGCAAAAGGAACCCCACTTTTTTGCCGGTGAAAAACGTTCTCTTTCAGCTGTTCAATTCACGGTATCCGTCCACTCTGGTGTCCATGGGCCGTAATCGAACCTTCATGGCCATCCGTGCCACCCTTCTGCCCTGTTTACTCGGCTTCTTGTTCCCGTGCCTCCAATCCTGCAGCGCCCCTTCCAAACAAACGAATATTACAAAATCCCCTCTTTACCCGGAAGAAATCGCCAGCGCCCTGCTGACCGATGAAGCCTTGGCCAAGGACTTGGAAATACAGGATCAGAGCTTCATCCGAGGCACAGATAAGATCGTTCTGGCCCAGGGGTATCTTTTAAACAAAACCAACCAGACCTTAACGGTCGAAGTCCGCACACTATTCAAAAGCACCCAGGGCGAAACCCTCGAAAGCTCCCCTTGGAAGCGCCTCGTTTTGCCCCCCAAGATCCGGGTCGCCCAAGCTGCCCCTTCCATCAACCCCATGGTAACCCGCTATCTTCTGGAAATCCGAAGAGCACCCTGAAGCCCCTTTCGATCCTTCATTTGGTTCAGGATGACGAAGATAAGCACAGGGTAAACTCCTTCATGTCATCCTGAACAAAGTGAGGGACCGCGGTGAATAAGAGTGTATTTAATGTTGCAAGCACTTGCGGCTGTACGTTACGTTCTTCTTTCTGCCATGTAGTCCCGTAAGGATCGGGACGGTAGAACAAAACAAAAACAACCCTCTGCCATCCGAGGTTAATTGGTTGGCAAATAGAAAGTTAACGCCGGGCTCAGTGTTCGATTTCACCTGAGAGCCCCCTCTCCCTGATTCCCGACTCCCCGCTCCCGGCATCTCATCCCATGAAAGACATCTCCGCATTGCTTGACGCTTCCCTGCAAAATTTCAAGGAAGGCAGCATCATCCACGGCACCGTTCTCGAAAAACGCTCCAAAGAAATCGTCGTCGACATCGGCTACAAATCCGAAGGCATCATCGACCTCGGTGAATTCGAAAATCCCGACGAAATCGAAGTCGGCCAGAAAATTGAAATCCTGCTCGAACGTCTCGAAGACGACGACGGTATGGTTGTCCTCTCCCGCCAGAAAGCCGCCCAGAAACAGAACTGGGATAAAATTGTCAAAACCTTCAACGAAGGCGGCACCATCATCGGCCGCGTCCACAAGATCGTCAAAGGCGGTCTCATGGTCAACGTTGGTGTCGAAGCCTTTTTGCCTTCTTCCCAGATCGACGTCATTCCTCCCAAGAACCTCCGCGAGTTCGAGAATGCCAATATCGAGTGCAAAATCGTCAAACTCAACGAAGACCGGAAGAACGTCGTTCTCTCCCGCCGCGAAATCATCGAAGCCCAGCGCGCTGAAAAGCGTGCCAGCCTCCTCAGTGGCATCGAAAAGGGCTCACTCGTCAAAGGTGTGGTCAAGAACCTCACCGACTTCGGCGCTTTCATCGATCTGGACGGCCTGGACGGCTTGCTCCACATCACCGATATCAGCTGGAGCCGCCTGAACCATCCTTCCGAAGTCCTCAAGATCGGCCAGGAACTCGAAGTCATGGTTCTGGACATTGACCGCGAAAAAGAACGCGTCAGCCTCGGACTTAAACAGCAGTCCTCCAATCCATGGGAAAAACTCTCCGAGAAATATCCCGTCGGCACCAAGATCAAAGGCAAGATCACCAGCCTCGTTCCCTACGGCGCCTTCGTCGAACTGGAACCCGGCATCGAAGGCCTTATCCACGTGTCCGAAATTTCCTGGACCAAGCGCATTGCCCGTCCCTCCGACGTGCTGGCCACCGGTCAGGAAGTCGAAGCCCAGGTCACCGAGCTCAACACGGAAGAACAGAAACTCTCCCTCAGCCTGCGTTCACTCGAAGCCAATCCTTGGGATGTCATTCACGAGAAGTATGCTGTCGGCAGCAAGGTCAAGGGCATTGTCCGCAACCTCACCGCTTACGGTGCCTTTGTAGAACTGGAAGAAGGCATCGATGGCATGATCCACGTGTCCGACCTTTCCTGGACCCGCAAGATCAATCACCCCTCGGAAATGCTCAAGAAGAACGAGGAAATCGAAGCCCAGGTCATCGGCATCGACAAACAGAACCAGCGCATCAGCCTCGGCATCAAGCAGCTGGCCAACGATCCCTGGAGCGAAATCGAAACCCGCTACAAACAGGGTGATCTGGTCAAAGGAATTGTCACCAAGGTGGCGAGCTTCGGAGCCTTCATCCAGCTTGCTGACGAAATCGATGGTCTTGTCCACATCTCGCAGATCAGCGAAGACCGTGTCAACAAGGTCAAAGACGTCCTCAAGGTTGGACAGGAAGTGGAAGCCCGTGTCATCAAGGTTGACCGTGCCGAACGCCGCATCGGTCTCTCGATCAAAGCCGCCAACTACTCGGACGAACAGCTCGAGAAGGAAACAGCTTCCTTTGAAAGCCTGCGCAGCACCGACATGTTGGGCTCGATCAGCGACGCTTTCGACAAGGCGGAAGAAGAATTCCGTCCCGGCGAAGGAAAGAAATAAGAGGCCCAGCCTCGTTTTTACCAAAGCCAATCAAAAGGCCGGGTCTCAGGACCCGGCCTTTTTTGTAAAATAAATATTTTCAGGGCTCTACAAATGTAGTGGACAAACCCTACATTTGTAGAGTATATCTCCCTGGTGGAAAAAAACCCCCCCATCTCTAACTCTGAGTGGGAAGTTATGGAGGCCGTCTGGGTCAAACATCCCGCCACCGCTCCTGAAATCATGAGTCGTCTGGCCGGACAACAAGAGTGGAAAGAACAGACCATCCGCACCATGCTCACCCGTCTGGTCAAAAAAAACGTTTTATCCTGCCGGACAAACAGTAAACTCCAGAGCTATATCCCCCTGCTTCATCGGGATCAGGTGGTTCGCACGCTAAGCCGGGGATTCTTTGCGAAAATCCTCAAGAAAGCCTCAGCTCCTGTACTGGTGGAACTGATACGTTCAACTGAACTTTCCCCTGACGATATCGAAAGTCTCCGCCAGATCCTACTCGAAAAGCAGAAAGGCAAAAAATCATGAGCATACTGGAATCTTTCTTTCGCTGGATTGTCGAAGTTTCATGGCAGGCATCTATTCTCGCCATTGCAGTTCTCGCCATCCAATGGGTTTTTCGACCTTGGATCAATCCACGTTGGCGTCATGCTCTTTGGCTTTTGGTGCTTATCCGGCTTGTTCTTCCCATTGTTCCGGAAAGTTCTATCAGTGGACACGCATGGATTCCCGCTCCTATCGAACTGTTTACTCCGGAAGGACCTGTCCTGCCATCTTCTGTAGCGGAAATAGCTCCTAATTATTTGGAATCCATTCGGCGAAGTCCTTCCCCCACCCCCCTCACCACATTTCAAATCATGGCTTTTCTATGGCTTGGAGGAGCTGTCCTGGGTTTAAGTATCGTCATTGGCGTAAATGCGGCCTTCTATCAGCACCTGCGTCGCCTGCCTCCCATAAGAGATCCCCGTTTACAGGGAATTTTCCAGAAAGCACTTCTTGAACTTGGAATCAAAACCCCTCCCTCTCTTTTGGTAACCAATCGTGTTTCCAGTCCTGTACTAATGGGATTTTTTCGTCCTGCCATTCTCCTGCCGGATCACGAATTACAAAACTACTCTGACTCGGAGCTGCGACTTATTCTTCTCCATGAGCTTGCCCACCTGAAACGCGGTGATCTGTTGATCCAATGGATGCTTTCCCTGATGAAAATCCTGCACTGGTTCAATCCCGTTCTTTGGTTTGCCTTCCGCCGTATTCGCATCGACCGCGAACCGGCCACAGATGCTTTCGTGCTCTCCCACAGCGGAGAACAATTCAAGGAATCCTATGGTTTAGCCTTGCTGAAGGTTTTGGAAAATCATCAGAAACGTCATGCACTTCCAAGCATGGTTGGTATTTTGGAAGACAAAAGCGAACTACAAAGTCGTTTCCGGCTCATTTCCCTATTTAATCAGAAAGCCTACGCCTAGTCTTTCCTCTCCATTCTCTTGATTGCCTTGCTGGCGCTCTTTTTCCTAACCCGCGAAAAAAGAGACCAACTCGGCGCGCTAGTTCCTGATTGGGATGAAAAAGTTTTGCAGGCCTCCCGCAAAGGGGACGGTCAGGGTATTTTGAATCTGGTATTACGATCATTTGATAGTCCAATTCCCCTTAGTGAAGAACAGGTTGCAGTGATGCTGAATAATCTTGCCGGAAAAAGAGATTTTTCAACTTTCCACACACTCCTCATTCAGATGCGCATGACCAATCTGGGCACAAACTGGCAACCGGATGACGTTCTCCTCTCCGGGTTGGTTCATGATGGACGCCGAGATTTTCTAGAAGCTCTTATGCTTGAGACTGCCTCGCCGCTGAATTTAAAACGTCTCGAATCCCTGCAAACCCAAGCCAATCCGGAGATGGCTGATTGGATCAGCAAACGCATCATCGAAATTCGGAAACAAAAAGCGGAGGAGTCCGCTTTGGCCGAAGCCGCCTTAAAAGGCGATATAAAAAGTATGCAGCAACTTATCGATCAGGGAGTCGATGTGAACTGCGTGACCAAAAATCATCACACCCCCCTGACCAACGCCGCACGTGAAGGTCATGCAGAGGCCGCCAGGCTTCTCTTGAGACATGGAGCCAAAGTCGACCAGCCCAAGCATCCTGGTTGGGACTACACTCCACTCTGCCTCGCTAAAACCGTTGCGGTTGCCGAAGTACTGAAGGAGCACGGTGCCAATGTTCACGCCAAACTCTTCAAGCGCGATGTCAGCATATTGACTTATGTTTCCCGGTGGGCCTCTCCTGATCTCGTTCAATGGTTTCTGGATCAGGGGGTGAACCCCAAAATGATAGGCGACAACAATCAAACCCTGCTCTTCAATTCCGGAAACGGCGAAACCACGAGAATCCTGCTGAATGCCGGCCTGGATCCCAATCATGTTGATGAATTTGGACGAACTCCCATTACCCATGCGCAGGATGCACTCAGCGTTCAACTCCTGATCGCACGTGGGGCCAGGCTTACCGGACTGAAAAATCCATTGCTTCCCCAGATGATCCAGATGGGAAAGGTGGGGGCGATCGAAGCCCTGCTGCAGGCAGGGGGCAAACACGATCATGACACAATCCAGAAAGCGTTGCTAAGTGCCGCCCACAGCGACAAAGCCGATATCGCAAAACTTCTTTTGAAGTATGGAGCCGATCCCAATGAAGAAACAGGGTATCCGGGTCCCCATAAACTTTCCCCTCTGAGTGCCTGCACTATTTGGGGTTCCCCCAAAACCGCCAAGGTGCTACTTGATGCCGGAGCCGACCCCAACGGAGGGAAAAACCCTGGCGGATACCTGAAAAACGCCATGGCCAATGGTGAAGTCGAAGTAGCCAAAATCCTCAAAGCAGCCGGAGCCAGGGGAGTTTCTGACCTCGCTTTTTCCATCGCTGTCCGTGACTCGGAGAAGACCACGAAATTGCTAAGCTCGGCTCCGGTATTTTCGAAAGATTCGGATTTTTGGAATGGTGCTTTGGTAGAGGCTTCAAGATTGGGTGATCTTAAAACTGTCAAAGCATGTCTAGACAAAGGCGTTCCAATCAAGGGTAAAAATGGAATGGAAACGGATCCCTTCGCTGCGGCTGCAGGAGAGGGCTATCATGAAATACTTGAATTGCTGTTAGCCGGATTGGGGGAAAGCGATGATCGTTCTTTTTTAAAAACTGCATTATGGGAAGCCGTCTGGAATTCCAACCCTTGCCCCGAACAGCGCTCCATCGAACATTTTGAAAAAACAATAAAGTTACTGATTGAAAAGGGGGCTCCTGTCAAAACAAGCGACGACGATACCATGGTAATAACAGCCGTTTTCACCCGCTATCCAAACGGCAATCCCAGAGTTATCAAAATGCTGGTGGATGCTGGAGCAAATCCCAATCCGCTAATCAAAGACCGGGAAGGTAAAATACATGGACACTTGGTGGAAACCATCCAGAAGAGTTGCGAGGACAAAAACTGTTCCACCCCCTCCGCCACCACCTTGGCGGCAATTGAAAAGGCTACAGGCCATAAATTTACTTTTTCTAAGAAATAATGGCACGTGCTCTTTTTTAAGGTAGATGCCAATTTTAGCCCACGTGGGGGAGGCACTATTTCGCTTTCCTGCTTTCTGGAAAAGGAGGTAGAACGGATGCTTCTGGGTTTGTAGAACCAGGAGGACACTCGGCAGCACTTGCGACAATCATTGTAACGATCGTCCATTTTATTGTCGCTTTACTCTGGCAATTGAAACGGGCACATTGACATAAAATTAGTGCTGATGTAAATTTGATGTATGGTAAGAACCCAGATCCAACTTCCCGACGAGCTTTATCAACGTCTAAAAAACTATGCCAAACAAAGGGAATGGAGTTTGGCCGAAACCCTCAGGCGCGGAGTAGAGCAACTGATGGACGCCTACCCAAGCAATCCCGCCCCCACCTCAGCTTGGCAGCCACCCAAAGCTCGTGATCTAGGCTGGAAAAATCTCACCGACGCCCAAATCAAAGACGCCATCTATGACGACATGGAACCAAGACTGTAAATCCTCCCCATGCTTTCCATCGACGCCAACATCCTTTTCCATGCCGTTAATTCGTCCTGCCCTCAACACAACCCGGCCATCTCCTTCGTGCAGAAGATCGCTTCGGGGAACGATGTGGCCATCTCCGAATTTATTCTGGCAGAGCTCTATTTCCTTGTGCGGAATCCCGCACTTCTGACCCACCCCATGAATGAGGCGGAAGCAGCCGCTTTGATCAATACCTACCGGACGCATCCGCGCTGGAAACTCGTTGGCTTCCCCTCTGAATCCCAGGCCATGCATAATGAAATGTGGAAGAAAGCGGGCATCAAACCTTTCGCCCGTCGGCGTATCTTTGATGCCCGTCTTGCCCTGACCCTGCGTCATTTCGGTGTGACCGAATTCGCCACCTGCAATACCGGCGATTTTGAGGGATTCGGATTCCAACGCGTTTGGAATCCACTTTCTTAGTCCGCACTCCTTCTGCTACTCTTTTCCGCTTATGGACGCCAATACCCAACTCGAACTCCTGATCCAGGGTGTGGAAACCATCCACTCCAAACCGGAGCTTTTGAAAAAGCTGGAGGAGAAACGGCCTCTTCGCATCAAGTTCGGTGTAGATCCCACCTCCCCCGACATTCACCTCGGTCATACGGTTCCCCTTCTTAAACTCCGCCAGTTTCAGGACATGGGTCATACAGCGGTTCTGATCATCGGTGACTTTACCGCACGCATCGGTGATCCTACCGGCAAAAACTCCACCCGTCCCATGCTTTCCGAAGAGGCCATCCGCGTGAATGCCAAAACCTATGAAGAACAGGCCTTTCACGTTCTTGACCGCTCCAAAACCGAAGTTGTCTGGAACGGGAGTTGGTTCGATAAAATGACCCTGATGGACACCATGCGTCTCTTAGCCCGCAAAACCGTGGCGCAGACCCTTCAACGCCGCGACTTCAAGGAACGCATGGCAGCCGGCCAGGATGTCATGATGCACGAACTGCAATATCCCATCCTGCAGGGCTGGGATTCCGTCATGGTTAGATCGGATGTGGAACTCGGCGGCAGCGACCAGCTTTTCAATCTCCTGACAGGACGTGATCTTCAACAGCAGGAAAAACAGAGTCCCCAAGTGGTGATGACCCTACCCATCCTTGAAGGCACGGATGGCGTGGAAAAAATGAGCAAATCCCTAGGGAACTATATCGGAGTGACTGAAGAACCTGGACTCATGTTCGGCAAAGCCATGAGCATCAGTGATGAGCTGATGGCCCGCTGGTATCCCGTCCTGCTGGGCAGGGCTCTGGACTCCAGCGCCCATCCCATGGAAGCAAAAAAACAACTTGCGGGAGAAATAGTCGGACGCTTTCACAACAAGGATGCATCTGTAGCAGCGCGGACCGAGTTCGAATCCAAATTTTCCAAGAAGGACCTGAGCAGGGTCGAATTGCCGGAGCATCAGGTTTCGGAAAATCCCATCTGGATCGTCAAACTGCTGCAGGACATCAAGGCTTGTGCCAGCGGCGGCGATGCCCGGCGCCTGATCCAGCAGGGCGGCGTGAAATTGAATGACGAGAAGATCACGGATGTCTCGGTCAAACTGGACATCAAGGGCGGGGAAATTCTGCAGGCGGGGAAGAAGACCTTCGTCAAATTGCAGCCCTGAGGTTAGTGTCGGTTCACTTTAACTCCGTTTGGCGTCCATGCTTTCACTTCGCGTAAAATGGTAAGTGATCTTCATGAGCAGTAGGTAAAATCCGTTCTGGGTAAAGGAAGCGATCCTCCGATTATTATTCACAGCTTCTTGGAGATAGGAATAGGCCACGCTGCAAACCATATCCAAGCGCACAATAGCTCCCGAGGTATAACCAGGCAAATGCGGGACAAAAAGCAGTTCGCTGATTCGATTGTGCCGAATATCCCGTTCGTGACTGGCCAGCGAGCCGACATCGCGTTTGCCTGCTTGTGATTGAAGATATTTTTCCAAATCAAAAAGAGGTGCCACGCTTACCATGGAAGATCTCTCAACCGCCTCCCGAAAGTTCACGCCTCAAATTCCGCCCAAGTGAATTCATCCAACGCCTCACGTTCCCAATCCAACATCGGGCGTGAACCTGCTAAAACGAATTCCGTAACTTCTATCCAACCGAAAGATAGTTGCAACCTCCTTGGCTCAGGCGATTTCCTTAGGTTTTTTTGAGAATCATTCATGGATTACTAAAGGAGGTGTCGAAGTCCCGGGGACAGCATGGGCTAAAAAAACCCCCGTTAAGATTGGTAAAGTCGAACTTAATTATCTATGATCAACCCTTGGCGGACTCTTTGGTAAAGCCCCTGTTGATCCGCAAAAGGAACGGTTAGAACGCCTAAGGCGGTGAGCTCTCCGATTATTTTATTTGCTGCTTTTTGTCTATTCCCACTTTCAGGCATTCTCACAGCAAATAGGGTTTCTCGGGGCAGGCGTTTACGCTCTTTTAGGCGGGCCAATCGGTTGACCCAAATCCCCCCGTGATCGTAAATTTCCGTCGTTTCGTCTTTGTCCAAATCCAGGGGTTTTACAGCCCTTACTGGCGTTTCATTTTCAAAATGAACAAAAGGCATGGTCACTTTGAATTCCGCGTCGCCGATGGTTTCGTTTTGGCGGTAGAAATGATTGAGTTTCCATTGCTGAAGAAATTGCGCCAAGCGATTTCTCATGACGGTTTCCTGATACTCCTTCTTTTGTGCGTATTGCCGTTCCACATAACGCTCAAAAAGCGTATCAAGAGCCTGCTCAGGATCTTGGTGTAAAATTAACTGCGTCTCTCCGAAGTGAATCAGCCCCTCACGGATGCGGACAAACTCGGCGAACTCAAGAACGCGTCGCTGGGCCGTTGCTTCATCAACCATCTGTAAGCTTGGTAAAAGCCGGTGTTTGTTTTGCATATGGTCCAACTTATGGGATGTTCCTTTGATAGCCTTTTTGAAAAGATCGCTCTGAAGCTCGGGGAAAAAATGAGAAACCCGCCCAAATTTACGGGCGGGAACAAGCCGAAATCCAAAAAAATCAGTTTGAGGGCACTGCAAAACAATGCCCAAATTCACAAACTCTCCCGTTTCCCGGTAAGGAAGGAATCTCAGAGGAGCATAATTACAGACCAACTTTTTCATTATGAATTCCAGAACTTAGCAGTATCACTTTGGTATTTCGATAAAATACGCTGAATTTTCTCCAAATCCAATCCCATATCCACACCCACCCAATCTTCAGGTAATTGATCCCAAAGCACTTGCAGACGATGTAAGCTCTTGGTGAAGGCTTCCTCCATTTCGCGGCAAAAACGATTCGTCCAGAGGGAACGGGCCGCGTGGAAGATGTGGTTGCTGAAAAATTCATTCATTAGCTCTGGCTCAAAGGCGAGGTTGTGATCGATCACCCAGCATTTCGCTCCGGAGACATCCCACAGAAGATTGGGGTTCCCGCCCGACTCCCCGTAAATCCGATCACCATTGGCCACCCACCAGTCGAAGGCCAAAATCTTGGCTTGAAGCTGAGGATCCACTATTTTGATATTGGTTTGGCTGATTTCTTCCACGTTGAAAACCCGGCGTGAGCCGAAAAGGGGGCCTTGCCCCAGCAATTCTATCACTTGGCGATTCACCCCATATTTGAATACAGCAGGATCTACCTCAAGAACGTCAAACGGAGGAATGGGCAGGCCAAGGGTGCGCCCGAGGTGGTTGGCCATGAATTCGGCCACCAAAGCTTTTCTCCCCGCATACTTTCCTTTGACGATGTATTCATGCCCGTCTTCAGCACGGCAAAAGACAGGCTGGGTTTTGCCCTGCCACGCAACATCGCCAATTTCGATAATCTGAAGCATGTAATCAGCTTTGTTTGTCCGTTCTCTCATTCAACGGCGGCAAGGATTTGACGATCTTCATGGTTTCCAGACTGACGCGCACAACGCGTTGGAAGAGGTCGAGGATGTAGTGGGGTTGGTGGTGCTCTCGGCACCAGTCGTTGGGGTCGTTGCGGATGCCGCTGTCTTTGTCCACGGGGATACGAGCTTTTTAGGCCGCGCGAAAATCGGCAAGGATGGGATCGGTGATGGCGGAACGGCGGCGATAGCCATCGATCAATTTCCTTTCATGCTCCCGGCCAACGAGAGATCTATGCCAACGTCGCCAACATTACCTTTGCGCGGCCATTCGTTCCACATCCAGACGTTGGAAAAGCGATCGGAGTAAAGGGGATCAAGTTTGAGGTAGCGGCAAATGAGGCGCTCGAAGCGATCTCCGAGGTCACGGTTTGACCGGGCTTCCTCGCGGAACTGGTTTAGAATGGTGTGGATCGTGATTTTTATACCTGCGGAGTCATCCATAAAACCGAGGCTATCAGAGAGATACGGCATCAAGCCAACGAAAATTGGCCATAAAAATCAAATTGGAGCATACCACCTAGCTTTCGCTCTAAGGTCAAAGAATCAAGAGAAGCAGAATAAAAATTTTATCGGGCTGCCTGCATTTGAATTCGCCACGGCGAATCTTCGACCCGGGGCCTTCCCGACACCCGCCTAAGCGGCGTGGTCGGGACACACTATTCAGAAAAAATTTCCCCAAGCTGAATTCCATAATCCTGCGACTACTTTTAGCACTTTTTTAGTATTTTTAATTTAACCTGCCACATTCGCCCGTAATTGCCTTTACCGGGCAACCTCTGTTAAAGGGGTACTGTATGGAATCTAAAGTCAAACCCGCCACGCTTCGGGCCTTGTATTCTCCTGCCTAAAAGCTTCTCGATCTTCAGCCCTGGAAATCCCTCTTGGAATCGGATATTTTTTGCGTGCAGGCCCTGAACCAGCCCTAGGTAACGGTCAGCGTGATGGGAAACTTGGGTGAATACCTTGCGGTGGCCTTTTATATCGGGGAGGATGCCCGATCCCGATTTCTGAATATCCATTCCGAACCAGAGGCTGCACCGGCAGATATGGCCGGAAACTTAATGCAAATGCACGCCATCCATGTCTGTGCCGTTCCCCCCGCCTAACTGCAAGAAACCGCGAAAAAGCAGTTGATTGCCTCTAGAATACCCGTCGGGAGAATGAAGCTTGTTCCGAAGATCGAGGTCGTCCGGCCCGGAAGCATGATGAATGCGCTCTCCGAGGAGGAAGCCCTTCTTTTGAAGAAGGTCCTTCCCACCTCCATTTCCACACTGGAAAAAATACAGAAGAAAGAGATTCTTCATTTCGCTGGGACGGAACTTTGGATTCTTCGGGAAACTACCAACGGTGACTGGAAGAGTGACCGGGAGGAAATAAGCGACGACGTGTTCCAGATTGCCAAGCCTCCGGCCGGTGCGACAGCTGTGACAGGAGCCTTGGAATGGCTGGGTTTTGAACGGATATCCAACAAAATCGAAATCGGCTATTTCCGCCTTGAGGGGGGAATCGCCAATCCCTCCGGTGGCGTTGATTTCATTCATGTCTTCATCATGATGGATGTCGAAGAAGATCTGATTCTTTTTCAAGAGATTTTTACGGCAGCACCCGATCCCCGATTGATTCAGAAGGATCTTATTCAATCCGTGTGCAGATTTTTCAAATCACAGCAGATCCTGCCAGCACAACTTTTTCTGGACGATCCGCAACTCGAAACCGCATTGGGCCCCCTCTTTGGCGATACGGGTATCAAACCCTGCCGGGTGAAATCCGTTTCTCATCTCAAAAAGGCCGTTCGTGGCCTAAATGAGTTTTTGAAACATCGCTCAGATTGAAGCGGGTATCCTTGGTTGGGGGGGCGTGTTCGTCATCGACCACTTTCCGCAGGAATCAGGCTGCAAACAGGCTTGCCGCCTCAGGCGGACGCACAGGAAGCAAAAATCAGAAAATTTCGTGTGAAAATTTTTATCGCACCTTCTGAGAAATATTCGAACTTGGTTTGAGCATGGTGACGTGAAAGTGATTCTTATACTTGGGGGATGATGTTCAAACCTCGGAGGCCGAAGTGTGGTGCGGCGGCGAGGAGGTGGCGGTCGTTGGAGTAAATTTCGGCGAACCCATGCTCGACGGCACAGGCCAGGTGGAGCGCGTCGGAGGCGCGGAGGAAGCAATCACCGCTCCCTTCCAGATAAAACCGTTCGGCTCTTTCCATGACGGCAGCATCAAGTCCCAGCCACTGAATAGCACCGGCCCTCGCGTCATCGCACAGTTGGGCATAAACCTCGCGGATAATCGCCGTGTTGGCCGCCTTCTCCCGCAACTTGCGGTAGCCAACGGCGACAAACTCCAAGCGTCCATGTCGGCAGCAGGCAATGTTTTGAAAATTTCCGCTCAGGGCGGCCACTTCCAAGGAGCCCGCTTCGTTCCAATGAAGCTTGGCCAAGTAAGAGGTGTCAAAATAAGCGCGGGAGATCATCGCGCATCCCGATCCTCGGAAATGATCTGGGTTGAATCGGTGCCTCTGGAAAGGGCCCCCGATTCCCAGAAGGCCTTGAACTCGGGGCGTAGTTGGCGATTGGCCCAGTAGGAGGTGTTGCTTTCTGTTGGTGGCTCGGCTTTTGTTTCCAGTTCATGTTTTAAGCCCCGCAACAGAATCTCTTTGAGGGTGGAACCTTCCTCAACGGCACGGATTTTAGCTTTTTTGTAGAGCGGCTCCGGAATGTCCAGCGTGGTTCTCATAAATACATATTTCCATAAAGGTGCATTTGCGTCAAGTTGTGGAATCATGACAGCCTCCGTTGCCTAGAGCGTGGAGTGATCTGGATTCACCGAGGAATCTGCGACTCCAAACCCTGCTTTGAGTATGAAGCACGTCGACGAATTACGTATAGGGTGAAAATTTATCGTGCTGCCGGGATCCCGACGCCTTCGGGCCGGGATACGGGCATTTGAATTCGCCACGGCGAATCTTCGACCCGGGGCCTTCCCGACACCCGCCTAAGCGACGTGGTCGGGACGCATCACAAAATTCCCAGGCCTGGATATTGGAAACGGATGATTCTTCGAATGCTTTTGCTACTCTCTTTAGCTTTGATCTCAATCTCACGCCATATGGCTTTTGATCTGTTAGGAAAAACTTCAAAATATGGCATCCAACAAGGACCACGATTACGGGTTGATGTATTCAAACCCTCCCGGTGTTGTTAAAAACGTCGCAAAAGATCGTCAGAAATTCCGACGTAAAATTCACGGGAACTTTGACTTTGCAGAATATAGACAATATACATAAGAAAATTTTATCGGGCTGCCGGGATTTGAACCCGGGGCCTCTTGAACCCCATTCAAGCGCACTACCAAGCTGTGCTACAGCCCGTAAAATTTTCTTTTAGCCTTGAAGCTGTGCTACAGCCCTCCAAAACGAATCAAAATAATGGCCCAGACAAAAGCGTTCGCAAAGCTAAAAATTCGCAGGTTTTTATGTCTGTCCACTGGAAGGCCCGGCTCTGTCCGGGCCGTTTACCCCAGAGAAGAAGGACGACACGGAGGTCGTCCCTCCGTTAAAATGAAATCTGGTCCGGCCCCTTCGCGAGCCTTAGCGATCTCTTTGGAAAGAATCTCCGGGTCAATTCCTGGTCATTCAGGATCTTGGGGGTTCGTTCTGCGGTAAAATGACTTTCCGTAAAAACGTTCGATAAATGCCGCCCGACGGGCGTTCTCTCCCAGTTCCACGGGAAGTGATGCCCATACGGGAGCCTTGGCTGTCGCTGTCATTTCAAAACCCATACGTAAACGCTCACCAGCTGAGCGTTCCATCATCCTTTGAAACAGGAGGTCGTTGATCTCCGGGCTGGTGTCGTCTATCGAGAAACCCGTGTCAGCATATCTGTCAGGGTCAATGTTACTGACCATTCCTTCAGATAGCCCATGTCGCAGCCGGTAGCAATGCGGTTCTCCACGTCCGCCAATTGACGTTCGGAGTGTGATTCCC
>Ga0163148_10001863_pt1 | contig 26644 bp, 21 predicted proteins | sample OliLakLV19MP7P2_FD_148606 | JGI IMG/M metagenome (GOLD analysis project Ga0163148, IMG submission 148606) | Freshwater microbial mat bacterial communities from Lake Vanda, McMurdo Dry Valleys, Antarctica- Oligotrophic Lake LV.19.MP7.P2 | ecosystem: Environmental > Aquatic > Freshwater > Lake >... | reverse complement strand
CTCTATGGCTTACTTATGATCGTAAGAGTAAGTTCTTACGATCATAAGTAAGCCATAGAGCCAAAAAGTAACTTTACTTGCAAATCGCTTCTACATTCTTATACATCTTTGGTCGTCCAAAGATTCTGGAAGGATGGCAGAGCGGTTGAATGCGACAGTCTTGAAAACTGTTGAGGGGGCAACTCCTTCTAGGGTTCGAATCCCTATCCTTCCGAAGTTACTATTCAAAAATTAAAACGTTGCAGAACAAAATCGATAGGTATATACGTAACACAAAAAGTCTCTTTCTAAGAAAGAGAATAGCAAAAGACCTCTTTTGCTTCGTGGCATCAAGAACCAGTTTGTGTTACTCGTTTATTCAGTTTTTTGTATGAACTTCTCTCACGTCTCGTATCGTGCACGGAAGAAAAAAGCAATTCTTCTCTTCAAAAATGCAAGACATATTGTTTTTTTGTTGGTTTTTTCGTGTATGATCATCCAGCCACAACGTTTTTTTGTGGAACCACCTTCTCGTGATATTTCACAAGGAGTATACGCCTCTTATGACCAGCTTGTAGAACAAAGCAAACAACAAGACGGAGCATTGACCTTTGATGGCGTCATCGTTGACGATAATGGTCAAACAACTATCACCTATAAAGTTATAGCTGGCAATACCCTTAGTAGTATCGCCCAAGATTTCTGAACCACGGTTCAAGCATTGGTAGAAAAAAATGGGATCAGTCCTTCCAAGACGCTCCGTAAGTGAGAAGAGCTTATCATTTCATTTACAGAAAATTTTGTCTATGCTGTAGAAGAAAAAAGTACCCTTCAAGCATTCGCGGATAAGTACCATCTAAATATTAACGATCTTATGAGTTTGAACTATCTTACTCCTCCTTCAGTAGAAATAAATATAGGACAAGAACTTGTCTTACCACTCACGAGATCAGAAGCAAAAGCGAAGTGATTAGTCGGTACAGAAGATTTTATACCACTAAATCTTGACTCAGAAGAAGGGATTGATGAAGAAATGCTTCCACCTGAAAAAGAAGCACAAGTTACCCCAAAAGAACGATCTCTTTGGATAGACGATAGTGACCAACAAGTAATTACCCCTGAAGAAACAGAACAGCATCTCAAATCACTTGAAGAACAACAAGTTCAACAAATAGCTGAATTACAAGCAAGGGAAGCCGCAAAAGATCAATCAGCGAAAGAAAAAGAGGTAATAAAGCAGGAAAAGATAAAAAAAGAACAAAAACTAGCAAAAATAAAACAACAAGCTCCTTCAACTCCCCCATCAGCAAATAACGAATGTAAAGTTAATCAATGTTTGTATAAATGATCATGTACAACCAAACCAAGCAATGCAGTTTGTGCACCTGCAGATCCAGTCAACGCATGGGTATGTAAAGATGGATATATAGACACATGAAGATCTTGTGTGAAAGAATGAACAATAAAGGCAACAACCTCAAAAACAGCACAGAAAAAGATCAATGCTTGAGTTATCGGTCAGCGATATTTCAACGCAAGAAAAGCATGATATCCAAACGATAAATGACGAGCACAGGGACACTGTACACAGTATGTAGATTATCGACGATGGAAAAACCTATGAGTAAGAACATATCGAAGAGGAAATGCGAAACTCTGGTACAAGAGTGCTGCTGCTGCTGGAGCAAGTGTAGGTAAAACACCAAAGTATGGTGCTGCCGCTGTCTTTGCAGCATGAACCAACTCCTATAGAGGATACGGTCACGTTGCTATCGTTATCGATATCGATCGAGACAATAATCTCGTTCTTGTCGAAGAACAAAACTATGTTGGGACATATGTAGTCAGTCAACGTCGAGTAAGTATGAATCAACCTATAGGATATGTCTACCCATAAGGAGACAGAGTATAGTAAATTCCATGAGTATGTAGAGTGTGTGTTGAATGGAATTTGCTATAATCCATAGTTGAATTTGTAATAGAAAAGTATATGGTTATTTATTCAGCCTACTTAACAAAAAAAAATAGTGTCAAAATTTTCTCACAATCGAATTTACTATACTTCAGTTACCTTACCTTATGACCAACACTAAGTACCGCCAAAGAATGGTTGGGTATGCACCAATGTATAAAAAACATAATAATGAAACAGGAAAACTCTTCTTATGGATTTTTCTTGCCGTCATATGTATCATTGGTGTTGTAGGAGGAGGATGGTTCTGGATAAATATCATTAACAAACTACCTGATATAGAAGAGATAGAAAACTTTAACTTCAAACAAGCAACCACCATTACCGACAGAAACGGAGAGGTGCTGTATAGAATGTTTGAAGAAAATAGGCAGTATGTAGCTTATGATGAGATATCTCCTTATTTCGTCAAATGACTTGTCGCCACAGAAGATCAAAGATTCTGGGAAAACGCAGGAATCGATCCTATAGGTATGGTGAGAGCAGCCATTACTGATGTTACTCAAGGAAAAACACATGGAGCATCTACGCTTACCCAACAGCTTATCAAGCTAATTATGTTGAGTCCTGAAAAGAAAATAGAAAGAAAATTAAAAGAAATAATTCTCGCAGTAAAACTCAATGGATATATCAAAAAAGATATCAGTAGTACGAGTAGATGACTTTCAGACACAGAAATAGACAGAAAGGTAAAAGAAAAGATTATGGAACTGTATAGCAATCTTATCTTCTTGGGAAATAACTCATACGGTATAGAGGCAGCTTCACAAACATACTTTAGCAGTAAGGCAAAAGATCTTACTATTTTACAGGCTGCAATACTTGCAGGTGTTCCTCAGGCACCATCTAGATATGATCCCTTTTCAAACAGACCTATTCTTATGGGGGAAATTATCGTAAAAGATAAAGCGTGAAACCCTTCAGAAATTACAGAAAGTCTTCTCGCTCAGATTCTTACAAAAGCAGAAACCAATATCAATAATAGCAAACTAGAAGGAAAAAAAGATGATCAAGCGATATTAGAGTTTTTAAATAGTGTTCTGAATGTTACTATTCAAGACGAGGCATGAAACACTTTAGATATTCATTATGAACCATGAAGAAAAGACGTGGTTCTTGCGAGAATGTTTGAAGAAAACTATATTACCGAATTTGAACTTAAAAAAGCAATCATAGAATGATTTACTTACAAGTTCACCCGTGGATCTACCTCTATCAAAGCGCCTCATTTTGTCTTTCGAATAATCAACCTTCTTCAAGAACAGTATAGCGAAGAAATGCTTCAGAAGTGATGATTGACGGTTGTCACCTCACTTGATTACAAGATGCAAGAAATGGCGGAAGCAAGTATTATCGAAAACAAAGAAAGGTTAGCAACCAATAAAGCAAATAACTCATCACTAATATACGCAGATTCTCAAAACGGAGATATCTTATCATATGTCTGATCGTTAGACTATAATAATGATGAGATAGATGGACAAGTAGATATGATTCAATCGTCAAGACAACCTTGATCTACCGTCAAACCACTCCTGTACGCACTATGATTTATGAAACTTGCGTTAACTATCGATAGTCCTATCTACGATATAAAAATGAAAATCGGTGAGGACGAACCAAACAACGCTGATTGATGATTTTGGTGATTAACTACGATCAGGCAAGCGTTAGCTGGAAGTAGAAATATTCCAGCCATTAAAATGTTCTTCAGTGTCTGATGAGAAAACGCGTTAAAATCATTTTTCTCAAGTCTCTGAATCAGAGACTTACAATGATGAGCAAAGTTTTATGGCTACCCTCTTGCAATCTGAGCATCTGAAATGAAAATGATAGATCTTACAAATGCCTATATGCATCTTAGTGCACTAGGGAAACCAGCACGTATCAATCCCATCTTAGAAATTAGAGGACCAGACAATAGCTTATTATATAAAAAAGATGTCATGCTTCAGGAGCAAGTCATTCCGACCTGAGTTGCTTATCTGATACGAAAAATTCTTTCAGATAATAGCAACTTACCTTCTGACTGGGTAAGACAGTTTACTGCTCCATGAAAACTGGTGATGGCAACGAAATCATGAACAACAAATATCGTGAAAGGAGATCAGAAACTTCCTAGAGATTGATGGTTGATGACCTATACGCCATCAAAGGTTTTGTGACTCTGGTGAGGAAATACTGATTGAAGCGCAATGCATAAGGACGCTTACTGATGATGGCTCAATAGTTGAATACGAAAATCATTTCTTACGAAGTTAGAAGAAAACTGATATATCCAAAATGAAGCAGTTAGTCCAACAGAAATAAAAGATGTCGTTATTTCCAAACTCTCAGGAAAACTTGCAGGAGCAGAAACTCCTCTCGCATTTACCCAGAAATCACTTGCTTACTTACAAACAGCACCGACAGCTGTTGATTCAAATGCCTCAAAGATAGAGATTGATACGTTGTGTAATGGAACGCCTAGTGAACTTACGCCGCCACAGGACTTAACCACCGCGTACTACCTCAGACCGGAAACTATCATGCCTGATAAACGCGACCAGTCAGATATTGAAAATCGACGACAAACAGTAGGTGTAGAAAAGTATAAAGAAACCTTATGACCCATACTTCTGACACAACTCACCGGAAGTTGTGCTGAACAAAGACAATGACTGACAGAACTGGGAGATATTTCACTAAATATTATCAAGCCGCTTCCATGAGAAAAGATCACCAGAACATTTTCTTTACGACATCAGAGCAGTTCTTCACATACGATCAAGACAGTCAAGGTATTTCTTGGAGAAAACGAACTAAATCTTCTGACTTATAAAAAATCATGATGACTAAATGACATCAGTACTATCACCGTTCCAGATAGCATTCTTGCATGAACTTACGAACTCAAACTCATCGTCATAGACAACCAAGGATACAGTGATAGTAAGACTCTGAAAGTTATCCTAATAAATAAAGATACAACACCTCCCTACCTCATGGATACAAAGGTACAAATAGAACAACAAGCAGATGGCACGTACAAGATTGCTCTTCTTTTTGCTGATGAGAGTTCTACGATCAGCGAATGAACCATCGAACAAAATGGAACACTTACTCATAGCTTTACCAGTAATATTGCGCAGTTTTCAGTAAGTGACCTTACGAGTCAACTTTCTTGGGTGGCTATCGATAGTTCATGAAATAAATGACTTGGCAAGATAGATCTTACCAAGTACAAGGTTAAAACAAATGAAGAACCTTGAGAAGATACAGAAGCACCATGAACTGGTTGATAGAAGATATGTTTTCTTAGTAAATAAGACCTAAAACCCAGTTCTCACCATCACAAAAAATGCGCTAAGCAACAGTAAAACACATGCAAGGTAAACTTTTGCGATCAAAAAGAAAACTATCTCTCTCGAGATAGTTTTTCAATTTATTAGCGATCTATATAAGGAAAATCTGAAAAAATCTCGTTTGGGATAAAAATCGTAGTACTAGCGTTAAATGTTTCGATTTCTGAAATTATACCAATTTTTTTCCCTTTCATATAGTATTACTTTATCCTCTTTAGAGTAAATGTTTTCCTCCGTTGATTTCTTTGAAATCAATATCATAGTTTCATACGTTTAGGTATTATTCTCAGGTTCCATAATAGTAATCTATTCCAGTATACTAGTCATCGATACCACCATATATTTCTTCCTCACCAGAAAGTTGTTTTCTAAATATTTCGCCAATCGGAAGGAGTCTACCGATAATAACGTTTGCTTTCAAATCAGAAAGATGATCGATAGCTCCTTTGGTAGATGCTTCTACCATTACTCTGATTGTTTCTTGGAATGAAGCCGCAGACAACCAAGAGTCAGATTCTTTAGCAACCTGAGTCAAACCAAGAGCAAGTCTTTCTCCTTTCGCTGCTTGTTTCCCTTGGAGTTCGAGCTCACGATTTTTTGCTAAGAATTCTTCGTACTTAATAAGCGTTCCTGGAACGAAACTACTATTTCCTGCATCTTCAATCAATACTTTAGAGAAAAGTTGTTTGACGATAGTTTCCATATACTTATCGTTCACATCCTGACCTTGCGACGTATATACTTTTTTGATTTCTTTTACGATATATCTCTGTACTTCAAGTGCTCCCACGATATGCATATACTCTCTAATATCGATAGAACCAGTAGAAATTACCTGTCATTTAAATACTTGTGCGCCTTCTTTCACTCTCATGTGTGTTCAGATAGTAAGTTTTTTTCTTACTCTTTGCACCTCACCGAGAACAATATAATCAGAAAGCACCTGTAAAACGATACCTTCGTCTTTCACTTTTAGTTGACTTCTTCATTTTGAAGCATATCATCCTCACTTTTTGATCTCATCACCGACACTAATATCACAACTATACCCTTCTTTGATAATATATGTTTTTGGCTGTGGTTCTGAGATAATTTCTACTTCTACCTTCTTTACTGATTCATGAATATAAACGGTTCCATCATAAGGAACAACAATGGCGGGTTTTTTTGGATTTCTTACTTCAAACAATTCTTCAACTCTCTTAATACCTTGTGTCATATCTCCATCTACATTCGCTACTCATCATGAATGGAACGTACGCATCGTCAACTGAGTACCAGGTTCACCAATCGATTGAGATGAAATAACACCGACAGGGATACCAAGTTCTACAATTGCTCTATTAGAAAGATCCATTCCGTAACACTGCTGACAGACACCATTTATGGTATGACAGGTCAATGAACTTCTTACTTTTATCATATCTATTCATGATTCAAGAATGAGTTGTAAGATAGTTTTGGTAATCATTACCCCTGCTTTGCAAACAAGCGCTCCAGATGCATCAAAGAGATCTTCAGAAGGAACTCTTCAGAAAATCAATTCACCAAACTGTTCACCTCTCATTTCTGCTTCGTCTGTAGTGATCAGTAAGTACTCATCAGTTTGACAATCAAACTCTCTAACGACCAACTCTTGAGAAGCATCTACCAATCTTCTGGTAAGGTATCAAGATTCAGCAGTTCTTAGGGCAGTATCTGCTTTACCCTTTCTCGCTCCATGCGCAGAAATAAAGTACTCAATGGGACTAAATCACTCAAGAAGTGATGATTTGATCGGTAACTCAATAATCTCACCTGACGGAGAAGCAACCAATCATTTCATACCAGCCATCTGCGTCATCTGCCCCCACGTACCTCTTGCTCATGAGTCGATAAATTGGAAAATATTATTTGTTGGTTCGTATCCAGTTCTTACAAATTGCTCGATCTTAGCTTTTGCTTCACTCCATTCAGTAATAATCAATCTATGTTTTTCCTCGTCAGAAACGAATCACTTATACCGGAAATTATGTATTTGATTTACTTTTTCACTAGCTTCTTCAATAATTGGTCATTTTTGTTCTGGAACTCTGAGGTCAAATGCATTTATGGTTACCGCTGCAATAGTAGCATACTTGAATCACAAATCTTTCAGATCATTTGCGACACGGACTACTTCTTCTCTTCCATACAGATCAAATATCTTATCAAGCACTTTCTTTACTCATCTTTTTGATACTTTTTCATTAATAAATTGAACTTTTTCTGGAAGTACTGAATTAAAGACCACTCTTCCCATCAATGTTTCGATATGTGCCTTATCCCAAAGCAAGATAATTCTATCTTTGATATGCAAGTCTCCAGACCAGTATGCTTGCAAAGCTTCTTCAATAGTAGAAAAACGTCATTTTATCTCTTTTGAAGCATTACTTTCATCAGTAAGATAGTAAATACCCACCACCATATCTTGTGAATGAGTAATAACTGGTTCTCCAGAAGCAGGTTTGAGAACGTTTTTATCTGACGCAATAATATCTCTCGCTTCACGTTGAGATTCCTCAGACAACGGAAGATGTACTGCCATCTGATCTCCATCAAAATCCGCATTGAACGCAGGTGTGACCAGCGGATGAATTCTAATCGTTTTACCAGGCATAAGTTTTGGTTTAAATGCTTGTATAGAAAGTCTATGCAACGTAGGTGCACGATTCAAAAGAACATACTTATCTTTAATCACCTCTTCGAGAATTCTCAAAGCAATCGGGTTTTCATCTTTGATAAGCTTTTCTGCCTGTTTTGGAGTATGTGCTATTTTTCTTTCGATAAGTTTTCCAATAATGAACGGCGTAAAGATCTTCACCGCAACATATAACGGAAGTCCACATTCATCAAGTTTTAGGTTTGGTCAAACCGTAATCACTGAACGTCATGAATAATCAACTCTCTTTCCCAAAAGGTTCTTTCTAAAGATACCTTCCTTACCAGAAAGCATATCAGTAAGTGACTTGAAGACTTTAATTCCAGCACCTGTCTTTCATGTATTTGCCGTTTCACCAACCATAAGATTGTTGACTGATTCTTGCAGGAGTCTGATTTCATTTTTCTTTACTACATCAGGCATCCCTACTTGAATCATTTTCTTCAATCTAAGATTTCTCATCAAAACACGTCTGTAGAAAAGGTTCACATCAGAAGAAGCAAATTTTCCTCCTTCAAGCTGAACTACAGGTCTCAAATCTGGTGGAATAACAGGCAAACGACTCAATACCATCCATTCAGGTCTCACTTCAGAAATATGAAGATTGATAAGCAGTTTCACCTTCTTAAATGATTTCTTTCTTTCTTCGCCTTTAAATCATGAAAAGTTCTCCAAAATAAGTTTTATCTCGTCTTGGATGTTTATCTTTTTCAACAAGGTTAACAACGCTTGTGATCCAGAAGCAAACGTAAATGCACCGTCAAATCTGTAGAAAATATTTCTATAATCACTTTCTAGAATAGTGGATCACAACTTGAGATTTGAAAGAATTGATTTGACTCTACTATATTCTTTTTCGAGAGAGGTTTTATTTTCAGTAAATACTCTTCTCATTTCATCTTCTTTCATTACTCCCTCTTTCTTCTTACCCTTTGGATTTACTACTGCTGCTTCTTCTTTTTCTTCTCCAAGCTTTTTAAATTCCTGTTCGTAAACTTTATCTAGCTCGTTGATTTTATTTGCATAGTCTTTATCCAAACTTGAAATAATATTCTTTTTCTGATCTTCATTGACATCAGTAACCACATATTTTACGAAGTAGAGTACCTTTTCTATCTCATTGGTCGATAAATTGAGCAACAAGCCAATTCTTGATGGAGTTGCTTTATAGTACCGGATATGCACCACTGGTGCTGCAAGTTCTATATGACCCATTCTTTCTCTCCTCACTCTTGAGGTGGTCACTTCCACACCACATCTTTCACAGACAATACCTTTATATCTTACTCATTTATACTTTCCACAACTACACTCGTAGTTTTTCATGGGTCCAAAAATAGCTTCACAAAAAAGACCTTTTTGCTTAGGTTTTCCTGTTCTATAATTGATCGTATCTGGAGATTCCACAGTACCATGTGACCATCATTTTACATCTTCAGGTGATGCTAATTTGACTAACAAGCCATCAAACATTTTTTTCTGCATACGGTGAAGGGAAGGACTAAAGAAGTTTTTCTAATTCTTTGGACTAAACTATAAAATTACATAATAGAGCATTATTCATCGATATCGCCATGTAGTTTCAATTCTTCAACTACAGACTCCATCATTTCCATCTTTTCTTCAGCTTCGTCTTCATGCTTCAATCCGCTAACCAAATCACGTTCATCTACTATGTCTCTTCAGGTAATACCCTTCAATCCAAGGTCTACGATTTTACGTATTCTTTCTTCATGAATCTGATCAATTGTTTCTTGACTAATAGGGGTGATATTTTGGTTCAATCATTTAAACAAGAAAGTAACAAGGTTAAAAGATTCTGGCAGTCCAGCCACTCTTATTTTACCTCACTTGACGATAGCTTCATAGGTCTTATTTCTTCCGATAACATCGTCGGATTTGATTGTTAACATCTCCTGCAATGTATAGACAGCAGAATATGCTTCTAGCGCCCACACTTCCATCTCTCAGAAACGTTGTCCCCCATCTCTTGCCTTACCTCATAGTGGTTGTTGGGTAATAAGTGAGTATGGACCTACCGATCTTGCATGTATCTTGTCTTCTACCATATGGACAAGTTTCAAGATATACATATATCAAATAGTTACTTTATTATTAAATGCTTGGCCACTTCTTCCATCATAAACAGTCATTTTACCATCTCTTTCAAATCAAGTCGCGATCATCATCTGCTCGATCTCTTTTGGTCAGAATGAAGAAAACAAAGGAACAGCAAATTTTTGATTCCATGCTTTAGCAATAAGACCTAACTGAGCCTCCAAAGCTTGTCCTATATTCATACGAGAAACAACACCCAATGGATTTAAAATAATATCAATTGGTTCTCCACCTGAGGTAAACGGCATATCTTCTTCAGGAACAACAATAGAAATAATACCTTTATTTCCATGTCTACCTGCGAGTTTATCACCCACTTCAATTTTTCTCGTAGCAGCGACATATACTTTTATTTTATTTCTTACTCAAGCTGATAGATTATCTCACTTTTTTGAATCAAGCGTAACTACTTCAATCACCTTTCCTTCACTTCCAGCAGGAAGATACAGTGAACTATCTTTGAAACTTTTTGACTTATCTCAAAAGATAGCTTGAATAAGTTTTTCTTCTGGACTTAGTTCTCCTTCCGACTTTGGAGAAATCTTACCGACTAGTAAATCACCTCACTTCACTACAGCTCATAGTCTGATTATTCCGTCTTCATCAAGATTTCTTAGTTTGTTCAAAGAAACACCAGGAATATCACTTGTCGTCTCTTCAGCACCTAGTTTTGTATCTGAAACTTCTATCTCGTATTCATCAATATGAATCGATGTCAAAGTATCATCCTTCACCAGTCTTTGAGAAATAATAACCGCATCTTCATAATTATATCCTTCCCAAGGCATAAAGGCAACTCTAAGATTTTTACCCAAAGCGACTTCACCATCACAAACAGAAGGTCATTCAATAAGGATTGCACCTTTTTCTATTTTTTGTCCAACCGAGACCCTTGGAACTTGATGAATAATAGTCTTCTGATTTGATCTTTTAAACGTAATTGCTTCATACACACTTACTCCTCACTTTTTATATTTTACTTTTACGGTCTTTGCATCCACATAGATTACTTCACCTTCTCCTTCAGCCTTGACTACTGCATACGTCATTTCTGCGATATCTCCTTCCAGTCCAGTTCCTACGAACGGTGCTTCCGTTTGCACCAACGGTACTGCCTGACGTTGCATATTTGTCCCCATCGATGCACGTACTGCATCATCATGGTCTACAAAAGGAATAATAGATGTATTTGGACTAAAGATCTGCGAAGGATTAACATCTACATGCGTAATATCATTCACGTGAAAGATTTCCATATTCATGAAATGTCTTCATGCTACACGCTTAATCAAAATATTCTTATACTCATCAACAGGCGTCGAAATATCAGCAATAATATACTTTTCGTCGTATTCAGGAGAGATATATTCTACATCACCACTGAGATACGGTCTTATCATAAACTTTTCTGTCGTCTTTCATTTCATCTTTTCTATCGCTTTTGCTGCTTGTTCATCTATATAATCACCTTCTTTTACCAGAACCTTTCCTTTTGCATCAAGGATGTTTTCTTCTACTATTTTATTCAACAACTGATCCGCAGTAGGGTATACCCGGTTTTTCACTCTCATAGCAGGAGTCTCAATGAATCCATACTCGTTAATTTTACTATATAACGACTGATAGATCACCAATCAGATGTTTTGTCCCTCAGGCGTTTCAATAGGACAAATTCTTCCATAATGCGACTGATGAACATCACGCACTTCAAACGTTGCTGTTTCTTTCTTCAATCCTCCAGGTCCGAGAGCAGTTATTCTTCTTTTATGTTCGATTTCTGCTACAGGATTGATTTGGTCTAAGAATTGTGAAAGCTGTGACGTAGCAAAAAAGCTTTTAATCGAATTATCGATGATCTTGAAATTAACCAAACTCGTAAGTTTGATTTGTTCATCAAGGTTCAAAATACTCAACTTACCCTTCACACTTTTAACAAATTTTCTCATCACTGGCGTAAGATGTGCGTAGAGTATTTCACCCATAGATCTAATACGTCTATTTGCCAAATGATCGATATCATCATAGAAAAAATTTCTCTTCTTGTTTGCAAGACTGATCAAGTATCTAATAGCAGCAACCATATCTTGTACATCAAAAATATGTGACGCAGACTCATTGATAGGTTTTTCTAGATCAAGTTTTACATTTATCTTACGTCTCGCTACTGCACCTAAGTATAGTTTTTGCTCATCAAGAAAGAGTGATTTAATATAATCTAAAGCACTTTCAGCGTCAATAATTTCACCTGGTCTAATTTTGTTGTAGATATAGATAGCAGCATCTTCAGCATTTGTTGTTGTATCTTTCAATAATGTCTGACCCATATAGTCGAAATCTTCCTCGTCAACAAGTTCGGTAAACATCGTCTTGATACTTTCATCAGTTTCGAAACCAAAAACTCTGAGAAGCGCAGTAACCAAAAATTTTCTTGAGTTATTTACTCTCACCACAATAGTTCCTGATTTTTCTGTAAACACTTCCAACCATGATCCTCTTTCAGGAATAACCTTGAACGATTGCGTATGATTTCTTTTATCGAAGTTATAAAAGATACCATATGATCTAATAATCTGAGAAATAATCACTCTTTCTACTCCATTTATCACGTATGATCACCATGGAGTCATCAAAGGCATGATACCAATATTTACTGGCTTATTAAACAACGTTTTATTTGCTTCTGTATCTATAAGTTTCAACTTACCGGTCATAATACCTCCGTAAGTCAACTCTTTTACTTTACAAACATCTATCGGATCAATAGGTCAAGAAATTTTGATATCACTTATATTCAACGCCATCTTATCTCCTGCTATATCGTGTATAGGATTGATATCATGAAAAAGTTTTTGCATGTACGTTTCCAAAAACTCAGAAAAACCTACTTTTTGTGTAGCAAGCAAGTCAGGGAACGCGGCAAACTTTTTCTCAGCAGCAAGGTAAACTCTTCCATATTTTTCACCATACGTCGGCACCTGTAAAAAGGATGTTTTCTTTTTCATTGCTACAAAAAGGCGAGTAAAAAAGCTTTATTTAATTCTTTTGTCAGAGAATAATTCTGTAGATTAACAGATTCTAAAGAACTTTCTCTACTAAAAGAAGCACGGTATATTGCTTTTGAAACGAAACATACAAAGAGAAACGAAACAACAATATAAACTTATTTTTTATTATACAAATCCTAACCAAACTCTACGAAAATAAACTTCAATATATTTATATAAAATAGATCTTTTTGCAAAAAATTATTTCGCTGGATAGGAATTATTTAGAAATTCCTATCCAGTAACAGAAAAAATTCCTACATACCAATGAGGAATTCACATATGAGAACACAAGAAAGATTTTTTTGCATACACCAGCCACAGGTAACTAAAAAAGGGGAAGAGATTTGAGCAAAAAGCTCATCTCTAAGAAGCTCTTACGCGCGCCCTTTTTTGAAATCACGAACAACCAACTGATGTCTTCACTTCAATCTTCTTTTTTGCAACACTTGTCTTCCCGCGGTTGTTGCCATTCTCGAGAAAAAACCATGTGTGCGAACTCTCTTTAACCATTTATATTTTCTAATCCTATTAAGCTTACCTGGCATGAGTAATACAACAAAAGTAAAAATATTTTAGATAGTATGTTTATCTTACGTAAGGAATAAGTCCCAATTCTCTTGCTCTAATAATAGCGACTCTCAACGCTTTTTGTTGCTTAACGGGAACAGCAGTATATTTTCTTGGTTTTATGAAACCAAATCTCGTCGTATACTTTTGAAGAAGATCGATAGACTTCCAATGAATAAGAGCTTGACGCTCTTTATTGAAGAAAAAATTCTTCTTTTTTACAAAAAACATAGAAAAACAGAAAAAAACTAAAACATTATCATTATACTACTGCAACCTCTTCAACTTTTGCTTCTTCGTTCTCATCTTCATCTTCTTCTTCCTCAGGCAATAATTCAGCGTATGCTTTCTTTAGATCTGTATATTTCAAAAATGCTTCAGCTGATTTCAACGAAAAAATATGGTATTTCAATACCCCTTTTTCCAACGAAAGATCATGTTTCAATTCAGTGAGCAAGTTTGTTTCTATATCAATCGCATAAGAAACAAAATATGCTTGCGTCTGTCCCTTAAGAGGATACGCCAAAGGTAATAATCACATATCATCCGTATCAAATTTTGCATCTCCAATAAGTTTTTCTACCGTCTTCATCTGGGCACGAATATCTTCCATAGATAAGCGGGCATCAATAACACAGACAAGTTCATACTGTTTTTTCATACTGCAAAGAGAAAAATAAATATAGTAAATAGATTTTGAATTTGTAGCATAGATTTTTATTCAAAATCTATTTACTACGTAGAAAATCGACCTGATTATCCTAAATCTTTATAGTCAATTTTCTATAAGCGCTTTTCCTTCTCCCTCCAAAAGAAATCCAAGCAATATATACCAAAAGGAGCGACTATCAAATACTGTATCTTATAAACGAATGAATAACTGTATCTCAAAGTAGTTCTTTAACTTTCTTCGTTTCATCAAGAATAGAAACTTGCTCCAAAAGAACATAATCACTCCATTCTTTAGCTAGCTTTCACTCTACGATCTTTTCAATAATATCAGCAGGTTTTCCAGATGCAGCTACTTCTTCTTTATGACGAGCAACTACTTCTTCACGAACTGATGCAGGAATATCACTTACAGACAAGTAGGTAGGATTCATTGCAGCAATTTGCATTGCAGCAGATTTTGCAAGTTGTTCATCTCCTGTGTAAAAAACAGTAGCAACCAACTTATCTCCAGCATGAACATAAGAAACACTCACTCATTCTTTCACAAAAAGGTCAGCTACTTGCATATTTTCACCAATAGCTACAAAATTACTTTTCAACAAATCATCAATTTCTTTCTGAAGAGTCTCACTTAGCTCAGAAAACGTATTAACCTCATCACCTTTAGCAGCAATTTCCAATACTTGTATAGCTAATCACCTAAAGGTTTCATTTCTCGCAACAAAGTCTGTTTCACAAGCAAGCTTTATACCCACCGTTTTACTTCAAAACTGCTGAACTACAACCACTCATTCTTTCGTTACTCTATCAGACTTTGAAGCAGCTTTCATAATACCTTTCTCTTTCAACCACTCTTGTGCAGCTTCATAGTTATTGTTGTTGTCTTCAAGCGCTTGCTTACAATCTTTCAATGGAGCATTTGTTACTGCCCTTAGTTCTTTCAATAAAGCCATATCTACTCAAGCCATTATACACAAACAAATAATAAAAAGTCTTTTCAATCCCTCTACATATATCAAGTAATACTATTACACCAAATATACCAAAAAGATATCTATTCTCATTTATCTTCTAATCATCACTTCCTTCAAATCAAGTTTGCTTATCGGTCAATACTGTATCCTTTCATCACGATGGAGATGTTCAAAATCATGGAGTAACTTCTAGTTCAAAGATACTCAACATCCATCATCATACTCACGCAAACAAAGGAAGCAATATTTTATCTTCATCAATCACATATCTTCATTCATATGCCTGTTTTACAAAAAGCAATCGAACTACCAGATACAGTAAGAACACCAAGAAAGGAATAAGAAGTAACCGTATCCATGGCGTAAGTAAAAACAAAATTGCAAACGGAATTGACACAAAAAAGATCACCCACCATCACAACGACTGCTTGAGGTGAAAGTATTCATAAGAAGTTACTGATTCTTTTGACAAGGCAGCAACAATTCCCACAAAGAAGTACATCAATACAGACTTTTTTGTTTCCACAGCACTTGGCACATACTGGTCATCTATAAGACCATCCAGTTGTTTATCAAGCTCTACCATGGTATAGGCAAAATAAAATTTATCAAGACTATGAAACTACGAAGTTACTGACTTTAAAACAAAATCAAGAGATCTCTGAGAGTTTACATTACACGTAATCAATTGAATATTTGTATACAAATTAAAGTTAGAAGACACCAAGATAATAGCAGGTGTTTTTGTAGACACAACCTCTTTGACGAATTTATGCATCAACTGACCATCTATCACAATAACTAATCCTGGCTTCTTTCTCAAGTTAACCACTCCTTTATATACTTTTTCCACCTTCTCAAGCTCTCTTTTTTTCATATTCTGCTCTTTTTTTGTCAACGTAAGAAACGAATCACTCGTCACATACGATCTCATTTCCTGAAGACTTCTAATTCTTGCAAGCAAGGTATCAAAATTTGATAACACTCCCGCAGGAATCTTGTGATTCATATAATGAAAACCGTTTTCAGCAGACAAAGTCTCTATTTCCGTCTTATATATTTCCTTCTCACAAAGCAATAATACATCTATCTTTTTTTCTTTCGCTGATTGAAACAATGCTTTCGCCTGTTCTATCTGCGTTGCTACAGCAGCTTCGTCAAACACAACACTATTCCCAGAAATACCAGCCCAAGAAGCTCTTGTTTTAGGGTTAGAGTAGTTTTTTGGATGACCAAACAGTACCTTCGCATCAACTAATCATTGAGCAACTGTCATAAGCACAAAAGGAAATTAAAAAAATCTTACTAGAAAGCATAAAGAACTACTTCAAACTTACCGTAGCGCCAGCCTCTTCTAGTTTTCCTTTCAGGATTTCAGCCTCATCAGAAGTGATCTTTTCTTTGATAAATACTGGAGCTCTCTCGACAGTATCCTTTGCAGATTTCAAATCGATATCCAATACTTCTTTTACTACTTTAATTACTGCAATCTTTTGTTGACCGATTTCAGTAAGCTCTACACTCACTGTATCACTAGCACTAGAGTCATCTCCAGCACCACCACCAGCCATCATCATTGGAGCAGCAGCAGAAACACCAAATTCAGTTTCTAATGATTTTACCAATTGATTCAATTCTATAGCAGAAAGATCTTTTACAAGATCGAGTACTTTCTGAGCATTTGCAGAAAGTGTTGTTGTTTCATCTGACATGATGATATACAAATAATATAAAAAGAAAAAAATTACAATACACTACACATAGAAAACATTATTCAGCTTTTTTGTCGGCAATAGCTTGTACCACTCTTGCAAACGAACTCACTGGATGGTTCAATAAGAAGAGGAACTTTCCAACCAATTCTTCTTTTGAAGGAAGGCCAGCTAGTTCACTAACCCAATCAGATTGTTTCCATTCACCAGAAAACCAACCACCTACATATCACAACTCATATACTTTCTTCTCCTTCTTCCATCATTTTAGTGTTGTACCTATCACCTTCAATGGAGCATATTCATCTTCTTCATTGAAACTATAGAGCAACATCACTGCCGCGTTCGCTTGCTCCAACGTAAGACCATCAAATGTTCCTGCAGTTGCTTTTAGGAAGACTCTTTTTTTAACTACTTGGAGAGATCCATTTACATCTGCAATATTCATTCTTATCTTATTCACCTCATTTACTGGAATCTTATCGAAACTCAGTACAGCAACATTACGTCCCTGTTGAAGTTGCTGAAGATACGATACAGCCAATTCTTTTTTTTGTGCTTTAAGTAATGGCATCGTTACTAAAAAATAAAAAAAAGCCGCACAGAAGCGACATAATATATGCAAAAAACAAGATTGTTTAGCAATAAATTGTGTCACCTCGGCAGGATTTATTGGCACCTGCTGTCTTTGGCAATAGAGCATGTATACTGATGATTTTTTTATTTGCAAGACCTTTTTAGACAATCTTTGCCAAAGAAAACGAGTTACCCTGTCTGTTGTCTTCTTCGCTCTTGTATTTCAGCGTGATGACCACTGAGTAATACCTTCGGGACAGACATTCCCTCGACAAGTTCTGGTCTCGTATACTGAGGATACTCAATATTTGTTCACCCAGATTCGGGACGGTAACTTTCGTCTTGTCGACTACATTCATCGTTAATTACTCAAGGCAAAAGTCTCGCCGTCGCTTCTATCATCAACATCGCTGGAGTTTCACCCCCAAGCGTAACGAACTTCCCGAGAGACAGCTTATAAAAGTCTTGTCAAAACACCTGCTTTCCCCACAACTCGACACGGTGATCTATTCCTTCATATCTCCCACAGACAAAGATAATATCTGTATATTTTTCTGTCCATATATGTGCATGAGACTGTTCGAAGCAGCATTCTGACGGTTCAGGCAAAACCAATGAGCAAGAAGAAGGCGTAACCTGATGCATTACCGACTGTATTGCGTCTATAACTGGCTGAGCTTTCATCAACAACCCAGCTCCTCAGCCATATATCTGATCGTCCACTTGACGCTGTTTGTCTGTACAAAAATCTCTAGGATTGATAAAGAAAAAATCAATCAAGCCTTTGTCACGAGCTTTTGCCAAAAGTGATGTCGACACAAATGAGTCGAATATTTCAGGAAAGATGGTTATGATATGGTAACGCATACGGATGATTCTCTTAAAGATAACATTTAGTTCAAAAAATATTTACTTCACTATAAACAATTATAGTAAGTTCTATGAGTATTTAGAGGTTCCTTAAATAGAACGGAACTAACTAGAGTTTAAACTCTTTTCCTATATTACTCAATTCAGTTCACTCACAGTTGATAACCTTCACTGCCAATTCAAATGTCTTTTGTTTTTTGATTTACTTCTTTGACAGCAGAAGTAGTAAAGTTTTCCTCCATAATAGTATCTATATAGTTAGTAATATAAAGATATGCTACAACTGCAGCGCAGATAAGGAGAAAGTAAGATAATCAGTTTTTACCCATGAGTGTAAAAAAAATAAAAGAAAATGAAAAAATACTAATCTATACAAGATAAGACAATCTTTTGTAGTTTTTTAAGCACTTCTTCCTTTGTTCACGAAACATCTACGCGTTCAAAAACATCTCCCAAAGGAGTCAGCTCAGGGATCTTCAAATATCATTCATACGCATGGTTGAAAAATGCCGTCCCTTTTGTTTCTCGTTTATCTCCAGCAGCATCAAACGTTCTCTGGAGTCCTACGTCGACAGGAAGATCAAAAAAAAGAATCTTGGTCGGTAAAACATCAAGCACCGCGGGAGCGTTGATTTGTCGAACGGTCTCCATGGTGACTCACTGAGTCCATCACTGATAGGATAACGACGAACAGACATTTCTATCACTTACTACTCGCGCACCACGAGCTAGTGCAGGTTTTACTACTGCTCACAGGAGTTGTGCTCTCGCCGCAGCATAGAGGTAAACGTCGGTAAGTGGTTGCATAGACTCATCAAACGGTGTTCACTGAACAAGCGTTCTGATCGCTTCAGCAATTTCAGTTCCTCATGGTTCTCTTATCCAGAGCACTTCTTGTCATGGATAGGAATCTTGTAACCATGCGACGATACTTTTTGATTGCGTAGTTTTTCCTGTTCCTACCACTCATTCACAGACAAGATACATTTGAATTTTTTAAATAAATAGGTAGAGTTGAACTGTTTATTTTTTATATATACATATGTTACTTACAACCACAAGTATTTTGGAAGGAAAAACTATTACCACATATCACGGACTCATTTCATCAGAAGTTATCGTAGGAGCAAATGTAATCAAAGATATCTTTGCTTCGTTTACTGACTTCTTTTGAGGAAGATCAAGTATGTATGAAAAATCACTTATTTTATGAAAAAATGAGGCACTCAATGAACTCGTGCAAAAAGCAGAAAAACTTTGAGCTAATGGTATCATTGCTATAGATCTTGACTATGAAGCAGTAGGCAAATGATCGATGTTTATGATCAATGCAGTTGGTACAGCTATTAGCTTCAAAGAGTAGTATTACCCACCTGTGTATGTTTTATATTGAACCACAAGTATGCAGATAAAACCACTCATTATTGTCCTATTAGTAATATGCTGTCTCGTTACTTTAGGTATTATACGAGAGTTAATAGATATAGTGCGATGAAGTAGAATTTTGTTAAGTTTGTTTGTGGTAGCAGTATGTGCGTGGGCAGTATATGCACTTCATACCAAAGAAAGTTCACCAACAGATAAATATTAATCAAGTGCATATAAAAAAGTTTGCAAATAAAAAAAATATCTATACAGTACATATGTTATCTTGTTTGATCCATGTACAAATTGCAACCTCTCCAAGCATATTATTATTTCAAAAAACTCCTCTAGGAGCTCATTTTGTTATTCTTACTCTTTTCATAACAAAAAGCTCCTTCCTGATCTTCAGAGGAGTTTTTTTAATACTTATTTTATTATCTTTTTTCAGTTATGGATATCTCTCTTATACTTACCGTTCTCGGTATTCATCTCTTAGCAGTAATTAGTCCGTGACCTGATCTTATCGTATCTCTCAGAAATTCACTTCAGTATGGAAGAAGAATAGGTATTTCAACAGCAATATGATTTTGAGCAGGAATAGGGATACATATTTTGTATTGTAGTTTGTGACTAGCTGTCCTTATTAGCCAATCTATTCAACTCTTTACTGCTATCAAAATTGCCTGAGCTGTATATCTTTTATATATGTGACGAAGTTCACTTACCAGCACGACTAATTCATTCGAAACATCACTTTCATCAAATAAGCTAAGTGAGAAGCTATCTACAGATAAGTCTTCCTCATCAGCACTGCGAGATGGGTTTCTTACTAACGTCTTAAATCCCAAAGCAACTCTTTTCTTTCTAAGTCTTTTCACCTTTGTTATCTGACCAGACACCACAAATACAACCTTAGTAATCATAAGTAGCATGATGATGCTGAATACAGCGCTTCGATTTTCTTTCGTTGCCGTATGTGCTAGCCATAAAAAACGACGCCAAAAGCTTGATCACTACCAATGAGTTATCAACAAAACATTTGGATGAGCTCTCATTCTCCTAGGAATCAAAGTACTCACGATGAGTAACGAATAAAAAACTTTCACGAAAGTATAGATAGTCTTTAGCTATACAATCATCACATCTTATGCACCAAAAAATAACCTACTTAGCTACCTATTATTATTACTTGTCTTGCTTGTATTGCCCGATGGAGTAATTTTTCTGTAGCATCTCTTGTTTGTTCAGACTCCCTCTCGCAGGGAGTCTTTTTATTATTTCTCTTTCTCATGTCGCTTACCAATAAAATCTATACTACCGAAGATCATCTCGTCCGATCAACTATGTTTGCCCAACAATATGAAAAGGTGTGCAATTCAAGGAGAGTAATAAACGATCTCGTCAAAAGTATACAACATATACCACTCCCTCGCACTACTGTACCAAACGGAAAAGATATAGAAAAAGCACTACAAAAAGCTGTAGGACGAACACTAACAGATGCAGAAGGGAAATACTTGTCACCTGAAGAATGGTTTACCCATCTTATCAACAAAAAGTTTCCGGTAACTGATTATATCCGTCCTATGAAAGATCTTGCCTTTACTCCTTTACCAGATCTTTTTCATGAATACTTCTGACATATGCCACAGATGTTTCTGCAAGAATTCGCAGATATGGAAGAATTTACCGCAAAACTCTACTTCATGGCCACCACAGTAAAACAACAAGCCATGATCTACAACTTTTCGCGGTACTCCATAGAATACGGCATGCTGCGAGAAGAAGGAGTAGTAAAAGCACGATGAGCATGATTGCTTTCTTCACCCGGAGATTTAGATCGTGTGATTAATGATAAGTTCATCTATGAAGAAGCAAGTCTAGAATGAATACTCGCCACAAAAACCAGTCCTCACAAACCACATAAAAAACTATTTGTTTTTCGTAGCATCCAACACGTGCGAGATATACTTTTTACGATAGAAAATAGCATCAAAAAAAGTACGCTCTAACTGTTTTATATACGTAATCACATGAAGGAGTTATCTTCACCTTTTGGACTCAATCTTCCTCGTTTAAGTATTGTCATCATTACACTCAATGAAGAAAAAAGACTGCCGAGATTGTTAGCACAACTTGAACAGCAGACATATCAAGATATGCAACTTATTGTTTCAGATAGTAACAGCACTGATCGTACTAGGGAAGTAGCAGAAGCATATAGACATATCGGCCACAGTTTTCTTTTCCATCAATGTGGTGTTACGAAATGACCCTGATATGGCAGAAATAGATGAGCTGAACAAGCTATGCATGATCTATTACTATTTATAGATGCAGATACACAGCTTCCTGACGATAAGTTTTTGGAACGCACGATAACATACTTTGGTAATCATCACTATGATGTTGCTGGTTGTTACCTCCAATCAAACACAACAAATCCACTTCATAGAGTGTGATCTCGAATCACTAACATCTTCTTCTTTGTCATGCACTACACCAAAACTCCGTTGCTTGCCTGATGCTATATTCTTGCCAAAAAAAGTATACATCAGCAGCTTGGATGATTCGATGAAACTATTTATCTAGGAGAAGATTCTGAATATGCTAAACAAGCAAAAGTACATGGACACAAATTTGGCCTCATGCCCTATAAGTTCATCTTTGACATGAGAAGAGTCGCACAAAAATGAGTACGCCATACACTACGCATCTATCTGCAATGATTCATACAGGTGCTGCGTCACAAAAAGATGCTGAGCACAGACGACAAAAAGAAAGTAGAGTATGAATTCGATATCTATACCAAACAGTAGATCTTGTGATTAGCTCTCAAAACAGTATCCATACACTAATCTCACTTATTTTATTTTTCTTTCATGCATGTTATCACTGAGACAAGAACTTACCCAACGCTGATTTCTCTACCAACACTCACACGATACCGTATTTGAACTCTATGACAAAGGTGAACAAACCTTTTATTTCTGAGTCGATCCTACTGCTGATTCACTTCATTTAGGAAACTTTGTGGGGTTTGTGCATGCTGTTCAGTGGATGAAAAGAAACAATAAGCTTATCCTCATCGTAGGATGAGCAACAGGGATGATTGGTGATCCTGGAGGAAGAGATAGTGAAAGAATTTTCTTAGACGAAGACACCCTTGCAAAAAACATTGCAGCTATTACCAAACAAGTTGGGGTGATTTTAAACAGGGTCACCGAACTCACCTGAACGCAATTCTCTTTCGAAGTACGTGGCAACGCAGACTTTTACGACGGTGTGAGCTATTTGTGATTTCTCAGAGATGTCGGCAAATATGTCACTATCAATCAGATGATGAACAAAGAAACCGTCAAGAAAAGAATCGAAGACCCAGAAAAATCAATTTCCTACACCGAGTTCAGTTATATGTTGTTGCAAGGATATGATTTTCTCAAGCTCTACAAAGACTACGACTGCAAGTTACAAATCGCATGATCAGACCAGCGAGGAAATTGTATGACATGACTTGAACTCATCAAAAGAGTTACTGACGGCAATGCATACACCGTTACGCACCCCCTCATCACCGATAGTACCGGGAAAAAATTTGGAAAATCAGAAGGAAATGCACTCTGGCTCGATGCAAGTAAAAATAGTCCGTTTGTAATCTATCAATATTTTATGAACACGGCGGATGTAGATATAGAACGTTACTTCAAACTTCTCACCTTGGCAGAGTTCGAAACCATAGAGCTCATTATCAAAAAACATACCGAAGCTCCTGAACAAAGAATAGGACAAGAGTTTCTTGCACATACCATCACACAAACCGTCTTCTGAGCTGAAGCAGCACGTCAGGCACAGTTGATTACCTCGACCTTATTTGGCGACAAAGACATCCTTGCTGAAGCAAAAAGTCGGTCTGAACAAGATCTCCTTGCCCTTCATGAAGCACTAGGAAAGAAACAAACAGCAAAAACAAGCGACAGGATTCTCGAAGTAGTCGTTGCTGTCTGATTCGCTGAGTCCAACTCCGAAGCGAAACACCTCATCAAAAACCATTCTATATTTCTGAACGAACGCTGTATAGATGATATGAACTACACCCTCACTGACGATGATTTCCTTCAGTGAAAAATTGCCCTTCTCAGAAAAGGCAAAAAGACCCGAGGCAGTATGTGGAAAGGGTAAACAATAATTTTACTCTCCCAACACTATGAACAATATAGAAGAAGCAAGAAAATTGGCATTACAAGAAATGGAGTTGTTTGGATTACCAAGTACTATAAACTTTGAACTCTCAGAAAGGAAAGCACTTATGTTAGCAAAAAAAATAGGAGCAGAAATAGAAATAGTACATATAGGTATTTTTCTCATGGATCTCAAACTCGGTGAAGCGTTTGCACACAACAATGTAGGAGAACATGTTGCGCTAAGTGTAGAAGCAGCAAAAGTGTTTCTCAATCACCAAAATATACCTTTAAGCAAACAAGAAAAAATAATTAACTGTATAGCAGCTCATCATGGAGATATTCCTTTCTCTTGTCTGGAAGCAGAAATATGTGCAAACGCAGATTGTTATCGTTTCATCCATCCAAGAGGTTTTTTTGGTTTTCTTACTTCCTTGTGAAAAAGAAATCTTGATTTCACCACATGTCTCCAGCAAGCAGAAAACAAACTTGATGAAAAACATGCCCTCCTTTCGTTGGACATCTGTATACAAGAACTCGAGCCGTATTATCAAACATTGAAAAGGTATATAGCTGATGCGAGAGAAGGATAACTATAACATGTTCTCTTTCCTACTCACCAATCTCTTCTGGATACACCTTATCAAACGCATCACTCGCTATCTGCATATGAGTATTGATATTTTCTACTATGATTCATGCATTTTCGAGAGCATCTACCTCTGCAGAGGTAGGGACATAGTCAGAATTTTCTGCGACCTTGGACAAGACAGGACGTAACACAGAAACAAACTCACGAGTCAGATCGATCACGGTGTGAAGCTCTTCTGAAGAAGTTTTTAAGTTATCATCAGCTCACGCATAGATGGGAAGGTTGCTCGTATCTACCGTATCCTGAATCAGCGTCAACGTCGTAAACGCTTGATTGAAATCCTCATCGATCATCTGATCACCAAGACTCATGATTGCATTACCCAGTGTTTCCAGATGAGCTGTTTGCACTTCTAGTTCTTCTATATAACTCTGTTCTGGAGTTTTTCCACATCACGTCAACAACACAACGCTTACCAAAACAACTAGTGAGACAAATAATTTTTTCATACTACCAAAAAGATAAAGTCTAGTGAAGAGATACAAAAAAGAGGGTTAAACTCAAGAGGGTTATGATACATCTATCTTTTTACCTCAAGTAAGTAGAGGTTTTCGCTGTGTAATCCATTCTCCAATATATCACGACCCCATACGAAACAATTCTAGACAATACTGTTGCAACATACTCACCACTCAGGTATGTAAAAACAGTCAGTCAAACAAACCAAAAGCAATCAAAAAAGGAATAAGAAAGAAGTTTATAAATCAAAAGTAGGTCTGTTCGTAAATAGATCAGCTTATAGCAAGAATCAGTGCACTACTCCGAGAAATGATGAAAAACATATCACAACGCAGACGATCACGAAACAAAAAGTAAAGCAGCGCCATAGTAGCTAGGACACAAAGCAACAGTCAAAGCCATGAAAAAAACCTATCACCCGATACGTCTATACATAGGAAAGCACCAGAGGAATAAGAGTAAGTTGAATAAGTTTCGTGAAATAGGAGTTGTTAAAGTAAAATGTTTGTGATCACTGAAAAAAACTAGTCAAATGGGTCGATTTCTATTATATCGTCATCATAAAAATGTAAGACATGACCATTCAACAAACCTGATTCATTTCTATAAATGGATTCTACTTCTCAAACTCATTTTCAATACACTATAAAGATTTTTCTACCATTCAATTCAAATTGCAAAATTATATCATTATAATCAGGAGTAAGATGAACATCAAAGACTGAGAGCAGACTTTTTAATTTTCTCGTAAAAGCATTTTCACACTCACCCAAGTTGTTACCATTTTGTAAATTACATATTCTTAATTCTTCCCTCATGCTTTCGATGACATCTTTATTTTGAATTATATTGCTCACATAAAGTTTTAATTTATTGTTGTAATTTATAACTTGAGAAACAAAAATAATGCAAGCAATTCGTAAAAATAAAAATCAATACAAAGTCTTTTTCATTATTTATCTATCATAAACATCAATATATTTCACTCAAGTCAAAACAAAACAATAACTTGTTAAAACAAAAATATATGCAATGAAAACAATGCTCGAAACTGTTTGGTAAGGAAAGTGATTACTAGAAGAGATTCAGGTCTCATTAAATCATAAAATCATAAAAAAAAATCACACCACAAAGAGTAAAAGAAAAAATACACAAATCGGATAGATGTATATATCTAAAACAGTAGACAAAAAGTCCTTTCTCACAAGTTGTAAACTTAAGTTAATAGCATCTGAAGTTTTTTTTCCATGCATATATACTGCTGGTAAAAAGTAAGTTAGGGGCACCCAAAGCAAAACTAAAAATAGTCAAAGATACAACGAAAATCCCATTCAAAAAATAGTAATAAACCAGTATATAAGAAATCCTACGATATGTATTAAAACTCTTATATGATTAAATGGCTTTTTAATAAAGTAGCTACATATAATTCTTGTTAAGTATAAAAACCAAGAACAAAATATGAAAAAAGATCAAATA
>Ga0163148_10001861_pt1 | contig 26671 bp, 19 predicted proteins | sample OliLakLV19MP7P2_FD_148606 | JGI IMG/M metagenome (GOLD analysis project Ga0163148, IMG submission 148606) | Freshwater microbial mat bacterial communities from Lake Vanda, McMurdo Dry Valleys, Antarctica- Oligotrophic Lake LV.19.MP7.P2 | ecosystem: Environmental > Aquatic > Freshwater > Lake >... | reverse complement strand
AAAAATTAATTGCATTAAATGCAACGCCGCCAATAATTAAAGTGATCAGAAATACAGATATCCTCTTTTCCGTCAGTTGTTTGTTAACGATTAAATAAATTATTGAGGAAACAAGCATAATACTTAAGATTACCCTTCCCTGTTCAAGAAATAAAAAGGCAAGATAATCACCTCCAAAATCAAATATCCTGTTAAGGCTTATTTTTACATTATCGCCATGTAATGGAAATAAATACCATCCATTTTGCTGTTTCTGTATCAACAAAAAAATACCAAATACAACAAAGGGAAGAAATAAAATTAAATATTTACCGCGAAAATTAAATTTTCCTTTGTTTCCTTTACCTATAAAATATAAGGCGAGTTCTGAAAAAACGATAACCAACGGAATAATTATGGCAGTTTCTTTGATCAATATTGCCAACGTAGAAAATATTCCAAACAAAATATATTTTTTTCCTACCCAAAAATAAATGGTCCACAATATAAAGACGGCAAGACAAATTTCAGGCAGGATTAATACCGATTGTGCAAAAAATAAAGGTTGTACTATCAACAACATTACCGCTAACAGACCTGTATATTTTGAAAAATATTTTGCTGTGACAAAATAAACACTCCACAATAAAATAATTGAAATGAAGAGTGCAGTGATATGGCCACCATCAACTCCATCACCAAAAATCGAGTATCCAATTGCCTGAAAAAAAGTAAATAAAAGCGGATGCCCTCGCAATAATACCGGCGGAAGATCCTTTGGCAATAATCCTAAACCATTATCAAACATGTACAATCCTGCACGGGAATAAACACCGAGTTCATCCCAAAAATAGGGCAATTGCAAAGCAGGAATTTTTAAAAGGATAAATACCAATATGATGAAAAAGAAAAAAAGTTCAGGTAGATTTCTTTTTGCAAACATAACTCGTAGTTAGGCATTAAAAGTTTGAAAGCAGGTGAAAGAAAGAGTACCAATACGTTTTAACATTGCAGTTAATTAATTTGAGTGGATGAAATAAATATATGAATATGCCAATACTCTTCTGCGTTTATGAAGAAAAATAAAAATTAATAGCGTTTTTTTTTAGAAATTAATAAATGCTAACTGTGAATAAAAAAAATTCTGGTTTATAATTTGTAGCGCCACAATGCATTGTTTCTCTACAAATTATAAGCAAAAACGTAAAATCTAAACCTATACCAACACCTCATCCTGCATATACTTCCCAATTGCATTGTCATACAATTCTTTGAAAGTATTTATTGTTCCGTATTGTTCTCCATCAATCGAAATTTTTCCATCAGTTACCCTGCCTAAAACATTTACGGGAACACCAAATTCTTTACAAATATTTTCAATAACAAAAACTTTTTCGCTAGAGGTAGAAACAACAACTCTGCTTTGTCCCTCGCCAAATAAATAGGCATCTTTTCTTATCGTGTTATCTGTTTCCACTTCAAATCCAAGAAGGTTTACCAGTGCACTTTCCAATAAAGTGATAAATAATCCACCTTCACTTACGTCATGTGCTGAATAGATGAGCTGATTGCGAATAAGTTCTTTTATAGATTGTTGCAAACTATATTCCTCATTCAAATTAAAATAAGGAGCCGGTGAAAATTTAATATTGTGTTCTTCTTTTAAATATTCGCTGCAAGCAATATCATCGGTAGTTTTCCCAATCAATAAAATAACATTTCCTGTATTGATAAAATCGAGTGTCATTTGATTTTTGAAATCTTCAATTACGCCTACCATTCCAATTGTTGGAGTTGGATAAACCGGACCCTCTTCACTTTGATTATAAAAGGAAACATTGCCACCTGTAACTGGCGTATCAAATTTGCGACATGCTTCGCCCATTCCTTTAATTGCATTCTCAAACTGCCAATATACTTCCGGATTATACGGATTTCCAAAATTGAGACAATTTGTAATTGCTGCCGGTTCTGCTCCGCTCACTACAATATTTCTTGCGGCTTCACTCACTGCTATCATGGTTCCGATATATGGATCGGCATGTACATATCTCGCATTACAATCTGTTGTAACTGCAAGACCTTTATTCTGTCCTATAATTCGAACTAATGTAGCATCACTTTTTAAATTAGTAGAGGTATTTTTTAATCCAACCATGGAATCGTATTGCACAGTTATCCATCTTTTATTTGCAATATTTGGATTGGATGTTAATTTTTTTGCAACGGAAATAAAATCCTTGGGTATATTTATTTTAGAAGCATCGTATTTTTTGATCTCCTGTAAATATTCCGGTTCCTTCGTTTCTCTTTTATAAATTGGCGCGCCGCCACCTAAAACCAAACTTTCTGCAGGTACTTCAGCAATCAATTCGTTATGCATATAATATTGCAACATTTCTCCTTCAACTACCTCTCCAATTATTTCGCAGTGGAGATCCCATTTATCAAAAACAGCCTCTACTTCTTTTTCTCTTCCTTTAAACACGACAACTAACATACGTTCCTGACTTTCGCTCAACAAAATTTCCCAACCCTTCATGTTTTTCTGGCGCGTAGGCACTTTATCGAGATTGATCTTCATACCGTGTTTCCCTTTGGCACTCATTTCTGAAGTGGAACAGGTAATTCCCGCCGCACCCATATCCTGCATTCCCACAATTGCACCTGTTTTTATTGCTTCCAAAGTTGCTTCGAGCAATAATTTCTCCTGAAACGGATCGCCAACCTGAACAGAAGGCAGATCTTCATGACTATCGTCGTGCAGATCACCACTTGCGAAACTGGCTCCGTGAATTCCATCTTTACCCGTTGCGCTTCCAACAATATACACCGGATTCCCGACTCCTTCAGAAATTGCAGAAACGGTTTCCCCCACTTTTACAATGCCTACACTCATGGCATTTACAAGGATATTTGTGTTATAACAATCCTCAAAATACACCTCACCACCAACGGTTGGCACGCCGAAACAATTTCCGTAATCGCCAATCCCCTTAACTACTCCTTTTACTAAATGTTGTGTTTTTTTGTTTTTAATATTTCCGAAACGCAGTGAATTTAAAGAACATATTGGTCTTGCTCCCATGGTAAAAATATCGCGATGAATTCCACCCACACCGGTTGCAGCGCCTTGATACGGCTCAATTGCAGAAGGGTGGTTGTGACTTTCTATTTTAAATGCGCATGCCAATCCATCACCAATATCTATCAAACCGGCATTTTCTTCTCCGGCTTCCACCAACATCTTTTTGCCACTGCGAGGTAACGTTTTTAACAGCGTGATAGAGTTTTTATAACTGCAATGTTCACTCCACATCACACTATATATGCTCAATTCGGTAAAATTGGGGGTGCGGCCCAGAATAACCTTAATTTTTTCAAATTCTTCTTCTAAAATACCAAGTTGTTTGGCTTGTTCTATTGTTGCGAGTTGTTCTGACATGCTTGTAATTGAGATACAAATGTAAGTTGGAAAGCGGAAAAAGCTACGCAGATGGAGCAGATATTTGTGAATAAAGGTAAAGCCCGCTAATTAATATGCATATTTCGAACTTAAAATCGAAGATTTGGTACAATAATGCTCATTTGAACCGGGAATATGATTAAATTTGCTTACTGATAAACACATGCATCCTAAACTCAAAAAACTAACTGCCTATTCTGTTTCTGCGGCAGCTTTTTTGCTAACCGCAAAGGATGGAAATTCACAAGTTGTATATCATAATATTGATCCCGATATTATTTTATCTGAAACAGATTCCGTGGAAATCGATTTTAATGCTGATGGTGTTTCAGATCTGCAAATAAATTTCGATTTATATAAATGGAGTTTTGTTACAGGATCCGGGTGGGATTCATGGCATGCTCAGGAAACAATTTCAATAAAGAATTTCGAATCTGCAATAAGTGCTGCTGGTGCTTCTTTCTATTTCGATGTCAAAAATTTAGAATCCGGAGCAGCAATTGGAAATTATGGCCCGTGGAATGCTTTAGATACTTTAAAGCTAATGTACATTTATAGATATGCGGAAGTTACTTATTTGATACCCGACAGTTTTTATGTATTTTATGAGAATTGGTTTGCGAACAATCAACATCTTGGTATAAAATTTTTAATTGATGGGAATTATCATTATGGGTGGGTGCGACTAAGTATTAATGATTTTTCAACGCAATATGGAAAAATTCCGAATCTTGTAATACAGGACTATGCTTATGAGGCAACTCCGGGAGCTACTATAATAATAAACAATCCAACAGCCTCTATTGCAGAAGATCTTTTTCTAAATGATATTACAGATTATTTAAATGCAAGTGATTTTCAATTATCCTTTACCAAAGCCGATTTGCCGGAAACAGTTAGTGCCTACAGAATATTTTTATATCCATATAGTGAGCCGCCACCATCTGTGTCGTTTTTAGAAACACTTTCAGCAGAACTATACATGGAAGTAATTCCTTCAGGTTTGATTAATTACGATGTTGTATTACCTGTAAACCTTAAAGATATCTATGGCAATGAATATATTCCTGCGTCTAATTACAGAGCTATAATACTTTCCATTGCCGATGGTGTTTTTTCCAGTCAGAATAATGTTTCACTCCCAAGCGAATTTAAAAAGTGTGTTATTATAAATACGCAAGCTCCCGAAGTTATTGATATTACAACATCATCTGAAAATTGCAACATTTCCGACTTTACGGTTTCTTTTAATCCATCAACTGATGAATCGGTAATTAAAGAGTATCGGGTGTTCATTTTAAATCATGATTTTATACATGATTACGTAATCGGATTTAATAATTCGCTTTTAGCATTAGATTCTTCTTTTTATGTTAATGTTATTCCTAATAATAGCAGCAACTACAATGTTGGTTTTAATACAGATAAGAAAATAGTTGGGGATACACTACCTGTGTTATTTCAGGAATATTATGCTGCAGTGGTAACAATTGCAGACAGTATCCATGCGACCGGCAGTGATGCAAACTCCTCCATATATTATGAAGATTATTACGGCGAAATACATGGAAAAGAGGTTGAATTATATTGCGAATTATATCCAGTAGCACCTAATGTTGAAATTGTAGGCACTTCAGAAACTGCCGCAGATATATCTGTACAATTAGATGGACCGGATATTAAATCAGGATTAGCGAAGTACTGGATCTATATTGTGCCTTTTGAGGAAATGAATGATTTTGACATTGAAAAAGCCGCATCTCTAGCTACAACAAATTTTTTAGGCAAACCTCCCGATACTATTTTAAATACTTTAATGCAAAGTAATATTCCGGATGTAAATGGAATTCCTCTCAGCATTGAAAAGGATTATGTAATATTTGTGGCACTTGTAAGCAAAAGTGAACCGCAAAGAATTGCCTTGTCGCTGCCATCTACAAAATTTAACCTTTTGCAAGGTGCAAATTCAATAAATAATAATTTTTTTATTTCCGATAACATTCTTAACATAAGAAGTTTTGAAAATTTGCCATTTAAACTTGAAATCTACTCTTTAACCGGTGAATTAATTGAGTTATATGAAATTACTTCACGTGATACTGCAATTGACCTAAACCATTTTTCAAAGGGAATTTATATCGTAAAAAGCAATTCCAATGAAAATATATCTATCACTAAATTTTTCATCGGCCACTCCGGATACTGACAAAACTGGTAGTTAATAAATAAACTGCAACAACTTAAAAATTCTATTCCATTCCGTTATCTTTGAATTGTGTTACCCAATCTCATCATACCCCTCTGGATCCTCGTTTTCCTGTTATGTATTTATAAATGGAAATTCTTTAACGCAAGCGGAATAACCAAACAAGTTCTGATAGCAGCATTTCTTTTCAGAATAATACTTGGCTCTATTAATTATTATATCTGGCAAAATGTAATCGGACATGGAGATAGCTTAAGATATTTTAACGACAGTAAGGACATCTACAATCTGCTACCGGAACATCCTAAAGACTTTCTGCGTTTGGTTTTTGGGTACTATAAAACTGCTTTGCCGGAAGACCTGCATCAATATGTAAGTGAAACAACAATTGCTCAATCGGTTCCCGAATATCATATGGTGCGTATTAATGCCATTTTAAATATTTTCAGTTTCGGAAATCCCTATGGCAATATTATCATCTTATCCTTTATTTATTTTATGGGATTAGTAGCGCTGCTGAAAACCTTTTTAAAATCTAATCTTGTTGAATCCTATACCGGAATACAGAAATATATCATACTCTTTTTACCCTCCATTGTATTTTGGAGCAGCGGATTGCTCAAAGAGGGTCCCACATTGTTGCTACTTTGTATAATCATAATTCAATGTTTGTACCTTGAAAAACAATTTGATTATAAACGGATATTGTGGTTGTGTTTATCACTTTTCTTTTTATTGCTGATCAGAGATTATTTACTTGCGCTTATAATACCAAATCTATTTATTTGGTATTTTGCCAAAAGGACTCCTCAAACTGCATATCGGGTTTTTATTGTTTGCACTGCATCTGCACTTACCATTTTATTTGCTGCAGCCTGGTTTCAACCGCAACTCAATATTGTATTATGGTTGAAAAGTGAACAACATTATTTTTTGGAGGCTCCCGATGATCCTGATTATCAATTCAAGGCACTAAATGGTGATGTTTTGGATATGATAACTAAAATTCCTTATGCGATAAACAATGTGCTCTTCAGACCAAATATTTTTCACAGCAACGACAGTTTTCGTATATATCAATCAATAGAATTAATTTTTACCTGGTTATTTCTTATATATGCCATTCAAAAAAGAAAACATCTGTTTAAACTTAGTCCTACCCTATTATTTATATTATATTTCTCCATTGAATTGCTTTTAGCATATAGTTTGATAACATTTGATGCTGATACCCTCTCAAGATACAGAAGCATACCTTTATTTTTGATCATAATAGTTGCAATTATTGCACTTGAGGGTCAGAGGCACCCAAAGGAACCCAATAATTCAGCTAAAATAGAGTAATACCCTTATTTAGGTATTTTACCTCAAATGCAAGCCTATCAAGTAAAATAACGATTTTAGCCTTTATTTTTGCGATTGTTTAGAATAAATCTAAATAATGAAATCGGCAATACTCATACCTTTTATACTGTTTTTTACAGCCTTTCCACTTTTTTCACAGGAAGAAAAGAAAATTAACATTTTCGATAACCTCGACTTGCACTGTTATGGCGAACTCACCTATAATGTGTTCGATTGGGAAACTTATCCGGATTTACGAAACAATTTTGATCTCAACAGAGTGACATTCGCCCCTGAATACAAATTCAATAAAAAATTAAAATTGGAAATGGAAATTGAATTTGAACATGGCGGAACCGGTGCCTCCATGGAGTTCGACAAATTTGAAGAATTCGGAGAGTTTGAAATCGAGATTGAAAAAGGCGGAGAGGTATCGATTGAAGAGTTAGAACTATCGTTTCAACCTAAAAAATGGTTGGAAATTAAAGCAGGCAGAATACATGTACCTTTTGGATATTTAGCTACCACTGATGAACCTCTGGATTACATGACCAGTACAAATAATAATGTAGAGGAAACTTTAATTCCAACTACCTGGTTCGAATTTGGTTTGGCGGTGAAAACTACTTATCAAAAATTTTCAGCAGAATTAGCATTAATAAACGCGCTCGATAATTCCGCATTCAGCAGTGCAAACTGGATCAAACGTGGAAATCAAATGCGATTTGAAACAGTGAATGCAGATGCATTCGCAATATCAGCAAGAATTGATTATTCCATTTTTGAAGAATCGACGATTGGTGTAAGCACCTATATAGGAAACAGCACCCCTAACAGACCAAAACCAGATATCACGCAAGATGCATTTGTGAATTTATTTGAAACACATGTTCATTTATTGCCGGGAAATTTCACCCTAAATGCAAATATTTTATATGGTACATTACAAAATGCCGATATTGTTTCTTCAGCAAACAGAAATCTTTCAAATAACCTCAATGTAAAAAGAACTCCTGTTGCAAGTGCAGCATTTGGATATTTTGCAGAGGTAGGTTTTGATTTACTTTCCTTATTAACTGAGTCAGTTTCCAAACTTGATGTTTTTGGCGGGTATTATTATTACGATTCTATGTATAAAACCACCGGCGATGTTTTTAACAATCCCCGTTGGGAAAGAACAGAAATAAGAACAGGAATAAATTATGTGTGGAACGAACATCTTGCTTTAAAGTCAGATATTACTTTGCGCACCATCGGTATTCCTGAAGACAATAAAGAAACAACATTCACTACAGCAATAGCATTTCAGTTTTAATAAATTTATAAAATCAAAACAATGAAACAAATAATAAAAAAAACAGGAATAGTATTAATTCTATCCATTTTCTTATTAAATTCTTGTATGGAAGATGAAGCAACAGATATTGCGACCTATAACTTTCAACCGATATTAACACATATTGCAAAAAATATTATTACTGAAACATACATTGATTTACATGCCAAAACAAGTGAACTTATCACTGCAATTGAAACACTACAATCAACTCCTACGGAAGCAAATTTAGAAGCTGCGAGACAAGCGTGGCGCGACTCCCGTAAACCATGGGAACAATCGGAAGGATTTTTATTTGGCCCGGTTGCAACCAATGGAATTGACCCTTCGTTAGATAGCTGGCCGGTAAATGTAGTTGATCTTGATGCAGTATTAAGCAGCCCTTCCGTATTGACAGAAGCATATGTTGATGGACTTGAAGGAACACTCAGAGGATTTCATACTTTAGAATATTTATTGTGGGGAACAGACGGAGCAAAAACAATTGGTGCATTTACTGCGAGAGAATTTGAATATTTAATTGCAACTGCCCAATGTTTGGAAAATGACGCATTTGAACTTAAAAATAGTTGGGAAGAAGCTGGTGAAAATTTTCAAATCAATATAGCAGATGCAGGTGAAGCAAACAGCATTTATGTGAGTCAGAAATCTGCATTACAGGAAATTGTGAATGGTATGATCGCAATTGCAGATGAAGTTGGAAATGGAAAAATAAATGATCCTTTCACACAATTGGATATTACTTTGGAAGAAAGCAGATTCAGTGCAAACAGTAAAGAGGATTTTATGGATAATATTCGCAGTATACAAAATGTATATTTAGGAAATTATGTATTAAACGGCGAAGGAATTACCGTTTATATTGCTTCCATTGATCCAGATCTGGATACGCAAATTAAAGCAGAAATTCAATCTGCTATTGATTTAATTGAAGCAATTCCCGGAACATTTACTACTGCAATTTTTGATTCTCCAACAGCCGTTGCAAATGCACAGGAAGCTGTTCGTAATTTACAGGAAGAATTAGAAAGTAAAGTAAAACCAATAATTGATGCGCTTTAATTTTATCAAATTAAAATTAAGTTGCGGAAATATGACCAGAGTTTTGCTGGTACTGTTTTCTTGTTTATTATTTATTAACGGATGTTCCGTTGATCCGGAAATAACGAACACGGAATGGTATGATCCGGAAGAATATTATGCAGGTGGTGCTACAACTTTATTCGAAGCAACCTCAGCTGCATTTTCTACCCCGGCACCAAATTTAATTTTACCTGACCTAGAAAAACATTTTGAAGGAGATCTCACTTTTGAAGCTACTTTCGTTACAGCACCCGCAACTAATAATGCAGGTTTAGGTCCTATTTATAATAATGTGAGTTGTGTGAGTTGCCATATTTTAGATGGAAGAGGAGATAAACCTTCCGTATTCAGAATCAGCATTCCGGGAACTAATCCTTTTAATGGCCCCAATCCTGTTCCGGGAATGGGAGATCAATTGCAGGACAAAGCCATAATTGGAGAATTGGCTGAAGGATCAGTAGAGATTATTTACACAGAAGTATTTTATTCTTTACCGGATGGAACTCCCTTCAGTTTAAGAAAACCAGATTATACTATTATTAATACTTATATTCCAATTCCGGCAAAAACAATGTTATCAGTGCGAGCTGCTCCTCCTGTTTTTGGGTTGGGATTGTTGGAAGCTATTCCCGAAAGTTCGATCTTAAGTCTTGTTGATGAATTTGATCATGATGGAGATGGAATTTCAGGAAAAGCAAATTATGTATACGACCACAATTCAGGAACACACGTTTTGGGTAGATTCGGATGGAAAGCAAATCAACCTAATCTACACCAACAAACATCAGCAGCCTTTAATGGTGATATGGGAATAACGAGCCCGATGTTCAGCTCCGAATCCAGTGAAGGGCAGATCCAAAACGACGGTCTTCCGGATGATCCTGAAATTGATTTTAATTTTATTGAGGTAACCTCGTTTTATACAAAAACCCTCGCTGTCCCGGCGCCAAGAAATCTGGATGATAAAACTGTAAAACTCGGCAAACAACTGTTTTTTGAGATCGGATGTGAAAATTGTCACACCCAAAAATGGCAAACCGGCAACATCACGGAAATACAGGCAATTTCTAACCAAACTATTTTTCCCTATACTGATATGCTGCTTCATGACATGGGTGAGCAATTAGCCGATAATCGCCCAGATTATCTTGCTTCTGGCTCTGAGTGGAAAACCAGGCCATTATGGGGAATCGGACTTACTCAGCTCGCAAACGGTCATACCTACTTTTTGCATGATGCGAGGGCCAGAAACCTGTTTGAAGCTATTATGTGGCATGGCGGAGAGGCAGAAGAGTGTAAAAATAACTTCGCAAATTTATCCGCAACAGAAAGAGCGGCTTTGGTTTCATTTCTGGAAGCACTTTAAAAGGATTTTTGTTCCTGTTGGAAATAAATTTTGAAATTATATATTATAATAATTTATATATGTAAAATTTTGAACTCAATTTAAGTTTTCAACCACCTTTCTATAAAAAAATACAAATATTTTAGGGAGTCTATCGTTTTTCCACAAATTGACCCTGTTTTTGCAACTTCTTTAACAAGAGTTCAACTTATTTTTACAAAAAACATTAAAAAATGAACTCCAACCGAACTTCTGCAATGGATCAGGTGCTCAACCGCAAGGTAATTGAGGTAAAACTGCCTTCCAACCGTATTTCCGAATATTATGGCTCCAATGTTTTCAGTGAGGAGATCATGCGCAAACATTTGAGTGAAGAAGCATACTTCAGCGTAAAAACCTCTATTCTACAGGGCCAAAAGATCGATCGCAAAATTGCAGATCAGGTAGCGGCAAGTATGAAATCCTGGGCAATGGGTAAGGGAGCAACTCATTATACACATTGGTTTCAGCCTTTAACAGGTGCAACTGCAGAAAAGCACGACAGTTTTTTCACTCCTTCAGGTCCTGCAGTTGGAATGGAAACTTTTAGCGGTGGAGCATTGGTTCAACAGGAACCCGATGCCTCCAGTTTTCCGAGCGGAGGAATAAGAAGTACATTCGAAGCAAGAGGTTATACCGCATGGGATCCCTCCTCTCCTGCTTTTATAATGGAATTAGGAAGTGGCAAAACGTTATGCATCCCTACCATTTTTGTTTCTTATACCGGGGAAGCTTTGGATTATAAAGCACCTCTGTTAAAATCTTTACATCTGTTAGATCAGGCTGCAGTTCCTGTTTGTCAGTATTTTGATAAAAACGTTAACAAGGTTTCTGCAACACTCGGATGGGAACAGGAATATTTTGTGGTGGATGAAGCCTTATTTATTAACAGGCCTGACCTTAGTATTTGCGGAAGAACTCTGGTTGGACATTATCCAGCGAAAGGTCAGCAATTAGAGGATCATTATTTCGGAACAATTCCTGAACGCGTTTTCAATTTTATGATAGATTTTGAAATGGAAAGTCATAAACTTGGAATTCCATTGAGAACCCGTCATAATGAAGTTGCACCCGGACAATTTGAATGTGCGCCAATGTTTGAAGAAGCCAGCATAGCCGTTGACCATAACTGTTTGTTGATGGATGTTATGGAAAAAGTTGCAAAACACCACAAACTGCGTGTTTTATTTCACGAAAAACCTTTCGCAGGTGTAAACGGATCCGGAAAACACAATAACTGGAGCATGGGAACCGATACAGGAAAAAATTTATTGAGTCCGGGTAAAACGCCAAGAACCAATTTACAGTTTCTTACTTTTTTTATTAATACGATTAAAGCAGTGCACGATCAGGCAGATCTTTTAAGAGCGAGTATAGCAAGTGCAAATAATGATCACCGATTGGGTGCAAATGAAGCGCCGCCAGCAATTATTTCTGCATTTATCGGAACAGCACTTAGGTCAGTATTGGATGAAATAGAAAACAGGGTGGATCCAAATTCATTTGACGATTCCGATAAAACAGAATTGCGTTTGGATATACACAATAAAATTCCCGATCTGATGTTGGATAATACCGACAGGAACAGAACAAGTCCTTTCGCCTTCACAGGAAATAAATTCGAATTCCGTGCCGTTGGATCCAGTGCAAATTGCAGCAAGGCAATGACAACCCTAAATACAATAGTTGCGGCCCAACTTATTGCTTTCCGCGAAGAAATTGACGCATTAATTAAAGGTGGTGAAAATAAGGATGGCGCCATTTTACGCGTATTGAGAAGATATATTTCCGAAAGTAAAAATATTTTATTTGAAGGTGATAATTACAGCGAGGAATGGGCAAAAGAAGCAACTGAAAATCGCGGATTAAAAAATGTAAAAACCACACCGGAAGCAATCGATTTTTATGGTACTGAAAATGCAAAAAATATTTTTGTTAAAAATAAAATATTAACAGAAAGAGAACTGCACGCACGTCAGGAAATTGAATTTGAGGAATACGCAAAAAAAATCCAGATCGAAGCGCGTATTTATGGTGAATTAGTATACAATTATGTTTTACCTGCAGCAGTAGATTATCAAAATAATTTATTGGATAATGTAATGAAATTAAAAGCGGTTGGATTAAACGAAGATCACTACAAGGAACAAATTGATCTTGCAACTACTATTACCCTGCATTTAAATCATTTACGTGCTGCATTGGAACGTATGGTAGAAGAAAGAAAACGCGCAAACAGAATCCACGATGCCCGCGAAAAAGCATACGCGTATTGCAACAATGTAAAAACGTTATTCGACGAAATACGTGAACATGCAGATATGCTCGAACGTTATTTACCGGATAATAAATGGCCTCTTGCGAAATATAGGGAGTTGTTGTTTGTGAAGTGAAGGGGTATCAGGTATCTGGATGGCATAATAGTGATAAGAGAAAAAGGATAATAAAACGAAAGCCTCATAGGAATTGTAGGGCTTTCGTTTTTTTGGGGTGGAGTTATATAAATATATATTGTATTTAATAGGAAGTTCACAATTTTGCAAGTTCCTTTTTTAAATCAGCAATGGAATATTGTTTATAATCGGGTTTAATAATCATGTCGGGTGAAATTGTAACTTTTTGAATACTGAGGTAGGAAGTTTTATCTTCGTATTTTAATGCAACCACAAAACACTTTCTTTCTTTCCCAACATTTGCAAATCCATGGGTATCATTAGTATTATTGTTTGCGGCCATCATACTTTTGAATTCAGTAAATACTAAACTAATATTGACATTTGCAGCGGGTTTTTGCTCTACAATAATATTAGTTCGTTGTTTTTCCGGTAGTTCCAAAAAACGGTCACAATTCATCCAACCTAAATTTGTAGCTTTAGTGATATAATAATTCCATTCGTCGGCAGAAATATCTCCTCTGCCAACCTTTGATTCAAAATTTTTGTTTTTTCGTTCTTCCATTAATTTGCATAACTGGAAATAGCTGCGCACACCATAAATTGCGCAAATGCTATCTTTATATTTATTAAAAGCAATATAATCAACTCTTCCAACATCTATACGTGTCGAATTTACCGTTGCATTTATACCTATGAAATTTTTAATCTGACAGAAAAATAAAGGACATCGTTCAATATATTTACTGCGATAAAAATTATATCTATTTAATAATTCTTCTATTTTGTAATTTGCTAAAGGAGCCAGTATCGTTGGCGAAAGCACCCAATTAATATTTCCCGATTCTGTTTTAATTCCACTAAATAGTTGCATCTTTTCTTTTAATTCCGCAGTTGGAAACATCACAGTTAATGGTTTATCTTCTTTAACAGTAAGTATCCTGTTGCATAATTGCGCATTTAAAAATATCATGCCATCTGATTCCAATTGCACGGAACCCGACATTGTTGAAAGATTATTTAAATACATAGAAACCGGATCATAAGCTTCCAATAAAACAATGTCAACATTTTGCCCAACACAACTTTTCGGTATATAAAATGCATCTGCATCAATACTAATAATAGTTCCGGCCTCTCCTATCAATATGGTATCACGTGTTGGATCAATTTTAAATTTTTGTGTTGGTGTTCGCAACTGATCAAATAATTCGGAAATATTTTCCTTCGATTTAATTTCAATATAGCTAATATATACGTCTACACATCGCTCCGAATAATGGAGACCTTTTTTGGTATAACCTTCTTTTAATTCACCAAACCAATGCATGGTGATTTTATCTTTTAATGCAGCCGGAATATCTGAACTCATAGCTGCAAATACAACATCACATCGTTTTTTCGATAAGGTTTTATTGTAATTAACTGAAGCCGAAGTATCAGCAAATCCATAAATTTCAATGGCTGATATCTGAATATCATCCTTATTCAAAAAATTTACCATTTCCGAAATGATAATATCATCTCTTTCGTCTAAAACGGATTCATCGTTTTCAAAATAAATGGTCCTGTTAAATTGTTGGGCTGTCGCAGAAACGTATACAAAAGTAAGAGCAAGTAGTAAATGGATTTTCATGCTCGAATTTCGACAATAACGAATACACAAGAAAATTTATTGTATCGATTCTCTGGTTAGCAGGTTCATTGCTCGTTTTTGTAACCCACAAAATGGACAAAAAAGGGTAGCCACGAATGCATTTAGACTTTAATATGGTGTAAAAATAAGAATTACCCTTGGCTGTTTATTCGTGCATTCGTGGCTACCCTTTTAACCCATAATATAGACAAAAAAAAGTTGCCACGAATGCACGAATAAACAGCCGAAAGATGGGTTGTTTGTATTATTAAAATGTTTTTTATTCTTGCAGCTGCCTGACGGCAGTAAGGTTAGTGGCTACCCTTTTAACCCACATATTTAAAATTAAAAAAGCGGCAATAACTACAATGCCGCTTTCTTCACACACTTATTAGAACTATTATTTCATTGCTTTATCTTCTGCGAGGTAATAGGTCATTTCCACTACAAAACGATTATCTAAAACATTTAATCGCTCTGCGGCTCCCGCACTTAATTTAATTAAAACCTTTTCCTGTTTTTCACTTTCGCTTAAACTGCCAATTACTTTTGCATAAATGGTTCTGTTGTTCATCAAATTGCGCACTTTCACAATAGAACCAATTGGTGCCGAACTATGCAATGCATAAAAACGATCATTTGCAGTTTGAATTCCATTTTTTTCTATCCAGGTAGCTACTCCTTTTTCCGAAGTTGCTATCATTTCTGTGGAAAGATATCCTGCATATAGTTGTGCAAAGGTTTTTGATTTATCACCGGTTTCAACAATTGGTTGTACAGTTAAATCACCTTCCGATAACATTGCAGGATCTGTATTAACCGGTTCAGATGCAACAACTGGTTCCTCCTTAATAATTTCTGTCTGTGTTTCCGTTTTTACAGGAGTTTCAATCACATGTGCTTTAGGTTCAGGTTCAGACTCTACAATTTTAGGCTCTACAATTGGTTCAATCACCTTAACTTCATTTTTTGTAATTATAGGTTCCGTAGTTTTCACCTGCGTGTTGCTCGCAGTAAATTTTCCTGGAACTAATATCTCTTGTCCCGATTTTAATGCTCCCATATCAACACCGCTGTTTGCAGCAGCCAAATGCTTAAATGTAATGGCATATTTGCGGCTCACAGCATAGGCTGTTTCCCCTGCACTCACTTTATAAATGATGAGTGTTTTACCATCAACAGTTCGTACACCCACCGAATCTCCGGGAAGTGTATTGTTTCCAACAACACTCCAGGCCCATAAAATGACGAGGATTAAAACGCAAATTCTTTTCATATTCTTATCTTGTAAAAGTGCCTCCATGTGTATTTCCGATTTTGAAGGTTAAAAAATTACAGATCCAAGTTTTTTATTAAGCTGTGCACTCAAAACATTTCAGTACTTTGTTGCGCGCACTAACTGTATAACTTGTATTTTTGTGAACTTATTATTTATTAACAAATTATTCACATGCAAAAGTAAATTGATAAACCATGCACAGAAGTATTATGAGGCGCATCTTATTAACCACTACATTTATAAGTGTACTGTTATGCACACAGGCACAATCGGAAGCACAAGGTGAAAATAATGCCAAAACGAAGGTTTATTATTTTGAATTACATCAGGATATTATGCCAACCTCTGTTCGAATAGTTGACCGGGCAATCCGCGAAGCAAAGGAAATGAAGGCAGATTATATCGTTATGAGCCTCGATAGTTACGGTGGTTTATTGGATGCAGGAGATACTATTCATGTAAAATTATTGCGTTGCCCTATACCGGTTTTATGTTACATTACCAATAACGCAGCCAGTGCCGGAGCGCTCATAGCCCTCAGTTGCGATTCCATTTATATGTCGCCATACGCAAAGATCGGCGCTGCAAGTGTGGTGGATCAGGAAGGAAAGGTGGTGGATGAAAAATATCAGGCTTATATGCGTGGAATTATGCGTTCCACCGCCGAGGCAAATGGCCGGGATCCTGAAATTGCAGAAGCAATGGTGCAGGGAGGTGGTGCAGTTCCCGGAATTATAGATTCTAATAAAATTTTAACCTTCACAACCGCTGAAGCAATTAAATATAATTATTGTGAAGGAGAGGTAAATTCGATTGAAGACCTTTTAGCAAAAATAAATATAACCAGTTACGAAATAACAGAATATAAAACAACAGGAATGGATAAAGTGATGGCATTTTTATTAAATCCTATACTGCGCGGATTATGTATTACATTTATTTTTCTGGGATTATATTTTGAATTGCAATCACCGGGTATCGGTTTTGCATTGCTAATTGCAGTAATTGCTGCACTGCTGTATTTTGCTCCTTTATACGTGGAGGGATTGGCTGCAAATTGGGAAATATTATTTTTTATTATCGGATTAATATTAATCATTCTTGAAATATTTGTCGTCCCGGGATTCGGCGTCACTGGAATTGCCGGTATGGCACTTACATTTTCTGCCTTGGTTTTAGCAATGGTAAAAAATGTAGGTTTTAATTTTGAGATGAGTGGTGATGGTGAAATAACAACATCGGTATTAATTGTCCTGAGCTCCTTTGTAATTTCATTAGCAGTGATGTTTGCATTTTTTGGGAGATTTACGCGTTCTAAATTATTTAAAACATTATCACTGCAAACATCTGAAAATCACAGTGAAGGATATAATTCCACCATCTTTAATATTCCTTCCGATTTTATCGGCAAAACAGGAATTGCAAAAAGCGATCTTCGTCCCGCAGGAAAAATTGAAATTAATGGCGAATGGTACGACGGACAAAGCGACGGAGAATTTATTTCTAAAGGGGAAGTAGTGAAGGTTGTTTCGGTTATGAATAATTATTTGATTGTGCGAAGAGGATGAGAGTGGGCTGTGGGCAGTGGGCAGTGGGTAACATTGGAGAGGAGACTCCGGGTGTAGATTTAGAAATAACGAAAACTGATAAACAATTTTACCTATGTTTATTCTTGAACCTTGCCTCCTGACCTTTGACAACTAAAAACAAAAACGTAAAATGAACATCATAGCTATTATTCCATCCCGATACAACTCCTCTCGCTTTCCGGGTAAACCTTTAGTAGATATTAATGGAAAAAGTATGATACAGCGTGTTTATGAACAGGCACAAAAAGTAAAATCATTTTCTAAAATAATTGTTGCAACAGATGATATAAGAATTGAAGTACATGTTAAAAGTTTTGGGGGAGATGTTATGATGACCTCTTTCGAACATCAATCCGGCACTGACCGTTGCGGAGAAGTTGTGCGAAAATTAACGGAGAATTATGATATTGTGGTAAATATTCAGGGAGATGAACCTTTTATTCAACCGGAACAATTAGAAAAATTAACGGAAATATTTATTGATGAGCATACACAAATTGCAACTTTAGCCATTAAATTAAAAAACAAAGAGGATATATTTAATCCTAATATTGTAAAAGTGGTATTTTCTATTAGTGGTAATGCATTATATTTTTCCAGAAATCCAATTCCTTTTACAAGAAATGTTTCCACTGAAAATTGGATAGATTCAACATCCTATTTTAAACATCTCGGCATTTATGCATACAGAAGTGATATACTCAGAAAAATAAATACAATATCTCCCGGTGAACTCGAAAAAGCTGAATCTCTCGAACAATTGCGTTGGCTCGAAAATGATTTCAAAATCAAAATAGTAGAAACTGATTTTGATACAATTGGGATTGACACACCGGAGGATCTGGAAAGGATAAAGGGTTATTAATAACATCCCTTGATTTTATTATTCGTGGGTCGACAGTCGTGAGTGGCATTTTTCGTGGAAAGGTGCATGCCGTGGCCCCTCAGACCTCATAGGAGGTTTCCTAAACCTGTGAGGTCGAGAGAGAGGCAAAACAGTAATATTCAACTCTTTTAGGTAATCTCCTCAAAAACCCGTATCTTTGCACCTCGTTCTGAAATAGATTATCAAATTTTAAGATATACCGCGGGGTGGAGCAGTTGGTAGCTCGTCGGGCTCATAACCCGAAGGCCGCAGGTTCGAGTCCTGTCCCCGCTACTAATTTTTTTAATTATTGAAGGAAAAACGCTGCATATTGCAGTTTTTATTTCTTGCACAACTCCAGGTTTTCTCGCAGATAAAGCAAAAAAGTGCTGATTTATAAGGCTTTTTGGCTGTAATTGCGGGAAATTGTTTTTTATAAAAGAATCGAATTAAAGTGGGATTTACAGTTGCTATTATTGGTCGTCCGAATGTTGGGAAATCAACCTTATTTAACCGCTTAACAGGGGAGAGGGTTGCTATTGTAGATGATATCAGCGGTGTTACGCGCGACAGACACTATGGTACGGTAGAGTGGAACGGAAAAACGTTTGATCTTATAGATACCGGTGGATTCGTAGCGCGTTCGAGTGATGTTTTTGAAACGGAGATCAGAAGGCAGGTAAAAATTGCCATTGATGAATCCGATTTGCTCATTTTTATGATGGATGTTACCACCGGCATTACCGATTTTGATGATGATGTAATAAAAATGTTGCGAAAATCGAAAAAAAAGGTATTTGTAGCAGTAAATAAGGTGGATAATAATGTTCGTCATTTGGAAGCTACACAGTTTTACGCAGCGGGTTTTGAAGATGTATTTTTTGTTTCTTCCATAACCGGAAGTGGAACCGGCGAAATTTTGGATGCAGTTGCAGCGCAGATTCAGGAACCCGATAGCAGTGATGTTTTAAAAGAAAAAGGTCTTCCGCGTTTTGCTATAGTTGGCCAGCCTAATGCAGGAAAATCAACTTTATTAAATGCTTTAACCGGACAGGAACGCACTCTGGTTACCGATATTGCAGGAACAACAAGAGATTCCATCCACACCAGATATCAATTATTTGATAAAGATTTTATTTTGATAGATACAGCCGGTATAAGAAAAAAAGCCGCAGTAAAGGAAGATCTGGAATTTTATACTGTAATAAGAGCGATTAAAGCGGTGGACGACAGTGATGTTTGTTTACTGGTAATTGATGCAAATTCCGGAATTGAAAGTCAGGATCTCGCAATTCTACAAATGATTGAGAAGAAACACAAAGGTTTAGTGATATTGGTGAATAAATGGGATATGATGGAGAAGGTGACCAATACCATGCGCGATTTGGAGGTTAAAATCAGAGAAAAGATTGCACCTTTCCGCGATGTGCCCATTATTTTTATTTCGGCTTTAGAAAAAACCAGAATATTTCAGGCTATGGAAGAGGCCCTCAAGGTTTTTGAAAACAAACAATTAAAAGTTTCTACCTCCAAATTAAACGAAGTAATGCAGGAAGCACTGGCATCGTATCATCCGCCAGCAGTTCGGGGAAGTCATATCAAAATAAAATATGTAACACAAATGCCGGCATCGGTGCCAACCTTTGTGTTTTTCACCAATTACCCTAACGATATTCGCGAAGCATACCGCAATTACCTGGAAAATAAGCTGCGGGAAGCGTTTCCTTTATCGGGAGTTCCCATAAATATTTTCTTCCGCAAGAAATAGTTGTTTTATTTTTTTATATTTTTGCACTATACTATTTATAACCAAATCGAATCAAAATGAAAAAATTATCTTATTTGACCATCGCCCTGGCACTTACCATATTTGTATCCTGTAAAGGAAAATCTGCAAAAGATGCGGAACAGGAAAGACTGGACAGTTTATCTACTCAGGTAGAAACAGGCGCTTCTGAATCCATTGAAAATGCAGCTAAGGTTGACGAAGTTTTAAACCAATCATCTGATGATGAATTGTTTGGAACTGATGTTGATGACGCTGCTGTGGAAAGTGCAACGAAGAAATAATTAAAAGGATATAATTAAAAAAAAGCCGACATAAATGTTGGCTTTTTTTGTTTTGAAAAATTTAAAAGAAGGAATTTGTTATCGGATGAAAATTAAGCTTAAATATTAGGAAACGCCCACTAAAATCAAATTATGAGTCAAATGAGGTATTGCGGCGTTTTATTTATTGCGGCTACAGTTGCTTCCGGAATAATCAGGCTACTTCGTATTAAAATCAAATTTATAAACAATTCCTCCATTTATTGAAAATGAAGAAGGATCTGAATCGTATATTCTTTCTATGATTCCAATACCAAGCCCAAGTTTTTCCCAGATAAAATAATTATAATGTATTTCTAAATTTATACCCATATCAAAATGTGTCTCGTTATATATAAACCATTCCATCCAACCACCCGAGGTATACTGGCAAAGTTCAAACCCGGTTTCATACCTTCTCCTAAAAGTAGGACCTACACTAAATCCGAAATTGGTTTCCGTACAAAATAAAGTTAGAACATTTATATTCAAATCTATTCCATTTATTTGCCTTGTATATAATTCTCTTTCATCTCCTTCCCATTGAATAATTTCGTGTTCTGAATAAGGCCAATAAGTATGTATAGCATAGTAATTAATATGATATTCAATTTTTGTAAAAAGTTTATGCTGAATTTGGATGTGCAAATTCGGCTGTTCATATTCTACGGTCTTCGATATGAAATGCTTACTTAATCCACCATTTAAAATTAACGATTAACTAAATAAGTGGATATTGAATAACCCAATTGACATAAACAGAACAAAAAGTAATTTTAACATACAATTTATTTAGTCAATAATAAGTTTAAATAATTCTGTTTTATTATTGCATTGAACATTTTATATGATCGCTATTCCACCCCAAACTTCTTCAGCGCAACCAAATACGCATCGTCTATCTGATTTATAAAGGTGTAATATCCGTTATTACCCCATTTTTGTCGCGCAATAAATGCTTTAATACCTATTTCTACTTTTGTTCGTGCAGCTCTAATTTCTGCTTCGGTAACTCCTTTATCGGGGTCATGTGCTAAAGCGTATTTAATGAATTTTGAAAACTGTTCATCACTTATCACATATTTTTCATCAAAATCATTTACATCCGAAAATTTAGAAAATGCATTTGGATTTTCTGAATAGGTAGAATATCCGAATTGCTGAATTACACTTCGGTTGAATAAATAATTTACTGTTTTATTGATGGGCGATGTATCTATCGGAACTGCAATATCCGGATGAATTCCCCAGTCCATATTTTTATCATTTTTTAAACTGTCGGGTAATTCGCCGCCATTCATCATAATACTTACATATTGATCGTAATAAGCATCCACACCATCCGTGTATGGTCGTTGAATACTTTTTCCCGATGGTGTATAATATCGTGCGATTGTTAAACGTATGGCTGAGGAATCGGAGAGATCGTACACCTGTTGTACTAAACCCTTTCCAAAACTTCTTCTGCCTATAATAGTTGCTCTTTTATTATCCTGCAAAGCACCTGCTAAAATTTCACTTGCCGATGCGGAATATTCATTTAGAAGAACAATTAAATTCCCGTTCTCAAATAATCCGTTTTTTCCTGCGCGATATTCATCTCTTCCAACTACTCTTCCTTCGGTGTACACAATTAATGGAGTACCTGCTAAAAATTCATCTGCGAGTTCCACTGCGCCTGTTAAATATCCTCCGGGATTTCCGCGCAAATCAAGCACTAAATTTTTCATCCCCTGATTTACTAATCCCTGCAATGCATCATCAAATTCGAGTGGAGTTTCCTGTGCGAATTTATTTACTTTAATATATCCTGTCTCCTTATCTACCATATAAGATGCATCAATACTGGTGATTGGAATTACATCTCTTTTAATGCTGAAGGCTAATAAATTTTTATCTCCAGTTCGTTTAATTTTTACATCAACAGTTGTTCCTTTTTTTCCGCGCAATTTTGATACTACTCTGTCGCTGGTAATTCCTATTCCTGCTACCATAGAATCACCTATCATAATTATTTTATCACCTGCTTTTATGCCTAATCTTTCGGAAGGACCACCACTCAATGCCGCAACTACCAGAATGGTATCATCCACGATATTGAATTCAATTCCAACTCCGTCAAAATTTCCTTCCAGTCCTTCATTAAAAGCAGAAAGGTCTTCTTTATGAATATAACTGGAATGTGGATCCAGTTTTTTAAATAATTCGTCAATCACTTCCGGATCATTTAGGTAATCTGCAACAAAAGCATCCACAATGGAATCTACGTCAATAGAATCCACATAACGACTGCTTATAAAATTTACAATATCGTCAATTCTGCGGGTTTGGTCACTATTAGAACCATACGATGGTTTATCAGAGGTAAAGGGAGATATTTTTGTTCCTATCATAACACCCAGGGCTAACACTGCGGCAAAGGCCAAAGGCAATAAAAATCTGTTATTGTTCACGTTTTGATTTTAAAATTTCCACAAAATAACTACATACTAAGCAATCCAAGGCAAAATTGCGCAACTCTTTTGGTGCATACCTACTTTTAGGTATAATCAGGAAGCTGTGTCAGAACTCTTTTTCCTGCAAAGTTAGTGTGCTATGTTTGCACAAGTTTAGAATGGTTCTAAATAATTAACAAGATTTAAGAGTATGAACGAGTTCCTCATCACCTTTCGCGAAAGTTTGGAAGCTGCACTTATAGTGGGTATTATTTTTACTGTTTTAGATAAAAATAATCTCCACAAACAAAAACGAACCTTATGGCTGAGTGTTTTTGCCGCAGTTGTTGCCTCTGCCATTATGGGAGTTGCACTTTATGAAATTCTGGAAAAGGCTGGTGAAGGATTACAGGCTTTATTGGAAGGTATTTTCATGTATATAACGGCAGGATTATTATTTTATGTAATATTCTGGATGAGTAAAACGCTTGCAAGCAAATCTGTAATAACAGACCAAACAAATGCAGCAATGCAATCGAAAGGAAGTTGGGGAATATTTTTATTGGTGTTCTTCGCAATTTTAAGAGAGGGATTTGAAACAGCATTATTTCTTGTTGCAAGCACAAGTATTGATGACAGTTTTTCATACAGCGGATTTTTTGGTGGAATTATAGTGGCTGCTTTAATCGGATTTTTGATAATAATTCAAGGCAAAAAAATTCAGCTTCGTCCTTTCTTTAAATACACCTCTCTTTTACTTGTATTTTTTGCTGCTGGAATGATGGCGTACGGCACACATGAAATGCATGAATATTTTGAAGAAAAAGAAAAAAAGAAATCTGCAACAGAAATAATTTCTCCCGAATATCAAATATCAAATCCTGCTCCTGTGGAGGAAGTAAAGGAAGAAGTTGTTTACGATATATTTAAACCTAAAAAATCAGCTGATGAGCCTTCCGGCACCTGGTACCGACAAACGGAAGATAAGGATGAATATATTCATGTATTGAATGACAAAGGAATAATCGGAGTATTCTTCAAAGGATTATTCGGCTACAATAGCAATCCGATTTTAATGGAAGTTATTTTATGGTTTGTTTCTCTGGTGTTTGGGTTATTTATTTGGAGAAAAGCCTATAAGTAATGGAGAATTGAGAATGGAAAGTTGAGAATGATCAGCCAAAAAAAATAATTGGCAATTGATAATTAAACATCCGAAATGTACCAATGTACCAATGTACCAATGTACCAATGAATAAATTTACCAATGAACAGCCGGCATTATTCAATTAACAAATTACCCGAATACCAAATTAACAAATGTCGCCGTCCTCGACCTACCAGGTTTTCACCCCTCGACCTTACAGGTTTTAGAAACCTGTGCAGGTCTGAGGGAAGGGAGGAAATTAATTGAGAATGGAGAGTTGAGTATGTTGATGAATAAATTTTCGGATAAAACGGGATCAAACTCATTACTCATTACTCATTACTCATTACTCATTACTCATTACTCATTACTCATTACTCATTACTCATTACTCATTACAGGTCCTAGCAGGTTTCCTCCATCCATAAAAAATAATCAATACGGCAAAACAATGCAAGGGTAATTGAAAACCATCTCGTTATCGTACAAATCTCCTGTTCACAATATAACTGAACCTTTGGGCTTGCTTTGCTTTTTTCTATCAATGTTTGACTGCCTTATATTGTCCAAAAAAAGCGCTATACTTGTTAAAAATTGAGGGGATGAAACAGCAATTTTTTGAAGGTTTTTTGGGGGGAGATTATGATTTCTTTGGGATGATGATAGTGGGGAGGAGTTGGAGTGGTGGGAGTGAGTATAGGTATGGATTTGGCGGAATGGAGAGGGTTGATGATGTTTATGGCATAAATAATTCAATTGACTTTGGAGCTCGTATTTATGATCCACGTTTGGGTAGGTGGCTTAGTACAGATCCTTTGGTAAGGAAATATCCAAATGTGTCACCATATACCTATGTTTTAGATAACCCAATTTTGTACTTAGATATTGGAGGTAGGGATGTAGGCGTTTCAATAGAAAAGGACCCAAGTGGTGTAGGTGGTAAAATAACTTTAACCTCAACAATTTATGTTACTGGGGTTGATTGCACCGATGCTACAGCAAAATTTAATTCGGCTTTTGCAGATTGGTCTAAAAATGCTCAGAATACGGGTTCCTATACTGATGAAAATGGAGCTGTCTGGGAAATTGAAATTACTATGGATTTCAAAGTCGCATCAGATGAGGATGTAGTTAGAATAAAAAATGCAGCTCAAGGTGCAGCTAGTGAAAATTTAATTGAGATAGATCCTAAAGAGGAGAGATCCCATGTAGAGAGCCTACCGGGCGATGATAAAAATTTCAAATATATTACATTAAATAATGGCTGTAAAGATGCATCCTCAGAATATCAACTAGGAATGCGTTATTCTAAAATGGAGCTTGGTGACGGAGGTGGTGTAGCTATTCATGAGGTTTTACACTTATATGGCTTGAGAGATAGATATACAGATGGATTTTATGAAATTCTTGATGCTAACACTGGTCAATTTTTATTTTCTGAAGTCACATATTCTCATCCTCATATTGGCTATGAGGATAATGTTATGGGTGCACAACAATTTGGCGAAATGAATTTAAATCAAACGCAATTTGACAATTTAGGAAAAGCTGTTTTTAAAGCACAATTGGTAGTTGATTACCAAAATGGAGCTGCAGGTACATCTACCTCCTTTACTTTGAGTAGAGCAATTGGTAACGTGGAGAAAAATGATTCCAAGATAAGGGAATCCTATACAGAGGGGGATAAAACTTATCAAAACTTTAATACTACCGAATAGAAATATGATGTTTGCGAAATACTTATATTTATGCTTGATTCTTCTGATTGTAGAATCCTGTAACTACAGATTTATGGTAGAAAAGGATAAAATAATTTACGACAAAAATGGATTCGTTCTCATGGTAGAAAATTCCTTAATTTTTGTTGAATCTAATGATTCTTCACTTAAATTCGAAAAAATTTTAAAAAATATTAATGAAAATACTTTCCAACTTAACAATCTTGAAGAACAAAAAATTTATGCATTCAAAGGTATTTCTAACTCAATAGTAATAAAAACTTTAGACCCTTTTGACCAGATAACTTTATATACAGATACGATTTATTATGCTTACATGAAGATTATGGGAAAGCCAACAACATCAACATTTGCAAAAATACCATCATCTGATAAATATTTCAGTTTTATTTACAATAAAGCGACATATAATATTTATTTTAATTATTTTAAATATGGCCTCTATTACTTTTATCCAGAAAATAAAATTTTAATGGACAAATTTGTTAAGAAGTTATATGAGTATAATGATATGTTTGAGTAATTTTTTTCGAATCCTTATTCTTATTGAAAAGTGTTATTAGTTTAGCTTTTTGGTAAAATTTTATTTTAATTTATAATATAGATAACCAAACCACAGGAAATTACAGTTATGATGAAATTGGTAATTTAACCAGCGATGTGCAGGGAGCAATTAATAATATTGTTTGGAATGTGTATGGA
>Ga0163148_10001860_pt1 | contig 26679 bp, 26 predicted proteins | sample OliLakLV19MP7P2_FD_148606 | JGI IMG/M metagenome (GOLD analysis project Ga0163148, IMG submission 148606) | Freshwater microbial mat bacterial communities from Lake Vanda, McMurdo Dry Valleys, Antarctica- Oligotrophic Lake LV.19.MP7.P2 | ecosystem: Environmental > Aquatic > Freshwater > Lake >... | reverse complement strand
ATGGCCATAGACAGAACCCTGCTTTCATTTATTAGAACGGCCTTATATTTTGCTATTGCCGGCATGTCGGTTAACAGCCTGTTAAAAGTAAGTTATGGCCTGGCAATAGAAATTGCTTTTTGGATAATAGCCACCCTCATTCTTATTATTGGCTTACGCAATTTTTTCAGGCAAAAGAAGAAACTTAAAAATAACAAGGTACACATTGGCAATTTTAGGTTGGATTGGGAGGCTGATTAAGTGAAAAGTGCCCGATTAGTTGTGCTTGCAAAAACTCTGAACAACAGCTTCCGCTAAAAAATAGATGCTTTTTTGTATGTAACCTTTGTTACCAAAAAGCCTATTGGTAGAATTTACTTTTGCTTCAATAAAAAGCAAAAATGACAACTCATCAAATATTTGTAGAAAACATAAAATGCGGCGGATGTATCAACAGCATTAAAACAGCCTTATTAAAAAACAAGGGCGTAACGGCCGTTGAAATTTATAAAGAAGAGGATAAAGTTTGTGTAACAGGAATTGCAATTGAGCGGGAGCGTTTGGTGCGCCAACTGTCTTCATTGGGTTATCCCGAAAAAGGAACTAACAGCCTGCTGAGCAAGGCAAAATCCTTTGTAAGCTGTGCACTGGGAAACAACAATTATTCTTTTTAAAAAGGCCAAACCATTGTAGCATCAAAGCTGCGTGGTACACAAAGCAGGATTAATTATTTTTATTAAACAACAAATAAACAAGTAAATATTATGGGACTTTTTTCAAACCTTTTTGGTGGTGGAGCCACTGCCGACCTGAAAAGCATTATTGACGACGGTGCATTTTTAGTAGATGTTCGTACACCAGGCGAGTTTGCCGAAAGCCATGTAAAGGGTTCGGTTAATATACCTTTGGATAAAGTAACGATGGAACTGGCAAAGTTCAAAAACAAAAAAAATATTATTGTGTTTTGCCGCAGTGGCAACAGAAGCGGACAAGCTAAAACTATTTTAGAGCAGCAAGGCATTACCAATGTAACCAATGGCGGCACCTGGGAAGCGGTAAATCAATTTGTAAAATAACAAACAACATAATGATATGGAAAGCCTAAAAATTTTGATACCCACCGACTTTTCCGTTCAGGCAGAGTATAGTTACCTGATGGTAAAAAAGCTGGAAGAAAAGATGCCGGTGGACATTCATTTTCTGCATGTACTCACTGTGCCCGATACCGTAACGATGGATGGTAAAGGCACTATTCAAACTTGCGGCGAAATTGATGTTAAATATGTTCAAAAGCAAAAAGAGATAGCAGAAAGAAATTTGGCTAATCTCCAGACACAATACGGAAATAATACCAGCACACACCTGGTGCTGGGAAAAATAACCGATGCTATTTTAAATTTTGCTGAAACCAATCAGTATGATTTAATAGTGATGGGTACTAAAGGTGCCTGGGGAATAAAAGAAAAACTCTCCGGCAGCGAAACACAAATGATTGCCCGCAGGTCTAAAGTGCCGCTGTTATCCTTAATGTGCGACCGCTCCGAATTACAAATTCAGCACCTGTTAATGGTGCATAATTTCAGTAACCCTGCCAGGGAAAATTTGAGCCTGATGCAAAAACTTATTAAAGCATTCAATCCCAAATTGCATTTGCTGCAAATTACATCCGGCGATATAGTGCCCCATAAACCCACCGTGGAAGCGGATATGAAAAAATTTGCGGAGCTAAACAATATTACCAACTACGAATGCCACTTAATAAATGATAAACACATTGAGGATGGTGTAATTCATTTCAACCAAATGATTAATATGGATATTGTTTGCATTGGCACACATGGTAAGGGTGGCATCTTTCACAATAGTGCCACAGAAAAATTAATCAATCATTTATTTAAACCCATTATTTCATTTCACTTAAATAACTAATCATAAAAAAATGAGAGAATTTATAACACAAACCTGGAGCTGGTGGTTTTCCGGTACAATGATAGCGGGCATCATGTTTTTCCTTTTATACTTTGGACAATCTTTTGGTTTCTCTGCCAATTTAAGAACCATTTGTGGCGCTGTAGGGTTAGGTAAAAAAGCAAAATTTTTTGATTTTAACTGGAAGGCACAAACATGGAATTTAGTTTTTTTGATGGGTGCAATTATTGGAGGATTTATCGCTTATCAATTTCTTTCACCTGCAAATCCGGCAGTTCAAATTTCGCAGGCTACCATCAATGATTTAAGCAAGCTGGGTATTGCTGCACCCACGTCTTTGCAACCGGTAGAATTATTTAGCTGGGATGCTGTGTTATCTGTAAAAGGATTTCTGGTATTGGCCATTGGTGGACTTTTAGTGGGCTTTGGAAGCCGCTACGCAGGGGGCTGTACTTCCGGCCATGCCATCAGTGGTTTAGCCGATTTACAATTGCCATCATTGATAGCTGTAATTGGTTTTTTCGCCGGTGGTTTAATCATGACATTTTTAATATTCCCTTTAATTTTTTAAAAGATGAAATTTATAAAATTCCTTTTACTAGGTATTGTTTTTGGCATTGTAATGGCCAAGTCAGAAGCCATATCCTGGTTCAGGATACAAGAGATGTTTCGATTCCAGGCATTTCACATGTACGGCATTATTGGTACGGCCGTTACCCTCGGTGTTATTGGTGTTGCCCTCATCAAGAAATTTAAAATAAGGGACTTTCATGGCAACCCGATTTTATTTCTTCCCAAAGAAAAATCAATTGTACGTTACCTCGCAGGAGGCACCATCTTTGGTCTTGGCTGGGCACTGAGCGGCGCCTGTCCCGGCCCAATGGTAGTAAACATTGGGTATGGTTTTTTTGCAATGGCTATCGTATTTCTCTTTGCAATTGTTGGAACATTTTTATACGGATATTTTAAAGAAAAACTACCACATTAATTTTTATAAATCAACGATTCGTTATGCCAATAGAATTAGAAGACGACAAAGTACACCAGGGGCTTCTGTCTGTCATTAACAAGCTGATACTTGTTATTGGAGTGTTGGTAATTGCATTGATTGCTATACCGTTTATTGTTGAATACAGCAATCAGCCGGATAAGCCTAAAGAAAATACATTGGTTACATCTGCAACAAGCGAAGCACCCAAAAAAGATGCAACCCTTTATTGGACCGCACCTGACGTAAGCAGCATTACCGATACTGAGCAAAAAGAACAGGTGGAATACGGCAAAGACCTGATTGCTCATACTGCAAAATACCTCGGGCCGAATGGCTCAGTTTTAAAAATAAGCAATGGATTAAATTGCCAAAACTGCCACTTGCAGGCAGGCACTTCGGTGTTTGGAAATAACTACGGTTCTGTTGCTTCGCTGTTTCCTAAATTCAGGGCAAGAAGTGGGGCTGTTGAAAATATTAATAAAAGAGTAAATGATTGTTTTGAAAGGAGTTTGAATGGTAAAGCAATTGATACTGCCGGCAAAGAAATGCGGTCCATTGTTGCTTACATCAATTTCCTGGGCACCAATGTAGAGAAAGGAAAAAAAGCAGCAGGCTCCGGCTTTAAAGACCTGGCTTTTTTAGACCGTGCCGTTGACCCCGGGAAAGGACAAGTAGTTTATACTGCTAAATGCCAAAGCTGCCACCAGGCTAATGGCGAAGGTGTTTTTAATGCTGATAAATCAGAATATAGCTTTCCTGCATTATGGGGGCAGCACAGTTACAATGATGGTGCAGGCTTATATCGCATCAGCAATTTTGCAAAGTATGTAAAGTACAATATGCCACAAGGTGTAACGCATGAAAACCCGCAATTAACAGATGAAGAAGCATGGGATGTTGCCGCTTTCATCAACTCACAACCAAGGCCGCATGTTAATGAGCCTAAAGACTGGCCCGATAAAGTTAAGAAACCGGTTGACCATCCATTTGGCCCTTATGCCGATGCTTTTACAGAAAAGCAACATAAGTATGGGCCCTATAAACCAATAGCGGACGAACAGAAGAAAAGAGAGCAGGCAGAAAAAGAAGCAAAAGGAAAAGCAATCGTAAAAACGTAGCAGCATGTTGATGAATGCGTTTGTTCAATAAGAACAAATTGTTGACGAGTGATTCTAATTATTTCTCTTACTAAAGGAAATAATTAGAACAAATTAAAGATTGCCAATGAAGTTTAATAATAATTCAAATTCCGGGTTAACAATAATATTTATTCTAAACAATCTTCATAACCACTTTAGGGGATGGGGGTAAACGAACGCTTGCAACATGGAAAATAACAGACGAAATTTTTTAAAGCAATTAAGTAAAATGAGTGCCGGTGCTGCATTAATTACCGCCACTCCTTTGCTGGCCGCTGCCGAAGAAATAACAGGTAATGATTCTATTGTGATGGATGATAAACCATTCACCATTGCTGTTTTGCAAACGACCGATGTGCATTGCCAGGTGCACCCGCATGATGAACTTTTTTGGGAAAATAACAAGTCTGTATTTCGCCAAACAGGCGGCTATGCACACCTGGCTACTTACTTTAAAAAAGAAAGAAAGAAAAATCCGGATACTTTTTTAATTGATACCGGCGATATGTTCCAGGGCAGTGAATTGAGTGTAAAAACAACGGGCAAGGCAATGGTGCCCATTTTAAATGAACTGGGCTACAACCTTTACCTGCCGGGCAACTGGGAAGTAGTGTATTATAAAAAAGCCATGCAAACTTTATTGGGTGCGTTAAATGCCCCAAAGGTTTGTGCCAATATGTACCACGATTTGGGTGATGGCAAAAAAGGCGAACTCATTTTTCAACCCTATCATATCTGGAATGTGAAAGGAGTTAAAATTGGTTTCATCGGCTATACCGACCCGTTGGTTCCTCTTCGCCAATCACCATTGTACAGCAAAGGCATTATTTATACAAAGCCAGAAGAAAACCTGGCGCATTATGTTGACGTACTTCGCAACCAGGAGCAATGTGCCTATGTAATGATTGTTGCACACCTCGGATTATCACAACAAATACATTTGGCTAATCTGCCCGAATGTGAAGGAGTAGATTATATATTGGGTGGCGATACCCATGAAAGAGTGAGAAAGCCCATTGTTTGTAAATATGCTAAAGTGGTGGAGCCGGGTGCTTTTGGTTCATTTGTTGGCAAATTAAATCTTACCATACAAAATGGTAAAGTAATAAATGATGAGTATGAACTGGTGGAAATTACTGCTTCCAATTACAAAGCAGACAGGGCAATTACCGCATTAATAAAAAATGAAGAAACAACATTTGCTGATTCTATTTATAATGTAGCAGGCTATAGCACCATCCCACTCTATCGGTATTTTGTGGTGGAGAATCCCATTGATACGATGGTGCTAAATGCCCTGCACTGGCAACTAAAAGATATTGATGTAGTGCTGAGTAATGGTTTTCGTTTTTGCCCGCCCCGTACCACACCCGACCATACCGGCAACATTCCCATCACCGAAGGATTTTTGTATGATATGCTGCCGGTAGACAGTACCGTAAGAACCGGTAAGGTAACAGGCAAACAATTAAAAGAATGGCTGGAAAAAGAATTGAATAATGTATTTGCAGCCAATGCAGTTGAACGTTTTGGTGGCTGGGTAATTAAGTTTAAAGGCATGGAAATAAGCTTTAATGCTTTTGGTGAAAAAGGAAAACGGGTACAGGAAGTAACCATTGGTGGAGCAGCCTTAAACATGAATAAAGTATACAGCATTTGTGCCTGCGAACGAGAGGGCGACCCTGCCGATATGCTTTGCCGAATAAAAGGGGTGGCAGATGCAAAGAACACACAATACACTTTACATTCTGTACTCAAAGCGTACCTCGCCGCCAACTCACCGGTAACGCCCACACCGCCCATGGCTGCAAAAATTTTAGATGCACCGCAAACATTGCTTACACAGGTAACCGGCGTAGATTATCAATTTAAATAAATAAAATTAAAAATGAAAAAGACAATATTTTTTTTAGCACTACTTGCTTTTAACACAACTGCTTTATTTGCACAAAATAATAAAAATGGAAAAAGTAAAATAGCTACTGTGCTGCAACATAAAGTAGTGTTGCACCTTACCAGCAACGACACCCTGGCCTGGAAAGGTTTGATGAATAATATAAAAAATCTGCAGGCAGGTTGGGGCGATAGCGTACAAATAGAAGTAGTAACAAATGGGATGGGCATACAACTATTGATGAAAGAAAAAACTACCCAACAACAAAAAATTACAGCGTTTAAAAACAAAGGCGTAGTTTTTTATGCTTGTGAAAATACCATGAGGGAAAAGAATGTTGCCAAAGATGCAATGATAGCTGAAGCCGAATTTGTACCAATGGGCATTGGAGAAATAATTAAAAAAGAAGAGCAGGGCTGGAGTTATATCAAAGCAGGGTTTTAAAGAAAAGAGATAGTAAAATACAGATGAAAAAAATTATTGGTAATGGGTTAGTGATTTTAGTTTTATTGGTAGCTGTATCCGTAAAAGCACAACACCATGAGCTTACGGAAAAAGGGGTGATGTACAAAGGCGAACAAAATACTACTGTAGATACCACCTCTCTTTTACATGCTTTTAAAACAGGCAGTTTTCATGGCCATTTCAGGTATTTTTTTATGAATACGCAAAACCAGCAGGGGCTTACAGATTATTATGCCAATGCTGCCGGTGGCGGTATCAGGTACGAAACAGCAAAATTTCATGGCTTTCAGTTGGCCGTAAGTGGTTTTTATATTTTCAATATCGGCTCATCCAATTTCACAAAACCAGATTCAATCACCGGGCAATATAGCCGATACGAAACTGCGCTGTTTGATGTAACTGACCCCAGCAATAAAAAAGATTTAGACAGGCTGGAAGAGTTTTACCTGAAGTATAATCTAAAAAATTCCAATGTAGTTTTTGGGCGACAGTTAATTAATACCCCGTTTATTAATTTGCAGGATGGCCGAATGCGGCCTACAGGTGTAGAAGGAGTTTGGGTAGAAATGAATGAAATAAAAAATACAAAAGTAGAAGGTGGATGGTTGTATTCCATTTCTCCAAGAGGTACTGTAAAATGGTATGATGTGGGTGAATCAATTGGCGTGTACCCCGGTGGAGTAAATATTGATGGAACAAAATCTGGTTACAGTAATAACATAAAAAGTAAAGGCGTGGCTGTGTTAGGCATAACAACTAATATCAGTAAAAAAATAAAATTACAGGGCTGGAATATGTTTACCGAAAATGTTTTTAATACGGCCATGCTGCAGGCGGATGTAAATTTTACTCCAAATGATGGTGCTAACTTTTTTGCTGCAGCACAGTTTATTCGGCAGGATGCAGTAAATGATGGCGGCAATGCAAACCCATCAAAAACATATTTTACAAAAGGGCAAAAATCAATCACATTTGGTGGCAAGTTTGGTTGGAAAAATAAACTATGGGAAACAAGCATCAACTATAACAGGATTACTGCCGATGGACGTTACCTGGTTCCCCGTGAGTGGGGCCGGGAGCCATTCTTTACCTTTATGCCCCGTGAACGCAATGATGGCGTTGGAGATGTAGATGCTATCATGGCAAAAGTTAATTTCAATATTCCCAAAGCAAGACTTAAAACATCATTGGCAGCCGGCTATTACAAGCTGCCCGATGTAAAAGATTACCGGTTAAACAAGTATGGCTTACCGTCCTACACCCAGGTAAATGCAGACGTTCGCTACAGTTTTGCAGGGTTGATGAAAGGATTGGAAGCGCAACTTTTAGTTGTGGGTAAAATCAATGAAGGAGAAACTTATAATAGCAAAAAATTTGAGTTTAACAAAGTGAATATAATGTTGTACAATTTTGTTTTAAACTATCATTTTTAAAAAGTATGACAAATTTAGATAACCTTGCCAAAGTATTTGAACCCAAATTGTTGCAGGAAATACAACAGTTTGGTATCTGGCAAAACTTTAAAGAAGGGGATATAATTATTGATTACGGCAAGTACATTCGCATGATGCCGATTGTGCTAAAAGGAACCATTAAAGTGTATCGGTTAGATGAATTGGGAAACGAAATTCTGTTATATTATTTATCCAGCAGCGAAAGTTGCTCGATGGCATATAGCTGTTGTGTAGAAGCAAAAAAAAGTGAAATAAAAGCAATAGCCGAAGATGAGGTAGAACTGATAGCCATACCGCATGTAAAATTAGATGAATGGCTCTGTGTGTATCCCAGTTGGAAAAACTACATCATGCGTAGTTTTAATGAACGTTTTATAGAATTATTAAAATCAATTGAAAGCATTGCCTTCCATAAATTAGATGAACGCTTAATCTCTTACTTAAAAGAGAAACAACGACTAAGCGGCTCCAGTGTTATTAAAGCCTCCCACTACCTCATTGCCGATGAACTGTCAACCTCAAGAGTTGTAATATCCCGATTGCTTAAGCAGTTGGAAAATGACAAAAAAATTATTTTGTACAGGAATGAGATAAAACTGATGAGTACTTTTGGATAGATAGTTTTGTTAATTGTGTAATGCCATTTTTCATCACAGCAATTTATGTTTCGCTTTTGCATTCACCTTTTCAAGATTCAATAAAGGTGCAAACTTTAATGAAATAAGCAATTACAAACACAAAGCAACCTTTTACCGGTATACATTGAAAGCCCTTTTAGTATTGGGCTTTATGTGAACAAGAGAATTTTGGGAGCCGGATTGTACCAGTTATTTGCCAATACAAAACTTACTAAACACGTAATCCAACACCGTTTCATTTGTGATGGTTCCCGTAAGTTCGCCTATTTGCTGAAGGCATAGTTTTATGTCGGGTGCTATTAAATCGGTGCTGAGGTTTTGATGCATGCCTGCCTGGATACTTTGCAGGTATTGTTCTATTTTTTGTAAATGTTGTAAATGCCTGCTGTTGGTAACAAGGGTATTTTCTGTATTGATTTCCTGCTGTACTACTTTACTGTATAGGGCATTTGTGAGTGCTTCAATACCGCTTTTTTGTTTGGCAGAAATGTAGAAATATTCCGGGTTTTTTATGTCGATGATTTGGTCATCAATTTTATTAATTACTGTTAGGTGATTTTTGTGCGATAGTGATTCTTTTATTTCATTGTTTTCAATGGCTTCATCTTTATCTACCAGCCATATCACTATATCGGCCTGTTCAATTTTTTCTTTAGATTTTCTGATGCCGATTTGTTCTATCTCATCATTGGTATGGTTACGGATACCAGCCGTATCAATAAAATGAAACAGGATGCCTTTGATGTTGATCGTTTCTTCAACTGTATCTCTTGTAGTGCCCGCAATAGCGCTTACAATGGCCCTTTCATCATTCAGCAATGTATTCAGCAGTGTACTTTTGCCAGCGTTGGGTTTGCCAACAATAGCTACTTTAACGCCATTAACTACCACATTGCCTAATTGAAAAGAGGCTATCAAATTTTTTACTTTTGCGGTTGCTTCTTCCAGCAGTTCATTGAATTTTTTTCTATCAGCAAATTGCACATCTTCTTCAGCAAAATCCAGCTCCAGTTCCATCAATGCACTAAACTCAATCAGCTTTTCCCGGATGCTGGTTAAGTCCTTTTTAAAACCACCTTTTAAATTATGCAATGCTGCCTGCTGTTGTGCAGTGGTATTGCTGGCAATTAAATCAGCCACAGATTCAGCTTGGGTTAAATCCATTTTGCCATGCAGAAAAGCACGTTGGGTAAACTCACCTGCTTTGGCTAATCTTGCGCCATTGCTAATGCAGGCTTGCAGTATTGTTTGTGCAATAGCCTGGCTTCCGTGGCAACTGATTTCCACCACATCTTCGCCGGTATAGCTTTTAGGGTTTTTAAACAAAGAAACCACCACTTCATCCAATGGGTTATTATCAAAGCTAAGCATACCAACATGTAGTGTATGGGAAGGTTGTTTGGTAAGATCTTTTGATAAAAATAGATGGTTAATAATTTGAATGGCATCAGTGCCACTTAGCCGGATAACAGCAATGGCACCAATGCCCTGTGCGGTTGCCAATGCAACAATAGTATCATCCCAGCCTGTTAATTTTGAAAACATTGCGCAAAGATACAGGGTGTAACAAATGATTTGATTTCAATTGGTTGCAAGATTTACTTTCGCTAATGGCCTTTATGCAGTTAACAGGTGGTTTACCAACTAGGTTATTACTGCTGATATGGATGCTTTTTAAATAATTTTTGTATCGTTTTTTAAAAGTCAATTTGTGAATATATCAGAAATTAACTTTAGGTTTGTTACAAGTCTGATGCATGCTTTTTTTAAAAAGCTGTTGTGTACTTTTAAAATTCTTTATAAACAATCAATATTTCTCTAAATGTCGTTACAATTAACCCGTCCGGTAGCCTTTATCGATCTTGAAACAACAGGTGTAAATCTTTCAACCGACAGAATTGTTGAAGTGGCCATGGTGAAAATTTTACCGGATGGAACCCGTCAGGTAAAACGCAAGCTGATTAATCCGCAAATGCCCATTCCAAAGCAAACTACCGATATACATGGTATTACTAATGAAATGGTAAAAGATGCACCCACTTTTAAGCAGGCAGGAAACGAATTAAAGCAATTTATTGAGAATTGTGATATGGGCGGCTACAATAGCAACCGCTTTGATATTCCAATGTTGATGGAAGAATTTTTAAGAGCAGGTATGGAGGTGGATTTAAGCAAACGCCGCATGATTGATGTGCAGCATATTTTTTATACGATGGAGCCACGAACGTTAACGGCTGCTTATAAATTCTATTGCCAGAAAGAGCTGATAGATGCACATAGTGCTGAGGCGGATGTAAATGCAACCATCGATGTGTTATTATCTCAGTTAGAGCGTTATCCGCACCTGGGTAATACCGTTGATACAATTTTAAATTCGATAGGAGAGGAGAAGATTGTGGACTATGCCCGCCGCTTTCTATTTGATGATAAGGGTGTGGAAGTGTTCAACTTTGGAAAGCATAAAGGAAGGCCGGTAACCGATGTATTAAAAGCTGAACCCCAATATTATGATTGGATGATGAGGGGAGATTTTCCTTTGCACACCAAGCAAAAGCTCACCGAAATATTAAACAGAACCTTGTTAAAGAATATTTAAATCAATAATGTTGGAAATATGTTGATTTTTAATCAATATGCAACTTGTAATTTCGTGTCAAATTATTTTTGAACAGCCTTGGAGAAATTAGTCATCATACCAACGTTTAACGAAAAAGAGAACATCGGGAAAATTATCGATGCGGTTTTTCTTTTGCAACAACAATATCACATTTTAGTGATTGATGACGGATCGCCCGATGGTACTGCTGCCATAGTAAAATCATTATTTACAAAATACCCCGGACAGTTATTTATTGAGGAACGTACCGGTAAACTCGGGCTTGGTACCGCTTACATTCATGGTTTTCGCTGGGCACTACAAAATGGATATCAATTTATTTTTGAAATGGATGCCGACTTTTCTCACAACCCTGCCGATTTGGAAAGGTTGTATGAAGTTTGTAAAAAAGGTGCCGGTATTGCCGTAGGTTCAAGATATGTAAAAGGTGGAGCCGTTGTAAACTGGCCAGCTGATAGAATTTTGTTATCTAAAGGAGCTTCTTTGTATACCAGGTTAATTACCTGGATGCCGATTATGGATCCCACTGCAGGTTTTGTTTGCTACCGGAGGGAAGTATTGGAAGCGATTAATCTTTCTGCCATACATTTTTTAGGATATGCTTTTCAGATTGAAATGAAGTTTGCTGCATGGAAACTCAATTTCCTAATTGCTGAAGTACCTATTACTTTCCAGGATCGCAAACTGGGTGAAAGTAAAATGAACAAAGGCATCATAAAAGAAGGGGTAATAGGTGTATTAAAATTACGCTGGATGAGCATGTTTAAAAATTACCGGAGTAATGTAAAAAATACTTTTCAGGATCAACCAGCTTCTTATCAGCAAAAGGAAATAATAATGGAACAAAAATAACGGCTGGTTTTTGAGGCCATCCTTTTAGCCATCGTTCCATTAATTTGTCTTCAACTATTTTATTTAAATGCGGGGTGAAACTGGTGCAAGGTTTCCCGTAGAAAATGCCTGTCTAAATGCGTGTAAATTTCCGTGGTGGTGATGCTTTCATGACCCAGCATTTCCTGCACAGCACGTAAGTCTGCGCCTCCCTCAACCAGGTGTGTGGCAAATGAATGACGGAAAGTATGGGGCGAAATAGTTTTATTAATGCCTGCTTTTTTTGCCAGATCTTTTATAATCAAAAATATCATTACCCTGCTCAATTGGCCGCCTCTTCGGTTTATAAATAATATATCTTCCTTCCCCTTTTTAATGGCTACATGTACCCTTATGGTTTCTATGTATATGTTAATGTATTTGATTGCATCGCTGCCAATGGGAACCAGTCTTTCTTTGTCGCCCTTGCCAATTACTTTAATAAAACCCACATCCAGGTAAAGACAACTCAGCCGTAAGTTTACCAGTTCTGTTACACGTAACCCGCAACTGTACAGCGTTTCCAGTATGGCTTTGTTGCGGCCGCCTTCGGGTTTGCTCAAATCTATTTGCTGAATAATTTTTTCAATTTCGTTAAAGCTAAGGATATCCGGCAAGGCTCTTTTTAGTTTAGGTGCTTCCAATAATGCAGCCGGATCGATTGTAATTATTTGTTCCAGCAAGCAGTATTTAAAAAAACTTCTTAACCCCGAAATGATCCTTGCCTGTGAGCCGGCAACCATGCCTAGTTTGCCAATCCATTCTATAAATCGTTCCAGGTGTTGCAGTGTAATTTCATGCGGCCCAATTTTACTGCCTGATATTTCCAGAAAGGAAGTTAGTTTTTCTATATCATGCAGGTAAGCCTCCACCGAGTTTGCGCTCAATGATTTTTCCAGTTGAAGATAAGCTTTGAATCCTTTTTTATATGCCAGCCACATGGGTGCAAATTACGAACGGGGAGGGATGATTTATGATTTTTGATTTGTGATTTGTGATTTTTGATTTGTGATTTTTGATTTTTGTTGTGTGACTTTTCAATTATTGCTATAAAGTATTGCTGCTCTTAATTTCAAAAAACTATCAACTCTTTCACCTTCATCAACTCTTTCAACTTCATCAACTCCTTCAACTTCATCACCTTCATCAACTCCTTCAACTTCATCAACCCTGTCAACTTCATCAACTCTTTCACCTTCATCACCCCCATCACCCCTCTCAACTTTATCAACCAACTCCCCACCCCCAATCAGCATATTTCCCTATATTCGTATTCCATATGTTTAAATCATTATGATAGTTAACATTCGTTCCTTCAGGCAAAAAGTAAAACACAATAAAAGGTCTTTCAAATCTTTTTTAACCAGGTTGGAAAAGAAAGCTCCCAAAGGTTTACATGCTATGTTAGTGGCGGTAGATAAGGAAGTATGGGCAACAACAGATTGTCTTACCTGTGGCAATTGTTGTAAAAAAATGACGCCAACTTTTACACCTGCGGATTTAAAACGAATATCGGCGCACTTTGATCTTACTGTACCTGCATTTAAAGAAAAATGGCTCACCTACGATAAAAAGGCCGGTGATTGGCAAAATAAAAAACAACCCTGCCAGTTTTTAAACAAGGCGGATAATAAATGCTCGATCTATGCCATACGGCCTTCAGATTGTGCAGGTTTTCCTCATCTTACCAAAAAGAAACCGCTTGACTATTTGCATGTGCACAAGCAAAATATTGAGTACTGTCCGGCTACCTATAAAATGGTAGAAAAAATGAAACTGCTAATGGGGTAGGGCAATGTCACTTAGTTAAGGTGAGGTGTTAAAATATCGAATATCGAACAGGGAATAATGAATGTAGAAGTGGCTGGATTACTTCATCATTCCATATTCCATATTCATTATTTTTTTCTTAATTGAATGATATTAGACGTAGGTTTTAAAATTAGGTTGCTGTTTATTGAATTATCTAAACCACTAACCCCTAAACAAAAACATCAACCATATCACCCTGATTGATCTCCTAAACCAGTTCCATTTACACATAAACATCTTCAATTAAAAAATACTCAGGGATTTTATTGTTCAGGATAGTAATGGCTAAAATATCAAATTGTATCCTTTGCCATTGTGGGTTTTGGTAAAGGTATTCTTCTGCGGCATTTATCAAATTCATGATTTTTTTCTTACCCACTTTCTCTTCCGGCAATCCAAATTTTTTACTTCTCCTGGTTTTTATTTCTACAAAATGCAGCACATTGTCTTTGGCTGCAACTACATCTACCTCCCACCTGGAGTGCCTCCAGTTAACTTCCAGCACCAGGTAGCCTTTTTCCACAAGGTAGGTAGCACCCAGTTGTTCGCCCAGTTGTCCGGTTTTTATATGCTTGGCCATAAAATATGCATTGTTGAAGGCATAATAAATTTGAGTATAAAACCTATATCAAAACATTGATTCACCGTTTTATTGCGTGCAATTCAAATTTGATAGCTACCAGCTATCGCAGCATCTGCCCGTTATTTAGTTTTGCCGTTAAGGCGTTCAGACGTTTTTATTTCTTTGCCAACTAAACGTCTGAACGCCTTAACGGCGATTTACTCATTCTTTAGTTCTTAAATAAATAGCAACAATTTAAAATGCACCCGTTTTATTACTTACTTTTGTTGCATAACTTTTACACAAATGAAGATAGATAAATCAATCATAGTAAGTTTTGTTTTGCTGGTAGTAATTGCATCTTTGTACCGAATAATGCCAGGAAGGCCTGATGGTTTTGCTCCGCAGATAGCTATGGCATTGTTTAGTGGCAGCATTGTGAAAAACAAAAAGTATTCTTTTTTGCTGCCTTTGTTCTCTATGTTGTTGTCGGATGTATTGTACGAAGTGTTGTTTCAACTAAAAATATCCTCAATTGCAGGGTTTTATGGCGGACAATGGATAAACTACCTTTTGTTTGTTGTAATTACATTCATTGGTTTTGCTATTAACCAAAAAAAATGGATCAGCATATTAGGTGGTTCATTGGCAGGCGTATTATTTTACTTTATAGCTTCCAACGTTGCTGTTTGGATGGGTGGTGGTTTAGCACTCAATAACCTGCCTTATCCAAAAACTTTTGATGGGTTGATTACCTGCCTTGCTGCCGGTGTTCCATTTATGAAAAACAGTTTATTTGCTACTTTGTTTTTTAGTTCAGTGTTGTTTGGCAGTTATTATTTGTTAAACAGAAAGGCTATTGCAAGCGAAGCTGCTCCTATATAAACTTCTTATCTTTTATATTGATGCCACTCCAAATGGGGTGGCATTTTTTTTACAGACTATCCATATACCCTTCATCTGTTAACAAATTTCTACCATCTGCTGCAGTAGTGGCAAGCAGGTCGCATTGGTTATTGTAAGGGTTATCTGCATGACCTTTAACCCATATAAATTTGATGGAAAAGTTTTTTGCTAAAGCATGATAGCGTTTCCATAAGTCAGCATTTTTTTTACCACCTTTAAAGTCTGTTTTAATCCAGGTTTTAAGCCAGCCTTTTTCAACAGCGTTTACAATATACTGACTGTCGGAGTATACTACAACCGGTACTTCCAATTTTTTAATGGCTTCCAGCCCTGCAATTACTCCCATTAACTCCATCCTGTTGTTGGTGGTATGTTTGTAGCCCTGCGATAGTTCTTTGCGGTGGTTACCCCACAATAATATTGCACCATATCCTCCATTGCCGGGATTACCCCTGGAGGAGCCATCCGTGTATAATTTAATGTGTTCCATATCTTAATATTTCACCCTTATAATCTCTTTGCAAAACGGGTTAATGTAGAGGTCGTCGATGCCAATGTATTCAAATGTTTTAAAGAAGCGTTTGGTTTGATAGCCCATTATTTTGGGCGTAAAATTATGAAGGAAAGAAGTAGGTATTTTCACTCTTCCCTTTGTTGCCTGTTGAAGCCCTTTCGAGATCATTTCAGAACAATACAGACTATCATCCGTGTTTAAATTAAACGAAATATCAAATGGTTTGTTGGATTGATAATTTTGTTGCATCACCAAATGTAGCCGCTCAGTTTCTGCAGTTGAAAGCTGGTATTGAAATATGCCAAACCCGGTTTTTTTTATCGGGTTTACAAAGCTGTCAAAGGGTTCTTTTCTGCAGGCTCCATCAGGGTTTTCTACACCTGCCATGCAGTGGTATATCATAAAACCACTGTCTTCTTTAAAGGCAATTCCGCTGTGAGAATAGGTGCGGCCCTTTTGTGAGAAATTCTGTAGTGCAAGGCTTTCAAAATCATCATCACTTCTGGTAACAAGGTCGCCATCTTTTAATAATAAGCTGGCCTGTTTAATATTCACCAACGATTGAATGTTTGCCTTTATACCGCTACTGTCATTTATTGTAAGGTTAACCGTTTGTTTGTTATTTTCAGTACACGCCTGCAGGCATGCTGCAATTAATAAGAGATAAAGCAATCCTGTTCTTCCACAGATACTACAAAGGCCAGGTAGATTTTTTAAATAGTATTTTACGAGCTGCTTAGCCAACAGTAATGTATATTGATGTATAAAATGACAGACGCCTGTTGGCGTCATTTAATAGTTTAATGACGCTCTGCAATTTGGTGCAACTTCACTAAAAGACCACTGTAGAGCCGTAGGCTCGTTTCTGTTTTGTAACAAAGGATTTTAATCCGTTGTACCTTAAGACACCTTCGATCAGAGAGCCGTAGGCCCGGCATATCTTCTTGCGTATTTAAGCACAACTAGTTGGTTTAATTATTATTCGGTTCTTTTTATGTGTATCGAAACTACGGTTCTCATTATGATATCTTTCACTTCATCAATGGGTTGAAACCTCCCGAAAGCTTTCGGGATTACAAAATTGTTCAATGCTACGCCTTTTTATACCTAATTACGGATAGCCTGTAATAGTTTAGTAATTAAATCTTGTTAAAGCCATTCTCTCATACATATTCAGCGGGTTTTGTTATTTAGATCAACACCTAAATAACAAACCATTAATAACAATATTAAGAAGGAGATAAACCAGGCCTCCTTTTCAGGCAACTTCCGGTAAAAAGGTTCCTATCAGTTTGAAGAAAAAATAAAATTATCTATACCAATTCCCAAACCATTGTTGCCTTGCGGACCGCCATCCGGAACATAATATCTAAATCCAATCCTGGTTTTTTTTGCTATCGGTACATCAGATACTCGTATCTGATATTTTGTCCATTTGCCTGGGTATGATCCTGCTCCGCTTAATAAAAATTTAGAGTTGATATCAAGCAACACTTTTGTAAATCCACCCACACTGTTGCTGTCTCTTCCTACATCTGCTGTGTTGTTAACTTCATTCATCCTAACTTCCAGCCGGTCAGCGGCAATTGCAGGATTGCCGTAGGTACGGGTATAAAAATTTACCACATCGCCATTTTTTACCGTTAGCACCGGGGAAATAAGCCAGTTGCTGCAATTGGCCACGCCAAAGCCACAGTCGGATGTGGTCATGATAAAATCCGTACCCGAAGCAGCTGGGCTATTACCACTAAAGCCACCACCATAAGCGTAATTGCTGGGATATCCCAGGCCCAATTTATCCAATGCCAGCCCATGGTATAGGGATACGTAAAAGTACCCCTGCACCCAGCCCATGGTACCAATTGGCCTGGTATTGTTGGCTATTACCCAGCCTTTGGCAATGGCATTGCTAACCGTATCAAACTCTTCCGAAAATGAATAGTCTACGGCAACAGGTGCTTTACTTTCTTTAGCGCAGGAAATTGCAATGGTTACAAACAGGGCAATAAAAAGTATTGATATAGTGAATGTATTTTTCATTTATGTTCTTTTAAAAAATCAATGTTCGCTTTTATAAGTAACCTCATCAATGCCGATTACAGATTTATGTATCTGGGTATAAATGGTATCAAAATCATTGGGGTCAATGGTAGACTGTCTTACGGGTAACTGGTCTTCCAGAAAATGCCTGAATGCAAATCTTCCCTTAACCGGTTTTTGAAGCCCTGTAACCTCACCTTCAAACCTTGTCCACTCGGTAGGAAAAGCCATGGATGGATTGGTTTCTACCCTTGCATATGTAGAGTCAATATCTAATAATTTAATGTTGAAATCGCCATTGCCAAATGATCCGCTGCCCACATTTAATGTGTTGGTGGGATTTAACCATAACTGCAAACGGCAAAGACCTTTGCTATAGGTGTAGAAGATAATTTTATCGCCATTTTGCAGTAGCGTTTCCGGCGATATTAACCAGTTGCTGATATTGAATTTTGAAAGAGGAGCGCCAATTCCAATTACAGATGCGCTGGCAATACTGGTTGCTGCATACCCATTAGATGCCCGTTGAGAACCATAGGCCATTTGCCAGTAACGGCCCGGAAACGGGGTATTGGGGAATTGAGCACTATCTAAGGTAAACTGCGCCTGTTCCCATTCCGGGTAATAGACAGCTACATAATTTACAGATCCAAAATTGGGTGCTTCAGCTACATCGTACCATTTACGGCCAAATGGTGTACTTCTGTTGTTGGTTCTCCATCCGTTGGCGTAAGCTTCCTGAAAGTTATCAAAACTCTCTGTATAATTCTGTGCTGGTAATGGTGCTGGCACGGCTAAATAGCTGTCATCTTTACAAGCATTTAAAAATACAGTAGCAATACCTGCACAAGTCAATAGGTTGCGTAAAAAAATTTTCCTCATAAATTATACGTTCTGGTTATAGCTGAGCTACTTTAATTGGGGTGAAAATAAGCAATTTCCTGCAAAGGAATAGTACTTGTGCAGGTATATGCTTTTCATCGATATTAAACTTGTAAAATACCTGTTTTAAATGGCTGTATATCCGGGTTGTGATTAGCAGCAGCAATGCCCTCTGCAATCAGCATTCTTGTTTCACCCGGGTCTACAATGGCATCAACCCAAAGCCTTGCTGCTGCATAATAGGTAGTGGTTTGGCTGTTGTATCGTTGGGTAATATCGTTTAGTATCTTTGCTTCCTCTTCCGGCGTAATTGTTTCCCCTTTTGCTTTTAAAGAAGCCACTTGAATTTGTAATAAAGTCTTGGCTGCCTGCTCACCACCCATTACCGCAATTTTAGCCGTAGGCCAGGCATAAATAAAACGGGGATCATAGGCCTTGCCACACATGGCATAGTTGCCGGCACCATAGCTGTTGCCAATGATGATGGTGATTTTGGGCACCACCGAATTGGCTACTGCATTCACCATTTTTGCCCCATCTTTAATAATGCCGGAATGTTCGCTGCGACTCCCTACCATAAAGCCGGTAACATCCTGCAAAAACAGCAACGGAATTTTCTTTTGATTACAGTTCATTATAAACCTTGCTGCCTTATCAGCACTGTCATTGTAGATAACACCGCCTAGCTGCATTTCGCCTTTTTTGTTTTTTACAATCAGGCGTTGGTTGGCTACAATGCCTACAGCCCAACCATCAATTCTTGCATAGCCACACAAAATAGTTTTGCCATAATCTTCTTTAAACTGATCGAAGCTATTGGCATCGGTAATGCATTCAATAATTTCCACCATATTGTAGGGCTTTGCATTGCCTTCGGCGAGAATGCTGTAAATTCCATTGACTCCTTTTGCCGGTTCAACGGCTGCTATCCTGTCGAAGCCGGCGTCGGGTGCTTTACCCAGTTTACTGATGATTTTTTTTATGTGGTCAAGGCAAGCTTGCTCTGTTTCAAACTTATAATCGGCAATGCCGCTGATGGCGGTGTGGGTAGATGCGCCTCCCAATGTTTCACTATCAATATCTTCACCAATGGCGGCTTTAACCAAATAGGGGCCTGCTAAATAAATAGAACCATTGCCTTCCACCATCAGTGTTTCATCGCTCATAATGGGGAGATAGGCACCCCCTGCAACACAGGGGCCCATTACTGCCGCAATCTGCGTAATACCCATGGCGCTCATCCTGGCATTGTTGCGAAAGATGCGGCCAAAATGTTCTTTATCCGGAAAAATTTCATCCTGCATCGGCAGGTAAACACCCGCACTATCCACCAGGTAAATAACCGGTAAATTATTCTCCATGGCAATTTCCTGCATCCGCAAATTCTTTTTCCCGGTAATGGGAAACCATGCACCTGCCTTTACAGTTTGGTCATTGGCTATAATAACACATTGTCTGCCATCGATATAACCAATGCCGCTTACCGTGCCTCCTGCAGGGCAACCACCTTGTTCAGGGTACATTTCATAACCAGCAAAAGCACCAATTTCTACAAAAGGTTTTGCTTTATCACAGAGGTAGGTTATCCTTTCTCTTGCAGTAAGTTTATTTCTTTCCCGTTGTTTTTCGATGGATTTTTTTCCGCCGCCTTCATAGATTACTTCAAGGCGCTGCCTTACCTGGCTCCAGGCAAGTTTTAGGCTGTCTTCATTTTTGTTATGATCTACATTCATTTAATTATTTTTTCTGCTGGCAAAACTCAATTTATTTCATGCGTAAATTATTGAAACATATCCAATACTTTTATTGTCTTTTTCTATTTCATAAACTGTTTTACAAAATAGCCGGCTACTGCGGCGTAAACAGTAACCGCATTGCTAAAATTCATCCAATGGTGGGTGTCGTCAACAATCATCAGGGTTTCATAAGGTACTCCCTGCTTTTGTAAACGGCTTATCAAGTCAATACTTTCATGTACATACACATTTCTGTCATCATCACCATGAATAATTAATACAGGCGATTTCCATGTTTTTACAGCTGATACCGGGGACGATAGCCAGGCTGTTTTAATGGCCTTTTCAAGATCAGGTGCCTTTTCATATTTATCTGCAAAAGCAGTTAATAAAGATGATCTGCCAGCCCAGTCATGTACGCCGTGAATATCAACACCCGCTGCAAATAATTTTGAATCTCTTGCCAAAGCCATTGCTGTTAAATAACCGCCATAAGATCCGCCATAAATACCAATTTTGCCTGCATCAATAAAAGATTGTTTTTGCAGCCATTCACCTGCTGCTTTGATATCCTGGTATTCTGCAGCACCTGCTAACCCGGCATGGGCAGCCTGATGAAATTCGTAACCATAGCCAATTCCCAGGCGATAGTTTACTGATAAAACTACAAAGCCCAGGCTGGCAAGGTATTGATTGGATGCATATGCATTTGAATAATAATCTGAGTAATGCCAGCCCAATAGCATTTGCCTGGGCGGCCCGCCATGCACATAAACAATGGCTGGCTTTTTTGATTTACCGTTTAGCGGCTCAAACAATTGAGCATGTACGTTAGTGCCATCTGCTGCTTTAAAAATTACCTGCCTCGGTGTTACTAATTTGTTTTGAGGAAAATCGGCAGGTATTAAATCGCTGCAGCGCAATGTAAAATTATTACTGTTTAATGGTAAGATGGCAGGCAAGCCAGGTCGTTGTGCGGTGGCACTTATAAAGGCCATCGTGTTGCCATCCCCTGTAATTACCGGCATCCATTCTAATCCGGTACCAGGTGTGAGCACCTGCATATCTTCTTTATCTACACTTACTTTTACCACATGCCTTCTGTCAATATCCATTGGGTGGTTACCTGTGTTGGCACTAAACGTAAGATATTTTTTATCTGCACTTAATGCAATATGCTCACACATAAAATTGCCGGGAGTCAGCAATTTTTCTTTGCCTCCGTTTGCAGGGATCGAATATAAATGCGGCCACCCATCCTGGTAAGATAAAAAAACGATGCTGTTATTGGCTCCCCAGTGCAGGTTTACCGATCCATGTGTGGTTGGTAAAGAGCCACGCAAGGTAGCAGGGGCTTTCCATAAAACAGTTGCGGTATTACTGGCAATATCTGCAACAAAAATACTCCAGGGTATATGTTTTTTCGTCAATATTGAATCTGGAGTACCGCCTGTTACCTGTCTTCTTACAAATGTTATTTGATTGCCATCCGGCGACCATTGCGGAGAATCATCTTTGCTAAATGTGGGCGCCACCCATTTTATATTAGTTGCATCGATGCTGTAAATACCGATGATGGAATGTTCTGGTCTGTTCGACACAAATGCCAGTTTATTTCCATCTGGCGACCATTGTAAATCATCAACTGTGCCTCTGCAGGTAAATGCATTTTTTGCCGCCGCACTGCCATCGATGGGTACCGTCCAAACCTGCCCGCCTTTAATAAATGCAACGGTATTGTTAGCAGACAAAACAGGGTAGTCACCTTCCGATAAATATTTTACCTCAGCCCCAGAAAAAGGTATGCTTGCTACCTGAACTTTAAAAGGGTTTACATCAAATAAGGGGTTAATGGGTAAGCCGGGATCCCAGTTAGCACCATGATCGCCCCCACGAACAAATAGCACCCAATTACCATCATCCGAAATTGACAGGCTGCTGATTTCCTGTCCGTCATCTTTTAAAAATCGGGTGAGTTTTCTTGCTTTAAAATCCGGTCCTTCTGCTACGTATATATTTCGTTGACCCTGCTCATCGAGCGCCCATGCTATTTTTGAGCCTTTTGATGCAGCACATAATTCAGTTGTAAAAGGATATGATTTAAATGCAGTAAAGGCATTGTTTTGAGCAAATAGCTGCAAAGGAAAGAACAGCAGGAGAATTGATTTTTTCATAATATTTTTTTAAAAGTTTAAAGATTCTTTCCTATGTTGCCGCATTGGTGAGCCGCAAAAAGGTTTAAAAAATGCTGTAATTTTTTTAGCAGTTATAAATTCAGTATTGCATGCTATTGTATAAATAAGAACCCGTTTTTATATGAGTCTGTTTTTCTTTTATCGATCCTGTCTTTTAATAAATGCTATGTTCATATTTTACTTCCTGTTTTTTCGGAAACTGCTGTTGGCTGTCGATAATTATTTTTCAATTATCGACTATTTATTCCAGCAATAAAGCTATTTTTAAAAATAATTTATAAAAAATAATTGTATGAGAATTTTCTTTTCAACACTTTGCTTAGTTACATGCTTCTACACTACAAAAGGGCAGGCACCTGCAAAAAGAACATTGGTACCAACGGATGTTTACCTGTTAAAAAATATTGATGATCCACAAATTTCTCCGGATGGTAAGTGGGTAGCATACACGGTGAGCAGTGTTGATACGGCTAAAGACAAACGCAACAGCGATATCTGGATGGTAAGCCTGGATGATAAAGCAGCATCTGTACAGCTAACCAGCAGCGGAGAGGGCGAATCAAGTCCAAGATGGAGTCCTGATGGAAAATACCTATCTTTTCTTTCTGCAAGAAACGGGCAAAAGCAAGCACAAATATGGCTGATGGATGTTAGGGGAGGAGAGGGCAAAATGCTGACCAATATTAAAGGCGAGTTGATAAATTACGCCTGGAGCCCGGATGGGAAGAAAATTGCAATGTCCATCCTCGACCAGGATTTTTCGGATACCGCCAAAACAAAAACAAGGATACCTTATGTAATGGACCGGTATCACTTTAAAAAGGATATTGGTGGATGGATAGAAAACCGGTACACACATTTGTATTTGTTCGACATCAGCAGTAAAAAAACAGACACACTTACCAAAGGTAATTTTGACGAAACCTCACCTGCCTGGAGCCCTGATGGCAAGCAGCTGGCTTTTGTAAGCAACCGCACAGCGGAGCCCGACAGGAATGACAATAGTGATATCTGGCTGATGGATGCAACCAAAGGTGCTGCATTAAAACAGTTAACAACCTGGGCTGGTGAAGATAAAAATCCTAAATGGAGTCCCGATGGAAAAACCATTGCCTATACCCGTTCTTCCAGCGATCTTAATTTTACGATGTATGGGCAAAACGGCATTGCATTGGTTACCCCTGCTGATGGGGTCACCCGTTTATTAGCAGCCTCTGTAAACCGCAACATAGATGAAATGCAATGGTCGAAGGATGGTAAGAGTATTTTGTGTGTAGTGGCCGACGACCGAAAAAACTATATTGGCAGAATAGACATTGCAGCCAATTCTATCACAACAGTAGCAGGCGGTGAGCGAAGCTTTTCTGATATCGCCTCCAATGAAAACAGCAATGCATTGATAACTATTATGACGGAACCGCAAAAGCCTAGTGAAATCTTTACTATCGAAAATAATCAACCTCGTCAATTAACCCATGTACAAGATTCTTTCATAAATAAAATTCGGTTTGCTACCGTAGAAGGTTTTGAATCTACCAGTAAGGACGGCACTAAAGTTTCAGGAATTTTATATCGGCCTGCCAATGTTGATATCAATAAAAAATTACCACTTATTCTGTTTATTCATGGCGGGCCTGTTGGTCAGGATGATTATGGATTTGATATGTCCAGGCAGATGCTGGCAGCTGCAGGGTATGCAGTAGCGGGTGTTAATTACCGTGGCAGCAGCGGCAAGGGAATTGACTTTACAAAGGCTATCTATGCAGATTGGGGCAACAAAGAAGTGATGGATATTTTAGGTGCAGCAGACTACCTGGTACAAAAGGGAATAGCTGATGAAAAAAATATAGGCATTGGCGGATGGAGCTATGGTGGTATACTTACCAACTACAGTATTGCCAGCGACACCCGCTTTAAAGCCGCAGCAAGTGGTGCAGGAAGTTCTTTGCAATTGAGTATGTACGGAGTAGATCAGTATGTAACACAATACGAAACAGAACTGGGACAGCCATGGAAAAATCCAAAGAAATGGATGGATCTTTCTTATCCGTTTTTTAATGCAGATAAAATAAAAACACCTACCATGTTTATGGCCAGTGAAAAAGATTTTAACGTACCAACAGTAGGGTCAGAACAGATGTACCAGGCCTTGCGCTCATTGGGTGTTCCTACTCAACTGATTATTTATCCCGGGCAATTTCATGGCATCAGCAAACCATCTTACCAGGTAGATCGCTTTGAGCGTTATATTAAATGGTTTGGAAAATACTTGAAATAAATTGGGTGTTTAGTTTAAGAAGCTTACTTGTCTTATTGATTTTTAGTCAGCCCTTTTAAGAATGATATAGTAGACGTACTTTCTGTGAAGTGGCTGGGGTGAAAATCTACTTGCTTCAACGACTATTTCCTGTGTGTACATTGGATTATATTTTCCGATTTTAATTTCTTGTCCTCTTAATATAGTCCATAAGTATTTTAAAGAACTCAATTGGCTGTTCTTCTAAAATTTCATGTCCACATTTTTCTATAACGTGTGTTTCACTAAATCTCAAACTTTCTTTTTGCAAATAAAAAGTGGATCCACCCTGATCATCTTGTCTGCCGTAAACAATAAGCGCTTTTGTTTTTAATTTTTTCAATTCATTTGTAATGTCCCACTTAGTCTCTATAACTTCCTTGTCTATTAATGGGATTGGTTGAAAATTGAAACTGTAAAAGAGGTCGTCAAAATTTTTCTTCGATATTTTGCTTCTGTCGTAATACATAGCTCTTACATGCAGGGAAATAAATTCTTTGTAGGCAAGGATTTCTTTACAGGTCGGATTCACTATTTTACGAGAATCCAGTTCTTTTTCTGTTTTTGTTGAGAATAGCTTTTGTAAGATATCCATTGAATCCAACTCAACTTGAGAACGTCTCGCAAATTGATTATCATACAGTACATTCCAAACTGAATGGGATGGAGGGGCCAAACAAACCAGCATTAGGTTATCAAGAAAAGCTGGATAAAGCGCCCCATAATTCATTGCCAGCAAACCACCCCATGATATTCCCAACAGCGTAATGTTTTTATCACCACGTTTCTTTCGTAATAACTCAATATCCCGGGTGTAGTTTTTGATGGTGATTGTTGTTTGGTTAATGGGGATATTTCTTGATTTCCCGGAACCTCTTTGATGTATTAAAATGCAGGTATAAAAAGATTTAAGACTATCAACTATTTGTCGATATGGGTGTTCGGGTGCTTCTCCAGGTCCACCAGATAAAATATAAAGTGCCCGCCCTTTTCCATATTCTTCGTAGTATAATTTTAAGGAACCATTATTAAAACTCTTGAGATGCTGACCTGAACAATAAGAACAAATCAAAAGCAGTAGCATTGTAAACAAAAATAAATTTCTCATTTTACTAAGGGTTGGTTCTGTGTTTGCATGTCATTTTCTAATTGTTCAATTACTTTTTTAATGTGCAGGTTGTACCGAAGCCGTAAAATAATTCATGGGGAATGATAAAAAATTTGTTGCAAAATCACTGCGTATAAAAGTCATCAAATAAAAATATTCATCTTTTAAAAACCACTTGTTTTACAAAGATGGGATTGGTCTTTCAATAAAAGCAGCGTTCAACGGCGGGTGGTTACAGTTTCGGCTTTGGTATTTGAATAGAGTTATGTGAAAACAGCGCCAACATATAAAACCTATGAGTATACAATTTTTATTTTAAAAATAAACTATTATTTATTGAAAATATTTTATAGATTGATTCCAATAACGAAATATTTAAAACTAGAAAAATATGGAAAAGGCAGTATGTAATAATTGTCATTCTTTAGATTATGAAATAATATTTAAAGAGGGTGAAGCACAATATCAACAAATTGTAAAATGCAAGAATTGTGGACTTATGTATGTGTATCCACTTAAGATTGAAAATAACGAAAAATATTGGGAGGGAAAAACTAAAGAGCAGGCTGTTTTGGATAAGAAAGCTTTTTTTTCGGATAAGATGAAATATATGATAGATCAAAAGGAAAAATTACAAATTAAGGATTTTAGC
>Ga0163148_10001852_pt1 | contig 26720 bp, 20 predicted proteins | sample OliLakLV19MP7P2_FD_148606 | JGI IMG/M metagenome (GOLD analysis project Ga0163148, IMG submission 148606) | Freshwater microbial mat bacterial communities from Lake Vanda, McMurdo Dry Valleys, Antarctica- Oligotrophic Lake LV.19.MP7.P2 | ecosystem: Environmental > Aquatic > Freshwater > Lake >... | reverse complement strand
CCTGACCACCACGACCCGACCATGACAAGGCTCGCGCGGGAGCGACGACGCCTGGTTCGTGGCTCCCGCCGCATAGCCTCCCTGCGGGCCCTGGCCCTCTTAACGGCTCTGATGGTCATGACCGGCGGATGCGGGCAGTGGGCCATCCCCAGCGAGGGGCGTACCTACGACCCACGAGGTCTGCTCGAGGTGTTCACCCAGGACGACCTCGGCTTTCGCGACGACGTGGACCTCGCCAGTGAGGAACTTGGGGGCAATCCCTTCGGCTGTGATCCCGGCGGGTGCCCACCCTGAAGTACATCTACCCTCAAGACGTCCCGTACACCCGTGACACCTGGGGCCGACACCCTGGAAGCCGCCGGGTACCTCGTCGGCTCACGTCGAGGCGCACCCCGCGTCGACGAGTTCGAGATCCCCAAAGACCACGAGAGCCCGTTCCAACCCGCTGCACCGTCTACGCCGAACGCCCCGGCGTCATCCACGCCTACAACGTCTCAGTCCAGGGCCTTACCCGCATCACCTCCCAGTGGGAGTTCCAACTCACGTCGCGTTACCACTGACGACGCACCCGACTGACCCCTTGTCAGGCCGGACGCCGGATCGTAGGCTATCGGAAAGTTCGCATCCGAACGATTCCGGCTCAGCCCGACGAGGAGGTAGCCGGTGAGCGCCATCCCCAGGCATCCGGGCGACGCCGGGCGCACCGATCCCGCCGGCATCGATCTAACCGACTTCGACCTGTTCGCTGCCGGCCCCCCGTGGGCGGCGTTCGACGCACTGCGCGAACACGACCCGCTGCACTGGAACGTCGAGGCCGCACCCAACCACGGTTTCTGGTCACTGACGCGCCATGCCGACATCGTCGCCGTCAACCGCGACGCGGAAACCTTCTCCTCCGAGCGCGGCGGCGCGAACCTCGAAGAACTCGACGCCGAGCAGATCGAGGCCCGCAAGTCCATGCTCGAGACCGACGGTGAGCGCCATCACGCCCTGCGGCGCCTGCTGTGGAAGGAATTCACGCCCCGCATGCTCGCCGGGTACGAGACCTTCCTGCGCGGCCTCACCGCCACCACGCTGGACGCAGCACTGCCGAAGGGCGAATTCGACTTCGTCAAGGAGGTCAGCGCCGACTTCCCCATCCGGGTGCTCGCCCGGATGCTCGACGTTCCCGAGGGCGACACCGCGACGCTCATCCGGTGGGGCAACGAGATGGTGGGCAACTCCGACCCCGACTACGCCCAGGTCCTCGCGCATTCGGCGGAGTCGGAGGAGTACCGGCTGCTCTCCTTCCGCTCCCCCGCCGCGATCGAGGTCTATGAGTACGGCTTCGAGCTGGCCCGGCGGCGCCGCGGCCGCGACGGCACCGACCTGGTCAGCAAGCTGGTCAACCAACCCCCGCAGGACGGCGTCGGCCTGGACGAGCGGGACTTCCGCAACTACTTCCTGCTGCTGGTGGTCGCGGGCAACGAGACCACCCGGCATGCCATCTCGCACACCATGAACGCCCTGTTGGACAACCCCGACCAGCTGGCCCTGCTGCAGCGGCAACCCGAGCTGATCCCCGATGCGGTCGAGGAGTTCCTGCGCTGGGCCAGCCCGGTCTATCACTTCAGACGGACCGCCACTCGCGACGTCGAACTCCACGGCAAGACCATCCGTGAGGGCGACAAGGTGGTCATCTGGTTCGCGGCCGGGAACCGGGACCCCGACGTCTTCGCCGACCCCTACCGGTTCGACGTCACAAGACGGCAGATCGACCACGTGACGTTCGGCAAGGGCGGGCCGCACTTCTGCCTTGGCAATGCGCTGGCCCGGCTGGAGATCCGCATCATGTTCTCCGAACTCATCCCCCGGTTGCGCATCGCCGAGCACGCCGGTCCGGTGACACGGGTCCGGTCCAACTTCGTCAACGGCATCAAATCCTTCCCCATCCGCATCAACACCACCGCGATCGGCGGCCCGGACGTACCCCTTCCCTCGGCGTCCACCCAGGACTAACATCACCGCCAGTTCGTTCGGCTACGAACGATGGCCCGACGCTCGAGGAGGAGCAGGCATGGCTGACACCGCACCCACGACCACCCCCGTCCGGAAGAACCGGCTGCGACCGGAGGCGATCGGTGTCGCCGGCGTCGTCTTCTTCGTCGTCTCCGCCGCCGCCCCGCTCACCGGGGCCGCGGGCGCCGCCCCGGTGGCCATCGCCATCGGCAACGGCCCCGGCCTGCCCGGCGCCTACGTCGTCGCCGGTCTCATCCTGCTGCTGTTCTCGGTCGGCTACGCGGCGATGAGCGCCCACGTCACCAACGCCGGCGCCTTCTACGCCTACATCGGCCGCGGCCTGGGCCGCCGGATGGGCCTCGGCTCCGCCATGGTCGCACTGCTCGGCTACCAGTCCATCCAGGCCGCCATGTACGGCCTGGCCGGCTTCTTCTCCGCCGGCACGTGGGCAGACCTGCTGGGCATCACGCTGCCGTGGTACGTCTGGGCGCTGATCTACATGGCGATCATCCAGGCGCTCGGCTACATCCAGGTCGACGTCGGCGCCAAGGTGCTGGCCGTCCTCGTCGCCGCCGAGACCCTCATCCTCATCGCCCTGGCGTTCGGCGTGCTGTTCGACGGCGGCGGCCCCGAGGGCCTGGGCTTCGCCGAGGCGTTCAACCCGGCCAACGTCTTCGCCGGTGCCGCCGGGGTCGCCATCATGTTCGCGCTCGCCTCGTTCGTCGGGTTCGAGGCGACGGCGATCTATGGCGAGGAGTCGAAGGACCCCAAGCGGACCGTGCCGCGCGCCACGTACATCTCGATCATCCTCATCACGATCTTCTTCGCGTTCGTCACCTGGTCCTTCGTCAGCTACCACGGGGCGAGCCAGGTCGCGCAGGTCGGACTGGACGGCCTGGAAACGACCGGCGACGCCACCGGCCCGATCGTCTTCGCCGCCGCCGACGGCATCCTGGGGTCGTGGAGCGCCGACGTCCTGTCGATCCTGCTGATCAGCAGCCTGTTCGCCGGCATGCTCGCCTTCCACAACGCGATCGCCCGCTATATGTACGCCCTCGGCCGCGACGGCGTGTTCCCGCCGGCGTTCGGCCGGACCCACGCCCGGTTCCAGTCGCCCTACATCGCCTCGTTCGCGCAGACCGCGTTGGCCCTGCTCATCATCGTCATCTTCGCGGCCACCGGCTCGGACCCGTACCTCACGCTGTTCTCGTGGTTCTCCGGCCTGGCGGTCGTGGCACTGTCGCTGCTGCAACTGCTCACCTCGATTGCGGTCATCGCGTTCTTCCAGCGCACCAAGGTCGACAGCCGACCCTGGCAGACCCTGATCGCGCCCGCGCTGGCCACCCTCGCGCTCGGCGCCGCGATCTGGCTGGTGCTGGACAACTTCGACGTTCTCATCGCCCGCAGCGAGACGTTCGCCCTGTGGTTCGCCGCACTGGTCCCGTTGGCGTTCGCCGTCGGACTCGTGCTGTCGTTCACCACGCAGCGCCACACCGCAGAGCACCAGGCCGAGCTGGACCAGCTGCTCAGCTGACGATCACCTCACGGAAGGCACTGGATGAACCACCACGGGATCAGCAGCGACGAGACCGGCACCGCGAGCATCGTCGCCGACCTCACCGAGCGGGGCGTCGACATCGTCAGGCTGGTCTACGCCGACCTGCACGGCATCGCGCGCTCCAAGGACATCCCGGTCAGCGAGTTCGAGCGGGGCTCACGCGCCGGGTTCGCTTTCTGCCAGGGCGTCTTCCTGGTCTCGTTGCGGGCGGAGGTGCTGGATGGCCCGGGCGGCCCCGCCGAGGGCCTGCCGGACCTGCACGCCCAGATCGTCCCCGGCAGCCTGGTCCGGGTGATCCCGTGGGAGCCGGGTGTCGCGCTGGCGCTGGCGGACACCACCCTGGCCACCGGCGGCGCCACCGCGGTCGGGCCGCGCAACGTGCTGGCCCGGGTGGTCGAGCGGTTCGCCGCGCTGGGCCTGTCGCCCACGGTCGGGCCGGAACTGGAGTTCTACCTCTGCCGCCGCGACGAGCACGGCCGCTTGACCCGCGCGATCAACCGGCCCGCGGCGGTGTACACCAACGGCCCCAGCGCCGACCCCGGCGGCGTCGTGCTGCAGATGATGCGGCAGCTGGCGGCACTCGACCTCGGTGTCTTCGCGGCCAACCACGAGTTCTCACCCGCGCAGTACGAGATCAACATCTGGCACTCAGACGCCCTGGACGCGGCGGACCGGTGCTTCCTGCTGAAGTCCTCGATCAAGGACATCGCCGCGCAGGCCGGCCTGCACGCCACATTCATGGGCAAGCCGTTCAACGACGAGGGCGGCTCCGGCTTCCACATCCACGTCTCGCTCGACCGCAGCGCCCAGAGCGACGGGCCGACCACCAACGCCTTCGACGACCCCGACGGCCCTGACGGCCTCTCGGCCACGATGCGGCACTTCCTCGGCGGCGTCCTCGCCCACGCCGCCGGTCTCACCGCGATCCTCAACCCCACGGTCAACTCCTACAAGCGGATCCAGCCCGACAGCCTCGCGCCGTGCCGGGCCAACTGGGGCCTGGACAACCGGACCACGTTGGTGCGGGTGCCGCCTGACCGGGGCGCCGGGACGAGGCTCGAGATCCGCAGCGGGGACGGCGCCGGCAACCCCTACCTAGCGATCGCCGCCGTCCTCGCCGCCGGCCTGGACGGCATCGAGCACGAGACGCCGCCGCCGGCCGGTCTGGAGGGCTGGACCTACGCCCTGCCGGATGACGAGGCGGGCGCGGCGCTGCCCGCCTCGCTCGACGCGGCGCTGGACGCGCTGGACGCCGACCAGGTGCTGCGCGCCCTGCTGGGCGGTGACTTCGTCGACCTGTTCCTGACACTGAAGCGAGACGAGTGCGCCCGCTACGCCCGCCACGTCACCGATTGGGAGCTCGACGAGTACGCGGAGCACCTGTGACCGCACCGCCGAGCACCGAGGCGCTCGCCGCGCCGCTGGCCGACCCGGACTTCTTCGCGGCGGGCCCACCGTATGAGCTGTTTCGGCGGCTGCGGGACGAGGAACCGCTGGCCTGGACGCCGGAACCGGCGCCCAACTCGGGGTTCTGGTCACTGACCAGGCACGCCGACATCGTGCGGGTCAGCCGGGACGTGGCGACGTTCTCCTCCGCTCGTGGTGTGGCGGTGGAGGAGCTGGACGACGAGCAGCTGACCCACCGCTCGTCGATGATCGACACCGACCCGCCCCGCCACACCCAGCTCCGCTCGGTGCTGGCCAAGGAGTTCTCGCCCCGGATGATCAGCCGGTACGAGGCGTTCCTGCGCGGCATCGTCGGCCACACCCTGGACGTGGCGTTCGCCAAGGGCCGCTTCGAGTTCGTCGAGGAGGTCAGCTCACAGATCCCGGTGCGGGTGCTGTGCCGGATGCTGTCGGTGCCTGACACCGATCACGCCCTGCTCACCGCCTGGGGCGACCGGATCGTCGGACACACCGACCCCGAGTTCGCCGACGTCCTGCTCCACAGCGAGGAGAGCGCGGCCTACCGGCTGGTGCCGTTCCGCTCCCCGGCTGTGCTGGAGGTCTTCGAGTACGGGCAGGAGCTGCAGGCGCAGCGCCGTGCGTCGCCGACCGACGACCTCGTGTCCAAACTGGTCGAGGCCGAGATCGACGGCGCTCCGCTGACCCAGGCCGAGCTGGACAACTACTTCCTGCTGCTGGCGCTGGCCGGCCAGGAGACCACCCGACAGGCGATCAGCCACGCGATGCTCACCCTGATCGGGCACCCCGACGCGCTGGCGACGCTGGCCGAGCGCCCGGAGCTGCTGCTGGCCGGCGGCCTGGAGGAACTGCTGCGCTGGGGCCCGCCCGTGTATCACATGCGCCGCACGGCGACCCGCGACGTCGACCTGCACGACACCCGGATCGCCGCCGGGGACAAGATCGTCATGTGGTACCCGGCAGCCAACCGCGACGAGCGCGCCATCGCCGACCCCGACATCCTCGACGTCACTCGAACCGCCGTCGACCTGCTGACCTTCGGCAAGGGCGGTCCGCATTTCTGCATGGGCTCGCATCTGGCACGCCTGGAGGTCCGGGTGACGGTCGAGGAGCTGGTCGCCCGGCTGGCCTCCGCCTCGCTGACCGGCGAGGTGGAACGGCTGCGCTCGACGTTCGTCCATGGCATCAAACGCCTGCCGGTCGAGGTGAGGACCCGCTGATGGCCCAGCCGAAGGGGTTCTTCTACCCGCGGACCGCGACCGGCCGGTCTTCGATCGTGCCGGACCCGCCGTGGTTCTACTCCGGTGACCTGCTGACCGTGGAGTACCGGACCGATCCGGCGCGGGTCGCAGAGCTGTTGCCCGAGCCGCTGAGCCTCGCCGACGAGGACCCCGGTGCGGTCGCGCTGATCTGGGCGGACTGGCAGTCCTGCTCGACGTCGCGGGAGGAACTGCTGGACCCGGTGCGCTCGCAGTACAAGGAGGCGTTCGTCGTTGTCCGCTGCCAGTTCGAGGGCCGCACCTACTCGCGGTGCGTCTATATCTGGGTGGACTCCGACTTCGCCATCGCGCGGGGCCTGCACCAGGGGTACCCGAAGAAGCTCGGGTCGATGTGGCAGACCCGACCGCACCCGTTCGGCCAGGCGGCGCCCGCCATCGCCGCCGGCGCGATGTTCGGGGCGACATTGGCCGCCGGCGACCGCCGCCTCGCGCAGGCGGTACTGACGCTGACCGGGCCGAGCGAGCACAACGGGTTCGTCAACGGCCACCCGATGGCCCACCACCGGATCCTGCCGGGAATCGCGGCGGGCTCGCCGGACGCCTACGTCGAGCTCATCGAGTCCGGCGGCGCCTCGGCGGACCTCGGCCAGGCCTGGCGCGGCGAGGTCGACCTCGACCTGTTCGACTCCCCCACCGAGGAACTGTCCCGACTACGGGTCAAGGAGATCATCGGCGGGTACTACCGGCAGCTCGGTGTCGTCTGGAACGGTGGCCGTACCCTGCACGGACCCCACCTCCTGAACACCACTGGGTAGCGCCAGCACTCCAACTGCCAACGTGTCTCTCAACTGATGGGGTTACCGGACGCCGTAGAGGTCGTCAAGGGTGACCAGGGCGACCGCCTGCTCATCGACGGCGGCCCGGCGCAGATCGTCGGTGAAGCCGCTGCCGCTGAAGCAGACGAGCCGTGCCTGCTGGGAACCCGCTCGGCCCTGTGCGGTGAGCAGGTCGCGGATGCGTCGCAGCCGATCAAGGTGGGACAGGCCCATGGTCTCGCCCCACTTGACCTCTCCGATGGCGAGCAGCCGGTGGCCGCCGTCGTCATCCAGTGCGAAGGCAACGACGTCAAGTTCGTGGGTGGTCCGGTGGATCGGATCATTTACGGTGCCGGCGCCCACGAGGCCGGGGTGGTCACCGAGCAGCTCCGCTGGGGCCTCATAGCGAGTCCATTGCCGGGCGATGTGCTCGAAGTGAGGGCCGTTGCTCGCGTAGCGCTGCTGACTGCGCTGCCACAGCTGGCTAGTGTCTCGGGCGTGTTCCAGGTCGGACCAGATCGGGCGCATAACGGCGTGATAAAAGGTCACCAACGGCTCGGTGATCGTGAATGTGGTGCGTTTGTCCTTGAAGACGTCGGGAGCACGGGCGATGAGGCCGGCGTCCTCCAGGACGGCGAGGGGGTGGGCCAGATCACCGGATTTGCGGCCGAGGTAGGAGGCGATACCGCCCCGTTGGGTGTTCCGGGAGGCGATCGCGGCCAGGACGGAGTGGTAGATGCCGACGTCGTGCAGACCGGATTCTTCGGCGAGTAGATAGCGGGCCTCGCGAAACAGTGGGCTGGTGGGCGACAGGACGGTGCGCACCACCCAGTCATCGAAATCGCCGGGTCCGCCAGGGGTGTCCTCGCGGGCGAACTCTCGGCGATATGCAGGGGTCCCGCCGACGATGGAATGTGCCTTCAGTGCCGTGGCCGGGTCGTCGATTCCCCAGAACTCGGCGGCGAGCCGGTGGTCGAACGTAGGGACGATCAACTCCATGCCGGCTCTCCCACGCAAGGGCGCGTTGCCGCTGAGCAGGCGCCCCATGAAGGACATCGCCGACCCGCACAACAGGAGGCTCGCCCGGCTGGTTTCGCGTTCGGGGCGCAGCGGTGCCAGGGCGTTCTGAATAATCGAGGGCAATTGTGGATTTGCCTTTACCAGATAGGGAAATTCGTCGATGACCACCGGCATCCTGCGCTCGCCTCCCAGCGCGAGCAGTGCGTCGATCGCCTGATGCCAGGAGGTGAACGCGAACGGGGCCGGCACCTTCAGGTGGTCCGCGAGCGCGACTCCCAATCGGTTGAGGGACTCGCGGTCAGTGGCTTCGTCGGCAGCAAAGTAGAACCCATCGCTGGCCTGGCACAGTGCCCGCAGGAGGAAGGTCTTGCCTTGCCGGCGACGGCGGCGGGTTCGGTGGCGAACGCTGACATGAAGCTGGCAGAAGAACGCTCAGGGCGGTCCCATGCTCACGGCAGGCGACAGTCGCAGCAGCTCTCGACCTTCAGATCACCGAAACAGCCCGCCTCGCCACGCCAGCAGCCTGACCGCCAAACCGCTCAGGAACGTCGGCCCACCGCAACGACTTGGCGAGCGCATCATCGGCAGCGGAGAGCGGGGCGACGCCGCCGGGCTCCCAACCAAACCGATAGTGCGCGATCGAAGCCCGGTCGAACGACCGACGTCGATACTGGTCTACAGCAACGCGGCAACGGCGCCCACCAAAAGAGTTGCCCCGAGAATCAACACGATCATCCAGACTTCGGTCGAGGTTGTTCCTTGCTGTCGGTGCCGTTTCACGAACCAGGCGACGACAGCGATGATGATCGCGATCGGAAGCACAATTGATAGGACTTGCAGCACGTGCCGACAGTAGTTCGAACCCACCTATCGGATGAGCCCTACCGACGGGAACAACGCTCCTGCAGAGTCACCGCCGCCGGGTACGGCGTCTTGAGAGTGCAGCCGACGGCCGCATCAAACGGTCGTCGACACCCCGAGCGATAATCGCGGGCCTACGGGCGCGGACCCACGCGTGATCCGGCAATGGACGATGAGGCTGATCGTCTCGATGGCCCTTCCGCAATTCATTCGCGTGCATCCGATAATCCTCTGTGCTTTCCGGTAGTCCCAGAGACAACTCGACACTGTCGGACTCTCGGAAGGGTGTCCAACTCTCGCCCGTTCCGGCCAGGGGTCGCCGGCGGTGACCGTCGGCGCGAGACGGTTTGGTTGAGTCGCGAGTAGCGCCGGCCCACCGGGGTCTCCGATCTGGAGTCGGGGTGTCAACGACTCAGGTATGCGACAACGGCGAGTACCCGACGGTGGTCGTCGCCGGAGTCGGGGATCTGGAGCTTCTGGAGGATGGATCGCATGTGTGCCTCGACGGTTCGCTCTGCGACGACCAGGCTTCTTGCGATCGAGGCATTGGTGCGCCCCTACGCGACGAGTTCGAGCACCTCGAACTCGCGTGTCGACAGCGAGGCGAGCTGATCATCGCGCCGTCGCGGCGCAACCAGCGCACCGACCACCGACGCGTCGAGCGCTGAGCCGCCGGCCGCCACTCGTTCCACGGCGTCGACGAACTCGTCGACTCGCAACACCCGGTCCTTGAGCAGGTAGCCGAATGCTCAGGTACCCACCAGTTCGACGGCGTGTCGCGTTTCTATGTGCTGCGAAAGGAGCAGGATCGGCAAGGTCGGACGTAGTGCTCTCAAGGCGTGGGCGGCTCTGGCGCCGTCGTCGGTCATGTCCGGGGGCATCCGGACGTCGACGATGACCACATCCGGAGTCCGATTGGCGACGCTCCCCAGCAGCGACTCGGCGTCGCCCACTGCCGCAACGACATCGTGCCCGGCCTCCTCGAGCAGTCGTGTGAGGCCCTCTCGGAACAGCACCGAGTCCTCGGCGATGACGATCCGCAGTGTCACAGGATCGCCCGAATCCGAGTGCCCGCGCCGAGTTCGCTCCGGATGTCCAATTCGCCATCCAACGCCGCGACACGGTCCCGGATGCGGTGACACCGAAACCGGTTCGGGCGCCACCGATGCCGTCGTCGAGCACCTCGACGCCGAGGCGTCCGTTGATCGGCCCCACGCGCACGTTGACGCGACTTGCGTGTGCGTGCTTGAGCGCATTTGCGAGGGCCTCGGCCACCACGAAGTACGCGGTCGTGACGACCGCTTCCGATGCGTCCATCTCGTCGACTTGGACCTGAACCGGAATCGGACTATTGGCGACGAGTGAGTTGAGTGCGACCTCCAACCCGTCGTCGAGCAGGCGCGGTCGCATGCCGTGAGCGAGTCGGCGGAGTTCGTCGACGATCGATACCAGCGCGTTCACCGCGAGGTCGAGCTCGTCATGGGTCGCGTCGCCCGAGGGATGGCGACGCTGCACGGAGCGAAGCCGCATTCCCACCGCGACGATCTGCTGCTGGGCGCCGTCGTGAAGGTCGCGTTCGAGTCGGAGGCGCTCCGTTGCCGCGGCTTGCACCAATCGAAGGCGACTTGACGGTGCGTCGTCGAGAGCGTGACGCAGTTCGAGCCACAATCGGCTGACATCGATCGCGAGCCGGGCTTCGATTGCCCCTCGCGCCCTCGACGCACCCGCCGGAGGGATGTCTGCCCGAGGATCAAGAGGCCGATCTCAGCGCCTCGGGATTCCAACGAGATCGCCGAGCGCTCGTCAACGTTCTCGACAGGCTCGACATGCTTGCCATCGAGCCTGCTAAAGCCGTCTCGCCCAGGCACGCGCAGCAACACCATCAGCTGGGGGTCATTGAGGCACTCGCGCAGCACCTCCTCTACGTGCTCCGGTTCGGCCTGCCCGTCGCGGACCTGATCGACGAACCGTCGAATCCGGGTGAGCACGACGACGCGGTCCCGATCGATGAGACGGCCGACGACGAGCTCGAACCATCGGTATAACGGCGTCAGGACCAGCGCTGTCACGAACGCACCGACTGCCAGACCGACTCCCTCACCGACGCCGGTGCGCGCAATGCCCGACTGGGAGATTCCGACGACCACGAGGGCGAACACGCCCGCCGAAACCGCCGTCGTCAGCACGCACGAGATCGTGCCGTTCACCAATCGGTCGATGTCGAACAGGTCGTGGCGCAGGATCGCTCCCGTGACCGCTGACGGGAGCGCGGTCAAAAGGGCGAGCATGAACGGCGTGTACGCCACAGCCACCGTTGCACCGAACGACTCCGCCACCCACCCAGCCACGAGGAGCGTCGGTACCGAACCGGCTGCGAGCATGAACCAGCGGAGTTGGACTTGCGTCAGTTCGTCACCGCTGCGATACCGCACGATCACCGAAGCGACCGCTGCAACCAGCACCGCGACGAGGAGTGCGAGGACGAGCAGGATCAGCCCCACGGCCGCGACACCGGGAAGGTCGAACGGTGTCGCGCCCGGCAACGGTCCGCCGCCCGCCGCGTACTGCTCCGGCTGGATCGCGACGACACCGACCATCAGCAGCGCGACGCCGCAGAAGACCCAGGGCAGGGCACGCCATCGACGTCCGGGAAGCAGACCGTTCGGAAACGTCACGCACAACATCACGAAGCCCGCGAAGTTGAAAACCCACACACCGGGGCTCGCGTACGCGACCAGACGAGCACCCGTCCTCTGGCCGGTCGATCCGTACGAATGGCCCCAGAACTCGACCGCCGACACCAACGAGGGTGCCGCACCGAGCAGCACCAAACTCGCCGCCACGGGACTGTCCGGGCGTCGCCACGCAACGATCAGACCCAGCCCGACGATGAAACCCGACACGATCGGAACCGACAGGTCCGGAACGTCGTTGGGGGCCGACCACCAGACGGCGACGATGCCGGCGACACCCGCCGCATAGGTCAGCAACGAACCGGTCATGGCCCATCGTCGACGACGCACCATGCGATCACCCCACACGGACGAACAGGCATCATCCGTGCCACCACGTACGTACTGCTTCCCGTCAAAGATAAGCGTCCGCCCCGATGCGAGCGTTCGGCGATTTCCGTACCGTCGGCGCGATGGAACTCATCATCATGGTCCTCGTCCCCTTCCCCCTCGGTCGGTTCGTCCGCAACCGAACAGCCGCGTTCTTGGCCTACATCGCGATCCACGCATTCGTGTTCACCTTCCAAACGGCGGGCCTCGTGATGGAGTGGGCGAACGGGTCGACGGAGGCGTTCGGACCGTATCCCGACTTCGACAGCGGGCAACTCTGGGGCTACGGGATGATCAACCTCATGATCTACGCCGTCGGCCTGGGCCTCGTCACGCTCGGCTCCCGAATCCGCACCAGACGGAACGTGCGACGCTCCAACGTCGAACTCGCGCCTGCGTAGCCCGACGCCTTGGTCCGTGATCGACCCGTATGTAGGGAATGTGTCGGCAAGGCTTCGGCCTGGTCGTCCAAACGTCGGGATCACGGCCGGCCAGGTTCGCCGACCACAAGATCACTGTTCCTTCAGCATCCTGTAGCCGCCGATGGTGAGGTCGCGGGTTGTTTCGCCGAGTGGAATCAGCCCGGCCGGATGCAGCCGCGTCGTCTCGCGCATGGTCCGGTGGGCGAGCTCGCCCCCGGGAGAGAGTGTGCTCGTCCGGGGGCGGCGGCGAGGGGACAGAAGACCCTGTCGGCCTCGTGTCGAAGCCGGTCCCGGGAGCCCGGGGACCATTTCAACGAACAAGCGGGAGCGGTGCCGCCACGTGGACGGTCGGCCGTGCTGGCCAACTTCACCGCAACCGCGGTCCGATCATGTACGACCGGTCAGTGCCGTGGGGGAAGCCGCAAGCCTGGGGACGGTCGCGCGGTCGTGTCCTGCGCGCAGCCACGTGAGCACGGCGCGAACGCGCCGGTTGTCGTCAGGCGAGGGTGGGAGGTCGAGCTTGCTGAAGATCCGGTTGATGTGGGTTTCGATCGTCTTCAGATCGACGACGAACCGTTGGGCGATCGCCGCATTCGACAGTCCTTGGGCCATGACGTCGAGTACCTCCCGCTCGCGACGCGACAGCCGGTTCAGTTGTTCGGCGAGCGATTGCCTGCCGAGGAGATGTGCCACCACCTCGGGGTCGAGCACAGTGCCTCCCGAGACGACAGTTCGCAATGCGCTCACCAGCACGTCGACGTCGACCACCGAGTCCTTGAGGAGGTAGCCGAAGTGCCGGGGCGACGACCGGGCGAGGTCGGCGACATACCGACTCTCGAGCGACTGCGACAGCAGCAAGATGCCGAGCTGAGGGTGGACAACTCGGAGTTGGGACGCCATGCGGGCGCCCTCGTGCGTGAAGGTCGGTGGCATGCGGATGTCGATGATGGCGGCATCGGGCGCGACGGCATCCACGAGCGCAGGGAGTTCGTCGGCATCAGCCGCGGATCCAGCAACCTCGATACCGGCAGCGGTCAACAAACTGCTGATCCCGTCACGCAACAGGCCCGAGTCATCGGCGATCACGACGCGCACGGGATGGTCCCCTCGATGCAGGTGCCGTTGCGATCGGAGCGAACGACGACCTTTCCGCGTGCGGTCTCGACGCGGTCGAGTAGCCCGCGTAAGCCGCTGCTCGTGACGTCGGCTCCGCCGTGGCCGTTGTCGGCGACGCGAAACCGCAGCGCGTCGTGTTCGTGGCAGACGTCAACGATGATCAGATCGGCCGCGGCATGTTTCTGCGCGTTGACGACCGCCTCGGCGATCACCATCCATGTCGTGAACTCCACTCCTGGCTCCACGCGACCGACCTCGGTTGTCACGTTGAGCTTCACCGCGGAGCTGCGTGCGAGGTCGTCGAGCGCGGCGGGCAGCCCGCCCTCGGCCAGCGCCTGGGGGTGCAGGCCGTTGGCCAGAGCGCGGAGCTCACGCGCCGCGGCGGCCGCCTCTCCGGCACCGGATCGCAACGCTCCCTGCATTCGTCCGAGGTCGCCATCGAGCCCCGCCGCCTGGAGCCGGTAGGCAAGAGCGAGCAACGTCTGCTGGGCTCCGTCGTGCAAGTCGCGTTCGATCCGCCTCCGCTCGTTATGCTGGGCTCGGGCGATCCGGAGTCGCGACTCCTCCACCTCCGCCACCTTCGCCGCGAGCTCGGACAACAGCCGGGCGTTGTCGAGTTCTACGACCGCCACGGTGGCGATCTTGCGCATCGACGCCTCACTCGTGCGCTCGGGGTCGAAGCCGATCCGAGCCACCACACGATCGCCTCGTTTGACCTCGACAAGGGCGTTGCGGTCAGGGGAAGAAGCCCCGGTGGCCGACAGCCAGAGGTCTCCGGCCGTGGGGAACGCCACGACCAGTTCCTCATCGCCCGTCGCTACGCGCAAGAGGTCCTCGATGTCGACACCGGCACGATCGACCGCCAAACCCGCGCCGAGGATCCGCCGTGCGTCATAACTCCGACGGTCGAAGCGGCGGTCGAGGCGATCCTGTAACCCGCTTCGCAGCGGCGCTGCGAGCAGCGAGGCAGCGACCGCCCCCAGCGTTGCAGCAGCAGCCGGCGACGGCGCCCACCCCCGACCGAGTTGCGCAGCGGCCCATACCAGTGCGGCGTACACGCCGACGAGCGCGGAAGTGAGTAGGGAGTAGGTGAGTGTGGTCGTCACGACCCGCTCGACGTCGTAGAGCCGGTAGCGCAGCACGGAGAGGCCTGCGGCGATGGGGATGACCGTCACGAACCCTGCGGCGGCGCTCACCGTGAGCCACTCGATGTTCAGGTATGCCCCAACGAAGGTGGAGATCACGAAGAGCGGGAGTGGCACGACGGCAAGCACCAGCCAGAGAAGTTGCCGGCGCATCTCGCCCACGGAGCGCCGGACCCGCAGCATCAAGCCGGCGCCGCCCAACAGCAGACAGCCGCCGGTGACGAGCAGCATGAGCTGAGCGGCCACACGAGCGCCAGGGTTGAGCGCGTCGACCGTGAACGGGTTGCGTGCATCCGCGTAGCCCTCGAGCGCTCCGTCGCCGACGAGCGAGAGGAACGCAGCCGCACACGACGAGATCACCGATACCCGGCCCACCCAGCGCCAGCGTGAAGACACGTAGGTCCCGGTCGGCGTCAGCAGCAAGATGAGGGTGATCAGCGTGAACCAGGGGATGAAGCTCTTGTCGCCGAGGGCAGCGGCGACGTCACCTCCAGGCAGCGAACCTGAACCGACCTTCGAGAACGCGTACCACTCGTCGAACAGACCTCCCGCGAGCAGCGCCACCGACAGCGCAATGAACAGCCAACCAACCCGCTGGCACGGCTGCCCCGCGACCACGACACAACCCACACCGCACGCCGCGAGCATCCCAGTGATCAGAAGCCACGACTCCGGGGCGTACACGGTGGTGATGACATCGCCGCGGCCTGTCGAGATCAGCCGCCGGTCGGCCAGTGCGAGCACGACAATCATGAGCATCTCGAGCGCGAGCACGCTCGAGGACAGAACCACCGCTCGGCGTCGTGTCATAGACAACCGATGCTTGCACGATTTCTGTCGCGATGCGCCAGGGCTAACCCTGATGGGAAATGCGGGGACCCCTCCGATGCGCGCGGCCCGCCACCGGCAGAGGGTGAGCGATACCCAACCCGAGCCGACCCAGGAGCCGGACCCATGAGCGAAACCCATTCCCGCCCTCTCGACGCGCCGACTGTGCCGTTGGTTGCCAGACCCCGACGCGCCACGCTCGTCGTCATGGCCGTCGCGATCCTCATCGTCTACGTCGCCATGCTCGCGACCGGCTCCGACCTGTCCTATGACGCCAGCCTCTCCGACATCGTTCGCAGCTACGACCAGAGTCGAGGCGCAATGCAGGTCGCCAGCTACGTGGGCATGGCATTCGTCGGGCTGCTGCTGTTCTTCGGGGCTGCGTTGCGCAACGCCCTGCGAGTCTCGGCCGAGAACTGGCTCGCCGACGCGACCCTGCTGGGCTTCGCAGCCCTCGCTGCGACCTCGGGGTCGTGGATCGTCATCGATTTCGCGATGTGGAAAGCAGTGGACTACGGCGACGAATCCACCATCCGGACGATCGCCGTCATCTCTGACGCCGGCTTCCTACCGCTGATGGCCAGCATGATCGCCGTCTACCTCGGCACCGGCATGGCCGCGCTCCTCACGGGCGCACTCCCGAGATGGCTGGCGATCGCATCCATCGGAATCGGGGTCCTCGCGCCGCTCGGACCTCTCGCCTTCGTTGGAGCCACCCTGCTACCGATATGGCTCGTGGCGACCGCTGTCACCGTGCGACTCATCCCAACGCCGTGAGCGAGACCGCCGGGTCCGCGTGTCCTGGTCGGATGCACGGAGAAACTCCGCAGCGTTCGACGAGGCGTTGTGGCCCAGTGTTGGCGTGGCGCGATGGTTCCTTGCCAGGCGACTCCGCAGCGCCGGGTTTGCACCCATCGCGTGGCGGCACTTCCACGTCGCCGGAACCCTGCCCCGACTGCGGCACCGAACGGGGTGACGTTCCTGCACCCACGGTGGAACAGACCGATGCGATCGCAGATCAACTCAGCCTGCATTTACCCAAGAGGCCGTCCTCAGCACCCAGTGCTGAAGCCGTTATGCGTACGAAGCTCCGACCGCGGTGGGGGCGCTCATCACGACGACCTCCGCACCTGCTCTCACCCGCTCGCCATCCGGCATCATTCCCGGGTTGCCGCCGCCGAGACACGAACTCCAAACAACGCCATAATGCTCACGTCCGACCCGACCGCCGTGCCGTTCACGAGCAGGCTGCGTGAGGAATCGCGACTGCGATTCTGAGAGGGCTGTCCGCCAGCACGGCCGAGCGACAAATGGGCCGCGAGGCTCAGTGCTGACGACTCCGATCACGTCGTCATGTCATCTCGCTCCAACCTCGCAGCCATTGATGGTCCGGTGGAAGAACGAGGAAGCCACCGCGATGCCACATGATTTCGTGGGCGCGTCGATCGAGAACTGGAGTTCTGTAGAGCATTCGCACCCACCGGGGCATGATCCACGGCGCTGGCACGGCACCTCCGGGCGGAACCCAGTCCCATCCCGGTCGCTGACCGACTGGCGGCGTCCAGCCACCGGGCGACGGAATCAAGTCCTGTTCGGGGAATGGCCGGTTGAGCGGCTCCACCTGGCCAGTGTTGCAGCAGTGGCTCACCACTGCAGATGATGTTCGGTCGTGATCTGCGCCGACGACGCATGTGCCTCGGGCCAACCAGCCGGAACGGAACCCTCGACCCAATAGATATTCTCACCGGCCAAAGACCCCAGAGCCCGCCCTTCATCCCTACGAGCTTCAGGGAGGATGTTGCCGGCGTTGTCGCGACTTCGCCTGGAACAAGCGCATATCGCATATCAACGCTCGTCACGGGGACCGTCGAAGGGAGATTCTCAGCGGGCCTCTTTCTGTTCTACGGCCCGTCGCGGCCGACGAAGCGCCCCGTGCCAAGCACGTAGTTGAGTGCTCGCTGCACGTTGCGGTCGACGCTCTCCTCGGTCCTCAGGCCGTCGATGTAGCGGACGATCTCCTTTCGTCTTGACGGCGCCATGTCATCGAAGACCTCCCTCGCTGTCGCACCACCCGGTCCAACACATCCCGGGTGTACGTGACGGCAGTGGCATTGGCTCCGGTGCTGGTCATCGACACCAAACGGTCACCACCGTCATAGACGAGGGTGGTATCACCGAGGGTCGTGGTGTTCCCCCGACCGTCATACGCCAGGGTCGTGCCAAGGGCGCAGCTCCCGGCCGTCGCGGTGGTTCCGGCCCACGCCCCGGGTGGTCACGGTCTTGACCACCCGGTCGGCACCGTCATAACAATACGCCGTCACCTTCGCCGGGCTCGTGCCCGTCAGCGTGTCCGACACCCGCATCCGGTTGCCGTGCGACCCAGCACCGGGTGCGTACCCGGCCACCCCAGCGCACGGATCCGTTCCCGTATGCGCCGTAAAGCCATAGGTCAGGGTGTGGTCGGGGATGCTAGCGGCGGTCAGTCGACCGGCTGTGTCGTAGGTGTAGGAGGACACCTTCGATGTGGCGCCGTCGGTCACGGTGTTGGTCAGCACCCGCCCGGACGATGACCGGGTCACCACATCCGTCACCGCCGGTTGAGAGGCGGGGAACGCCCATGCCAACGACGCCAACTCACCCTTCGCGTCCCGGGTGATGCCCAGGGGAGTGCCGTTGCCGGAGGTTCCGGCCCCGGTCGGGTAGGACACCGCAGACACCTCCTTCCCGCTGGCCGCCGACGAGTACGTCACCGACGCCAGGGTCAACGCGTCCTTGGCCACCGTCAACACCCGACCAGCCAGGTCGTAGGTCCACGACATGGTCTTGGTCACCGGCGTCGTCGACCCGGCCGTCGTCGACGCGGAAGAGGTCACCCGCCCCGCCCGGTCATACGACGTGACCGTGGTGTACCCGTTGACGTCGACGTAGCGGGTGGCCCGACCCAACAGGTCCACCGTCGAGGTGACCGTGCCGGCCGGATCGGTGACTGAGGACACCAACGGGTTACCACCGACGGCGTGATTGGTGGTGATCGTGCGGGCCGCCTGGGACGTATACGCGGGCTGCACTTACCTGGGTGGGTCGGCCCCGCCCGTCATACGTGGTGCACGCCCACGCGGTGCCGGAATCCCAGGTGATCGCCAGGGTGGTCGCGTTACGCACCCCACGCCGTGACCCAGCGGGACGACCCATCCCGTCATACACGGCCTCGGACACGACCTGCTGGTTGGCGCTGTTCGTCGGCCCCACCGTGTAACGCACCGCACCGCCCTGCGCAGTACCCGTCGGCACCCCGCAGATCGCCTCGGTGGTGGCCGTCTGCCCACTCATCGCGACCCCCCAGAACTCGAACTCCATCCGCAGCCCCGATGTGTCCGGGCTGCCGTTGGGTAAGGCGCGCACCGTCTGCCGACGGTGGTCGTCGAATCTGGATCGCGTGGTCAGGTTCAACCCACACCGAACGGGTCATACAACCGGTACCCCTGAACACCCGCATCACAACCACCTCGTTGCGAACGACCTCCCCCCGCGGGAGGTGAGAAACCCATGGTCGACCCACCCCAACGCCTCCGCGAATAGTGACAAGGCGGACACGCCGCGTGACGGTCGAGTGTTCACGTCCTGTTCACCTGCTCGGGGATGGTCGTGGCCCAGTCGATCTCTTGTCACCATGGGGACATGAGCCGCCGGACGATGCTTCGGCAGGTGGTGCGGGGTTTCGCGGTGTCCGCCGGCCTGATCGGCATCTCCCTGGCGGCCATCGTGGTGGTCCTGACCGCCTGGCCAACCGACACGGCCGACGTGCTCGGGGTGCCGATCGAGGTGGGTGCCCAACAGCCCTCTGGCGACTTCGGCTGGCACGGGCCGGGCGTGCTCGAAACTTTCGGCCAGCCGGTCGACCTGCGGGCCGTGGACGTGGCGGGCCCGGTCAGGCCGTTCCTGGGCACCACGATCGGGCCCTACGACATGATCCGGATCGCCACGACCACCGGCGCCGCACAGCAGGCCGGCGACGCGCTGGTCGAGGCCTTCGCCCGCTGGGCGCTGCTGCGCACCCCAGTCGTCCTATTCGTCGGCCTGGCGCTGTTCGTGGCGATCGCGGCGTTGCTCTCCTTCGGGGGCTGGGTTCGGCCGTTGCGCCGCGAGGCGTGGCGGAGGTATCTCATGTGGGCGGGCGGCACGTCCGTCGTGGTCGCCGCGGTGTGGGGGGCATCGCTCGCCGCCGCCGCTGCGGGATCGCAGAGTCTGGCCCGGGTGACGTCCATCGAGGACGTCTTCGACTACGACGTGCTCCGCACCTCGCCTGCCCCGGCCGGCACACCGCGCACGGGCTACGACGTCGTGGTCATCGGTGACTCCCGGGTGGCCACCTTCGGCGGCGACCCGCTGCCGAGGGCCACACCGGAGGACGCTACATGCGAGCGCAGCCGGAACTCCCTTGCCGAACAACTCGAAGTGCTGGTGCCGGCCCCTGGGGTGCGCGCGCTGAACCTGGCCTGCGCGGGAGCCACCGTCGAGGAGGGCCTGTTGCAGTCCCAGCTGGTCGCGGGCCGGCGGGTACCGGCCCAGCTGGGGCAGCTCAAGCTCGTCCAATCACCCCGCGTGGTGGTCGTCTCGGTGGGCCCCAACGACGTCTACTGGGGGCCCATCGTCGGCAGCTGCTACGTCACGACCTGCAACGTCTCGGCGCTGGGCGCCACGGTCAACTCGCTGTTCGCCGACTTCGCACGCTCCTACGACGACCTGCTCGCCGAACTCGACCAGCTGGACCCCGCGCCGCAGGTCATCGTCATCGGTTCCTACGAGCCGTTCGCGCCCGGTGCCTCGTGCGCCGACACCCGCCTGCCCGACGGCGACGGATCGCTGTCGCAGTCCGAACTGGACACGATCGCGGACTGGCGGGCGCGGCTCAACGAGGTGCTGGCCGACGGCGCGGTGGCCCGGTCGTTCACCTACATCCAACCGAGGCTGCTGGGGTTGTGCGCTCCCGACGCCACCGGCCTCGGACCGGACGTCTGGCCGCTGGCCTCGGAGTACCGCTTCCACCCCACCTCGGTCGGGGTGCTCAAGACCGCGGCGGCGGTCGCCGACGCCATCGACCCCGAGCGGCTGACCCCTGCTCCGGCCGATCCAGAAGCAGCCGCCGATCCGGCGGCCGCTCCCACCGGCTGACGAGTGGGGCGGGCGCCGCTCAGCGCAGCGTGTCCAGCAGCGCGATCACTCGTTGCGGGTCGGTTGCGGGGTTGACGAAGGCCAGCCGCAGGACGGTCCGGCCGCGCCACTTGGTCGGCAGGCACAGCAACTCGCCGCTGATCGCAAGCTCGTGCGACCACGCGAGGTACCGCGCCTCGCCCCAGCCCGGCCGCTCGAACAGCAGCACCGACAGGTCGGGTTCGATGACCAGCCGCAGCTGGCCCGAGGCGCGGATCGCGTCCGCCACCTCGCCGGCGATCGCCAGGCCGCGCTCGATGGCCTCGCTGTAGGCGCGGGTGCCGTGCGAGGCGAGACTGAACCAGAACGGCAGGCCGCGGACCCGACGGCTGAGGTGGACGGCATAGTCGGCCGGGTTCCACATCTCACGGTCGACGGTGTCGAGGTAGCTCGCGGTCTGCGAGTGCGCGCCACGGGCGTACTCGGGTCGCCGGTACAGCACCGCGCAGCAGTCGTACGGCGCGAAGAGCCACTTGTGCGGGTCGACGATGAAGCTGTCCGCCCGCTCGATGCCACTGAAGCGGCCGCGCACGCTCGGTGCGGCCAGTGCGGCACCGCCGTAGGCACCGTCGACGTGCAGCCAGATGCCGCGCTCGGTGCAGATGTCGGCGATGCCGCGCAGGTCGTCGATGATCCCGGCGTTGGTGGTACCCGCCGACGCCGCGACGGCGAAAACCCGGTCCTCGGGCCCTACCGTGCTCAAGGCGACCGCCAGCGCGGCGCCGGTGGCCCGGCCACGCTCGTCACCCGCGATGGGCAGGATATCGACGTCCATCACCCGGGTAGCGGCGACGATCGAGGAGTGGACGTCCGCCGAGCACGCGAGCAGCCATCGCCCCTCGGGTCGCGCCCGGCCGATCCGTGCCGTCTCACGGGCTGCGACGAGGCCGGCCAGATTCCCGGACGTGCCCCCGGAGACGAAGCAGCCACCAGCCTCGGCCGGCCAGCCCAGCAGCGACACCAGCCACGCCAGCGCCTCGTTCTCGGCGTGGATCGCCCCGGCACCGGCCTCCCAATAGGCGCCGATCATGTTGGCAGCGCTGGTGGCGAGGTCGAACGCGATCGCCGCCCGGGTCGGCGCCGCCGGTATGTAGGCGAGGTTCATCGGGTCGTCCTGCGCCCGGGTGGCCGGCACGAGGACTTCGTCGAACAGCCGCAACGCAGCGTGGCTGCCGATCCCGTCCGGGGTCACGGTGGCGCCGACAGCGGCCGCCAGCTCACTGGCGGGGCGCGCCGTGGTCTTCGGGTCCGAGGGGCGGACCACCCGCTGCTGCGCCCAGGTCAGCACGGACAGCACGATGGAGGACTCGTCCCCCCACGGTTCGACGGCGGTCCAGGGTGGGGCATGCACAGCCATGCCCGTCAGTGTCCCACCGCGGGTCCGGGTCACCACTGCTAGCGTTGTCTAGACAACTCGTCCGCACGGGACGACGGTCGCAAGGGAGCGATGGCGAATGATGCAGGGACACCGGGTCGCGATGCTGGGCACCGGCTTGATCGGTGACTTCTACACGATGACGCTGCACGGTCAGCGGGGCCGCGACCGGGTCGAGGTGGCCTACTCGCGCTCGGCCGAGCGCGGCGAGGCGTTCAAGCAGCGGTGGGCGGTGCCGCACGCCACGACCACCATCGAGGCCGCGATCAACCATCCCGACGTGGACACCGTGGTGGTCGCGCTGCCAAACGACATGCACGCCGAGGCGATCGCCATGGTCGCCGCGGCCGGCAAGTCGGTGCTGTGCACCAAGCCCCTGGGACGGACCGCGGCCGAGGCCAAGCAGATTCTCGACACCGTCGAGGCCGCCGGCGTGTTCGCCGGCTACCTCGAAGACCTCTGCTACACCCCGAAGACCCTCAAGGCCGTCTCGTCGGTGCGGGAGGGAACCATCGGCGACGTGCTGTGGGTACGCAGCCGCGAGACGCACCCGGGCCCGCACAGCGCGTGGTTCTGGGATGCCGAGAAGGCCGGCGGAGGCGCGATCATCGACCTGGGCTGCCACTGCATCGAGATCATCCGCAGCTTCGTCGGGAAGGGGAACCGGCCGGTCGAGGTGATGTGCTGGAAGGACACCCTCGTCCACCCCATCACCGCCGAGGACAATGCGATCGCGCTCATCCGGTTCGAGTCCGGCGCCGTCGGCCAGTTCGAGGTCAGCTGGACCTTCCGCGGCGGGATGGACCTGCGCGACGAGGTCGCGGGCACCGAGGGCACCATCTGGCTGAACCACTTCCTGCGTACCGGTTTCGAGATGTTCACCTCCGGCGCCGGGGCGGGATACATCGCCGAGAAGGCCGAGAGCTCCAGCGGCTGGTTGTTCCCGGTGGGTGACGAGGTGGCCGAATTGGGTTATGTCGACATGTTCACCGACATGTTCAATGCGATGGAGTCCGGCCGCGAACCGACCGAGACGTTCTACGACGGCTACGTGGTCAACGCCGTCATGGACGCCTGCTACCGCTCCGCGGCCTCTCGCACCTGGGAGCCGGTCGACGTCGAGTGGCGCGGCGGCGCCACGCCGCGCATCGCCCGGCCGGAACGCACCGAGGACGGCCTAGTAGTGATCAAGGAGGAGCACCTGCCTGATGGGCGGCGCAAGCTCATCCTGTCCGACCCGGCCAGTGGGGCACTGGTGGACCGGATCGTGACGTGAGCGAGCGCTCTGACAAGAGCAGCGGTCCTGACGTGCGGGTGCTGCCCGTCGATCGGTGGGCGGCGGTGGTGACGGACGCCTGGGTCGAGCGGCTCAGCGCGCGCCCGTCGCTGCGGATGTGCCTGCCGACCGGATCCACGCCCCTGCCGGTCTACGCCGAGATGCGCAGCCGCCAGGTCTCGTGGGCCGCGGCCGAGGTACTGCTCCTGGATGAGTGGGTGGGCCTGCCGCCGAGCGAGCCGGGTGGCTGCGACGCAACGTTGCGGCGCGAGCTGCTCGACCGCGTCGACCTCCCGCCCGACCGGTACCGGCCCATCCACGCCGACGCCCCCGATCTCAGCGCCGAGTGCGGGGCGGTCGACGCCTGGCTGGACGGCGGACTGGACCTGGCCATCCTCGGGGTCGGGGTGAACGGCCACCTGGGAATGAACGAGCCCGGCACCCCCGCCGAGAATCGCACCCACCTGGCCACCCTGGCCGCCTCGACCATCGACTCCGCCGCGGCCTACTTCGGCGACCGCCCCCGGCCCGCCCACGGCGTGACAGTCGGCTTGACCGACCTGCTGGCCGCCCGCGAGGTGTGGGTGCTCGCGACCGGCGCCCGCAAGGCGGAAATCGTGCGTGAGTCCCTGCATGGCGAGGCGCGCCCCGCTGTCCCGGCCAGCCTACTGAGCGGCCACCCGAACTGCGTCTGGTGGCTCGACGAGGCTGCCGCGGTCAGCGGTCTGCCCCGGCACTGAATGCCACCTTGTCCAACACGGAACCCACGAATCGTCAGGACGTCCAAGCGGGCATGGTGACTCGCCGTGACGTGGGCGACGTGGATCTCCTAAGGTCGAGTGCGCACCGTCAAGCGGTGGTCGCAGGGGCAGCGTCCGAGGGTGCGGCTATGGTCCGCGCGTTCGCCATGGATCTGTTCGAACGCCCCGAGACCTCCGACGCCAACCTGGTGTGCTCTCCGTTCTCGATCGCTGCGGCCCTCGCGATGACGAGAAATGGGGCACGAGGCACGACCGGGGATGAAATGGACGCCGTCCTGCACGCCCCGCAGCTGGCTGAGCTGAATACCTCAATGAACTCGTTGATCTCAGCTGTCGAGGACGTTGCGGGTGAGCAGACGCGGGCCGACGGTTCCACGGCAACCGTCAGCGTGGAAGTGGCCAACTCGCTGTGGGGCCAGCTAGACCGCACTTGGGAGCCAGATTTCCTCGACGCACTCGCCGTGCATTTCGCCGCAGGCATGAGGCTGGTCGACTATGAAAAGGATCCTACGGGCGCCATCGACAAGATCAATGAGTGGGTGTCGGACCGGACGCACGAAAGAATCAAACAAACAGTAGACGCGGATTTGATCGAAGAGTTGACCGCACTCGTCCTCGTCAATACCGTCTATCTGAAGGCGCCCTGGGAGATGCCGTTCACCCCCAGCCTCACCCGACCTCACCTCTTTACCCGGGCTGATGGCTCGGCCGTCGCTGTCGATCTCATGACGACGTCGATCCGTCTGCACGACGCAATGTTCGGTTCGGGCTGGCAAGCGGCCCGCCTGCCCTATGCCGGGACGACCCTGGCCATGACCGTCGTGGTGCCCGACCTCGGCGAACTCGGGTCACTGGCCGAACTGCTCGGCGCCGATGGCCTGGAGCAGGTCCTTGTCGGATTCCGCGACGATGAGCAGGTGAAGCTCGAGTTTCCGATGTGGCGACTGGTCATAGACCTCAGGCTGTCTCAGGTGCTGATCGGTCTCGGCATGGCGAAGGCCTTCCAGAACAGCGCAGACCTGAGTGGGATGTCAATGGGCGGGCCGCCGCTGAGACTCAGAGACGTGGTGCACAAGGTGTTCATCGCGGTTGACGAGATGGGCACTGAGGCGGCCGCCGTCACGGCTGTGGTCGTGCAGGCGGTTTCGGCCAGGCCCCCGCCACGGGTATTCACGGTCGACCGCAGCTTCTATTTTGTGATTCATGATGTGGTCACCGGAACTCCGCTGTTCCTCGGGCGCGTCAACGACCCAAGCCAAGAGCACTGAGACACCTACCAGCCGCCCCCGACCTCGCGCTTGACCGCTTGACCGCTTGACCGCTTGACGACGATGGGGTGAAGTGGCGGATGGCCATCCCGCGATGGACCGACCCGTGCGGCGCGGCCGGGCTGGTGCTAGGCCGCCACCCCGGCCAGCAGGGCCGCCCCGGCCAGCGTGGCCGACGCCCCGAGCTCGGCCTGCACGACGCGGATGCCTTCCGTGACGTACGGCGGACCCACCCGCTGCAGTTCGGTGCGCGCCGGTTCGAGCAACAGGTCTCCGGCAATGGACAAGCCGCCGGCCACGGCGATCACCTGCGGCCACAACAGCACCGACCAGGTACTCATCGCCCGTCCCAACGCCGCCCCGGCCTGGTCGAGCAGGGTGATCGCGGCGGCCTCGCCCGCCAACGCCGCGTCGATGACAGCTCGCGCGCCGGAGTAGCCGTGGCCGGCGCCGGCCCGCGCCAGCGCCAGCCCGGAGCACACCGCTTCCAGACACCCGACACCTCCGCACGGGCACGGCGGCCCGGCCGGGTCGACCAGGACGTGACCGGCGTCGCCGAAACTCCCGAACGCGGTCTCGACCAGGTGGTCGTCGGTGACAGCACCGGCGTTGACCCCGGTACCGATGGCTACACATAGGAATCGCCCCACCCCGCGGCCTGCACCGAGGCGCGACTCGCCGATGGTGGCAGCGGACAGATCCGGGACGAGGGTGACCGACGCCGTCCGCACCGCTCCCATCAGCAACAGGTCCAGGCGTTCACCGCGCAGTGCAGGCAGCGACGGGATCGGCCCGACCGTGCCGTCGGGCATCACGTACGAGGGCAGCGCAACGAGGACATGGCGCAGCTGCACGCCGTCGGACGCCTCCTCGACGACAGAGGCGATGGCCTTGACCAGCGCCTCGCAGCTGTCGTGAGGCCACACCGGCAACCGGGCGGGCTGCTCGACGGGGCAGTGGGGGCCTGCCGCCCGGACCGAGCTCCCGCCGAGATCGACGGCGACCGAATGCGTCGTCATCCGCTCAGATTGACAGCGGGTTGAACCACAGGTCGATCGGCTTCGCGACCCCCTGCGGCCGGAACGGCAGATCGACGGCACGTCGCGACCCGGCCGACTGGTATCCCGCCACCATCAACTGCTGGGCGACGCGACCGTCCTCGCCAGTCGCCTGCGGCTCCTCAAGCCCCTTGATCACCCTTGCGAAGTGCTCCATCTCCTGCGGGAAGCCGTAGTTCCACAGCTCCTCGAAGACCGGGTACGACCACCCCTGCGTCGACGGGGCTTTCTCCACGGCATAGCCGTAGCCGCCCTCGGAGAAGGTCGGCAGGGCATTGCCCATGTGCAGGTTGCCGTAGGT
>Ga0163148_10001845_pt1 | contig 26783 bp, 28 predicted proteins | sample OliLakLV19MP7P2_FD_148606 | JGI IMG/M metagenome (GOLD analysis project Ga0163148, IMG submission 148606) | Freshwater microbial mat bacterial communities from Lake Vanda, McMurdo Dry Valleys, Antarctica- Oligotrophic Lake LV.19.MP7.P2 | ecosystem: Environmental > Aquatic > Freshwater > Lake >... | reverse complement strand
GGAGCGGTACGGGCCGCTGACCCTGACTAACATTGGAATTTGTGGAACAACCGGGGTGTGGTACATAGAGGGCGTGTACCTGAAGGAGAACCCGACCGCTGATCCCAAAAAGGGGTCATTCGTACGGTTTTCTGTTCCTCCGTTCCCTGTTGGACCTGAGGGGTGGTTGCAAGACTTCATAGATTCGGCCACCTCGGCCGTATTCATCAACCAAGTCAACCCCTCTCTGCCTCCCATTTCGGGCATTGAGTCAATGGACCAATACGGCTTCGTCCTGTGGGTCGAGCTGCCCAACGGCACGTCCATCTTTGTCGTCTCCCTGTGGGAGAACGCTGGCAGCATGGATGTGCTCAATCAGGTCCTCTTGGATCCAGAAGGTTGGATCCAAACTGGTAGATGGACTGACGCCACTTGCGCTGCGTACGGGGTCGCGCAGTGTAACACGATGGGAGCCTTAGGTTTTTGCACAGCGTGGGTCTTCTGGAGTAGTAAGACCTACCAATGTGGCTTTAGGTGTAAGTGGCCAGGGAACCCATGCCCTCCGAAAGACGGGTACGGATCAATGTCGACATTAGATATCGTCGACAGCATCTGGTTCTAATAGGCAACCCCGCCAAGATTTTAGGGTGCGTAATTTGTGGGTATCCCATGAACCGCACCCTTTTCATTTACATATATATTAAAAAACAGCGTAGCTAAACAACACTCCATACTGTTTACACCATATAACAACAGTATAGTAATTTTCATATCCCTCAGGAATTACATAATTCTGACTCCCTTTATTCCCTTTTAATAATCCAAGATCGATATACTCACGAAGACTTGCAACTGTTCCATTTGGTTTTTCAACGTTAGAAAGATACACATATAAATTAGGACTATTAGTAACTTAAAAAATTTCTTCAAAACGCAATATACGCGTACCATTTTCTGCGGTAACCATAAGCGCGTCACCAGAACCTTTGTGAACAATGTCGATAGCAACAAAACTTCCTCTTTTAGTCTCTGTTACAGATTCAAGTATTACTTCGGGCGCATCTTCAGACACTGTCGTTTCTGTAAAATAGGTATGTAAAGTAAAACTTTGTATACTCATATTCCCCTCTGCATCAGACGCGTATGTAAAATCAGCCGTGTATACATCGTGACCATCCTCATATTCCACCTTTCCAACACCATTTTGTGCCTCGATACTAGTAACAAAAAAAGTTCCACCTAACTGCGCCAAAACAGGCGCGAGATTTGATAAATTTTGATTTATTAATACCTTCAATTTTTCTTCTTCATTCGAATTAGAAGAAACCACCACTTCTATTTGCTTATCTATAACTTGTTTACCATTAGTAAAAATCCAAAAAACAATAAGTACGAGTAATAAAAGAACGAGGACAGAAATAATTTTTTTAGTCATAAAAGTAATTTTATTGCATTGCTGTACTGCACCCCTTTCATAGAACACCAACCTTGTATTAGATATTATAACTTTTAGCGATTTTTTGCGCAAATTGAACTGGTGACATTTTCAATGCTGAATGGATCCTTGTGTTGAGGTAACCCTCGATCTCTTCAAGCCATCGCTTCCTTTCGAGGACCCACTTACGCTTGTCTTCTTCGGTACGGATCAGCTCGCCGGCATCCCTTCCTGCAGGGCTAAAGCGAGCTGTTATAGGGTCTTTAATGACCGCTTCGACTGCTGGTGCAAAGTCTTCGTAGGTTGGGTTTTTGAAGACCTTTCCATCGAGGAGATTGCCTCGACCTTTGAGGACCGTCGCTTGTCGCCATACCTCATGCTTTGCGCGAGAGATGAGTTCATGTCACTCCATCAATACCAGGACATCGAATTCGTATGCGGTGTTTTTCTCAGCCTGCATCTTTACTCCTGTCTTGGTAAATTCTTTGCGACCATCCTCGTCTACTTCTTGCTCCATTCGGTCTGACACTCGGCTGGTTGCAATGATATGCAATGGTGATTGAACCATCGGGATCGAGAAGTTTCTGTTCCTGTCAGACTTGATTGCCATCCAATCCTGAATCTGGAACGTTTGGCGATTCAGCTTTCGCTTGTACGCCTCTTGGAAGTCCATCCAGATGTGAGTGATACTGTCGATCACTACAATGTCCGAATATCCATCCGCACAGAGCTTCATTGCTGTTACTAAGTCAGCGAGCGAGTGTGTCTCGCGCACCATCGCTTCGATTCCATTCTCCTTGAAGAGCGGGACCAAAAACTTTGATGCTTTCTCGGTATCAATGAGAACAATTGGCTTTGTGCTTCCGATCTTCTTATGAAGACCGATCGCTACTAATGCTGCACTCCAGCTTTTGCCTGTGCCTGGCTCTCCTTCAAAAGCTGCCTTGAAGTAGAGCTTTGTGTTTCCGATCTCGGTGAAGAATGATTCTTCGGCCACTATCGGGACCACCTTCCTTTCTAATGTTTGTGTTGTCATAGTTTTTTAGCTATTGACTCCACGAAGAGGTCTTTGATACGATGTATCTGTTGATAAGAGGCTCCCTTCGGGGGGTCTTTTATTTTTTCTCGAATAATTTAGTAATTCTTTCGTCTGCTTCACCGAGCATGATCTTGTTGATCTGCCCATTGATTTCACTGAACAATCCGTCGCGGATGATGCCGTGTGCCATCGTGATGGCCTTGTCATTTTCCGCATCGAGGTTCGTTAGTTTGCCCATAATGTCGCCAGTAAATTCGGCCACCTCATCGAGCATGTGAGCAAGGATCCGTTCGTCGACTATTGCCGGCGCTTTATCCTTGACTAGCTTTAGCGCCTCACGCGCTAGTGCTTTCATTTGTTCTTGCTTCTTCATTTAGGTTTTCTTGAATTCGCTGTTTCCGAATTTCTTCTCTTTCTTTGAGCTTTTTCTGTCGCTCTTTACTTAGAGAGATATTCTTCTGGAAGCGAATCTCTTTAGGCTGATAATCGATATCGACTAGATCGCCTATGTTTAGTCGGTATTTTTCAGTGAGCCATTTGCCTTCGAGGATTACGGCTGGGATGCCATATCTCCGATAGGTCACAACCCGCATCGGTCTGAGTATTTTCATCATTGTTAGCATCTGGTCTTGTACGGGACCGACCCCTTTCGGGACAATGTTTATTGGCTAATAATTTCGACCTTTTGGTGAGCTGCGAGGCATACAAAAAGCCCCGCTTTTCAGCGAGGCTTTTTCTTCGATATTGTGATTTTAAGCGTTCTACTTTCCGTCTTTGCCGTTTGACCAAATGCCGGCTTTTATCCTCATTTGTCTGCCTTCTTCTTCAGGAAGCAGGTAGGATGCGGCAGCAATAACGTGGAGTACCAATGTGTGGGTATACCCCATTTCATTGTCGTACCATGCACACACTTTTACGAGATTTCCTCCCACTACGCGAGTAAATGCTAGATCTGCAATTGAAGCGTATTTACTTCCCTTTATATCAGACGACACAAGATCTTCTTCCGTAACAGAAAAAATATCTTTCCATCGATCTTCTTGCACTGCATTTTTAAGTAATCTATTTACTTCCTCAATGCTCGTATCACGTTTTGCAATAAAAGTAATGTCTACGATAGAACCTACTACCACAGGCACACGCATAGAAATTCCTTCGAACTTCCCCACGAGTTCTGGGAATGCTTTTGTTACAGCGATAGCAGCACCGGTAGAAGACGGCACAATATTTTGCGCTGCAGCACGGCCCTCACGAAAATCTTTTTTGTTCGGGCCATCAACAATACTTTGACTTGCAGTATATGCGTGAACGGTGTTGAGCATTGCCTTTTCAATACCAATTGCCTCATGAAGAATTGCAATAAGTGGACTTGCAGAATTGGTTGTGCATGATGCATTTGAAGTAATAATGCATCGCTTAAGTTTTTCTTCATTAATACCCATAAGTACTGTATCGCTATCGGCGCCCACTTCATCTTTTACTGGAGCAGAGATAACAACACGTTTTGCGCCAGCATGTATATGAGCACGTGCTTTTTCAAACTCAATAAAAAGACCTGTTGATTCAACAACAACGTCTATATCAAGGTCGCGCCATGGAAGAAGAGCGGGATCTTTTTCACTAGAATACACAATTAGTGAACCGTCAACGATAATTGATTTTTTATCTTCTGCAACAACAACATCAAACGGACTTACGCCGTAGGCAGTGTCATATTTTAAAAGATATGCAATATTGTCAATATTTCCTAAATCATTTACTGCAACAACTTCAATCTCCTTTTTTTCTCGTGCTACTTTTATAAAAGCACGCCCAATTCTTCCAGCACCGTTTATCGCAACTTTAATTTTTTTCATGTAAGATACGTTTCTTTTAATCAGTAATTATCTTTAAGTATACCAAAAACCGCTATTCTTGACTCGGGGTGACTTTTTCTTTTCTTTCCTCCTTCGTATGGGCGCGGACGTCTACTTCATAGCTTGTATTTTGTGCTTCAAAAAAATTAACGAGTTCATAGACATCAGTTGCGGTACTCATCCATTTTGCAGGATTAGTTACGTTGTAGTGCTTTGAAAGACCGAGCTCTTCGAGACGACGATCGGCTACATACTGGACATACTGATTTACATAATCCGCATTCAAACCCAAAATTCCGTTGGGAAAAAGATCTCTATTATAATTTGTCTCAAGATTAACACCTTCGATAATAATATTTCGAATTTCTTCTGCAAAATCTTCCGTCAAAAGCTCCCTATTTTCTTCAAGAATATTATGAATGAGATTTATACCAAACTGCAAATGAAGGCTTTCGTCTCGAATCACCCAACTGATCATCGAACCAAAGTTACGAAGCTGATTACGTTGGCGGAAAGAAAGTGCGACCATAAAACCGCTGTAAAACCAAATACCCTCCATAACGATATTTGTTGCAACGAGATTTCTAATGAAATCTTTTTTACCATCAACTGTTGAGATATCAAGCGAACTTTCAGTCATTCGTTTCATATACCTTCCTATATACGCCTCCTTGTCTTGCATAGAAGGAATTTCGAGGTGGAGATTGAAAATCTTTTCTCTATCGAAAGGAAATGTTTCAAGAACATACTCGAACGCAACGCAGTGATTTGCCTCTTCCCACATTTGTTTTGCAAGATACAAATGACATTCAGGAGATTTTAAATATGGATAAATACCAAGGGCAATTGATCGATTTACAATGAGCTCAGCTGGATTAAAAAAAGCCATTAAAAATTTTACAGCATGACGTTCGTCGTTGGTCATTTTTTCCCAATCCTCCAAATCTTCTTTAAGAGCAATTTCATGGGGAAACCATGTATTACGAACTGCTTGATTATAAAGATCATACGCCCACTTGTATCGAAGTGGGTGCAAATTCATGTCTTCTGGTGAAGCTTTTCCGATAAGCATAGGTATAAAAGATTATGGATAATTACTGACAACTGTCACAAATATTTGCTTCCGCTGGATCGATTGGAGCATGCGCTTTAAATTTTTTCTCCGCACGCGCACCTTCCCCACCCCCATTAGCTACTTGCTGTGATCCATCAACTCGATCCCCGATACCACCAACAAGTGCAAATGCTCTTGTTTTTTGAGTAATCATTTGGGGCTGCACAATAAAAGGTTGGGGCGCCTCATATGGAGCTGTTTGTTGCACTTTTACAACTAAAGGTTCACTGTCTGGGATAATTTGTGTTGGCTGATCTATTGGAACAATCTTACCGAGAGGTAGGGGTGACGTTACAGCACCCACAGCAGCAAATGCAGGTGTGGAGAGTGGTGGAGCTGCTGTTGTCGTTGATGCCCCAACCGCTGCAAATCCAATTTTACCAATCTTTTGTGCTTTATTTACCGTCACCGTACTTTGTTCTGCTGTATGACGAGGCTTCATGTGTAAATAATATGTAGTTTTTACACCTTTTTCCCATGCACTCATATAAATACTCATCGTCTCATCAATATCGCGCGTCTCAAGATACATGTTTCGAGAAAGAGCTTGATCGACCCATTTCTGAGCACGCGCAGCAACTTCTATATATGCATGTGGAGATGTGGTAAAAGAAGTTTTATAAATATCTTTTACATACTGAGGAATTTCTGGGATGTCTGAAATGTCTCCTTGGAGTTCGATAATAAGATCTCGTGTTTTTTCCCAGATCCCCATGTTCTTTAAATCCTTCACAAGATTGTGATTTAAATCAAGATATTTTCCAGAAATTTTATTTCGAGAAAAAACTTGCGCAAAGCGTGGATCTATACCTGGAGTTGTAGCGGCAACCAAACCAATATTTGCATTTGGCGCAACTGCCATAAGTGTTGCATTTCGCATTCCTTTTTTTACTTTCGCCCGTAGTACATCCCAATTAAGACCCCTATGTTTACTTTCTTTAGAAACAGTGAGTGGAATTCCTCGATCTTTTTCAAGTGTCTCAAGTGTATCAAAGGGGACTTTTCCTTTTGACCATTCTGAACCAGTGAAATTATGGTAGCTTCCGCGCTCTACAGCAAGATTTGCACTTTCATCAATTGCCATATAACTAATAAATTCAAAAATACGATCTGCAAAATCCCATGCATGAGGACTGTCATATGACATACCGAGTCGCTCTATGGTGTCTGAAAATCCCATCACTCCAAGACCAATCGCTCGATTTTCTTTATCAGATTTTGCAGCTTCAGGAATCGGTAATTCATTTATATCAATAAGATTGTCGAGCTGACGCACTGCAAGACGAATACTTTCTTCCAATTTACCCCAGTTTACTTCTTTATTGTTTATATGCGCCGCAAGATTGAGGGATGCAAGATTACACACTGCAACATTCTCTTTATCTTGAGGTAGGCAAATTTCAGTGCACAAATTAGACATGTGAATTGTGCCTGTATTATTGTTGAGTGCCCGAAGGTTGATTGGATCCTTCCATGTAAGCCATGGATGAGACGTAGATTGCATTGATACCAAAATCTGACGCATCTGCTCTTGTGCTGGCACCTTTTTAAAGGTGCGGAGTTTGCCTTCCTGAGCCATTTTTACGTATTCGGCATAACGAATACTAAACTTTTTACCGTACAACTCGTTTAAATCTGGGGTCTCTTTTGGATCAAACATATACCAATCTTCCCCCATTCGAGCCCGTTTCATAAACTCATCGGAAATAAATGCGGCGGTGTTTGCTGTACGCATTCTCATGTAGTCATCTCCAGCGTTGTGTTTCCAATCAACAAATTCAGAAAAATCGAGATGCCAATTTTCCATATAAAAACAGAGAGCTCCTTTCTTTTTTCCACCACGTTGGATTGCTCGGATTGCCGTATCGATAATTTTTGCAAATGGAGTTGGACCTGTTGATGTTCCGTTGTTTGTAAAAAGTGGAGAGCCCGATGCGCGAAGCTTTGTCATTGATGCCCCAATACCCCCTGAACCTTTTGAGAGTCGCATTACGTCTGCGACTGATTTTGCAATATGATCCATATCATCATGCACCTCAAGAAGGTAACAGTTTGAGAGTGCGGGTCGTGTGGTGCCGGCACCAAGATTGGTTGAACCCCCGGCAAGATACTCGAGCTTTGACATTTTGTTGTAAAACTTTTTCGCTTGAGCTGTTGGATCAGTTTCATTGTATGAAAGACCCATTGCAACACGCATAAAAAAATATTGCGGTGTCTCACGTGATGTTTGATTGATATTTTTAAGTGCGTATCGATTAAGTAGGCTTGAAAGTCCAGCGTACTGAAACAATTCATCACGCTCTATAGTGAGTGCTTGAGCAAGTTCTTCGAGTCGAAACTTCTCGAGCATGTTTTTATGAAGTTTTCCTTCCGCAACACTCTTTTTTATATACGCAATAAACGTTTCCCGATGTCTTTTTTCTAAATCATTGGCGTCGTCTTTATTGTAATCACCAATTACTGATCGATATACAGTTTTTAGAAGAAGCCGAGTGGCTACTTGATCATAATCTGTGTCATATCTCACATTTTGAAGAGCTGCATTGATAGTCGCCTGATCAATTTCTTCTGTTGTCATTCCATCATAAAGTGTGAAGCGTGTTTCAGTAGCAATTTGTGTCACCATTCCAATTGGATCAAGGAGTCCTCTACACGCTCGCTCTATTGAACGATTAATTCTGTCTGCATTAAACGACTCTCGTGCTCCATCTCTTTTTTTTATTGTAATACTCATAGAAAATGTATAAATGGATTAGCGACTTTCAATATCGTCATATTATTTTACATTAAAAGTATGTTAAGAAGAACAGTGGATAAGGGTATTTTAGGTCGTCAGAAAATAAAAAAAAGATAGTGTAAAGATAGGATCTCGGGAAACGCTTTGTAATAAAGAGAAAAACGAATTTTTTTAAAAAAAATAAAGAAAAAGTAAAAAAATAATACAAAAGGGAGCAACTTCTGTCAGATTTTTATGGAAATATGACAAAAGTTGCTCCCAGGAGTTATGCGTGTTTCTGCTATCTCCGAAAATACGGTTTCGATGGTCTGTCGGAGAAAATCCCGACCATCCTCCTGACCCAGGAACGGGGTGCTCGACAGGATTAGGTTTTGACGACAAACGCAACTTCACCCTATAGATATCATCCTTTGTGGGAACGCGAACGTCCCACGCAAGTCTCATCCACTTCAGCAGAAGGATGAAGTGCCATGTGAGATCAACCTGGTACCAGTAGATACCATGCCGAGCCCATTGCTGTCCGGCATGGTGATTGTTGTGCTACCCCTCACCGAACCCAAAGAATCCAAAGAAGGAGTTGTTTCGGCTATGATCATTGGTAGTAAAAGGCCGTGAGCCCCAGATGTGACAGATCGAGTTTATCGACCACGTCACATGGTACACAAAGAAAAGCCGAATGACTCCGCCCCAGACGAAACCAAGCAACCCACCCCACCAACTCATGGTGATGACGCCCCAGATAACTCCCGGAAGAACCAACCCGAGGAACACCCACAAGGGGTAGAGTCGGTTGATAACGACGAGCCACCTGTCTCGCGCTAAATCTGTGACAGTGTCTTTTTTGGAGTTGCGTGGTCGCGAGAACCACCCACAGTGTGCGTGAAAAAATCCGCGAATCATGCCCCAAGCCCCTCTTCCATGATGATGCGGAGAATGAGGATCACCTTCTTCATCAGAGTGCTTGTGATGATCGCGATGATCCGCTACCCACCGAAATAGGCTGTTCTGCGCCGCCATCGATCCAGCGATGGCGAGCCCATATCGCACCAGCTTCACTGTCTTATACAACCCGTGCGTAAAAAGCCGATGAAAACCCGCCGTCACACCAAGCCCAGTGATCATCACGAATGTGAAGAAAAGAGAGCGACACGACATCGACTCCCCTGTTCCACATGTAGAGAACACCCCAAACCGAAACAAACAGGGGCGCCCAAACAAAAATCTGAGTGAGGGCCTTTCCCCACAGGCTATGTCCCTTCCATAATCCGTTTCGAGCCATTACGACCTCCTGCGGAGAAGTTGCGAGAAGAAAAGGGATAAAAAAACACTACCCCAAACGTGAATGAGCATTCAAAATACATCATATCACACACAAACTATACCAAACCAAAAACTGCCCGTAGGCAGTTTTTGAAATCCTCTATCAAAATCTTATACTCGACGAGGTGGTCGCTCCTCCATGGGACGAGCTTCGTTTACCGTAAGCACTCTACCCTTAAGTGGCTTTCCGTGCCACATTTCTATGGCCATCTTTGCTTCCTCTAATGAAGACATTTCAACAAATCCAAAACCTCGGGACCTGCTCGTTTCTTTGTCTGAAATAACGGTAGCGGATACTACTGTACCAGCTTTTGAAAACACCTCTTTAAGTCCGTTTTCACTAACACTGTAGGGAATACCCCCAACATAGAGCTTTATTGCCATCTACAAATACTCCAGTCTTTATTAATAAAAATGTAAGTGACTGGAACTCTCATTTTTTTCTTATGAGCCCGGTCCTAAGAAACAGTGAGAAGACTTACGTACAATTAATGATAGTATTCAATAATCAAACAGTCAATCGGTCAGAACTGAATTAGCACTCTAAATGCAACAGCTAGAGTGCTAATTCAGTCTGGAAAGTTTTTACCCTTTTTTATCCTCCGAATCGAGAGTAAGGCATACAGAATTAATACAATATCGCCGCCCTGTTTCTGTGGGACCATCCGGAAAAACGTGTCCGAGGTGTGCACTACATCTTTTACACAACACTTCAACTCGACTCATCCCATATTCATTATCTTCTTTTGTGGCAACGTGTTCATTTGAAATGACGTTGTCAAAACTCGGCCAACCCGTTCCTGAATCAAATTTTGTGTCAGAAGAAAAAAGCCCCTGACCGCATGCCGCACACCTATACACACCTTTTTCTTTTGAATTCCAATATTTACCCGTAAATGGTCGCTCGGTTCCCTTTTGGCGCATTACTTTATATTGTTCAGCAGAAAGTTTTTCTTTCCATCCGTCGGGGTGTGATGTGTTATATTCTTCGTGCATATAGAAAATAGAAAATTAGTAGAATACTACGTAAGTGTATCAGAAAATACATCTCGCGTATTGCGCATGCGCCTACAACGACAACTACCCCGCCATTACATTTTATTTTTTCAAACCTTTTTTATATCTAAAACACTCTATTGTATGATCCTGTACCATACCCGTTGCTTGCATAAATGCATAGCAAATTGTGGAGCCCACGAAAGAAAATCCCCGTGCCTTTAAATCTTTACTCATTGCATCAGATTCTATACTTTGCGCGGGTAATTCCTTGTGCGATCTCCATGCATTTATTTTTGGCTTCCCTCCCACATATTTCCATATGTACGCATCAAATGTGCCGAACTCTTTTTTGACCCATAAAAAGGCTTGCGCATTTTTAACTGCAGCGGCAATTTTAAGTCGGTTGCGAATAATACCAGCATCATCCATGAGTGCTCGCAATTTATTTTCATCATATCGAGCAATTTTTTTCGCATTAAAATTATCAAATGCCCTACGAAAATTATCTCGCTTTTTTAAAATAGTGAACCATGAAATGCCCGCCTGAAACGTGTCGAGAATAACTGCTTCAAACAATTTTTGATCATCGTGCACGGGCACACCCCATTCTGTGTCGTGATATGAGATATATAGAGGATCGTTGCTTACCCAACCACACCTTTTCTTTGTTTTCATACTTCTTTAGTAGATTGTGCAGTAAAATTATATCCTTTGTGGTATGTTCTGGACAAAGTTCGAATATATTTTGAGCAAAATTCCCATGATAAATGAATCGTTCTGCCTGTAAAGATATTTGTACAAGAGAAGGAGGAAGATCCGCCATGAGGAATCCGCGCGGGCTTCGGCTTTTACTTTTGGTGAATTTGGGGCGGAGGCTATTAATTTCCAAATATTTCTTGCAATTTTGTTCTGGTTTTTGGCCCAACAAAACCCAAACCGGAATCAGATTTTGAAATAACTACACCGTATTCTAGCTGAAATTTTTGAACAGCTTTTTTTGTGAGTTGACCAAAGTATCCTGTTATAAGCCCTTCTGGATATATTTCAGATTTGATTGCAAGTAAAATTTGCAACCTACTAACATCATTTGATGTCATTCCGAATGAAAGGGGTTTTGTGAAAATTGCAGAGGTTGAATCTTGTGCCTGACTACTCGATATTGTTGTAATTGTAGACGAACTAACAATAAGGGCGACATCTTTTACTATTATTGCTTCTGTTGGGAACTGGTTTGGAAATTTACTTCTTAACTCATTGGCCATTTGGATCTTTCCCATAGCCATAAGGTTAGCGTAACGATTTTGGACTGTTGAACGACCACTAGAATTAGATGAGGTAGACACAGGAATTAACTCAAAATCAGCATACAAAGTAAGGTTTGTATTTAATAAATAAATATTGCTGTCGGTATAAGTTGTGCCCGATCCATCACTAGCAGTATTCCAACCTACAAACGAATAATCTGAACGCGTAGGAGTTGGCAAAGATCCTACTGCGGAATAATACGTTACAGCTTTTGAATTTGGACTTACATCTCCGCCTTGTGCGTCAAAGCTCACAACGTAGCCAGTCGTATATGTTGATCTAAAAAAATCACCACTTCCCACAGCTACTTTGGTGTCAGTGCCTGAGGTAGGGTCGAAGTCTGCTGTTCCAACATAATTACCCGTTACATTTAGTGTTCCTCGATACGCATGAAGCTCATAGAGTTGGTCATCCCACCAGTTTGTTTCTGTTGAGGAACCAAAAGTTTTGGACGTTATGTAGTTATCACTTGCGTCAAACATGGATACAAACATGTCATAAGCACCTGTAGAAACATAAGTGTCAGTTCCACTGGTAGGGTCGAGGTCTTGTGTTCCATTAAAGTATCCGCCTATAAAATAATTTCCGCTAGTGTCTATGGTGATACCTAGCACTGCATCCATCAGTGTATTTCCCCATGTCCGAGTAAAAATATAATTTCCATTAGAATCAAACTTAGAAACATACGCATCTTCTTGTCCTGCTGAAACAATAGAGTTAGTAGCTCCACTTGGATCAAAGTCTACAGTTCCTTGAAATGAACCTATGATATAGACTTCATTGGATGAATTTACTCGTAAATTAAAAGAAAAATCATTGAGTGTTGATCCCCACGTTTTAGTCCATGCATACGAACCATCAGCGTTAAGTTTTGTAAGAAATGGATCATCCAATCCAACCGATGTTTGGTTATCTACAGAGCCAGAAGGGTCAAAATCAACAGTGAGTCTGTATACTCCGGCCAAATAAATACTTCCGTCAGTTCCAAGTTGCAGGTCGTTTATGGTGTCACGATCAGTGCTTCCCCATGTTTTAGTCCATCCGTATGTTTCATCAGCATTAAATTTGGTAAGGAATCCGTCATAATTACCAGCTGTTACTTTGTTGTCAACTCCACCACTTGGATCAAAGTCAAGAGTACCATTAAACTTTCCGGCAATAAATATTTCTCCTGTAGAATTTATGACCACACCGTGAGCTCGGTCGTGACTTGCTTCACCCATAACTTTAACTGAAAGAAAGTTACCATTAGTATCGAACTTGCTTAAGAAAATATCTACACTACCTGCTGATGTATAAGATACGTCGGCAACCCCAGGGTCAAAATCAACAGTCGCCCAAAATTCCCCAACAATATATACATTGTTACTTGAATCAAAAGCGAGGTTGTATGTGGCATCATTACCTGTACCTCCCCATGTTCTCGTCCATCCATATGTGCCATCGGCATTTATCTTTGTGAGAAAGATATCGTAGCCTCCGAGAGTGTTTGTTTGGTTGTCTACTCCACTTGTAGGGTCGAAATCAACAGTGCCAACATTAAACTGACCTGCAACATACAAATTACCATTGGAGTCTGTTTTCATGGCTGAACCATAATCTAACACAGAGGTTCCAAATGCGTTTGTGGATTGATAGTCAAGAGTGGCTGCTTCTGCTTTCTGAACAATACAAAAAGCAAGGACTACGAATAAAGCAAATAAAACTCGAGGGAATAGCCCCCTCTCTCTCTCTCTTGATTTGTGCCAAAATTTGATTTATACACAATTTTATAAAATGTTAATAATAAATGCTAATTTATATAAATGTATTATACCGCAAAATTATCTAAACGGGTAATTTATTTAATAAGATCATCAATACTTATTCCTAACCCCTTAGCAATCTTAGTGACTGTTTGAATTGGCGGTGCACTGGACCCCATTCTCTAGACACCGCCAAAATTGGAAATCGTTTTTTGAGCCGAAATATGGTCGGCACGAAGTGCCGACCATATTTTTGCTTCGGAATCCGATTTCGTTTTTTGGCGGAAGATAAGGGATTTGAACCCTTGATGGAGTTACCCCCATACCACCTTTCCAAGGTGGCGCACTAGACCACTATGCGAATCTTCCCTCTCTTAAACCACTCAACTCTTTTAAGGCCGATTAGGATACCTCATCTTTCATCCCTCGCAAAATGGCAATGCGCTCTTCTGCGGGTGGATGTGTCATGAATAATTTACTCAAACCTTTTACGGCGGCGCCTCCAAATGGATTTGAAATAAACAGATGCGCTGTGGCATTGTGTGCGTGTGCAAGCGGACGAACGCTAGATGCACGAGAAATTTTTTCAAGCGCAGATGCAAGACCTTCTGGATATCGGGTGAGGAGTGCGCCCGATGCGTCTGCCAAAAACTCTCGTTTACGAGAAATAGCAAGACGGATAACAAGTGCAATAATAGGAGCAAGAATTGCCAACACAACTCCAATGATCATGAGTACCCCCCCGGCTTTATTATCACTACTATTGTGCCGTCCATACACAAGTGATCGCAGAAAAAAATCTGACGCAAGAGAAATAACGCCTACAAGCACAACAATAACAGTAGAAAGCAACATGTCGCGATTGCCAATATGTGCAAGCTCGTGTGCAATCACACCTTCAAGCTCGGTTCGATCAAGAATTGCGAGTAGTCCTGTAGTCACCGCAACGACAGCATGTTCTTTGTTGCGACCCGTAGCAAATGCGTTTGGCTGTGCGTCTTCTATAATATAGATCTTTGGCATTGGCAAACCCGCAGTGATAGCAAGATTTTCCACGACATTCCACAAATCACGGTGAGATTCTCGTGCTACTGGTTGTGCTTTATGAAGTGAAAGTACGAGCTTGTCGGACCACCAATATGCAGCGACATTCATAAACAAACTAAGCACCACGGCAAACACCAAAATTTGAGGACTATTGTAAACCTGAGAAAATATAAAACCAATGACTATGACCACGAGCAAAAACGCAGTCATCAAAAACCACGTTTTAGCGATATTTGAACTCTGGTGTTTGTAGATGTTCATTTAAAACTTTACTTCAACAGGTTGTTGTGCAACGGCATCATCTGGAAGGTCAAAAAATTCCATTTTAGAAAACTTAAAAGTACCCGCAACAATATTTCCTGGGAATGACTCAATTCCCGTATTTAGATCGCGAACGTTTGTATTATAAAAACGTCGAGATGCTTGAATTTTATTTTCTGTATCAGAAAGCTCGCGTTGAAGTTCGAGAAAATTGGTATTGGCCTTAAGATCAGGGTAGGCTTCCGATACTGCAAAAAGAGATTTGAGTGTACTGGTAAGCATATTTTCAGTTTGTGTATGCTCTGCCGGAGTGGTAGCACCCATTGCAGCAGCACGCGCCTTTGTAACATTTTCAAAAACAGAACTTTCATGAGCAGCATATCCTTTTACCGTATTCACAAGGTTTGGGATAAGGTCGTAACGGCGTTTGAGCTGTACTTCAATGTCTGACCACGCTTCTTTTGTGCGATTTACAAGACGCACAAAACCGTTGTACGCAAAAATAAACCATATAACAACGACTGCAATGATAGCGATAAGAATATAAAGTAATATCATAGTAAAAAATGATTAACTAGTAGATAGGGCTGTATTATAGCACGAAAACCAAAAAAATAGTGCCCTTTTTGTTTCTATTTAGAAACCTCAAACCTACGCATTCTATCTTCGAGACGCTCAAGGCGCTGAGTGTGGTCGGTTAAAATAAGATTCTCGATTCGATCAAGTCGAAGCTCCACGCCATCAAACCTATCGTCCATATACTCTCTTTGTTCTTCAAATTTTTTATCAATCTCAACAAATCCATTTTGAGTCATAATCGCAAGACTGTCGATAGTTTCGGCTACATCTTTAATAGTTATAGATTTTCTACTTCGCTTCTTCATAGTACTATTGTATATTAATTTATTTCTAATATACAAACTATAACTGGTGGTGCTAAAGAAAAACTAAAATTTCTCTAAAATCTGCTTGATCTAGTACATCCCACCACCCATACCACCCCCCATTTGAGACATGTCAGGACCTGCTTTTTCTTCCTTTGGTTCTTCTGCAACAGCCACTTCTGTAGTAAGAAGAATGGCCGCCGCTGATGCTGCATTTTGCAAAGCACTTCGAGTTACTTTTACTGGATCAATAATTCCATCTTTAAACATATCGAGAGAATCAACTTCAAGAAGCGCATTGTATCCAGCGCTTTCATTTTCAGATTTCATAATTCGATCAATAATCACTGAACCATCCTCTTTCCCAGCATTAATCACAATCTGTCGAAGTGGTGCCTCGAGAGCCTTGAGTACAATATCAAATCCGAGTTTTTCCTCCCCATCCCATTCTTTTGATTTTTTGTCGGACGCTTTTTTTGCTCGTACATTTCGAGCTGCAGAAATGAGGGCGCTTCCGCCACCCGCAACAACACCCTCTTCAATCGCTGCTTTTGTCGCATTCACTGCATCTTCAATTTTAAGCTTCAAATATTTCATCTCAGTTTCTGTAGCCGCACCCACACGAATAACCGCTACTCCACCGGTAAGTTTTGCAATACGTTCCTCTATTTTTTCTTTATCAAATTTTGAACTCGTATTTTCTTTTTGTTTTTTTAATTGTGCCACACGATCATCAATATCAGCTTTTTTGCCTTTACCGCCCACAATCACAGTAGTATCTTTTGTAGCAATAACTTTTGTGGCACGACCGAGCATGCTTATGTCTGCGTTTTCAAGTTTTACACCAAGATCATCTGAAACAACCTGTGCACCAACAGTTACCGCAATATCTTGCAACATCTCTTTCTTTCGATCACCATACCCAGGCGCTTTTACTGCAAGTACATTAAAACCACCACGCAGCTTATTTAACACAAACGTAGTAAGTGCCTCGCCAACAACATCATCAGCAACAATCACCAATTCTTTTTTTCCAGTCTGAGCGAGTTTTTCAAGTAACGGTAAAATTTCTTTTATTGTAGAAATTTTTTGATCAGTAAGAAACACGGGGACATCACGATATTCTGCTTCCATACGCTCACCATTAGTAATCATATATGGTGACACGTATCCTTTATCAAATTCAAGACCTTCCACCACCTCTGATTCAACACCAAATGATTGAGATTCCTCTACAGTAACTACTCCATCCTTTCCAACTTTCTCTATAGTATCAGCGATAATTGTTCCAATTTCGGCTGATTCTGCTGAAATAGTTGCAACTTGCCGAATCTCATCTTTTGTTTTGATTGGTTTTGCAATATCTTTGAGTGCTGCTACAACTGCCTCAGTCGCCTTCTCAATTCCAGCTTTCACGGCCATTGCATTTACACCTATTGTCGTATACTTCATTCCCTCATTAATAATTGCCTGCATCAATACAACCGAAGTGGTTGTTCCATCTCCAGCAACCTCATTCGTCTTCGTTGCAACCTCCTTAACAATCTCTCCGCCCATATTTTCAAATCTATCTTTGAGTGTGATTTCTTTTGCAATAGAAACACCGTCGTTTGTAATTGTTGGGCCGCCATAACTTTTTTCAAGCACGACGTTTCGTCCACGCGGACCGAGTGTGATTTTTACTGCATTAGCAACGGCATCAACGCCACGCTTAAGTGTTTTTCGAGCTTCTTCGCCGTATATGATTTGTTTTGCCATAGAAATATATAAATGAGGTACTACTTAATAATCGCTAAAATATTCTCCTCTTTTAATATGTAATATTCGATTCCACACACAGTCACATCATCAAAACCGTATTTTGAAAAAATAACTTTATCTCCTACGTGCACTTTCATTGCAATAGATTTTCCATGTTCATGTCGTCCCTCACCAATTGCGACCACTTCTCCTTGTTCTGGTTTTTCCTTTACAACTGTGTCTGGAATAATGATTCCGAAAGCATTTTTTGTCTCCACTTCTTCAACAGCAAAAGGACGCACCAAAACTCGATCACCAAGTGGCACAACTCCGAGAGTTGAAACGGGGCCTAAAATTATCTTCTCGATCGGCTTTTTTTTAACCACCACCTTTTTAACCGACTTTGACGCTATTTTTGAAGATATTTTTTTTTGTGTTTTTTTTGTTGTCATAGTTTTATAGACAATTACATGTTAACAATCATCAAGAACACTACTATAGTATCGGAATAACTGTTTGAGTCAATATATCGAGGTAGTTGCTTTATTTAACAAAATTTGTATAATCTTTGAGATGAGCAGTATTGTCTCTATATTACCGTACCTACAAATAGCACTGTCTATCGTCCTAGTTGCCTTGATTTTATTGCAACGGTCAGAATCTGGCTTAGGTGGTGCTTTTGGAGGAAGTGACGGATTTAGCTCTGGATTCCACACCAAACGAGGTTTTGAAAAAACCCTCTTTAGTGCAACAATTGTTATTGCAATTATTTTTGTTGTCGCGTGTTTTCTCTCACTCTTGCTAAAGTAATAGGATCTTTACGTTCACGATTCTCATCTTTTATTATTTTTTATGACGTTCTTAAATCGGACAGACACTCCATTTTTTAAAAAGGTGTCACTGGCAATAAAAACCTTTTCTTTTACTGAATTGGGTATGTTTTCTATATTTTTACTCATATGTCTTATTACTGGTCTTTCACTTATGTGGACGCTCAACACGCGGTTTCTTGTTGATGTCCCCCACAAGGGGGGTAGTCTTGTGGAAGGAATTATTGGTTCACCGCGCTTTATAAACCCCTTACTCGCCATCTCTGATGCAGACGAGGACATTACATCGCTCATATATTCTGGAATACTTAAGGCAACGCTCGATGGTAATCTCATAAACGATCTCGCAAACGAACTCACTATTTCTGAAGATGGACTAGAATATACCGTAGTACTTAAAGACAATGTGTATTTTCATGATGGAGAGCCCGTTACCACAGATGATATCGAGTTTACAATTAAAAAAGCCCAGGACAGTCTTCTTAAAAGTCCGAAACGACTCAATTGGATTGACGTTACTACAAGAAAAGAAAGTGAGAAAAAAATTATTTTCACACTAAAACAACCGTATTCACCTTTTATTGAAAATCTTACTATGGGAATTTTGCCTGAGCATATGTGGGAAAATCTTGACTCGGACCAGTTTTCTGCAAGTATTTTTAATACAGAACCAATTGGTTCGGGGCCATATACAATAAAAAAAATAAAACGGAGTTCTGGGGGACTACCGATACTCTATGAGCTTGCACCATTTGATTCATACGCACTCGGTGAACCGTATATAAAAAAATTAATACTCCGCTTTTATTCAAATGAAGACGATGTGCTAAGCGCGTACGAAAAAGGCAACATTGAAAGTCTCAGCAGTGTTCCGCCTCAAAAAATCACACAAACAATATCTAACAAAACAACAGTAGAACACTCACCACTACCTCGAGTTTTTGGAGTATTCTTTAATCAAAATCGGGCTCCTATTTTTATACATAAAGAAGTTCGTGTAGCGCTCAACACTGCAATTGATAAAGAAAGAATTGTTCAGGAAGTACTCAGTGGTTATGGAAATGTACCACAAGGACCCGTATTTTTAGAATCTTTTACAAAAGACGGTAGCGACGACATAGCAACAACCGCCCCACCTTCTAAAACAGATGCTGCAATTTCAATACTTACAAAAGCGGGTTGGGTATTAAATCCGGAAACAGGCATTATGGAAAAGAAAATTGGTGGCGAAACTACACAACTTGCGTTTTCAGTTTCGACAAGTAATGTTACTGAATTAAAAGCAACGGCCCTTATACTACAAGAAGAGTGGCGAAAAATTGGTGCGGAGATGGATATAAAAGTATTTGAAACAAGTAATTTAAATCAAGATATTATCCGACCACGAAAATATGACGCGCTTCTTTTTGGAGAAATTATTGGGCGCGACTTTGATCTCTATCCTTTTTGGCATTCATCACAACGTAATGACCCTGGTTTAAATATTGCAATGTACACAAATATTTCTGCCGACAAACTCCTTGAGGAAATACGATTAACAACAAATATCAAAACAAAAATAGAAAAATATAAGGACTTCGAAAAATTAATCTTGGAAGATGCTCCTGCGATATTTATATACACCCCAGACTTTATATACCTTGTGCCAAGGAAAATTAATAATTTAACACTCGGTAATGTAACTACACCGTCTGAACGATTTATGAATGTTCACGATTGGTATGTTCAAACGAATAAAGTATGGAAAGTATTTGTAAAAAATAATTAGAATAACATATAAAAATAATTAGAATATTATGAAAGATGCATTTGAAGCTCAAACATCGGATAGCGCACTTAACACAGAACCTACACAAGCAACACCTGCTACGTCTTCTGCCCAACCACACCATACCGAAGAACGACAGCAGAATCCTACCGGAAGCCAACGTCGACGCCCAATGAACAATAGACGATCTATGGGCATGCGTCGTGATACACCCCGAACTACCAAAAAACAAAATGACCTTATTCCGCCAATTGGAGAAAATGTGCGCATTATTCCACTGGGAGGAGTAGAAGAGGTGGGAAAAAATATGACTGCTATTGAATATAAAGACGATATTATTGTTCTTGATATGGGATTTGGTTTTAGTGAAGAAAGCACTCCTGGTGTTGACTATATTCTCCCAAACACAAAATATCTTGAAGACAACAAACATAAAATCAAAGCGGTAATCATTACTCACGGACATCTCGATCATATCGGTGGTATTCCATACATTATGCCCCGTATTGGTAATCCCCCAATGTATTCACGGGAGCTTACAACACTTATGATCAGAAAACGTCAAGAGGAATTTCCGCATTTGGCACCATTTGAAATTAATGTCGTTGAAAAAGATGACCGAATTCGAATTGGTAATCTGCCGGTGCGATTTTTTGCAGTTACCCATACGATCCCTGATTCAATGGGAGTTATCATTGAAACTCCATATGGTTCTATCGTAAATGCCGGTGATCCAAAACTTGATCACAATGACGGTATCCCAACAGACGCCGAGGTAAACGAGTATAAAAAATTTGAAAAAGAAAATGTGCTTCTTTTCATGAATGATTCAACCAATATAGAAAATCCTGGTTGGTCTACTCCTGAAAAACTTGTCCATAAAAATCTTGAAGAGATCATCAAAAATATTAAAGGACGAATCATCATTGGTACATTCGCTTCGCAGCTCGAACGTCTAATGAAGATTATCGAAATTGCTGAAAAATATGGGAAAAAGGTTGCTGTAGAAGGTAGAAGTATGAAAACCAATCTTGAGATTGCAAAACTTGCACACATGCTCAAAACAAAAAAGGAAACTATTATTTCAATTGAAGATGTTGAAAAATATCCCCCTGATAAAATTGTAATTCTCACCACAGGTGCACAGGGCGAAGAATTCTCTGCACTTATGCGAATTGCAAATAAAACACATAAAAATTTTCGCATCAACAAACGCGATACCGTTCTTCTTTCTTCTTCAATTATCCCCGGAAATGAACGGACTGTGCAAAAACTAAAAGATAACATTGCTCGCCAGGGTGCGAAAATTATTCACTATCGTACTTCAGACGTATATATTCATTCTACAGGTCATGGGAATCGTGCTGAGCTCGAATGGATGTTTAAAAAAATCAACCCAAAATTCTTCATGCCAATTCACGGCAACCACTACATGCTCCGACTCCATGCACAAGCAATAGAAGCACTTGGTATGCCTGAGGATCGAATTATTATTCCAGATAACGGTGCTATTATTGAAATTCAAGATGAGGGCAAGAAACTTGTTCGCCTAAAAGAATCCGCCCCAGGGGGAATGATGATGGTGGATGGGTTTTCTATCGGCGACATGCAGGAAGTTGTTATTCGTGATCGAAAAATGCTTGCAGAAGATGGAATGTTTGTCATCATTGCAAGTGTTAATTTAAAAACAGGAAAACTTCGCAAGTCACCTGATATTATTTCTCGTGGTTTTGTATATCTACGAGAATCACAAGATCTCCTTCAAGACGCACGGCATCTCATTAAAAAAAGTGTGGAAGATACCACTGCAGGCATGAACCCTATTAATTTTGATTACGTGAAAGCAAACATCACCGAAGCCGTTACTCGATTTCTCTTCCAAAAGACAGCCAAAAAACCAATAGTGATTCCGGTTGTATTAGGAATGTAAATCTCTACGCACAACATCTCGCAGTCTCTAGTGATTCCTAGTAATATAAAGACTAACCCCGCGTTTAGAATAAAACGCGGGGTTAGTGTACATGAGAACCTCCTAGGAAAAAGGCGCCTAGAAGGAAGAGAAAGACCAGCACGAAAAAAAAGAACCTGCTGCGTAGAAACTTTTCTCGCAGCCTAGCCGATCGCTGAAGGACGACTTTAGAAGACTCACTCCTAAAGACCATGTGGACCTCCTTTCTATGTATAAGAATATGTTAAAAAAAACATACGTCAATAAACTTATCTGGTATACTTACACATCATGTCACATAGAGTTCTTTCGTACACACACAAAACACTTGCGGTAGTGTATGGATCAAATCTCCTCCTCTCATTTCACTTTTTCCTAATTCTCTACATTCATTCATCATATATCGGGACTTTTTTTAATCCCTCACATCTAGCACTCCTTTATATTATTGGATCTGCAGTAAACCTCCTACTATTTCTCAATATTCCACGATTACTCGACTGGATGGGAAATTATAAATTTACACTCTGGAGTATTATTCTTGAGGGGGTCGCGATTATTGGTCTTATCGTTGGCACGACACCTCTTGTTATCGGAATTTCTTTTGTATTACATCAAGCAGTAATTTCAATGATTCTTTTTGGGCTCGACATCTTTATTGAGGGTGCTATAAAAAACGAAGAGCACACTGGTTCTATACGTGGCCTATATCTCACACTTTCAAACACAACACTTGTTTTCTCTCCACTTGTTGTGGGTATCCTTCTCACTGATGGCACGTTTAAAATGGTATATGGTATTTCACTGTTGTTCCTCATCCCGCTCTTTTTTCTGGTGCAACAGCATTTGCGACATGCCGCATATAAGTACAAAAAAAGTATCGGTGTACTTGAAACATTTAGAAAAGTACGCGGTGATAAAAATATCCGGGGTGTGCTTTTTACCCATCTCATGCTTCAATTTTTTTATGCATGGATGGTTATCTACATGCCTATTTATCTTCATGAATACGTTGGGTTTTCATGGCAACAAATTGGTGTCATCTTTACAGTGATGCTTTTGCCTTTTCTTTTATTTGAGCTACCCATCGGCACACTTGCTGATAAAAAATATGGTGAAAAAGAAATCATGAGTATTGGTTTTATTATTATGATACTAAGCACCTTCTCAATTCCTCTCTTCCAAACAACAAGCATCGTTGCATGGTGCATAATTCTTTTTCTTACGCGCGTAGGAGCAAGTTTTGTTGAAATAACAGCAGAGAGTTATTTCTTTAAACACGTCAACGAACACAATGCAGGACTCATCAGCCTGTTTCGTATGGCACGACCCATTGCGTATATGACTGCGCCTGTAGCGGTAACTATTTCCCTTTATCTACTAAGCGCGGAAAACGCACCATACAGCTATATTTTTTCTGTATTAGGAGTACTTATGATTGTTGGCCTATTGTATAGCTCTATTCTTACTGATACGAAATAGCCAACCATAACCCGAGAGGGTTTATCTAATTTACTCTTTTAATATGTAAAAACATAAAAAGCGGAATCTCCTTTCGGATTCTATCCTCTTCTTTCTGACGCACGCCGGGCGTGCTTTTTTTATGAGAAATCCACTCTTCGAGACGGGCGAGCATAAACCCATGAGCGCCAAATGCCTTCACGTAAAATTGTAGTGGTCGATGAAACGAGATTGTTTTTGTGGTATCTTTTTGATTTTTATCACCAGGGTGCATGTCGATATTATTTTTTGATTCTGAAAGATATGCATCGACACGTCTGTATTGGGAAACATTTTTCTCATCCCAACCCCATGATGTAGCTTTAGGGATTCGAAATGTGGGATGATTCATAACAATATACATACTTCCCGATGAAGTAAGAACGCGTGCACACTCTGCAAACATACGTCCCACAAATTCAATATTTTGAATTGCTAATACAAGTGAAATTTTATCTACAGAAGCACCCTTAAGAATCTTTAGATCGTCTGCTGAAGATACAACATAAGATTGATCCCCTGTTGCCCCATGTATTTGTGCTTTTGCAATAAGTTCTTCTGAAATATCAACACCCAACACCTGCTGTGTGGTTTTATAAAGTTCACGGACAAAAAACCCCGTGCCACACGCAAGATCAACAACCCTATCTCTGGGTTGTACATCCATCGCCCGCAGTAGATTGGGCAGAATAACTTTGCGATGGTACGAATCTTCATCCGTCGATAAGTGCTCATCATACCAATCCGCAACAGAGCCCCAGGAAGTATCTTTAGCACCCATGAATACTATTTTTTAGACTTCTTTGAAGGCTTTTTAAACTCTTTTTGAATAGTGGACCAATATTTTTTAAGTGTAGCTGTGAGTACGGCGAGTTCTTGCGTATCAACATTCTTCATACTACTAAAACCCTTAGCAACTGCATCCACAATCTCAGTGTATACAACCTCATTCACATCCTTCACTTTCTCAAGACGATCAAGTACTTCCCCCTTCATTTTTAATGTCCAGCCTTTTATTTGTGCTCGCTTTTTTGCTCCCTGTTTTGTACCATACAAAAAATATGCACTGAGAGCTGCTGCAGCAACCGTAGTAGCAATTCCTACACCGAGCGCCATATGTGAATTATCTTTTTTAGAATCTGTTTTTTTGGGTGTCATGGTATTTATTATATTAGCATTTGTTATATTATTTTTTCTTAATCGTTCTTCCGCGTGGAAATAATTTTCCAATAAAGCTGATAATGGTTGTCATATGAAGCCCATCTTGTTTTACATTTGTCCGAATTGTTTCAACATCTTCAATGATGCGATCACTTTCCTCACGAACTCGTTTTGAAATATGTCGTACATCCCTTAGGATACGTATACCATATACAAAAAGGATCGCTAGAAAAATTGAAAGCAACACCACAACAATACTTGTGATGAAGAAAAATATATCAGCATGTATAAACGACTCCATATTCTAGAGTATACCATAATCCACCCCTTTATTCCCAAAAACTAATTTCGGGCGTTTTGAATACACAAGGAAAGCATTGCTGTTTGGGTCCATCCACATTGCCCGTTTTGTTGCCGAGTACACATTGCATTTTGATAGCACGCATATTCTTCTAAAAATTCACATGTAGATGCAATATCTTGATCTGAACAAATCTGTCCACTACAGCCAGTGGGTTTACATTCACCAACTACAATCGGCTGACTTGAAGTCGAAAAATCTGAAAATGTTACGGGGATTGAAATACTATCAGCATGCTCGGGCAACCCTGATGGATTATCTTTTTCAAATACCAACATACCCGTCTGTGTTGCTGGAGGTGGAAATGAAAGCGTGCCTGTAAAAGGCACAAAATCCTCGGTCATCCATTCACTTTGAGCGGCTACAGGAATAACAGCGAGCTCTTTTCCGTTGGCATCAAAAAGGCGTACAGGAAATGAAGCTTCAAAAAACCACATACCACGCGCTTGCCCGACAAGGGCTAAGGGACTAGACACCGCAGCATACGGCAACGGAGATGATACAATGATTTTATCTTCCTCTACTATCGGAGCCTCTTCTATATCTTCTATGAATGTTTTTCCGTCGGGAGTTTTACACTGCCGTGGATATGATTCCATTATAGGATATCCATGCTCTGCACACGCCTCAAAACTACCAACCAAAAGAAGTGATTGTTGTTCACGAGCAAAATATACAAAACCCGCGAGTAATATAAGAGCAGACACAATCAATAAAATAAAGAATTTTTTCATATATTCTTAGTATACACCCTTAGAACTATCTTTTAAAAGCTCTGCAAACTGCTTTTGAACCTTCTGCAATTTTGGGTTGATTATAATTTCACAATATTGATTTTGCTGATTTTCTTTATAAAAATTTTGATGATACGCTTCGGCTTCATAAAAATGTGTAAATGATACTATTTCTGTAACGATGGGGGGGCCCTCGGTGCTTGACGCATTAAGCCTATTGATAAACCTTTTTGCTTCTTCTTGCTGTGCTTGATTTGTATAAAAAACAACTGATCGATACTGAGTACCCACATCATTTCCCTGTCGATTTTTTGTCGTAGGATCGTGGGTTGCAAAAAAGACCGTAAGAAGGTTAGTAAAAGAAATATGCTTTGGATCAAACTCTATACGCACTACTTCTGCATGACTTGTTGTGCCGCTTGAAACTTCTTCATAGGTAGGTGCCACTTTTGTACCACCAGAATATCCTGATGTAACAGATTGCACACCTCGCAACATACTAAATACTGATTCGGTGCACCAAAAACATCCACCCCCAAATACAGCTGTTTCTTTCCGTGTGGGTGCAGTCATAGTATTGGCCCACTAAAAAACCTTAGAGTTGGGCAATTCAATACTTCTTTCGCTATCATAAATTGTTTGAAGCGTTTTTTCATATTGAATACCAATATAAAAAGCAAGTGCTGGAAAAACACCCGCAAAAAATATAAGCGTAACGAGTCTTGAATACCACGTATATTGATTCCATTTAATCATACCTATAGTATCCCTTAAATATATTTAATTGACTAGGGATATGTTGAAATATGCAACAAAACCTTTACATTTCTTATTTTTAATGTATATTCAAACAAAAATTTTCAACGCACACCATACCACGAAAGGATGGGTGATGGTGACCCTCCCCCCAAATTTTTGACACCATCCTTGTATAATTACTAGATAATTAATACAAGTAACATGAGAGGAAAAACAATAGCACCTGAGGTGAAGGATCAAATCATTAATCGAATTAAAAAT
>Ga0163148_10001840_pt1 | contig 26858 bp, 22 predicted proteins | sample OliLakLV19MP7P2_FD_148606 | JGI IMG/M metagenome (GOLD analysis project Ga0163148, IMG submission 148606) | Freshwater microbial mat bacterial communities from Lake Vanda, McMurdo Dry Valleys, Antarctica- Oligotrophic Lake LV.19.MP7.P2 | ecosystem: Environmental > Aquatic > Freshwater > Lake >... | reverse complement strand
CCAAGCGACAGCCCATCCCAGGATTGAAAATCCTGAACAGGTCGGTCCAACTACTCCAGAATTTGGTGGACGCATATTTATTATTCTGTCAAAGAACTGAGTAGGTTATTCTGTGGGTAATCGAAAGACCTCCAAGGTTTCGTAAACGTAGATAATGGGTACGGTGGACGTTTACGAAACCTCCAAGGTTTCGTAAACGTAGATAGGACTCTTGTATCAATAAAAATTGCGCTATACCGACCTTTTGGTGTAGCGCAATTTTGTTTTTATAAGGTTTGTGAAACAAACTCACTGGGTAACTGCGAGTCACCCGGTGCGTTTGTTTCAGCCCTGAAGCAACTTGAGCCAAAAAACCAGATTTTTTGTTTAGTTTTGTATCCTAAAAATTGAAAAAATGAAGGAAGAAATTCTTTTGGACCAACCGACCCCCGAAATCGAGACGTTCACCGATTACGAAACCGAAAGAGGAAAACCAATGCCAAACATCATTCATGGTACGATTCAAACACAAATTAGTTTTCTTTTGAAAACCAATTACGGCGACCAATTCATTTTTCCCAACGAAACTTCATTGGCCACAGAACCCAGCACCACCCCAGATATTTGTATTTATTCAAAACGAAAACTGGATGTCCGGGAGCTGGAAGCGAAAGAAACCGAAATGCCACTCACCGCCATTGAAATCCTTTCGCCCTCGCAAACCATTGATTTCCTTCAATCAAAAGTTTGGAATATTTATTTCCCGGCAGGAGTCGGGTCGGTCTGGATCGTAGTGCCGCAATTGAAAAGCATTCAACTGCTTACCCGCGACGGTGAAGAAGTTTTTCATAAAACAATATTGAATGACCCGACCACCGGCATCAAAATCAATGTGGAAAAGGTATTTGAAGACTTGGTGTAAATTAGTGCGCCATAATCACCAACTTCCGGGTATAAATACGCGTACCCAGCTCCAGACGCACCAGATAGATCCCCGGGCTTTGACCCACCAGTTGGAGCGGTTCGGAAAGTTGCTCAGCAACGAACGTTTTTTCCAAAATACATTTCCCGAAAATATCCAGCACGCTCAAGCGGCCGCTTGCAACTGCGCCAAAATCTGCCTGTAACAGGGCGTAACCAATATTGGTGGGATTGGGCGAGAGTTGGAAGGAGAAGGTGTCAGCAGTAGGCATATTCGCAGCCGAAACACAGTTGGCTGCTGTAGGCAAGGGCTGCGTGCAATCCCACAAGAGATCGCCATGTTGGTAACCGGACAAATACGGCGGTGTACAAATCGGGCCAGCGATGGTTACCAAACAATTTCCTATATAACTCCCATCGCAGTAAAAGAAGTCGGTGAATTCAGCATCCATGCCAACGACTACATGGATGCCCAATATGGGAATAGCATTGAAATTCTGGTAAAGCGTAAGGTCCAAGGCTGGTTGCGTTGCTGAACAATCGGGATATTGGGTAAAGTAATGCTGGAGGGAGTCTTGCAGCCAAGGCATACACAAAGGCGTCGTATAGCATTCATAATTGGAATTACAAGTGACTTCCGATGTCAACGGGTCGCCTTGCGCTTGGAGGAACTGTACCGAGCAGTCGGGATGGATTAAAAAAGTCCAGCTGCGCTTAAAAAAGCAGCCCGATGGACAATCACCCCAACCTGTTTTGTAGCGGAGTGTCACCGCTCCCGCCACGGTGTCGAGCATAATATCGTTGCCGTCTCCAGCGACCCCATTCGGGTCAGCATGTGTCCCTGGAATGTTGTTGAAAAGTTTGGCCAGGGCCACCGTGTTCAACAGCTCCTCATTTTCAAGGAAAAAGAAAAACTTGCTGAACTGGTAACTGCTTGTTTTTTTCAATTGGTAGCGCAGGAACAAATCATCCACCGTGGCATTGCCGGTGGGAAAAACATCTTGATGCAGATTTTTGGCCCAGATAGCGCTGGTATCTACCACAAGCGTAATACCCACTGGATTGGCAGGCGTGATATCGAGACATTCCGTCACCGTATCGCGTTCCGGGTACTGGGTGGCGTTGAATACCGCCGATAGAGCCTGAAGCACAGGGTTATACAAAACCGCAGGAATATTAACTGAGTCAGCCCAAGCAGGGTCGCCAAGCATCTGGCGCAGGGCGATGACTTTTGCACTGCCGAGGTAGTGGTGGCGCACCAGGGTAGGGACGGCGCAGGAATCGGGCAATTGGGCCGAGAGGCTGGTTGTGATAGTCAGGACGGCCAATAGCAAGGGTATACAAAGTTTGGTCATAGCGGTATAAGATCAACTGAAAGGGTGATATTAATCATTTTTAAGGGGGAGCATATCCCTAACCTTTATCCCAGCAAAACAAAAATTCGACAACAGATCATGAAAAAGATACTTGTTCCCATTGACTTCTCTCAAAGCGCAAAAAATGCCCTGCTGGTAGCGGCTGAAATTGCTTACAAAAGCGGCGCAGCGCTGGAATTGCTCCATGTAAACTTGGCGGCTGTTTACTCGGCTCCGTTTTCGGAGTACATCGCAGTGTCAGAATATGTGGTAGAAGACCAGCAATATGACGACTCTGCTGCTTTGGCGATGGAAAAACTCAAAATGGAGATTTTGGCCATGCCCACTTACTCGAACTTAGACATGAAAACACGGGTAGAAGAAGGGTATCTTCACTCCACCGTGCGCAATGTGGCCAACGAAGACGATGTTGACCTGATCGTGATGGGAACCAAAGGTAGCTCCGGGATGGGTGAGTTTTTGGTTGGGTCCAATACAGAAAAAGTAATTCGCACGGCCCCTTGCCCGGTATTGGCTGTTCCAGAACACACCCAACAATTCAATCCAAAATTGGTGTTGTTGCCTTCCACGCTCAAAAGCGATCAGAAATCTGTGTTTCACTATCTAGCCAATTGGGAGAAAGTGTTTGATTTTCATGTCAAGGTATTGTACCTCAACAACCCTTCCGGCCTTCCTACAGATGGCTCAGCAGAAGCACAAAAAAACCGTTTGGCCGAAGCGGCTGGTTTAAAAAAGACCGATGTGATCATCACCTCTGGAACATTTTTTGAGGACGATGCCATTATCGTTGCTGCGGACGTTTGCAACGCTGATTTGATCGTAATGGCAACCCACCAACGACAGGGTTTGTCGCATATGATGTTCGGCAGCATCACAGAAGATACTGTGAACCACTCGCATATTCCGGTGCTGGCTGTACCGATTGGCTGGACATACTAAAACAGCCCCACCACTTTCCCATTTTCGTCAATATCAATCTTCTCTGCCGAAGGCACTTTGGGCAAGCCGGGCATGGTCATAATATCGCCGCAAACCATCACGACAAACTCAGCGCCTGCCGCCAAGCGTACTTCGCGAATGTTGACCACATGACCGGATGGCGCGCCGCGCAATTTTGGATCCGTTGAGAACGAATACTGAGTCTTAGCCACACAGACCGGGTAATGCCCGTAAGTTTCCTGCAATTTCTTGATTTTGTTGCGGACATCGGTATCTGCGGTAATATCGCTGGCGCCATAGATTTTGGTCGCAATGGCCTTCATTTTGTCCCACAAGGGCTGGTCGTCCTCGTACAAAAAATGAAAGTCCGAATGTTCCGTTTTGGTGATTTCGACGACTGTCCGGGCAAGCTCTTCCGCCCCTTTGCCTCCTTCTGCCCAGTGCCTGGAAACGACCACGGGCACGCCATAAGGAGCGAGTTTGTGTTTCAACAGGTTGATTTCAGCCTCGGTGTCGTAGGTGAAATGGTTGATTCCAACCACGCAAGGCAGTCCATAGTGCTCGCGTATGTTGCGGACGTGGCGCTCCAGATTAGCAAAGCCAATTTCCAGTGCTTCCAGATTTTCCTGGTTGAGTTCTTTCAGATCAACACCGCCATGGTATTTCAGTGCCCGCAAGGTAGCCACCAAGACTACTGCATTCGGGCGCAGGCCAGATTTTCGGCATTTGATGTCAATAAATTTCTCCGCCCCAAGGTCTGCCCCGAATCCAGCTTCTGTGACCACATAGTCGGCCAGTTTGAGCGCACTTTTGGTAGCGGTGACGGAATTGCAGCCATGGGCGATGTTGGCGAAAGGGCCACCGTGGATGAAGGCCGGGGTATGCTCCAATGTTTGCACCAAATTGGGCTTGATAGCGTCTTTAAGCAGCACTGTCATGGCGCCATGGGCATTCAAATCCCGGGCGGTCACAGGACGGCGGTCCTGGGTGTAGCCGACCACGATATTGCCAAGGCGTTCTTTCAGGTCAACGAGCGAAGTGGCCAGACAAAAGATCGCCATTACCTCAGAAGCCACCACGATGTCAAAACCATCTTCGCGTGGGTAGCCATTGTTGATGCCACCCAGGCTGATCACGATGTCGCGCAATGCCCTGTCGTTCATGTCCACCACTCTTTTCCAGGTAACGCGGCGTACATCAACACCAAGGGTATTTCCCTGATGGATATGATTGTCAAGCAGGGCAGACAAGAGATTGTTTGCCAAAGCAATAGCACTAAAATCGCCCGTGAAATGCAGGTTGATATCCTCCATCGGAACCACTTGGGCATAGCCTCCGCCTGCTGCGCCGCCTTTCATGCCAAACACCGGGCCGAGGCTGGGTTCGCGCAGACAGATCATGGTTTTTTTGCCGATGCGGCTAAGCCCGTCGCCAAGGCCGACGCTGGTGGTGGTTTTGCCTTCGCCCGCAGGGGTGGGGCTGATGGCCGTGACAAGGATGAGTTTGCTGTTGGGATTGTCCGGGAGTGCGTCCAGATAAGCCAGGTCTACTTTGGCTTTGAAGTGTCCGTAAGGTTCGAGGACTTCGTCCGGAATGCCGAGTTTTTCGGCGGCGAGTGGAATGATGCGTTTTGGGGTGGCAAGCTGGGCAATTTCGATATCCGAGAGCATAGGTTGGGTTTAGATGTTAGAAGGCGGGGGCAAGATACGGGAAGATTGATTTTGTGATTTAAAGAAATGCAAGCGTTTATCTTTGCTAAGAGGCTTCTTAAGTTTTTCAAAAATATACAACGCGAAATAAATCCATTCATCCTACTTTTGTAGAAAATCACCACCATGAGCGCACTGCCAGCACCTTCGCTTACCAATGTCCAATTAGAGCTCCTCAAAGTTTTCGCTTTAGGGGTGTCTGAAGAAGAAATCCGTGAAATCCGCCGGATGCTGGCGCGTTTCTTCATGCAGAAGGCAGTACATGGTGCAACCAAAGTTTGGGAAGAAAACGGTTACACCGCCGAAGATCTATTGAACGAGCCCTCCTAATCTTATGCTTTTCGTGCTGGATACCAACATCCTTGTGTCGGCACTGTCGGCTACTTGACCCCACCATTGGGTAATTGAGGGGTTCTTATGAAACTGGCTGACTTCAAAAAATGGCACGATGACCTTTGAAGTTTAAACCTTCTCCTATAAGCGGCCATCGAAAAAATCCCGCCCTTCGTCTCCTTTTCAAAACCTGCCGCCGCTTCCCCTGTTATCCCCCTTTCAAAAACACTTGTCAAAGACCGCGTACCCTATTCCGTACACCCTGAACCGTTCCACTATGCTATCCGTTTCCCAACTCACAAAACAATACCGCACCGCCCACAATACCGACCTCACGGTACTCGACGACGTGAGTTTCAAACTCGAAGCAGGTGACACTTTTGCCATCGTAGGGCCTTCCGGCTCCGGCAAAACCACACTGCTTGGCCTTTGCGCCGGACTAGATCGTGCCACAAGTGGTTCAGTTTCATTAAACAACATCGCACTCGACCCTCTTTCTGAAGACGAGCGTGCGGAAGTACGCAATAAGTACGTCGGTTTCGTTTTTCAGAATTTCCAACTCATCCCAACGCTTACCGCACTCGAAAATGTGATGGTACCGCTCGAACTTCGGGGGGATAAATCTGCTGAGCGCATTGCCAGGGAGTTGCTGGCCAAGGTTGGCCTTACTGACCGGCTCGATCACTATCCTGCGCAACTTTCAGGGGGCGAACAACAGCGGGTGTGCATTGCCCGTGCTTTTTCCAACAGCCCAAAAATCCTTTTCGCCGACGAACCGACCGGAAATCTGGATGCAGACAATGCAGCAGGTATTGTAGACTTGATCTTTGAACTCAACCGCACCGCGGGTACTACGCTCGTGCTGGTCACGCACGATGCCGAACTCGCCCAACGGACCCAGCGGATTTTGAAGATAAAGGGTGGAAAAGTGGAATCTATCGGGGCTTAAACACATAGGCACATAGGACACATAGTTATTGATAATCAAATAATTATGTATCCTATGTGCCTATTTGTTTCAAAAAAATTATTAGTTGTGTGCTATGTGGTTATGAGAAAACCACATACACCGCCCATGCGCCCAGATACGCCGCAAGACTCATAAATGTAAACTGCAAGGCCGCCCATTTCCAACTCCCCGTTTCGCGGCTAACCACGGCCAAAGTGCTAAAGCACTGCATTGCAAGGGCGTAAAATACCAAGAGGGAAAGTGCCGTGGCAAGCGTATAAACAGGTTTCCCAGTATCGCTGAATTTCTCGTTTTTCATACGTTCACGCAGCGTGGCTTTGGCGGCGTTTTCGGAACGGTCGTTGATGTCGGCTTCTGCGCCGCCCATATTGTAGAGCACTGCTAAAGTTCCGGTAAATACTTCTCGGGCTGCAAAAGAAGTCAGCAACGCGATGCCGATTTTCCAGTCATAGCCCAAGGGCCGTATGACAGGCTCTATCACTTTCCCCGCCTGACCAGCCCAGGAGGCTTCGAGGCGACGTTGTTGCACAAGTCCTTCGCTTTCAATGGAATCCATGTTCAATTGCTGAGCCTCCGTTTGTGCCAACTGGTCTGCCTGTTCGATGGAATCGCCAGGGCCAAAGCGCGACAAACCCCACAATGCAATGGATACAACAAGGATGATTTTGCCGGCTCCAACAATGAAAGCCCGCACTTTTTCCCATACATTAAGTATGACATTTCTCCAGTGTGGAATCCGGTACACGGGCAATTCGATTGCAAGGAATGAGTGTTCTCGCCGATGCAGCCAACGCTTCATCGCCCAGCCAGAAGCAAAAGCCGCCAGTACACCCAACGCATACATGGCACCAAATACCAACGACTGCAAACTAAGCACTCCGCCCAATTTCACCGCCGGAACGGCCAGCCCAATCAGCACCAAATAAACCGGGATTCGCGCACTGCAACTGATAAACGGGGTCACCATTACCGTGATGAGCCGCTCTTGCCAGTTTCCGATGGTACGGCTGCTCATGATGGCAGGCACGGCACAGGCGCTTCCGCTGATAAGCGACACCATGCTCCGCCCGTTCATGCCAAAACGCCGCATTGTTTTGTCAAACATAAACACCACCCGCGACATATAACCTACCTCTTCCAGGATGCTGATAAGCAGGAACAAAATGGCGATTTGGGGCACAAAAACCAGAATGCCCCCCAAGCCGGCCAAGATGCCTTCGGTTAACAATTCGGTGTACCAGGCCGCAGGCAATTGGGCTGTCAGGAAAACCGATAGTGCTCCAAAACCGCTTTCGATCCAGTCCATCGGGTACACGCTCCAGTCAAAGATGGCTTGAAACACCAGCATCATCACTGCGAAAAAAATCAGTGGCCCCCCCAAGCGGTGGGTCAGCACTGCATCTATTCGGTCGGTAGGGGTATTCGGAAAAGCAGGCGGACTGACAACTGCTGCTTGCGAAATGGGGATAAAGCGGTCGTATCGCTCCAGCGTTTCGTCTACCTGTGCGCGAAGCGACTGGAATTTTTTCGTGGAGATGATCGCCGATGCCGTTTCTTTTTCAGGCTGGGTTAAAAAATGAAGCCAGGCAACATGGTGCGCCAGGAGCAGCGCTCGGTAAGGGTTTACAACGCCCAAATTTTGTCGAATAGCTTCCGATACTTGTTTTTCTGAATCAGTGAGCGGATAAAACGGTACACGAACTACCGTGGATGGAACACGGTTCACCATTTTTTCAAGCTCCAAAATAAGCCGCATTGTGTTGTGTCCTGTACGGCCACTTATGGGGATAACGGGCACGCCAAAGGATTCAGAAAGTTTAGAAGCGTTCACTTTGATACCCAGTTCTGACGCGCTGTCCGACATATTGAGCGCCAGTAAAAGTGGGATGTTCAGGTCAAGAAGTTGGGTAAAAAGCAGCAAATGCTTTTCCAAATTCGTCACATCGGCTACATAAACCATCGCATCGGGGAAGTACGGATCGGATGGGTTGGCCAACACGGAAGCCACTACTTTCTCATCGGTAGAAGTGGGGTAGAGGCTGTAAGTGCCAGGAAAATCGAATAGGGTAGCCTCGTTGCCGTTGGGAAATCTGAGCGTGCCTTCTTTCACCTCCACCGTCACGCCGGGGAAATTGCCCGTGCGCTGCCGTAAGCCGGTCATCTGGTTGAAAACCGTGGATTTGCCGCTGTTTGGGTTGCCAATAAGGGCAATTTTGAGAGATGGGGAGCCGTCGGCCATAGTTGGGTGGCACGAAATTCACTTCGCGCGAATCCGATGAGTAGGGGTTACACTTCCAGAAGAATACTTGCCGCTTCTTCTTCGCGTAAGGCCAGCCTGACACCATCTGCTTTCACATAATAAGCACTTCCAAAAGGGGATTTTCGGATCATTTCGATGCGTGTGCCAGGTAAAAGCCCCATGGAGGTGAGCTTGCAGGCAAGTTCTGAATCATCAAACGCTATGGCGCGGGCACTTTCGTTGATCTTTAAATCGGGGATGGTGCGATATCTACGTTGCATTCTATTTTCGGACTAGTTCTTATTTAGACAAAATCAGCGCACAAATGTACTGGAGTAAAGTCTAAGAAGGGTAACGTTTGAAACACGATTTTGTCAAAATATCCCAATATCCCACCTCAATTCGGGTTGATGCTTGTTCTGGAAAAATAGGCAGGTTCTGGCAGGTATAATTTCCCGGTTGCGTCCGATTGTTCGTTTACCCCCAATGGGTTATAATGATCGGCTTCCGTTTCAACCAGCTTTCCTTGCAAACGATCCAATTCGCGCTCAATGTCGAGCAATGCGCTTTCGATATTGGGCAAGGGTCTGTGGATAATGAGTCGCACGATGCCTTCCGGGTCAATGATGAGTGCGAGGCGGTCGCAACCGGGTAAAGGGCGACGTGCAGAAGCAAGGCCAAACCGTTTGGCGATTTGGAAATCGAGGTCTTCGATTACCGGGGCCTTTAGGTAAATTCCGATGAATCGGCGAGCTTTGTCCGCCCATTGATTGTTTTGGCGCAGGGATTCGTTTGAAAGGGCAAGCACCTTGGTGTTGCGTTCGTTGAGCCAGCGCTCTTTCATGGCTAAAAAGGCCGAAAACATGGTCCAGGCAGCCGTGAAATTGGCTGGGTGCGCAAAAAAAATGCACCAGCAGCCTTCGCTGTATTCTGGAAAACGAAGGAGGCCTTTTTCGGTTTGCACCTCAAAGCTTGGGGCATGATCGCCAATTTGCGGTAGACTTTTTCTGTGTTCCATTTTGAAAAAAAGGTTGTGAAAGGTTGATATTCAACATTTAATAACCTTGTCAGCGGGGTAAAGGATTGAACGTTTTCAAAAATCCGCCTCAAAAATAAGCCGCATTTGTGGAATCTGCTACCGAACCCTTCCGAAAACATCATCGTAGTTTTGCACCCTATGAAAGTTGCCGGATTCACCTTTGTCAGAAACGCCCTTAAATATGACTACCCTGTAGTGCAGGCCATCCGTTCCATACTCCCTATTTGCGATTATTTCGTGGTGGCTGTGGGCAAATCAGAAGATGCCACACTTGAACTGGTACGGAGCATTGGCGACCCAAAAATTCACATCATCGAGACTGAGTGGGACGACTCGATGCGCGAAGGTGGTCGAGTGTTGGCCTTGGAAACCGACAAGGCTTTTCAAGCCATCCCACAGGAATACGACTGGTGTTTTTACATCCAAGGCGACGAATGTGTACACGAAAATGCCCTTTACAGCCTACGTGCCAGTATGGAACACTGGTTGGAAGACCCCCAAACGGAGGGATTGCTGTTTGATTACCGTCACTTTTATGGTTCCTACGATTTTGTAGGCATGAGCCGCCGATGGTATCGCCGGGAGATTCGGATTGTACGAAATGACAAAAAGATTTTTTCCTACCGCGATGCACAGGGTTTTAGGAAGGGAGACGGGGCTAAATTGCAAGTTCGACGTGTTCATGAATACATCCATCACTATGGCTGGGTCCGGCATCCTGAAGTTCAACAGCAAAAGCAATTGCATTTCAAAAAATTATACCTCACGGACGAAGCTGCGCTGAATCACGTGGGCACCTATGAAACTTTCCCATACGATGGTTTGGAGCCGCTGGAACGTTTTGAAGGGACACACCCAGCAGTCATGTTGCCGCGCATAGAAGCGCAAAACTGGCTCTTCCAAAGCGACCCCAGCAAAGCTCAGTGGCCACTCAAAGACCGAATTTCCAACTGGATCGAAAAATGGACCGGCTGGAGACCTGGCGAGTATCGAAACTACGTTTTGTTGAAATAATCCGTTAGTGGGATTTATGGCTGTCCGTCTTCTGGCCTCGCATACATCATTCACCTATTCTTAACTAAAGCAAATACCTGCACAACGTACTTTTGCCAGCCGATTTGCGGGGGGCTTTTTTAACCCTGCGACCCGCTCATTTTCAAAAACAAAATTAAGCATGAGAAAAATTGTCATCTCCGCGCTTGTGCTCGCGGCCATCGCTTTTGCCACACAATCTTTTCGGACTTCGAATCCCGATCCGTTTAAATGGTACACTTGGGAAGAAGCGGTGGAACTCAACAAAACCAAGCCCAAGAAAATCGTGGTGGATGTGTTCACAAATTGGTGCGGCTGGTGCAAAAAAATGGACAAAGGCGCATTTTCTGACCCCGCCGTGGCGCAATACATTGCAGCCAATTTTTACCCTGTTAAACTCAACGCTGAGCAGCGCGAAGAAATCAACTTCAACAATGAGGCGTTTGCCTTTGTTGCCAATGATAACGGACGCGGCGGGGTGCACAGCCTTGCATACGCGCTTTTAGATGGGAAAATGGGCTACCCAACGCTGGTGTATTTGAATGAAAAATACGAGCGCATCATGATCTCCCCAGGGTTCAAAGAATCCAACGACCTTATGAAAGAACTGCGTTTTGCTGCTGAAGAGATTTACAGCAAAACCAGCTGGGAAAAGTATAAAGAGGGGAAGTAGTAGGCTATCTTAGATTTACGATTTACGATTTACGATTTACGATTTACGATTTACGATTTACGATTATTTCGATTCGAAGAAGGGTTGAATCATGCCTTTTTCGAATCGAAATAATCGTAAATCGTAAATCGTAAATCGTAAATCGTACATCTAAGATTGCCTACTTTTTCCAAGGCAACTCCAGTACCCGCTGTGCGCAGAGTTCGCCCACTTCGAGACCTACTTCACAGTCCATTCGGAAGTGAACGCCCAAAGGAATGCGCGAAAGCGCATCTTCAACGCCCATTTGGGTGAAGGAAGTGAAAGTGCGCGGGGTGCCGATGAATTCAGTGCGTGATATGTGGCACAGATCGGTAAAAGTGTAGGTGCCAGGATGGTTGGCGTTGTACTCAAAGAACGAGGAAAGGATTTTTGCGCCGCCGCCGCCAAAACCGGAGTGGCCGGAAGGATAGGCCGGGAACGCAGGAGTCACTCCATACATCCCGCCAACAGGCTCGGCATTCAAGATTGACAGCCAATTGCTGGCATCAGGGTAATGCTGGGAGAGTACGCGGCGGATGTAAGTCACCGGGCGTTCTACGTTATAAACGTATTTGGAGTGCCATATAGCCACGCCTACATCATTGAGTGTCAAGCCCATTTTGGCATATACTTCTGCACAAGCAGCAAGGTCAAGTTCTTCATTGGCCACCACTTGGTTGAGTACTGCAACGAGGCGTGGTGGTGGTGCGAAGGTCAGGTTCAGAATGTCGTCGCTCCAAAACTCCGCGACCCATTTTTGTTCGTAGGCCCAAGCAGCCAAATCAGGTGTTGGATTCTTGATCGTTTTGACTGTATTGTACACCTCCAATCCTTGAGCATAGAAAGGAGAGTCCGTGTTTTCACCGTAAGGGATGGGCACCTGACAAAGTTTTTCTGCTTGGCTGATCGCGAAGGTGCGCACCTGACCCCACTGCGGGAACATGGCACGGTTAAAATCAGGTGGTGTGGGTTGCCACAAGCCGAGGCCTACGGGAGGGGTGTAAGAAATTGGTTGAGGGTCAAGGAAGGCATTGTGACCTTTAAAGTCGTTCTGCTCCCAAATGTACACAGCGGCGGCCACCTCTTGGCCAAATTTTTGAGAACGTTCAAAAATTTCGGGCGTCGTTTCCAGTGAATACTTTCCACGAAGCTTGTCGCGTGTGGTTTTGATAAGCCCAAAAGCCGAAGCCGCTTCGGGCTTCGGGTCGTTTTGCATGTGCGGGAAGAATCGCTCCATCAGGTAAGCGTACGACTCATTCACACATACAGGCCAGTAATATTCGAGGTTCGGATCCGCTTTTGGCAGATTGAGGCCGGGGTAGAGGTGAGCGAGTGAGTTGTTTTCTGGGATAGCCGACACTACGCATTCGTAGGCTGAAAGGCCGAGATAGCCCAAGGTGCGAGGCCCAGGGCCTGGGCGGTAGCCCTTAGCATAACGGTCTATTTGGAGGAATGTCTCGTTCCATTCCCAGTACACTTTGTAATCAAAGTCGTGGGCATTGGGGAGGGCGGGATCTGGGTCGTTATCTCCGCAAGACTGCGGGACGAGCATCATTCCCAAAAGAATTGCCCCAAAGGCAAAGATTTTAGTAAGTTGAAATACTTTCATAAGATTTGAAAAATTTGATGCCGAAAAGCATGATTAAAGTGGGGCAAATATCGTGCTAAATAAAAAAGTTTAAGCACTCAATTCCCCCTATTTTGTTACGAAGTGCAAAAGTCTGCTTCTTTTTCCAAAAAAATACAGAATAAACTTAAAAAGGTATTAAGAAAAATGGCTTGTCCGAGCTGGAATACCCATGACAAGCCATTTTAATTTTTCCAATGACCAATGACTTAATGACTTAATGACCAATGACTTAATGACCAATGACTTAATGACCAATGACTTAATGACCAATGACTTAATGACCAATGACTTAATGACCAATGACTTAATGACCAATGACTTAATGACCAATGACTTAATGACTTAATGACCAATGACTTAATGACCAATGACTTGCAAACCATTTCTCACCGTTGCACAGCTGTAGCAGGAATCGCAACAGACTCCATTCCATCCCACTGATAAAGTCCTTCGATGGAAAGGTAGCGCTCACCAGTGTCGTAATTGAAACCCAATATGCGCGATCCAGCAGCGATTTCTGGGAGTTTTTGGGCAATTGCAGCCAGCGTTGCGCCAGAGGAAATTCCTCCAAAAATTCCTTCTTCTAGGGTCGCCCTCCTCGTATATTCAAACGCATCTTCTTTTTCCACCTGAATCACTCCGTCAAGTACCTCGGTGTGCAGGTTGCGTGGCACAAAACCTGCTCCGATGCCTTGGATCGGGTGTGGCCCAGGTTGCCCACCCGAAATAACAGGACTGAGCGTAGGCTCTACAGCAAAAACCTGGAGTTTCGGGAAATGCGTTTTAAGCACCTCGCCCAGTGCCGTGATGTGGCCGCCAGTGCCAACGCCTGTGATCAAAACATCCAGACCGTCCGGGAAATCCGCCAGGATTTCCTTTACCGTGGTTTCCTTGTGTATGGCGATATTCGCTTCGTTTTCGAACTGCTGTGGCATCCAGGCTCCCGGGATTTGTTCCACCAATTCTTGTGCACGAGCAATTGCGCCTTTCATGCCTTTTTCGCGAGGAGTCAGGTCGAATTGCGCCCCGTAGGCCGCCATCAAGCGCCGTCGTTCTACGCTCATGCTTTCGGGCATCACCAATACGAGTTTATAACCTTTCACTGCGGCCACCATAGCCAGTCCGATGCCTGTGTTGCCACTCGTTGGCTCCACAATGACGCTACCAGGGTGCAGTACACCTTTGCGTTCAGCATCCTCGATCATTGACAGTGCAATGCGGTCTTTGATGCTGCCGCCTGGGTTGGCGCGTTCGAGTTTTATCCAAACTTCATGGCTGTCGCCAAAAAGGCGGTTGATGCGCACATGGGGGGTGTTGCCGATGGTCTCGAGAATGTTGTTCGCTTTCATGAATGTGAGAGATGTGAGAGGGTGAGAGATGTGAGAGGGTGAGAGAGATGTGAGAGGGTGAGAACCCGCCTGCCGAGACTTGGCGGGCAGGAAGGCTTCGGCAGGTAAAAAAACCAAAGCACCCTTTCCTGCGCAAGGCGGGAAAGGGTGCTTTGGTTGGAGCAGAATTTTTTATTCAAAAACCTAAACACTCCCCACTCTACAAGGTTTAAGTCTCAAACATTTCCCTATGAAATTTAACATTCCAGATACTGCTCAAAAGCGCGTAGTTATTGTTGGTGGCGGATTTGGCGGGCTTACGCTTGCTCGTCGTTTGGCCAAATCGAAGGACTTTCAGGTTGTGCTGATTGACAAGAATAATTACCACCAGTTCCAGCCCTTGTTTTATCAGGTGGCAATGGCTGGGCTGGAACCATCGAGCATTGTTTTCCCCTTTCGAAAAGTTTTTCAAAACAATAAAAATGTGTTCGTCAGGCTTGCTAAAGTATTGGCAGTCAAGCCTCTGGAGCAAGAGATTGAGACAGAAATCGGTGCCTTGCATTTTGATTATCTCGTGTTGGCCATGGGCGCTGACACCAACTGGTACGGCAATGAACGCATCCGTGCCAATGCTATTCCAATGAAATCCGTGAGTGAAGCACTCTATCTCCGCAACGCGGTTTTTGAAGATTATGAACGTGCTGTTACCGCCGACGGCTACGAGGAGCGGCAACGTTTTCTCGACATTGTGGTGGTGGGCGGTGGCGCAACGGGTGTAGAGGTGGCGGGAGCATTGGCAGAAATGAAACACCATATTATCGGAAAGGACTATAAAGACTTAAACCGCGACGAAATCGAGATACACTTGATACATGGTGACCCTCGTGTGCTTAATGCCATGTCGCAAGAAGCATCGGCCAAGGCGGAAAAATTCCTTCGAGAACTCGGCGTGAAACTCTGGCTCGACAAAGTGGTAAAAGACTACGACGGCCAAACGGTGACCATGGACGACGGTGCTACCATCCGTGCTGACAAGGTGATTTGGGCGGCAGGCATCGTGGGCAACAAGATAGAGGGCATCCCAGCCGAATCTTATGGACGTGGTAACCGCTTGAGCTGCAACGAATTCAACGCCATAAAAGGAGTAGAAAATATATACGCCATCGGCGATATAGCCCTCCAAACCCACGAGCCAAAATGGCCCAACGGACACGCCCAAGTGGCACAGCCAGCGATGCAGCAAGGAAAACGATTGGCAAAGAACTTGATTAACATGTCGCAGGGCAAACAACCAGCCCCTTTCCGCTATTTCGACCTTGGCAGTATGGCTACCATCGGTCGGCACCGGGCAGTGGCCGATCTGCCTTTTTGGAAAACCCAGGGTATTTTGGCTTGGATGATGTGGCTTTTTATCCACTTGCTTTACATCCTCGGCACAAAGAACAAGGTGTTCGTTTTTCTAAATTGGGTATGGAATTACCTTACTTACGACCAAAGTTTGAGGCTGGTGATTAAGCCTTGGCGTAGGTCAAATATTGATTAGGAACGGTGTCAAAATAACTTCCCAATTTGATGCCATTCTTTTGCCGCCATCCATCCTATCTTTTTCGTTAAACAGCCCCACTATTCGCCTCAAAAGATAGTTGGCTAACGCCAAAATAATTGGCCTGAAATTGGAAAGTTATTTTGACACCGTTACTTAAACAGCAAAACCGCAAAACGGGAGAACCGCAAAATTTAAAATCGTGACATCGGATCGTTTGGTGTGCACGATTTTAAATTTTGCGGTTCTCCTGTTTTGCGGTTTTGCTGTTTTTTAATTTGTAAACGAAAACCCCAACCCAAACGACCACCACATTTTTCGGTGATAAATCCATTGGTTGCCCACTTCACTTGCGTAATCTTTCCCAAATATAATCCCCAGATTATACTGATCTAACTGCAAGAGGATCCCTGAACTCCAACTGAGGCCAGGCACTACGTCGTTCCCGCGGTCAGCTGTGGCAGCAAATTCCATGGAAGTATTGTTGTCATTGATATTTACAAACGTAAGCCCCGCCGTTATAGGAATGGTGATGTAATGATCCTTTTTCTCCGATAGTTTTTTGGTCAACCCGATGAAAGCCCCAAGGGTCACATCGGTGGTCAGGCGAAAAGTGCCATGCTCTGCTTTGGGCCGAATTTTAAACGGAATGGTCAGTTGGCCGCCTGTGATTCGAAGTCCCTGCAACATCTTCGGCCTAGCAAAAGGTTTGGTTGGCGAGCAGGAAGTGTCGGGGGAATCTGCGGCTTTACAGCGCTGACAAGTACTGTGTTGCTGCTTTGGAGCAGAAGTGTCGCTGACTACAGGTTGTCCAAGTCCCCTGGGGGATACGCCGAAGCACAGTCCGGCGATTGCGAAACAAAGATGGGGCCGCTTCATACGAAATAGTATTTTAGTGTTTGCAACGTAACGCAAGTTAACAAAAAGTTCTTGTGCCTTAACTGTTATATTGTGTAGATGCCCCTCGGCCATAGATGGGTGGGTGGTTTCATCGCGCGGGCAAAAAAAATATGTTTGATGGAAGCAACCAGAATGTCGCCGCGATGCGGCTTTTTCTGAAACCTATCCAAAATTCACATTAACACTGGATTTTTTTTAAAAGAAAACCCCTCGGAAAGTGCGAGTTGGCACTCCGAGGGGTTGTTTAATGTTTTTTACAAACAGCTCATTGAACTTTACATACACACGTTGATGGGTTTTTGGCTGCAAAGACATTTCAGATAAAAGACCCCTTGCGCAGTCAAAAATACAGTAATAAGATCGGTTGACGGTCACATTAAGCCGATCAAGTTGAAGATTCGCCGCTGCGTCTGAAAGACAGTCTGCGGCGCGTTGTAGTAATTTGAAGGTTTAGCTGCTCATATTTCGACGCCCTCTCGTCGTACGTTTTGGTAAAAAATATAATCCGACTGCTCTAGTTTTTGGAGAGTAGTGGGATGAGCCGAGATGTAGGTGTTGAAATGCAAATCCAATGCAGACAAATGCTTGGCCATACGAAGGATTTCGTTGCCAGTTTGTATGGTGTTGTCTCGTAAAACCACCGAAAAACACTACTCCTCATACCCCATAAACACCCGCTCAATAATGTCGCAGCAATCGCCCAGTTGGCTTTCGGTCATTACCAGCGGTGGCGCGAAACGAATGATGTTGCCGTGTGTTGGCTTGGCGAGTAGGCCGTTTTCTGCCATGCTAAGGCAAATATTCCAGGCGGTTTTGCTTTGTTCTGTATCGTTGATTACCACGGCATTGAGCAGGCCCTTGCCTCTTACCAACGAGATGAGGTCTGGGCGTTTTTGTTGCAGCACCCGCATACGCGAGCGGAAGGTTTTGCCCAACTCTTTGGCGTTGTCGGCGAGCTGTTCGTCTTCTACGACTTTCAAAGCTTCCATAGCCACGGCGCAAGCGAGCGGGTTGCCGCCAAATGTGGAGCCGTGTTCGCCGGGTTTGATGGTGAGGATCACTTCGTCGGTGCTAAGTACTGCGCTCACTGGAAGCACGCCCCCGGAAAGAGCTTTCCCAAGGATTAAAATATCGGGTTTCACGGCCTCATGATCGCAACAAAGCAGGCGACCTGTGCGGGCTATTCCTGTCTGCACCTCATCAGCGATAAAAAGCACGTTGTGCGACTTGCAAAGGTCGTAGGCAGTGGAGATGTAACCTTCATCCGGCACGTTCACACCTGCTTCGCCTTGTATGGGTTCTACAAGAAAGCCCGCTACATTGGGGTCTTGCAGGGCGAGCTCGAGGGCGGCCAGATCATTGTAAGGGATCACCTCGAAACCGCGCATATAAGGGCCAAAGCCTTTGCGGCTGTCGGGATCGGTGGAGGCAGAAATAACGCCCAACGTGCGTCCGTGGAAATTGCCGGAAACAAAAATAACTTTTGCTTTCCCTTCTGCTACGCCTTTGATTTGGTAGGCCCATTTGCGGGCGAGTTTAATAGCAGTTTCCACAGCTTCCACCCCTGTGTTCATGGGCAGGATGCGTTCGTATCCAAAATATTGAGTCAAAAACTCGGCGTATTCACCCAGCAAGTTGTTGTAAAAGGCGCGTGAGGTTAGCGTCAGTTTATGCGCTTGTTCCACCAATGCGCCAATAATGCGCGGATGACAATGGCCTTGATTTACAGCGCTGTATGCGGAAAGGAAATCATAGTATTGTTTGCCTTCTACATCCCAAAGATGTACACCTTTGCCACGCTCAAGCACTACCGGGAGGGGGTGGTAGTTGTGTGCGTTGAAGCGGTCTTCAAGTTCGATCAGCGTGGCAGAGGATAGTGTGGTGGTGATTTCCATGCTTGAAATGTGGTCAAGGTGATAATGTAATTAGAACAAAGGTATTGGCCACATTTACTCCAGTCCAGCATAAATCTGTTCTCGATCCACTTTGTCTGTCAGGGGCAGGTTTAGTTCTGCCATTCGTTTGCCAACGGTGGCAGCGTCGAGCAAACTTTTGTCGTCGAGCCGGGCAGTGAGGTAGCCTGCTAAAAATGCGTCGCCAGCGCTTGAGGTATTTTGGTTGTAGCTGAGCGCGTGGATTTCATCGCCGTTGCCAGCCCAGCAGCCTTTTTCGCTGATGAAGCAAACCTGCGAGGCGCCGATTTTCAAAAAATGCTCGATAACCGCTTCCGGAGAAGGGGCATTGTCTTCATAAAGCCGTTTCCAGTCCGAATTGCTTATTTTAACCAATGCTTTGTAACGGCAAATTTCGGACACTGCTTTCTTGGCTTCAATGCGGTCAGGGAAGGTTTTTTCGCTGTAATTGACATCTATTGAGACTAGGCAGCCCGCTCGTTGTGCACGTTCTGCAGCTTGCAGGATTACGTGTTGCGAAGGGTTTTTGCTCAAAGCGAAGCAAGTGGTGTGGAAAACTCCAATATTTTCAAATGATTGAAACGGGAACTGTCTAATAGACAACATCGAATCTGCGCCCCGGTACACTTGATGGTTGGATTCTGTAGCAGAGCGTGTAGCCAACATGAGTGTGGTTGGTTCTTCTACTTGCGCTACACAGGAAGTGTCCACACCCAAACGGTTGAGGTAATTGATCAGTACCCCACCCATGTCGTCGTTCCCAACCGTGCCAGCCAGCATTGCTTTATTGCCAAGTCGAGCCATGTTGATGGCCAATACTGCGGGATCACCGCCGGGAATTCGCCTGAAAAGTGTGCCCTCATCCAAAGTTTGCACAAATTCTGCTGTGACAAAATCAACCAACAGTTCTCCAGCCGAGAGGATGTCAATAGTTCTACGCATAAATGCCGATCACGGTATTTTCAAAGGTAAATGGGCTGCATCAAATCGCGCTATTTTGTTGAATTTCAAGCGATTACCCTATGTATCCTTTCTAGATTAGGACGCAATGATACGGCGAGTTTTGAGACTTGGCCCAAGTCTTTATTTTTAATGGCCGCAAGCAAAGAATCTACCAAGGCTTGTCCGATTCCGCCTTCGATCAAACCTTTGACGTCGGCTTTCCACCACTCTTTCGCGATTGAAACGGCAGAGAGCAGTAGTTTGGGGTTGTCTCGTGCATTTCGCCCCAATTTGCTTGCGTTTCATCCCACTCGCTTGCAGTTTGCCCCTAAAGTTTGCGATTCAGCCCTCTTTCTGGCACCATAATTTGGATGGGTTTTCCTTTGCCCCAACAAAATTTTATACAGCCATGCTCGAATTTCTTTCCAAACTGAGTTACTACATCCACATCGTCGCCGGAGCATCCACCCTGGTCACCGGTCCGATCGCTATCTTTTACAATTTCCGTGACCCACGCAAGCACCGTATCGTAGGCAAAGCGTTTTATTACGCCATGCTTATCGTGGTTGTTTCCGCCATCATCGGCTTTTTCAAACGCCCGGATCAAGTATTTTTCCAATTTCTTTTGGGCATCGCATTGTTGGTGTTGGCGGGAATTTTCCGAGGTGTGCGCAGCATTTTCCTGATGAAAGGCGGGCGGGTCACACCCTTTGACTGGGGCTATACCGTATTGCTCGGGCTGAATGCTGTGTATATGCTGGGCATGTCTGCATGGCATTTTGCGGCAGGAACTATGATAGCCTTCCCCATACTTTTCGGGGTATTTGGCTTTATGTGTGCATCCGACACCAGAGTGAACTGGAAGTCTTTTAGCAATCCGGCTTCGCTGCATCCGCTCGATTGGATGCAACTTCACCTTGGCACTATGCTGGGAGCTTTCACGGCTTCTACTACGGCGTTCACGGTGAATTCCGCGCACTTTCTTCCCTGGTGGGCGCAATGGTTTGGCCCTACGCTCCTGCTTGTTCCTTTGCAGTTTTATTTTGCAAGAAAAGTGAAAGCCATGCGGGCGCAAACAATGGGGAAAAAAGTGTCTGCATAAAAACTCTTATCCAAAGTGTGCGTTCATTGCGACGGAATTTCAACCCACTCGTATGACTGCACACCTCCTTACCATAGGCGATGAAATCCTCATCGGCCAAATAGTAGACACCAATTCGGCCTGGATGAGCCGCCAACTCAACCTCGGCGGCATTGCTGTCTTGGGAAAAAGCAGCGTTGGCGACGCACGACAGGCCATTTTCAACGGTGTCGAACATGCCGCCACTACAGCCCAAATCGTGATTATTACTGGCGGACTCGGCCCTACCAAGGACGATGTCACGAAGTCCACGCTCGTGGAATTGTTTGATTGCCAACTGGTTTTTCATCAGGAGGTGTATGACGGTATCGCCTCCTATTTCCAGAAAATTGGTCGAGAAATCCCGGTTGAAGTGGTGCGCGGCCAATCTATGTTGCCAGACCAAGCCGTAATACTTCCCAACAAAGTCGGGACGGCTTCCGGGATGTGGTTTGAGCGCGGCGGCAAGGTGTATATTTCTTTGCCTGGGGTACCATTCGAAATGGAATACCTGATGACCCACGAGGTATTGCCCCGCTTAAAAGCACAATTTCCCAGCCGGCCCATTGCGCATCGAACTTTGCAAACCGCCTGCGAGGGCGAAAGCGCCATTGCCAAACGCATCGAAGTTTTTGAAGACAGTCTCCCGGCACATATCAAGCTTGCTTATCTGCCCACGCTGGGCCAAGTCCGCTTGCGCCTCACAGGCAACTGGCCAGGGGAAGTAAGTCCTGATGCGGATGCCCGCCTGGCAGCCGAGTTGGATGCCAAAAAAACCGAACTATTTGCGCTCATCCCCGATTTGGTTTATGGAGAAGAAGAAGAGACTTTGCAGGAAGTGGTAGGGAAAATGCTCCGTCAGCAAGGAAAGCAGTTTGGCACAGCAGAAAGTTGCACAGGCGGCTATGTAGCGCACCTGATCACCTTGGTACCTGGCTCGTCCGATTACTTTCCAGGCTCGGTGGTGAGTTATTCTTACGAGATGAAAAGCAAACTCTTGGGTGTAAAAACCTCGACCCTGGAAACCTATGGCGCGGTAAGTGCCGAAGCAGTAATAGAAATGGCCGAAGGAGCAAGAGCCACGCTTGGTGTGGATGTTTCGCTGGCCATCTCAGGCATTGCCGGCCCTGGAGGTGGCACGCCCGACAAACCGGTGGGTACGGTATGGATGGCCGTGAGCGATGGACAGCGCACGCAAGTTGCCAAACATATTTTTGGGAGAGACCGGGCCAAGAATATTCAACTTACAGGGGTTTACGCGCTGAACATGGTTAGGAAGTTTTTGTTAGGGGTAAATGAGCATCTTTGCAGATCGAAATAAAAACTACTCCACATGCGCTCCATTATTTGGGCATTAATCGCTTTATTTTTTTCTATTCCCTCTACCGAAATTTTTTCTCAAAAAACAACTTTCACCATTGTGAAGGGCAAAGTCACGGATGCAGAAACCCAAGAGGGTTTGGCGTTCGTGAGTGTCGCTGCACCTGGCTTTGCAGCAGGCACCCGGACAGATGAAAACGGCTTCTATCTGCTCCGAACGGAGCAAAAAATTACCAAAATACAGTTCAACTATCTCGGGTACAAAACCCAGGTGCTACCCGTAAAGACAGGGGAGGACCAGACACTCGATGTAAGCCTGGAACCCAGTGACCAGCAATTGGAAGAGGTTACGATTAAGGCCAAAAAATACAAGCGGAAAGACAACCCAGTGGTAGATCTCATCGAACTTGTCATCGCCCACCGCGACCAAAACCACATTGCGGACCTTGCCTCTTACCAGGACGAGCAATACGAGAAAATCTTCCTGGGCCTCAGCAACCTCAACAAAAACCTGAAAACTAGCCGCTTACTTCGTCCCATACATTTTGTGTTTGAAAACATTGACACCAGCAAGCTTGGCGGCCTCCCGGTGACCCCGATTTTTTTACAGGAAAACGTAATGGACTATTACAGTCAATCTAGCCCAAAGCGTTGGAAAAAATACATAAAGGCATCAAAATCAGTTCGATTTGGCGAAATGATAGACGATGATGGTATGGACAAGGGATTGCAATACTTGTACAAAGAGGTTGATATCTACGACAATTATGTGGACATGCTTTCCGACCAGTTCATGAGTCCGATCGCCAATGGCGCGCCGCTTTTTTACCGCTATTATGCTGCCGATACAATTGAAGAAGCGGGCAAAAAAATCGTTCGGCTCGAATTTTATCCCAAAAACAAAATGGATATGCTGCTCCAGGGCGACCTCTACATCGCGCTCGACAGTAGCTATGCCATTACGCGGGTCAATTTTTCAGTCAACCCAAATATCAACTTAAACTGGGTGAAAGAATTGGTGGTAGAACAAGATTTCCAACTCCTGCCCTCGGGCAAATGGGTAATGTCCACGGAAGACTATCGGATGCACTTTGGCGTGAACAAACGTGGTGTAGGCATGGTAGCGCAACGCTTCGTGACGCACCGCAACCCACGCATCAACCCCGTGCTCCCTGATTCTGTGATGCGAGGCAAGGATTCGGAAACCGTGACTTTGCCCAATGCTATGGTGATGGATAACGACTACTGGGAAACAGCCCGCCCTACTCCGCTCAACACCGCCGAAGCTGCCACTTATGTCAACATGGACAGTCTGCGGAAAACACGGTTTTACAAAGTAAGCACCAAGATTGCCTATGCGCTTTTTGGGGCACATGCCGATGTGGGTAAGTTTCAGATTGGCCCTATTAGTTCGTTTTATTCTTTCAACGAGGTAGAAGGCACGCGCTTGAAATTCGGTGGGCGTACAGGACCTAAAATGAGCAAACGCTGGCGCATAGAGGGTTGGGCTGGCTACGGCTTGCGCGACCTGCGTTGGAAATACAGTATTGGGGGCGCGTATGGCCTAAAAGGCACTGAATTCAATAAGTTTCCCAACAACCTGCTGCGCGTTAATTATTTGCACGACGTGGTGCTTCCGGTCCAAAACTTTCAGGCGAGTCAGAGCGCTAGTTTTGCCAACTCCGTGGTGCGCGGTGCGAACGACAAGTTTTTTTACTACGACCGTTTCAACGCGCAATATGAGCGCGAGTATCAGAATCACTTTTCAATCATAGTGGGGGCTGAAAACCGGCAGTTTCGTCCAGCAGGCGCGCTCTTTTTTGAGCCAGCCGAGGGTGGGGGGCTGGTGCAAGACCCTGTGATAGCAACCTCAGGGCTTGTGCAACTGCGCTATTCCCCAGGCGAAACGTTTTATCAAAGCGGTACCACCCGGTCGGTGGTAGATTTCAATTACACGACTACGCTGCGCTATTCCAAAGGCTTCAAAGGGATCGCGAGCGGCGAATATGATTATCACGAATTGGTGGCGAGCCTTAATAAATTCAGCAATACACCACCTTTCGGCTACAACAAATGCTATTTGGAAGCGGGGGGCGTTTTTGGCAAGGTTCCGTTCCCCTTGCTGACCATTCACCGGGGCAATCAGACGTATTTCACGCAGCAGTTTTCATACAACTTGATGAACTTCATGGAATTCGTCAGCGACCGCTACGCTACGCTAATGGTGGAGCAATATTTTGGCGGGTTTTTCCTGAACAAAATACCCCTGTTGCGGAGGCTCAAACTCCGCGAAACCTGCTCATTCAAGATACTTTACGGCCAAGTATCAGCGCAAAACCGGCCCAGTGAGAATTCCGGCCTGTTAAAATTCCCCACTTTCCCAGACGGTACGCCTATCACCTACACCCTGGAAGACAAGCCTTATATAGAAGCCGGTGTGGGCATCACCAACATTTTCAAAATTTTTCGGGTGGATTTGATTCGGCGGTTCAGCTACCTCGAACATCCGGGTGCAGCTAAATATGGGGTTCGATTAGGGGTATGGGTGGAGTTTTAGAGGTTTTTCATACTCAACGCCACCCTTTTCCTCCCATAATCAATCTCTACCACCCGCACCGTCACCTGTTGCCCCAGCGACACCACCTCCATCGGGTCGCGCACAAACTTGTCGGACAATTGCGAGACGTGCACCAGACCTGAGTCTTTCACGCCAATGTCCACAAAAGCCCCGAAATTGGTGATGTTCGTTACGATGCCCGGCAGGATCATGCCGGGGTGAAGATCATCGAGCGAGCGAACGTTGGCAAACTCAAAGGATTTGGCTGCGCCCCGAGGGTCAAGGCCGGGTTTTTCTATTTCTTTGAGGATGTCTTTGAGCGTAGGGAGTCCCACGTCCCCGCGGACGTATTTTTTCAAGTCAATGCTGGCGCGTTTTTCTTTATCTTGCACTAAATCAAGGACTTTGCAGCCCAAATCGGCGGCCATTTCTTCCACAAGGGCATAGCGTTCAGGGTGAACCGCAGTGTTGTCGAGCGGGTTTTTGGCCTCTCGGATGCGCAGGAACCCAGCGCATTGCTCGAAGGCCTTGTCGCCGAGGCGTGGCACTTTTTTTAGCTCGGAACGCTTGGTGAAGGCCCCGTTTTCGGCGCGGTACTCCACGATATTTTTAGCCAGCACCGGACCGAGACCGGAGACATAGGTGAGCAAGTGTTTGCTCGCAGTGTTCAGGTTGATGCCCACTGCGTTCACGCAACTTTCCACCGTGCGGTCGAGGCCGTCTTTGAGTTGGGTTTGGTTGACGTCGTGCTGGTATTGGCCCACACCGATGCTTTTGGGGTCAATTTTCACGAGTTCTGCCAAGGGGTCCATGAGCCTTCGCCCGATGCTGACGGAGCCGCGCACGGTCAGGTCTTCTTTTGGAAATTCCTCCCGTGCGACTTCGCTGGCGGAATATATGGAGGCTCCGGCCTCGTTGACCTGGAAAATCTCGACGGGCGTTCTGAAATTGATCTTTCGCAAGAAATCCATGGTTTCGCGCCCAGCCGTGCCGTTGCCGACTGAAATCGCTTCAATGGCATATTTTTCCGCCAAATGTTCGATTTCTGCCTGTGCTTCAAAGGGGCTGTGCAGGAAAACTGTGTTGTATTTCAACAAATTACCGTTCGCATCGAGACAAACGACCTTGCAGCCCGTTCGGAAACCAGGGTCCACCCCCATCACTCTTTTCTCCCCAAGCGGGGCAGAAAGCAGAAGCTGGCGCAGATTTTCGGCAAAAACACGGATGGCCTCCGTGTCGGCTTTTTCCTTGGAGGTACCTCGAAACTCTGTTTCGATGGATGGCGCAAGCAAGCGTTTGTAACTATCCTTCACGGCTGTACGCACCTCGTTGGCGGCTTCGCCAAAACCCGTGACGAAAATTTTGTCCAAATCGTTCACCGCCATTTCTTCCTCTGGCGCGATACTTACACGGAGGAAACCTTCTTCTTCACCCCGGCGCATGGCTAATAATCGGTGACTGGGACATTTGGCCAGTGGTTCGCTCCACTCGAAATAGTCGCGGTATTTAGCACCCTCTTCTTCCTTTCCTTTAACCAATCGAGCGGCGATTTCGGCGCCCCGTGCAAAGTGTCGGCGGATTTTGTCGCGGGCTTTCAGGTCCTCACTCACCCATTCAGCAATGATGTCGCGGGCGCCTTGCAACGCGTCCGCAACAGTAGGCACCTGATCTGTAATAAACCTTGTGGCAAGGTTCGCCAAACCGCTATTGTCTGTTTGTGAAAAAATGCGTTTGGCCAGCGGTTCCAGTCCTTTTTCGATGGCCATGCTGGCGCGGGTCTTGCGCTTGGGTCGGTAGGGCAGGTACAAATCCTCCAATTCGGTCATGGTAACGGCTTGTTCGATGGCGCGACGGAGTTCGGGGCTGAGTTTCCCTTGTTCCTCGATGCTTTGCAGGATGACTTCGCGGCGTTTGTCGAGCTCCAACATTTTTTTCCAGGCATCCTGGATATCAGCGATTTGAACCTCATCAAGCTCACCTGTGGCTTCCTTGCGGTATCGGGCGATGAAAGGAATGGTGGCGCCGCTTTCGAGCAGTTCAATGACGGATTCGACTTTGCGGGCGGGGATGTTAACTATTGGGGCAATACGGGGAGCGTAGGACATTTTGGAACGATGAACTATGAATTATGACGGATGGCCCAGCTTCGTTGAAACTTCGGCGAGTAAAGAGGTGCAAAATTCCTTTTAAGGAACGGTGTCAAAATAATGGCATCAAATTGGAAAGTTATTTTGACACCGTTCCTAGTTCTACTTTGTCAAATTAGGAATAGTTTTTATATCGGTCAATATCCGCTTGTCGTTGCTCATGTCTTTTTTGGATTGCGCTTGATATTCCGTTTTGCGTGTTGAGTTTATTGGAGAGTGTTTTAGCG